>Ga0209011_1001003_pt1 | contig 10236 bp, 10 predicted proteins | sample BlaSpr_A8_OM1_M3_FD_187986 | JGI IMG/M metagenome (GOLD analysis project Ga0209011, IMG submission 187986) | Forest soil microbial communities from Thunder Bay, Ontario, Canada - Black Spruce, Ontario site 2_A8_OM1_M3 (SPAdes) (version 2) | ecosystem: Environmental > Terrestrial > Soil > Boreal... | reverse complement strand
TATTCAATTTTTCCACGCGAGAGATAACCCGCGGCGAGGCTCCCGATCCCAATGCCGATCCCGACGGCGGCCTGCAGGTAGCTGATTTGTGTTTCATCCACGCGCAAAACATCGTGCCCGTAGATAACGATCACAAATTGAAGCAGCGCAGCTAGAAACCACAGGTATGTGTTGCCCACCACCGCCCATCCCAGCACGCGATCCCGCGCGATGATGCGAAGCTGGCCGCCAAAATCGGCGAAAGGATTCGTGCGGAATTTCCGCGCGGGATCGGCGGCGGGAACACGCGAAATGCCAAAGCTCACGAACAAGCCGCACAAAGTGAACGCGAGCAGAATCACGCCCGACCACGTCTGCCGCCCGCGAAACGCGACGGCAAGAAATCCGGCGGCCATCGTGGCCGTGATCGCCGCAATGAACGTTCCGAGCTCGATGACGCCGTTTCCCCACGAAAGTTCTTTTTCCGGGAGCAGCTCCGGGAGAAGTCCGTACTTCGACGGGCCGAAAAGCGCCCCCTGCGTGCTGATCAGAAAAACGGCGGCAGCCTCCATCGGAAGGTTTGCAACGGCGAGCGAGAGAAGCGCAAAAATCATTACGCCGATCTCAAGAATCTTCGTGCTGATCGTTACCGAGCGCTTGCTGTAGCGGTCAGCGAGATACCCGCCCGCCAGCGAAAACAGAATATAGGGAAGGGCAAACAGCGCGCCCACAAGCAGGACGAGGCGATCGCGCATAGCGGCAGGGAAGTCGCGTTCCACGATGAGATAAATGACGAGGAACTTCAAGGCATTGTCATTGAACGCTCCCTGAAATTGCGTGACGATCAGCGACCAAAACCCTAGTCGCCAGTTGGCGCGACGCCCGTTCGACGACGGTGCTGAGACACCCGTTGAAACAGTTTCCGGGGCTTCGACTGGGGACGTCATTGGATTGTCAGGCATGGTTTTGTGCATCCAGTGCGGATCCCGCCTTTTACACCGATCGCATCAGGTGTAGCGTGTAGCCCGCTGGCACTAAGACCGGCCGGACGAAGCCGCACGTTCCGCAGTGTAGTCAGGGAGATGGCCGCGAGCAAGCCTTTGCCAAACGGCCCGTGTCGTGTAGAATCCTCAGCAAGTCGGAGTGCTGGAATGGCAGACGCGGCAATATCTATAAACCACACTCCTGAGAAGGAAGCGCCTCCGGTCCCTTTACAGGGATTGAAGATAATTGAGCGCTCCTTTTTCTCCTATCGGGAGAACGAATGGGACAATTTCGCGCGCGCCAGCTCCGCTTCCTTCCTAGGCTCTTGGCGCGTTATTATGGCTCGCCGGCTCTTTGGGGCGGTGCGACTCTTCGACTTTATCCTCTCTGATGGTTCCCCGGTGTATCACAAGGTAGGGCAGTGCGCACTACTCGTTGATGCGCGGAGTGTGACTTTTCTTGATCGCATCCATCTGATGCCGGAACAAAGAGTTCTCCGGGATCAATGTCTTGCATTGGTGGCGCAGCGATTCGGTTCGCGGAGTTACAGCTACGGCTCCCATTGGAACGAGGAAGAATGCTTCCCAGACCCAGCGGTCTACGGATTCGTCACAGGAGAGCTTATCGATCGACCTTTTCAGATCGATGTAATTGATTTTCGTGAGTGGGCAGACTTTAATGCCTACCTCCGGGCTGTGAGTGAGAATGTTCGGAGAGACTATAGAAAAGCGCGTAACGCCGCGACCCGCGTGCGAACCAGGTTCGGCCTGGCTGCCGCCCCCGACCTTTTCGCGCTGGTCGCCATGCGAGCTTGCATGATGCGAAAGAATAAGAGGCGTTTCTCGCAAATCTTCGACTTTTTTCTTCATGCCGCTAAACTTGCAATCCTGGGTGGGGATGGATTTATTTCCACCGCAAGAATAAACGGCCGATGCTACTCCGCGTTCTTTGGTGCGAAGTTCGGCCATAACATTTACGCCATTTCCGGAGGCACGAGGCAGAATCGTCTGGGGGCCGGTTCCTACTTGCTTCTGACAATGTTCGAAGCCTGGTTCTCCGAAAATCCGGCCGGTAAGATTCTAATGGGCTATAGCGGGAATCCTGCTGGCGAAAATGCGTATATTGACGGTGATCTTCTTTATAGACGCAAACTCCGGGCGCGGCCAGTCAAGGGAATGAAATTTCAGCTGGAATTTAAAGTTCCATCCAGGCCGTTTCACGACGCTGCCCACGAAAAGATAACTCCGCAAGAACCTCCCGCCTTCACACAGCTTCCGTAAGATGCGATCCGCACCGGTCGCGCGCTGTGGCGAAGGGAATCAGGCGGCGCCGACTCCTGCCGTCAACGTTCCAGCAACCACCGGTTCGGTAACTGGTTCTTCATTGGCTTTGGAAGGACCTCAGTTGCCCGCTGTTCTGAGCCTTTGGCAAGCGGCGCGTGTCGTGTAGAATCTTAGCAAGCCGGAGTGGCGGAATGGCAGACGCGGCGGACTCAAAATCCGTTGGTCGCAAGGCCGTGTGGGTTCGACTCCCTCCTCCGGCACCACACTTTCCTCAAATGTTTATATGATTATTTTAGATCATAAGCTGTGACGTCGCTTACGTGGGCAACGCTACCGGAGTGAACAAAAAGCAAATTTGCGATGGTAAGTCAGATTGGGTAACGCTTTCTATCGCGCCGTACCCGGTACGACAATTCTTCCGGTGCCGTGAATATTTGGGCGGGCCAGGAAATCAATTCACTGCAATCTATTGATGGAGTTATGTTTAACGAGTTGGCGAATTGGCACGCTTATTGCTCCCTTGTAAAGGCACAGCCCGACGGAGGTGATGTATGAGACGAATTTTCCTCTCACTGGCCGGATTTGTGACGCTGTTCAGCTTGACGGCTATTCCTGTTCAATCTACGGTGCTGTCAACACCCACACTTCAATCCAAACCGCCGTCCGAGGCACAGACATTTATGGGCACAGTTCTCAGAGATGGCGAGAAATTTGTGCTGAGTGATTCAGCCACCAAGACTAGATATACGCTCGACAACCCGAAAAAGGCGAGTTCCTATGAAGGGAAAACTGTAAAAGTTACTGGCACGCTCGACAGTGGCAGTAATTTGATTCACGTCGAAACCATCGAAAGCGTCGTCTAGAGAACATCTGAGCGCAACGAATGACGGAATCGAAAAAAATAAAGGATCTTTAAAATCAATCAGGAGAATTTAAGATGTATACCGGAAATGAGGAACTGCCAACTCACGAACAGATAGAGCGACGAGCCTACCAAATTTATTTGGAGCGTGGCTTTCACCCGGACCGCGCCTTGGACGATTGGCTCGCGGCTGAGAGAGAACTAACTGAGCAATCCAAGAGAGAGGATGCGAACACGTTTCCCGCGAATGTCGTTTCAGGCCTTCGTAAGCACGCAACAGCTTGAACGGCCCACGATGTCTCTGCAAAAGCGCAATAAAACAAAAGCCTCCGGCCAATGCCGGCCGGAGGCTTTTCTCTCGTCTGAAAGCTTATACAAACAATTCGGCGACTGGTCAGCGATTGCAGGCCATCTATAGCCGCGGCGTTCTGCCGTTGACATGCAAACGAAGCAGGCATATCGTTTGGCGCAAGGTTGGGTTTAATGGGGATTTCACACATGAAGAAACCAGTGATGGGACTTTTCGCGTTACTCGTATTGTTGGGTGCGAGCTTTGCCGCTCAGAAGGAAACTACATTCAGCGGCGAAATCTCAGACCGGTATTGCGTGAAGGCGAATTCCCACGAATTGATGATGAAGAGACATAACTCGCCTACGACGACGGACTGCATTCCTGCTTGCGTGAAGGCGGGTGGGGCATATGTTCTTTACGATGCGGGAACAAAGACCATGTATGAGTTAGACGACCAGCAAAAGCCAGCCCGGTTTGCCGAACAGAAGGTCAAGGTGACAGGAACTTACGACAAAGCTAAGCAGATGATTCACGTCACGGACATCATTCTGGCGGGCTCCAAGTAGAGCCCGCACCCGTCAAGCGAGTAAGTAACTACACGGGGCAAGTGACTTGGTTCAGCAGCCCACCAATTTGCTTCCTTATTTGCGGTTTACAAATTGTTGAAAATCCGCGCGTAACCTGACAGACCCCCCATGGACGACGCAAAAAACCCCCAGGTGTGCTAATTTTTCAGGCGCCGCGCCCAGCGCGGCAAACTTAAATCAGCGTGGCGCCGTTGCGCCCATAGATTGGTTCAAAAATTTATGGATCTACAACTCGAAGGTAAGAAGGTACTAGTGACCGGTTCCACGGCGGGAATTGGTTTCGCGACGGCACGTGCACTCGCCGCGGAAGCTGCCTCGGTAATTGTGAATGGAAGAGGCCAGCAGCGGGTGAACGCCGCCATCAGTGAAATTCGGAAATTACATCCTCAAGCGAATGTATCGGGAGTTGCAAGTGACGTTTCGAGCGCCACAGGCTGCGCAAACCTCATTCAGGAGGTGGCCGAAATCGACATATTGGTGAACAACATGGGCATCTTTGAACCGAAGCCCTTTGAAGAGATTCCGGATGCAGATTGGCTGCGCCTGTTCGAGGCCAACGTGATGAGCGGAATCCGCCTATCGCGCCATTATCTTTCTGGCATGCGCAAAAAAAACTGGGGCCGAATCCTATTCGTCTCGAGTGAGTCCGCGGTGCAAATTCCCGCCGAGATGATTCATTACGGCATGACGAAGACAGCGCAAGTTGCCGTCGCTCGAGGCATTGCGGAGACCGTCGCGGGAACAGGCATAACCGTGAATAGCGTGCTGGCCGGCCCTACCCGCTCCGAGGGCGTTGAAACCTTCATCGCGCAAATGGGAGCGCAGGCCGGCATCACCGCCGAGCAAATCGAGACAGACTTTTTCAAGAACGTTCGCCCCTCATCTCTCTTGAAGAGATTTGCGACGATTGATGAAGTCGCCTATACGATCGTGTTTCTGTGCAGCCCGCTCGCTTCGGCGACCACCGGCGCCGCCATTCGCGTTGATGGCGGAGTCGTCCGGGCAATTCTCTAGGAATGGGAAATAACTTCCGGTCTGTGATTTAGACGTCGGCTGCCGCGACTCGGAAGCCGTAGTCCGCATACTTGAATTCCGGCGGGATACTGGAACGCGCAGCCGTGCGCGTGACCTTGATCTGGTGTCGCCAGGAACCGCCACGCGATGCTCTGCGGCTGCTGGTGGCAGGCCCTTGCGGATTTCGGTCTGGCGAGTCAGCGTAGTAACCGGCCTCGTACCAGTCCGAACACCATTCGTGCACGTTGTCACCAAGATTGTAGATCCCGTACCCGTTCGGCGAATATAGGCCGACCGGTTCGGGTCCTGTTTTCCAGCGATTCGCGTATTCGGGAAGCTGTTCCGGCTCGCAATTCCCCCAAGGGTAAGGAGAATTTTCCACGCCTCCGCGCGCGGCCCGCTCCCACTCTGCTTCAGTCGGCAAGCGATAACGCTTACCACATGCAACGGTGAGCCACTCACAATATGCTGCCGCATCAGACCACGACACTGCCACAACTGGCTGTTTCGGATGGTTGAAGTCGGGATCATCCCAGGACGATGGCTTTGGGTGGCGCGAAGCTTCCAGGAAGCTGGAATACTCTTCATTCGTGGTTTGGTAAGTGGCGAGTTTGAAGGCATTCACCCAGACTCGATGCCTGGGTTTTTCGTCGTCGCGTCCATCCTCACAGCCCATCCAAAACCAACCCTCCGGAATGCTTCGCATGACGGGCTCGACGACTCCGATTTGCGGCGTTCCAGGCGGGGCGGTTTTTGTCGGAGCTCCCATAGGTTTGGTGGCGGACTCGCTCATCATATTTCTCTCTACCGCATATTGTAACTCGCGCGAGAGATACTCACGGGTACGAATATCCAACAGTCTGTTGACACAGTTTTCGCTCGGCCGGCAGCGCCAAAGTTGAGCTCGCCTCTTTAGAGGCGAGGTTTTGCCCGCGTCTAAAGACGCGGGCTACAACAACCGGGACCAGGGTTGAGGATATCAACAGAGCCAATGTCCAGCCGCAAAAAGTGACAAACGCTGCGCAATGCAGCCCGCCATACAGTACAATGAAGACCCGAAGGACCAGACACGCCATGTTGGGGTCAGGGGATGGGCCAGAATCCCGACATGAGGAGTCAAACCGGTGCGGGTACTTGTCGTGGAAGATGAGCGGCGCTTGTCAGATAACATCGCGCGAGCGTTGCGCGAAAGTGCGGGCTACGCGGTCGACGTTGCTGGCGACGGCGCGCAAGGGCTCTATCTTGCTGAATCGAGCGCATACGATCTGATCGTGCTGGACCTGATGCTGCCAAAGCTTGACGGGCAAAGCCTTCTGGTCCGCTATCGCAAGCGAGGCCACGAAACCCCGGTGCTGGTGCTCAGTGCGCGGGACGAGAAGGAATCCGTCGTGAAGCTGCTTAATGCTGGCGCGGATGACTACGTTGCAAAACCTTTTGATCTGGGCGAGTTCCTCGCGCGCGCCAAGGCGTTGGTCCGGCGAGGCGCTGGACAACACTCCCCAGTGATTTCCGTCGGCGATCTTCAACTCGACACAGTGGCACGATCCGTCCGAAGGGGAAACCGGGAAATCGCGCTGGCTCCCATGGAGTATCGCGTCCTCGAATATCTGGGGCATCGCCCGCGCGCTGTGATCTCGAAAACAGAACTTCTCGAGCACCTTTATGACTATAACTGGGAAAAATTCAGCAACGTCATCGAGGTCTATATTTCCGGATTGCGGCGCAAGATTGACGACGCCCACGAGGAGAAGCTGATCCACACTGTTCGGGGACACGGATATGTCCTGCGGCCGAGCCGTTAGTATCTGTCAGCGCGCTCCGGAGCAACGGGGGCGCCCTGTGAATTCAAGATATGTCCACGCGGTGCGGGATCCGCCGGGAGCGGGTGTTTACCCTGACTGTGGAAGGGAAGTCCCCCGGAATATAGAGCCCGCCAGAACGCAATGAAAAGTTTCTCGCTGACAAAACGCATCATTACTCTCGTTGTCACCTGTCAGCTCTTGCTCGCTGTCGGCTTGACTCTCGTGGCAGTGGTTTATGCTCGCACGGAGCTTTCGGGTGCATTCGACGCGGCTCTCAAGGGCGATGCCATGAGCGCTTTGGCCCTTGTGCGATACACGGAGGACAAACCTCCTGTCTTGATATTTGATCTGTCACTCCTTCCTCCGCCCTCAGATCCTGCGCACCCGGACCAGTACGAGATACGGACCTCGGATGGCCGTTTGATCGCCGGCTCGAATGGATGGGAGGGTTTTCCTTCCGAGGTGGCGAAGGCGAATGGACGTTACGCCGACATCACTTTGGGTGGAGCGCCCTATCGGGTCGTGTTTCTGCGGAATATCCAGGTCCTTGACTCAGAAGGCGATGAAAACGAGGGAGACCCTCAGGCGAAGGTGACGTTGATTTACGCAGAGTCTCTCGCAGATAGCCACCTCCGGTTGACGAAGCTCGCGCTCTTTGTAGGTGGCACGAGTCTCTTGCTGTTGCTGGTAACGAATGCATTCGCCGTTTGGAGCGTCCGCCGCGGGCTTTCGCCCTTGCACGAATTAGCCGCTCAGGCCAACACGATCTCGGTGCACAATTGGAACTTTAGCGCGCCCTCCGGGGCCGCTATGGCCACGGAGCTTTCTCCGTTCGTGCACGCGATCGAGGCTGTTCTCGCCCGGCTCAAGGAATCATTCCGCCAGCAGCGCGATTTCACTAACGATGCGGCCCACGAGTTGAAGACATCCGTGGCTATCCTCAAGTGCACCCTTCAATCCTTGCTTCACCGGCCGCGGACACAACAAGAATATCAGACGGAACTCGAAGGGCTGCTCGAGGACTGCGCGCGGCTGGAAGATTTGCTCGGGCGAATGCTTCGTCTGGCGCGCATCGAACGATTGGCCGAGAACGGGATGCCACCCAAACCACCCACGACGGAACTAACCTCTACGTGTGAGGGAGCCATATCGCGCATCCGCATGCTAGCGGAGGAGCGCAATATTGTTCTGGAGTTCGAGAGTCCCGCGGCCGTGTACACGCGCGCCGACCCGGAGGATCTGGAACTGATTTGGTTGAATCTGCTGGAAAACGCGGTTCAATACAGTCCGGAAGGGTCAACGGTGACATTGCGCGTGCGGCGCAACGGTGGCGCGATGGTGGAGGTATCCGTAATGGATTCCGGACCCGGTATTCCACCGGAGGAACTCCCCCACATCTTCGAGCGATTTCATCGCGGCGACCCATCTCGCTCTCGTTCGACGGGCGGTTTCGGCTTGGGACTGGCAATTTGCAAAGCTCTGGTTGACGCATACAACGGCACCATCGAAGCTATCAATCTCCCTGGCCAAGGGACCCAAATGCGAGTGCAGTTGCCCGCCGAGTCGATTTGATCTTTACGTTACGACGTGGGTGTAATTTGCTCCTCCAGCGGCGCTTCAACGATGCCCTAATCGCGACTGCGTGAAAGCCGCCTCAACAACCACTGACTTTCAGCTATCGGGAATCCATTTCAGCTCATTCGCAATCTAACGAATGGTGGCACCGCTTTTCATCCGCTGGCGTGTGGTGTATTGTAAAAATCCAGCCGAAAAGAAGTGCAACGGAGCGCTTGAAAAAACGCTTGCAAAAAGGATTCACGTTGCGTTTTAGGAGACGAATATGAAAACTGGAACACTTGTGTTTGCTGGGCTCGCATGGATCGGGCTCGGAATGATGTCTGTCTCCGCTTCCGCCGATACGCTGCAGTTAAAAGATGGCCGCGTGATCCAAGGCAGATTCCTGGGTGGAACGCAAGCAAGCGTGCAATTTGAAGAAAATGGGAAGATCGACCTGTACGATGTAGGCCAGGTCATCTCCATCACATTTGCCGGAGGGCCATCAGCGCCATCGGCGACGCAAACTGCGCCGCCCGCTGCTGTCGCTAACAATCTGGCAGCAAGCGCTCCCAAGTCTGCCTCCGGAGTGACGGTTCCGGCGGGAACGAGTCTCTTGGTCCGCACGATTGACAGCGTGGATTCGGACAAAAATCATGTAGGCGACCGGTTCCGCGCCAGCTTGGAGCAGGACCTCAGTGTCGACGGTGTTGTCGTCGCCCCGCGGGGCGCCGACGTATACGGGCGGCTGGCCGAGGCCAAGGAATCAGGCCACTTCGAAGGTAAGTCGCAGCTCAAGCTGGAACTGACCGACATTGTTATTAACGGTCATCTGCAGCCAATAATGTCCGGTGACTATGAAGTATCTGGTTCCTCCCGGGGCTCAAACACGGCGAAGAAAGTAGGTGTCGGTGCGGTCGCCGGCACGGTGATTGGCGCGATTGCCGGCGGTGGCAAGGGCGCTGCTATAGGCGCCGGCGTAGGTGCTGGTGCGGGAGCAGCCGTACAAGTGATGACCAAGGGCGAACAGGTGCATGTGCCCAGCGAGACATTGCTCGATTTCCGTATCGAGCAACCGTTCACGGTCCAGGGTGCGGGCTCTTCTTGGAGCCCGACAAGATAAGGGTTTATCTCATTGATTAATTATTCTCAAAGTACTCCATTCGGACGGTAGGACATAGCAGGCAATAACCAGGAAGAAATCTCTTGCGTGCCTCCCCCCCACTGCGTAAGATAGCCGCGAAATTGGAAGGGTGTGGAGTCTGTGCCAAAAGAAAAGCCGAAGGTCAATATTGGCGAAGTGATTCGAAGTTATCGCGGCCAGCGGGGCCTTTCGCAGGGCGATATCGAACGCCGAACGGGGTTATTGCGCTGCTATCTTTCCCGCGTCGAGAACGGTCACACTGTGCCATCGCTGGAAACGCTCGCGAAAATTGCAGAGGCGATGGAGATTGCGCTCGCCGACTTCTTTCCAGGTGCGGAAACACCGCGCGATCGCGACACCCAAAAAATGCTCGGAGAACTTTCCGAAGACGAAATTCGTTTCCTTTCCGAAATCAAAAAATACAGCACCACTCTTTCCGAAGGCGACAAGCGGCTGGTTTTGGCCATGATCCGAAAGATGGCTACGGTAATGCCTCCCCCAACGCGTAAGCCCGTAGTACGGCGTTCCGCATACTAAGTCTAAGATTCGGTCTTGACCCAGTGCCGGTGAGGGGAAACCCGTGTGGATGCAGTAACGCGTTGCGGCAACACAGACGCGTGCACTTCGGTCACTGAAGGTTTTCCGCGCCGGCCGCGGGAGTGCTCTTTGCCAGTGCGGGCTGCCTTCTCGTCAGGCTGCCAACGACTTCCGTCAGCGTTGTGCCGCATTGGGCCC
>Ga0209011_1001002_pt1 | contig 10237 bp, 12 predicted proteins | sample BlaSpr_A8_OM1_M3_FD_187986 | JGI IMG/M metagenome (GOLD analysis project Ga0209011, IMG submission 187986) | Forest soil microbial communities from Thunder Bay, Ontario, Canada - Black Spruce, Ontario site 2_A8_OM1_M3 (SPAdes) (version 2) | ecosystem: Environmental > Terrestrial > Soil > Boreal... | reverse complement strand
ACCACCATCGCATCCGGAGCTGCTTCCAGTAGCCCGCGATACCTGCCTTCCATCTGCGCTAGATGCTTTTCCGCATCCTTGCGCACGCTGATGTCCCGGCTAATGGTGGAAGCGCCCACAAGCCGTTCCATGGCATCCCGTATGGGCGATGTTGTGACCGCGATATGGATCTTTTTCCCGTCTTTTCTTACGCGAATAGTCTCGAAATGATTGACGGTCTCGCCTCTTTGCAAGCGTTCCATGGTTTCAGAAATATCCTCTGGGCGATCGGCAGCAACTAGCATGCTCACGTGCTTCCCCACAGCCTCACGGGCCGAGTATCCATAGAGTTGCTCTGCGCTGGCGTTCCAACTGGTAATGATTCCTTCCTTGGTCTTGCCGATAATCGCCTCATCGGAAGACTCTACAATCGAGGCCAATCTGCGAAGGTCTTCTTCCGTCCGCCTTCTCGCGCTGATGTCGCGGATAGTGCTGAAGACCAGAACTCCTTCATCGGTCTCGAGGGCACTGAGACTGATCTCTGCTGGGAACTCGCTGCCATCCTTCTGCAGACCGCACAGTTCTAAACCATCCCCGATTGCGCGCAACCCGGGTTGGGCGACAAATTCGTTCCAGTCAACGCGGTGTTGGCTTCGAAAGCGCTCGGGGATCAAGATTTCAATCGGCCTGTTCAGCAGTTCTTGGCGCTTGTAGCCAAACAACTTCTCCGTCTGCGCGTTCAGCAGCACCATCTCGCCGAGCTGATTGGCGATGACAACAGCGTCAGGCAATACCTCGAGCAGGGCCTGAACCTTTACGTCTCTACCTTTGCTCCCTTGCGCATGGGGCGGGATGGGCACAATCTCGAACGGACCCCGGACATCAGGTCCTGGCGACATAATAATAGGAATAGGTGGCTTCAAGGCGATTTGATCCTGGTTAACAGTACCCCTACAGTTTCTTGCTCAGGTACCGTTAAGGACTGTCCCAAACCGAACACAGGACAATTATGTGTTGCTTTGAATACCTCTAGAACGGACGCTGCCGAAGGAGAGTGTACAGTCATCGGCCGATTGTGACGGCCCGTGAAAACGAACTTTTAGCTACGTCAATAGTGATCTGCGAAATCTCCGCGCAGACCGGAAGAGTTTAGCGCTTGCAGCGCAGATGTTCCGATGCCGCCCCAGCTAGAAACTCGGCTGCGTGCCCTTCTTCAAACCCACCAAAGAAAAGAGTGATCTGCTGTTCTCTCAGGACGCCAATTGGTACACACCTCCGTTTTGGGGCATTTTATGATAAGAGTTCCGAAGATCCGGATGAGAGCGGTTGGTTAAACTATGGCTGCTTCTTCTCTTCGTGGCGGTCACCGCTGGGCATTGCGCTCTTGGCGTTGCACCATCCGGGCGTCGGTGCGCTGTTACGTCAACACATTCCCGAGCGGCCCAAACGCCACCTATTTCTCGCGATTCCACAGGACCGGAAGTGACGGACGGTTTCCGGATACGCCGTAAGTCGTTATTGTCGGAGAAAATGTGCGGTCCTAGTTACTAGGCTAGTATTACCTGTTTAATTGTAGACAGACACCAGGGTGCTCCAGAGAGATGCTATATACCACTTAAGTGGGGCGGTGTTCGGGCGATATGGGACGCGGAAGGTACCGCGACCTTGGAAATTAAGTCATGTTTTTGATGCCGCCGAAAATAAAACTAGGCCAGGGAGCGGTTCAGTCGGTCAGGTGCAAATCAGCATGGAAAGAAGGAACCATGGAGAGACTTCAAGCGTTTCAAACTGCCGCTCACGAAGGCGGCTTCATCGAAGTGAGTGAATCCGGGGAAGGAACTGTCCTTTGGCTCAGGAAAATCACGCCGGATAAGGCTAGTGAGACGCATCAACGTATGTGTATCGACAGCCTGACAAACAGCGTTACTGTTTTTTGGACGACCGTTCCAGACAAACTAAATTCGAAGACGTTTCGCGGCGTTCCTGCGCTGCAAGAATGGTTCGAGCTAAAACCAGAAACCACTATGGAGCATTGAGAACACAATCACCACCCCGGTTTCTTGCAATGACTTGCGCCTGTCGTTCCACGAATGCAGCGGCGGCTTCCTTACGATGAGCCTCAGCTTCCACGATGGGTCCCTGGTTTGGATTGAAGAGAGGGATAATTCAGACGATGAGTCTCTCCGAATTGCCCGAAGCACTCTGTTGAGCTGCCTCGACAGTGGCTCATTCGCCGATCTCCGTCTGTCCACTTTGGGACGCTCACGAAAGAAGGAAGAGCAGATAAATGCCGCACAAATTGCGCGAACACTAGACAACAAGTCGCCATGATCCCGCCCCTACTGGAAGCGAGACCGTTGTGAACGGATAGTTAGCCGCACCGGACCTGCTTGGTGTATAACCGTGCCCATCCGGGCAGTCAAAACGAAATCCCGGCCTAGAAATACAGGGGGAGATAAAAATGAAAAAATCACTGATCGTGTCGGTAGTCGCGGCTCTAACCATCGTCGCGGCTTTAGTAGGCGTTGCGCAGGCTCAGAAAGACAAACGGGTCATCTACGTATCTTCAGCGCAAGCCACATATAAACCGTCATCGATGGGCGGCGTTTCCATGCAGGTCCTCTTGGGCGACCCGGACAAGGGCGCTCACGCAACATTTACCAAATTTGATCCCGGGTACGATGCGGGCTCACACACCCACACGAACGACGTTTCCCTCGTCGTCATCAAAGGCGCCTACCTATATAAGGATGAAGCCGGCGAAAAACGTGTCGGGCCAGGCGAATTCCTCTTCGTCCCGGGTGGCCACAAACATTGGAGCGGCGGCGACAAGACCGAAGGCGCCCTCTTTTATCAGGAAGGGTCCGGGAAGTTCGACCTTATATCGATGCACTAGCGAAACGTCCGAGACCATCGCAAATCGCGCACGGTGACTTGTACGCGTAGAGAATAGAGCGGGCGTCGCACCAGGACAGTACAGAAGCTTCCCAAGCTTCGGACGTGGGTTCGATTCCCATCGCCCGCTCCAGAATTAGCAGGTCACGTCGGCGCTTTGTTTGTAACTCCTCATGTCAGACGTGTAATACCTGGGAAGCCGTCAAACCCTGAATCGAATGTCATGATTTGCTCGATTCCATGTTGTTCCATGACGGTTATATGCACTGCATCGCGCGCAGACAGCTGCCGATACCCCAAGACAATTTGTTTCGCACGCTCTGCGATGGACCGATCAACAGCCAGCACTTGATCCACGATGCCGATCAGAGCGTCGAACGCGGGTTGGATTGCGTCGCGGCGGTCGATAGCGACGTAGCGGTGCAAGATTTCCTGGAGAACCTCGGCGTCCGTAACCAGGCTCTGGCGCTCGCTGACCACCTTTTCGAGCAATCGTCGCGCGTCGCTCTTGTGGACATGAGGAGCACCAACCAGATACATGGGAATATTCGAGTCAACCAGAATCACGGATGCGCGCCCGTTCCGTATCCCCTCTCGATCTCGGCGAGCATGTCGTCGATATCAGTCACGGGATAGTCATGCTGTGCCGCCGCGCGGATGATTTCGAGCTTTTTGCTGACGCCGCCGACAGGCTCGCGACGGCGGGCTAGGTCCAGCGCCTGCCGAACCCACTCGGCGATCGACATATGGCGTGAACGTGCGGCGCGCTGAATCTCTCGGTATTCCGGATCCTTCATAATCACTTGCAGCCGCTTAGCCATAGAAGGAGTCTATCTGACTCATCACCATGAGTCAACCGAAGTTCGGTGGAACACATCGTCTGCTAGGAACTGTGGGTCGCCCAAATTATCCTAGCTTTCATCAAGGCTGTCATAATCTGTAATAGCTTTCAGTTTCCATCTAGTTTCCAATTAAGGTCGTCGGTCGGAAAGCTAAGTGCCGCCAGATCAGTCGCTTTCAGGGTTTTATTGAGAGCTTCCCAAGCTTCCTCTAGTAACCCCCAACACGCTGAACTGGCGGCATTTAACTGAAAGAGAATTCCTCGTAATTGGAAAATGACGGAAAACGGGGCGCTGGCCGCTTCCACCAATCCATGCTCAACCCGCATAGCTTAGCCTGTGGGACTCCTCAAGGAAGGACCCAAGATAGCTTGTCGCAAGTCACTTTGGAAGGGCGTCGCGGAACGAAGCAACCTTCAACACAAATTTGCGCTGTTCCAACAGAGACTTTGCGTGGTCTGCTTCTTCGATAGTGATCACGCCGAGTTGGATTGCGTGTATGAGAATGCCTGCAGTATTGAGCAAAGCGACCTGTCCCTAGCCGGGCAGTTGTTTCCCGATAGAATTTTCTCCTTTCATCCGACGCAATGGGCCAACTTCGGCACTTGTGCCAAAGTTAGGCAAGCAGCTTCCCCGATGCCCAACATCTGGATGAGTTCGGCATAGACCCTCAATTCCGAGGGATCTGTTAGTTAGACAACTTGCAGAAGTCCTGAAGATATGGCTATTTGGACGGCCTGCGATTGAACAGGTTCCTTCACTTCTTTTACTACTTCTTCCGGAACAACGAAGGAGTAAGGTGGCAGTTTTTCCAGCAAGTCCAGTCGGCCAATGTGGGTGAGATTGATGAGGATGTTTGTGTCGGTTACGACGACACGAACGGTGGGCGGGGTTTGAAGTGACATCCTTAATCCGGCAGGAGCACGGATTGTGCTTCAGCGTCGTCAATTCCTGCGTCAATCAGAAGGTTTTGGGCAATCCATTTGAGCCACGCCGACGCGTTCCGCCAATTCGAGGAACTTGGCCTGGCTGATATCAGCTGGCTGTCGAGCGATACGGTGCTGTGAACCAGTTGCTCGAACTCCAGGGAAGTCCCTTTCAATTTTTCCGTCCTCGCATTTTTCCGCAAGGCTCTATGGCTTTGGGGACCACGAGTAAGCCGGTCGAAGGTCCTCACGATCTGGACTTCGTCCTACAAATCGATGCTGCTTACTGGCGGTGGCATCCGTTGGCCAGGTTTCACGCCCTGTACCAGTTTCTGAGTGGCAACGAAACCTACCGCAAGATGGTTTCTATGAAAAATCGCATGGTGCGATTGGCGTATGCCGACGAATTTTACATGGATATTTTGCCGGCATATACAGACTCTGCGTCAGGCGGGACTTGCATTTTGGTTCCTGATCGCGCGCGGGTTTCGCTGTGCCCAAGCAATCGGAAAGGCTACATTCTTTGGTTCAGAAACAGATGTTTCACACGGCGGCTCCCCCATTTTCACCGCTCAGTGTGGGAATTAATCCTTTATCTCAAAAAAGGTTCATCCCTTGCCTAAAGATTTTGATGAATGGTATCTTCTCCCGAAAGCTCTCAAAGGAGGCGGACATGAACAAGAATCGCTTCATGGGTGTTTGCTGGGCGATGATCGCATTTATCCCTCTCGCCGTTGGTCTCCAGAGTCAAGAGAAGAAGGAAAGCTCCGGCACACACAACATGGTGCGTGCTAAGGATCTGAAATGGACGCCTATCATGAAGGGCTGTGATCTCGCGGTCGTATCCGGCAACCCAGACGCCGAAGGCACACCCTTTGTCATCCACATCCGATGTTCCGACGGGTCAATAATCCCTGCCCATTGGCATCCCACGGACGAACACTTGACCGTTCTCAAAGGAATTTTTTTAGTCGGAATGGGCGACAAATTTGACAAGACCAAGCTGCAACCCATGAACGTAGGAGACTTCATAACCCTGTCTCATGCCATGCGGCACTTCGCCATGGCTAAGGGCGAAAACATTGTCCAGATTCACGGCCTCGGCCCTTTTAAAGTGAACTGGGTCAATCCGGCCGACGTTCCGCCTCCCGACCCCGCGCCCAAAACCAAGTAGTACGCGATATGCAGGGCACACCGTGATCCCGGTACGGAAGGCGCCCGCAGCCGTACTAAATCAGTACGTCATTACATCTCGTTTTGATTAAGACCGACGTAGTTGACGCCTTGTGCAAATTCGCTTTAATCCTGAGCGAGTTCCTCAATACTCACGGGCAAGCGCCGTTCTGAACCCGGCTGCAAAACCAGCGCAGACGCCGGAAAATGTGCAGTACTGTGGTGGGTCATCGCCGCGATCGTTAAAATCCCTTTGCCCCTGCTGCCGAAGAAATTCGTCAGCGATCCTCTCTAAGTCTGATTGAGCTGCTAGCGCAGGCACGTCAATTGAGAAACAGCAATCATGTACCAGGCGGCAACAGCATAGTGCTGAAAACATAACATTAAATCTTGTACTTATTTGGATTTCTGACTCAACGCAACCTACGATAGATTACAGAAAGACAGAGTCTTGGCGCGGAGGGTAGTTTGAGGGGAAGATTGCTTTGGCGGACGCTGCCCCTGGCACTGTGGATGTTTTTGTCGGGCTGTGGCGGAACTTGGGTCGATGATGAAAGAAATTTCAATCGCGTGTTCGGTTTCAGAAAGCCCGTTGACGTTAAGGTGATTCACAGCTTCTACTGGAAATCACCTCACTGGAGTGTTGAGTACATATATTTCATTGTGCTACAGGCTCCCGCCAAGTTTGGAGATGGACTGACATCTTCGGGCGTTATGACCAAAGTTGAGTCTGGCAGGGCGCTGTTGAAATCATGTGGCGACAAACGGCCGCAGTGGTTCCTTCCCAAATCGATAACTGACTATGAGGCGTGGATTCCTAAGGGAACTGCGGAATATCGCGTTTATCGGGATCGAGCCGACGGTACTTTGTTTCTTTGCGACGAACGGCTGTGAGGGGTGGTGTGATTTATCGTTCACAGCCAAATGTATCGATCACCTCGTACAGGTGAAAATCCAGCTTGGATATGCCCATCAGTGGTTTCATATGGGCCTGGGCCTCTGGGTTATTTCTCATAGCTTCGAAATCTCGCTGGCTTCGCCACTGATAACCTTGAAGGGTATACCGCCAGACAAGCAACTTGGTCTTTGTCACGCCGCTCGAACAGGGGATCAAGCTGGCTCCCTTTCCTTTCACTTCCAGGCCATGATTCAGATGTATTCGATCTTGACTTGTCCGAATTCGCGTTCTAGCCGGGTGATGGTTCCGCGGAACTCTGGTGAATCGTGCAGAGTCTTCAAGCAGGGATCACGCTGAAAGAGTGGCCAACACGCAAAACCTCCGTCAATCGATCGTTCCAGCCATTCGAAGGCTTTGCCAGGCTGCCCTAGAATGGCGTACGTACATGCGATTTGATAGTGCGTGTGGTGCGTGTGCCCGAACGAACGAGGAGACTCGCACGCCCGGCGAACACAATCCAGAGCCGCTCCAAAATCCTGATGAAGAGCATGCAGCACGCCATTCAGGCTAATCATCAGCGGCTCGTCGGGAAGCAGCTTGAGCGCTAAAGCGACATATTTTTTCGCAGAATCCAAGTCGCCACGAAACAACGCTGGCTGCGGACGAAACCACAGGAGATATTTGTTCCTTGGGCTTTCCAGCGCCCAAGCATCAAGTTCCCATTCGGCACGCTCCAGGTCACCGTCCCAAAGGTAAGACTGTGCGATGTTGTGATTCGAGAGGTTCTGCGGGTTCACCAATCGCGCCTTTTCGTACGCGCGGCGTGCCTCCTTGAGCCGTCCGATGTGCGCGCAGATCGTGCCCAGCCGGTTGTGCGCGTGATCCAAGTTGGGCTGGAGCGCCAATCCCTTCTGTATTTCCGCGATGGCTTCGACATGCCGGAAATTGGTGGCCTGGCTCCACAAAATATAAGCTTTCGCTAAATGGGCCTCAGGCAGATCCGGATCCAGCTCCAACCCTTGCTGGCAATGGAATTCCGCTCTGTCGATCCACGTGCGGCGGGGGTCGAAGCCGAAATATTTTCCGGTACAGACATAAGAGAGTGTCGCGTGTGCGAGGGCAAATTTGGGATCTGCGGCTATGGCCCGGTCCAGCGCGGCAATCGCTTTGTTCAGAGATTCAAGGTCTTCGGAATAGCTTTCGCGAAGCCCTTCGAGAAATTCGCCGTAAGCGCCAGGATCGGTGGTGTAGCGATCGCGCGCCTTCAGCGCACTACGCCGGAATTTTCTTGCCAGGGCTTCGGCTATACGTTTGCTGATTTCATCCTGGATTTCGAAAATACCTTGCAGTGTGAAATCGTATTTTTCAGCGAAAATAATTTTCCGCACATGCGAGTCAAATAGTTGAACGGAAACCCGCCAATGCGACCCCAGCCGCTGAATACTTCCCTGCAACACGTGGCGGACTCGCATCGCACGGCTAACCGCGACCGGGTCGCTACCACTGGGATACTGTAGGATCGCCGCAGTCGGCGGAACTATCAGATCTTCCAGATTTCCGAGCGTGGTGATCAAAGCATCGGCAAATCCCAAAGAAAGCGATTCTTTCCCCTCCACATCACTAAGGAAGATAAACGGCAAGACGGCAAGCGAAGAGCTGGAATCTTCCTCCCCTGCCGCAGGCGTTGCCAAGCTAGCGCTCGCGATGCCGGAAAAGGCCGCCAGGAATTCGTCTGACAATGGCGACATATACCGAACCGTTCCCATCATCTGACCGGGCGTGGTCAAGTCCACATCGGTATTTTCGCCGAGACCAGCCGGAGGAGAAGGAAGCAGCTTTGCCAAGCCAAAGTCGAGCAGCTTGATATAACCGTCTGGCCGCACCATGATGTTTTCGGGTTTCAAGTCGCGATGAACGACGCCGGCACGATGTGCGCTGCTTAGCGCTTCCAAGATCTGTTTGGCGAAGGCCAACGCCTGGTCGCAGGATAACGTGCCGCGAAGCAAATCTCGAAGAGTCCGGCCCTCCACCAGTTCTGTGGCAATGAACAATGTTCCTTTGTCCTCCCCGACCTCGTACACGGTAAGAATGTGAGGGTGGTTCAGCGCAGAGGTTGTTCTGGCCTCACGTTGGAATCGGTGCAGTACCTGCAGGTTTCCGGAAAATTCGTCGGGCAAAAACTTCAAGGCCACATGGCGCCCCAACTTAATATCCTCGGCTTTGTACACGACGCCCATACCCCCGCCACCGATCTTCTCCACGATGCGGTAGTGGGAGACGGTTTGGCCGATCAGCGACTGGGAATCCGCCATAGTACGGCCATGTTAGTTTTCGACCTGAGGTAAGTCAACGAAGCTAGGCGGTGGGCAGTTCATATCCAACGCCGAACTCGATTATCGGCATAGTGACGATCACCGCAAGCCGTTGAGACGATCGAATCAGTATTGTCCCACCCAAGAGGAAGCGATTAGGCCTCACCGATTCTAGGCGAGGAAACTCGTAGTGGGAGGACAGTGAAATCGACCCTACAGAAATCCTTCCGGCGCCTCTGATTGGTCACCGAACTAAATCTCCGAGCGGATTCGGCGCCGCAGGGTGCCGGCGGCCAGCGCGTAGGTCGCCGCCGATCCGTTGCCTGCGTGTTAGAATCCGCTGCGCTAATGAGTCGTTCTTGGAGAAATCAAATATGATCCGCAGACTCCTGTTTGTTCTCGCTGTTCTCGGTGTGACTGCTTCCGCTGCAGAGCGCCAGCCCAACGCGGACTATCGTGCGCGGCGCCTGGCGTTGGCCAAAGCCATGAACGCAGACAGCGGCACCCTGGTGCTGTTCGCGCCTACGGAGACCGAAGGCCAGAACGACCTCTTCGGCTTTCGCCAAGAGGATAACTTCTACTACCTGACGGGTTGGACCGAGCCCGGCGCGGCCATCTTGATCAACTCCAATCCGTATGGCGAGATTCTTTTTCTTCCCGAGCACAACGCGACGCAGGAAAAGTGGACCGGCCCGAAGCTGGGCCCGGAAAGCCCTGACGCGCCCAAGGTCACCGGTTTCGACAGAGTCGCCAGCTTGGACAAAATGCATGACGAACTACTGAAAATTTTGCCGCAGCCTCGCGCGGTGATTTATTCCGAATTGGGCAATAACGGCCAGACGGCGGCGTCCACCGGTCCCATGGAATGGCTGCGCCGCTCGAATTCGTTTCCCAACTACGTATCGTTCCGCGACGTCCGGCAAATGATGGGGAAGCTGCGCATGATCAAAGACGCCGGCGAAGTGCAGCTCATCCAGCGAGCCACCGACGCCTCGGCCGCCGGGCATCACGCCGCGCTCAAAGCAATTCATCCCGGCGTTTCCGAACGGGAAATTTCCTCTTTGATGCAGTATGAATTCGGCAAGCGCGGCTGCGAGCGTCCGGCGTACGCGCCCATTGTCGGTTCCGGCTTCTTTTCCACCGTGCTGCATTACTCCGACGACGACAAGATTATGAAGGACGGCGATGTGGTGGTGATGGACGTAGCCGGAGAAT
>Ga0209011_1001001_pt1 | contig 10237 bp, 9 predicted proteins | sample BlaSpr_A8_OM1_M3_FD_187986 | JGI IMG/M metagenome (GOLD analysis project Ga0209011, IMG submission 187986) | Forest soil microbial communities from Thunder Bay, Ontario, Canada - Black Spruce, Ontario site 2_A8_OM1_M3 (SPAdes) (version 2) | ecosystem: Environmental > Terrestrial > Soil > Boreal... | reverse complement strand
CATCTTCGCCTCGGCTTCGGCCCAGCCGGCGCCGATGCCGAACTCGAGCCGGCCCCCTGAAAGATGATCCACCGTCACGGCCATCTTTGCCAGCAGCGCCGGATGCCGGTAGATGTTGCCGGTGACCATGCAGCCGATGCGCACGCGCCGCGTCGACGCGGCAATCGCCGCCAGCAGGGTCCAGCCCTCGTAGACAGTTCGCGCGACGCCGCCGGGGCCGATGGAGGCGAGGTGGTCGAAGTCCCAGACGTGGTCGAAGCCGGCCTCGTCGGCGATGCGCCAGACATCGCGAAGCGCCTCGATGGTCGTATCCTGGCCGGAGTTCTTTAATCCGATCCGTAGTGGATATGTCATCGACTCAAACTATCGCCTCGACCCCGATAGACGCCGCAAACGATCTCATTGAATCCGGCCGACTCTAGCAGCAGCAGCTTTAGAAGGGGAAGGGCCGACCTCCCTGGCCCTGCACCGTCACCCAGCGCATCTCGGTGAACTCGTGCATTGCCTCGCCACCGCCGAAGCGGCCATAGCCGCTGTCCTTTACCCCGCCGAAGGGGACCTGCGGTTCGTCGTTTACCGGCTGGTCGTTGATGTGCACGATCCCAGCCTCGATCCGTTCCGCTAAGGCCATGCCGCGATCCGCATCGCTCGTGAGGATGCCGGCGGATAATCCGTAGGTTGTTTCGTTGGCGACCCTCACGGCCTCGTCGGCATTCTCGACGATCGTGATCGTCGCGACCGGACCGAACGTCTCCTCCTTGCTCATCGCGCTATCAGCGGGGACGTCGGTGAGAAGCGTTGGCTCATAGCACGCGCCCTGCACCTTGCCGCCGGTCAGGACCTTGGCGCCGTGGCTGACCGCGTCGTCGACGCGGGCCCGGACCATATCCAGCGCCTGCTTGTTGATCAGCGGACCGATGATCGTGTCCATCTCGGTGGGACTGCCGACCTTGAGGCCCTTCGTCTTGGCGATCAGCTTCTCGGTGAACTCCTTCGCGATCGGGCGCTCCACGATGATCCGCCGCGCGGACATGCAGATTTGCCCCTGGTGCAGGAAGGTGCCGAAGGCCGTCGCGTTGACCGCGTATTCCATGTCGGCGTCGGCGAGCACGATCAAGGGGTTCTGTCCGCCGAGCTCGAGCACCATGCGCTTGAGGTTGCGGGCCGCCTTCTCCGCCAGGATTCGGCCTGTCTTCGTTGAGCCGGTGAAGCTGACGCGCCGCACCTTCGGGTTTTCCATGAATTCATCGACGACGGGCTCGGCCTGGCCGGGCGCGTGGGTGACCACGTTGAAGACGCCGGGCGGGAAGCCAGCCTCTTCGAAGATCTCGGCGTAGAGGATGCCGCCGGTGATTGGCGATTCTTCCGACGGCTTCAGCACAACGGTGTTCCCGAAGGCGAGCGGGGTCGCGATCGACCGCAGCGAAAGGATCAGCGGCGCGTTCCACGGCGCCAGGCCAGCGACGACGCCAACCGGCTGACGGATACCCATGTAGAAGGCGCCCGGCAGGTCCGCCGGGAGGATCTCGCCGATCGGCTGGTAGACGAGTCCGGCAACCTGGCGCAGCAGGTTAGGCGTGAAGATCGTCTGGAACATGCCAAAGCAGAAGGTGCAGCCGGTCTCCGCGGCGAGCAGGCCGACGACTTCCATCTGGCGGCGCTCCAGGATGTCCGCCGCTTTCAGGAAGAGGCGCTGCTTGGCGCCAGGCGGGGTCTTCCACCAGGCGGGAAAGGCGTCGGCCGCGGCCTTGACCGCTCGCTTGGCATCGTCGCGCGTAGAGGCCGGGATGGTCGCCATCGTCTCGCCCGTGAAGGGATTACGGTCCGGGTAGGTGGCGCCCTTGGACGCTCCGACCCATTCGCCGCCGATGAACTGCCGGTATTCCTTGGGAGCGGTCTTCGCCGTCGCCTTCTCGTCAGATACGACTGTGCTCATCGCGCCTCCTCCTTATTTGGCATGAGCGTAGCACCGGCTACGCACCTTCGAAACCGACGTAGTTTTCCGCCAGCGTGGTCGCTGCCGCCTCCGACGCGACGATGTAACGCAAGTAAGAAAGTCGCAGTTTGTGATCGAATGGATCGCCCGCCGGGTCTCGGTGGAGCAACGCCGTCATCCATGCCGAGAAATGCTCGGCGCGCCAGACGCGCTGCAGGCACATGTCACTGTAGCGGTGGAGAAGGTCGCGTGACTTCGATCGATACCACGCGGCCAGAGCCTCGGCGAGCACCTTGACGTCGGCGAGCGCCAGGTTCATCCCCTTGGCCCCCGTGGCGGGGACGATGTGGGCCGCGTCGCCGGCGAGGAAAAGGCGGCCGCGCTGCATCGGCTCGGTGACCATGCTGCGCATCGGCGTGATGCCATCCTCGATGATCTCGCCAGCTTGGAGCTCTGGCTCCTCAAGCCGAAGGCGAAGCTCGTCCCAGATTCGCGCTTCGGGCCAGGCGTCCATCGTGTCGCTGGCGTCGACCTGGAGATAGAGGCGACTGATCTCGGGCGATCGCATGCTGTGCAGGGCGAAGCCGCGCTCGTGGTAGGCGTAGATGAGCTCGTCGGAGGTCGGCGGTGTCCTGGCAAGGATGCCGAGCCAGGAAAAAGGATAGCTGCGCTCGTAGACGCCCCCACCCTGACCCTCCCCCGCAAGCGGGGGAGGGAATTTGTTTCCCCGGGTCTCACCCGCGGGCGGGGGAGACAAGGCGACGCGGGCGACGCCGTGCGAGCCGTCGCAGCCCGCCACGAACTCGCAGGTAAGGGTTGCCTCTTCGCCGTTGCGGCGGTATCCGATACGGGGATGGTCATCGTCGATGCCCTCGATCGCGGTTGCCTCGGTCTCGAACCAGATCTCGCCCCCGTCCGCCAGGCGCTGTTTGATGAGGTCCTTGATTACTTCCTGCTGGCCATAAACGGTGATGCCGCGACCGGTCAGCCGGCGGAAATCGATGCGGTGTTCCTCGCCGGCGAAGCGCAGCTTGATGCCGTTGTGCGCGAGGCCTTCGCGTGTCATGCGCTCGCCCACGCCGGTCGAGACGAGCAGATCGGTGGATCCCTGTTCCAGGACACCTGCCCGTACTCGGCGCTCGACGTAGTCGCGGCTGCGCCGTTCGAGCACGACGGATGCGATGCCCTGCCGGTGGAGGAGGTGGGACAACATGAGCCCGGCCGGGCCCGCCCCGATGATGCCGACCTGTGTCATCCGGCTTCGGCATGCTCGGAGCGAGGTGCCGGTGGGAGCGAGCGCTCATTGCGGAGGCTTTCGTCGGCGTCGACCAGGAGGTTGAGCATTCGTAGCAACTCCGCCTGCTCGCGATCAGAGAGCACCGAGACCAGCAGCCGGTTCATGCGGACGGCCTTCGGGATCAGCTGCTCGGTAGTGCGCACCCCGGCCGCCGTCAGGCGGAGCAGGTTGCGCCGCCCGTCGCGCGGATCCCGGAAGCGCTGGATTAACCCGCGCGCCTTGAGCCGGGCGACGACTTCGGCTGTCGTCGAGCGGTCCAGGGAGACTCGTTCGCCAAGTGTTTTCTGGTCGATGTTCTTCTCCGCCCGCAGCGCGTAGAGGACGGCGAACTGGGGCGAGGTCACCTCGGCCGAGACCTCGGCGTTCCAGAGCCAGTAGTGGACCTGCTGGGCGCGCCGAATCAGGTGACCGGGATGGCGGCGGAGGTCTTCAGGCGAGGTTGACATAGCCCGCTTCTGAAACTATATTCCGTGTACTGACGAATTTGAAGCCCTAAGAGGGAGGAGAAGCGGACATGGCCGACCAAGGGTTGTCGTTCGAGAGGCGAGTCAGCCGTCGGGAGGTCTTGCGGACGATTGGAGGGGGTGCGCTGGCGCTCGGGGCCGCCGACCTGCTGGTCGCCTGCGGCGAGATCAAGGGCTCCAGTACCACGAGCAGCGGCACCATCACCATCGGCTATGTCAGCCCGCAGACGGGCGCACTGGCCGGGTTTGCGTCGGGCGACAACTTCGTCCTCAGCCAGGTGAGGGCCACGGGCACCTACAAAAATGGATTCAAGCTCGGCAGCAAGACCTTCGACGTAAAGATTGTCGTCAAGGACACCCAATCGAACCCGGATCGCGCCTCGCAGGTCGCCCGCGAACTGATCCTGACGGACAAAGCCGACCTCATCCTCACGTCCTCGACCCCCGAGACGACCAACCCAGTGGCCGATGCGTGCGAGGCGAACGGCATCCCGTGCGTCTCGACGATCGTGCCCTGGGAGGCGTGGTTTTTCGCCCGCGGCGGCAAGCCCGGCACCGGCTTCAACTTCACCACGATGTTCTTCTTCGGCATGCAGCAGTTCGGAGAATGCTTCATCCCGATGTGGGATCGGATGAGTACCAACAAAGTCGTTGCCTTCACGTATCCGAACGATGCCGACGGAAACGCGTTCCGCGACAACAAGACCGGACTCGAGTTCTTCTCCGCGCAGGCCGGTTACCACAACGTCGACGGTGGCAGCTACACCGACGGAACGACCGACTACAGCAGCATGATCGCCAACTTCAAGAGCAAGGGCGCGCAGCTCTTCACCAATGCCCCGATCCCGCCCGACTTCAACACCATGTGGAAGCAGGCATCCCAGGCCGGCTTCAAGCCGAAGCTGGCGACCGTGGCCAAGGTCCTGCTCTTCCCGGCGGATACCGAGGCGATCGGCGACCTGGTCAACAATGTCGCGACCGACGCCTGGTGGACGCCATACCACCCCTACACCTCGACGCTCACCGGCCAGAGCTGCAAGCAGTTCGCGGATGCCTTTGAGTCGTCGACCGGGAAGCAGTGGGTGCAGAGCATCGGGTCCGTGCACTCGCTCTTCGAGATCGCCCACAAGGCGTTCACCGCCGTCGACGACCCGCACAACCACACTGCCGTCGCCACGCAGCTCAAAACCATGAACTACACGGGGATCAGCGGTCCTCTCGACTTCACGAAGGGGCCGATGCCCGGAATTGCGATCCAAAAGCCGGTTGGCGTGCAGTGGAAGAAGGGATCGAAGTTCCCCTACAGCATGCAGGTGGTGGACAACAGCGCGAACAAGAACGTCCCCGTGAACGGAGACCTCGTCCCAACCAATCCATGACGGCGGAGGCGGCCCTTCTCGAGCTGGCCGGCGTCAGCAAGCGCTTCGGTCGGATCACGGTCGCCGACAGCCTGTCGCTGCGCTTCCAGGCAGGAGAGACGGTTGGGATCGTCGGGCCGAACGGTGCCGGGAAGAGCACGCTGTTCGCGATGATCGCCGGCGACCTGAAGCCCGACGCGGGTGACGTGCGCGTCGATGGGCGCTCGGTCCTGCGGCTCGACCCCGCAACCCGGTGTCGCATGGGGATCGCGCGGACCTACCAGGTCCCACGTCCTTTCGAGAACATGACCGTCTTCGAGAACCTGCTGGTCGCGGCCTATCGCGGTGGGCAGCTTTCCCGCCTCCAGGGTTACACGGTCGCAGCCGGGATCCTGGAGCAGACGGGGCTGTCGCAGGACGCGAACCGTCCGGCCGGACGCCTCGGCCTGCTGCAACGCAAACGCCTCGAGCTCGCGCGCGGGCTGGCGACGCAACCGCGCATCCTCTTGCTCGATGAGGTCGCCGGCGGCCTCACGGATCCGGAAGTCGCCGAGCTGGTCGATATCGTGGAGCAGGTACGGCAGCGATCGGTGGCCATCGTCTGGGTGGAGCATGTCGTGCACGCGCTGACCCGCGCCGTCAGCCGCATCATCTGCCTCGCCGGCGGTCGCCTGATCGCAGAAGGCGACCCGCAGACGGTTCTTGCCAACCCGGAGGTCAAGGAGGTGTACCTGGGAGTCGACGTCGATGCTTGAGGTTCGCAACCTGACCGTCCGGCATGGGTACCTGCAAGCACTCACCGAGGTCAGCCTGGCGGTGGCGCCGGGCGAGACCCTCGCGATCATCGGCGCCAACGGCGCCGGCAAGTCGACGTTGCTGCGCTCGATCATTGGCCTGCACCAGCCGACCGCCGGCTCGATCCTGCTCGACGGCCGGGACATCACGGCGCTGCCCCCGCATGCTCGGGTGCGCGAGGGAATCGCGCTCGTTCCCGAAGGACGCCGGCTATTTCCATCGCTGAGCGTCGAGGAGAACCTGTTGGTGGGGCAATCATCGGGTCGACCCGGTTCCTGGGACGTGCGCGCCGTCTATGAACTCTTTGATTGGATGACGGAGCGGCGCTCCGAGCCGACCGTCCACCTCTCCGGAGGTGAGCAACAGGCGGTGGCCATCGGCCGCGCCCTGATGGCGAACCCGCGAGTGCTGCTCCTCGACGAGCTCTCGCTCGGGTTGGCACCCACCATGGTGCGGCGGATCTACGGCGTCCTCCCCGAACTGGTCCAGAAAGGCATGGCGGTCCTCCTCGTCGAGCAGGACGTCGCCCAGGCGCTGCGGATCGCCGACCGGTTTCAATGCCTGCTCGAGGGTCGCACCACGCTGGAGGGCAAAGCGGCTGAGGCGACGACGGCGAAGATCGAAGCCGCCTACTTTGGGCTGGCAGGCCGCACCGGCCCAGGAAGCGCCGCATGAACTGGGTCAATGCCATCGCCCAGGGGATCCTCCTCGGCGGCCTCTACGCGCTCTTCGCCTGCGGGTTGTCGCTGCTTTTCGGCGTCGTGCGCGTCGTCAACCTCGCTCACGGCGATTTCGCGGTCCTGGCCGCCTACCTCGCGCTGGTGGTGATCTCGACCACGCACGTGCCGGCGCTGCTCACCTTCGTCATCGTGGCGCCGCTCTTCGCCATCTTCGGATACGGCGTCCAGCGGCTGATCATCCAGAAGAGCCTGGAAGTCTCGCCGCTGACGACCTTACTCGTGACCTTCGGGCTCTCGGTCGTCATCCAGAACGTCTTGCTGGTGACGGCATCCGCCGATAGCCACTCGTTCGATCTCGGCAGCCTCATCTCGGCTTCGCTCCGCGTCAGTCCCGAGCTGTCCATCGGCTATGTGCCCCTCATGATCTTCGTGACGGCGGTTGTGGTCCTCGTCGGCCTGCAGCTCTTTCTCTCGCGCACCGCGATGGGTCGCGCCATCCGCGCGACGGCCGATGACCAGGAGGCGTCGTCGATCGCCGGCGTGAACACGCGCCATGTCTTCGGGATCGCTGCCGCGATCGCGTTCGCTACCGTCGCTCTCGCCGGCCTGGCGCTGGGAAGCTCGTCGTCGTTCGATCCGAGCGCCGGCCCCGCGCGCCTGATCTTCGCGTTCGAGGCAGTCATCATCGGCGGCGTGGGGTCGCTCTGGGGAACGCTCGTCGGCGGCATCATCCTTGGCGTGGCGCAGGCGGTCGGCGCCCAGATCGATCCGAGCGGGGGCGTGCTCGCGGGGCACCTCGTGTTTCTCGCCGTCCTCGCATTGCGTCCCCAGGGCTTGATCCGCGCTCGGCTCGCCATATGACCGTCGCCGTGCGGGTCACGCGCTCCCGCCGGTCGGCGCTGTGGGGACTGATCGGGGCGGCGGTCGTGGTCGTCCTGCTCGCGACGCTTCCCTACGTCGTCTACGCGGACGTGACCGATCTCCTGGTCAACGCCTTCATCCTCCTCGTGCTGGCCAGCATGTGGAATCTCCTCGCCGGCTACTGCGGGCTGATCTCCGTCGGTCAACAGGCCTATATCGGCGTCGGCGCCTACACCGTGCTGCTCCTGGCGCAGAACGGCATCAATCCCTACCTGGCGATCCCGTTCGCCGCCGTCGTCGCGGGCGCGATCGCGGTGCCGGTGTCGTTCCTCGTCTTCCGCCTGCGGGCCGAGTATTTCGCGATCGGCACGTGGGTGGTGGCGGAGGTCTTCTTTCTTGTCCTTGTACGGTTTCGCTCGCTCGGTGGCGGCACCGGGACCAGTCTCCCCGGGCTGGCCCTGGTCGACCCGGTGTTTCGTGAGGCGTTGACGTATTGGAGCGCGCTCGCGGTGGCGGCGGCGGCATTGCTCGCCACCTACGTGCTCCTCTCCAGCCGGATGGGATTGGACCTGACCGCGATCCGCGACAACGAGGTGGCGGCGCGCAGCTCTGGGGTGCGCGTCACCTGGGCGAAGCGGGTCGTCTATGTCGTGTCAGCCGCCGGATGCGGCGCAGGCGGGGCGTTGCTGATCATCAGCCAGCTCAACGTGCTCGCCAGTGCGATCTTCAGCGTAGGGTGGTCAGCGAAGATGATCTTCGTGGCGCTGATCGGTGGCGTGGGCAGCATCGAGGGGCCGATCGTCGGGACCGCGATCTTCACGGTCATCCAGCAATCGCTAGCCCAAGCCGGTGCCTGGTACCTGATCCTTCTCGGGTCATTGGCCGTCGCCGTTGCGATGTTCTTGCCCAGGGGGATCTGGGGCCTGGTCAGCAGCCGCTTGAATATCCAGCTGTTCCCTGTGGGCTACTGGTTACATCGATGAGCGAAGACGAGCGCGAACCGCCCTATCTCTACGCGGACTACGTCGGGACGCGTCTGCGCGCACCAGCTAAGCCGTTGGTCCACCTTCCCGACGGGTTCCATGATTTCCCGGCGCCCGTGTTTCCGCGGACCATCGCCGAGCTGGATCATGACCTGACGCGCCAGCACGCCGGCGAACCGATCGGCGAACGGATCATCGTCACCGGCCGGGTGCTCGACAGTGATGGGCGGCCGCTCCGGAAGACGATCGTGGAGGTCTGGCAGGCGAACGCGGCCGGCCGCTACCTTGACCAGGATGACCAACACCCGGCGCCGCTCGATCCCAACTTCAGCGGAGCGGGTCGCTGCCTGACGGACGACGAGGGTCGATATCGTTTCATCACGATCAAGCCGGGCGCGTATCCGTGGAAGAACCATCGCAATGCCTGGCGACCGGCGCACATCCACTTCTCGCTCCTCGGCAGCGAATTCCGCAGCCGGCTGGTGACGCAGATGTACTTCCCGGGCGACCCGCTGATGCCCCAGGACCCGATCTTGCAATCGATCCCGGATCAGGCCGGTCGGGAGCGGCTGGTGTCGCGATTCGATCCCGAGACGACCGTGCCCGAATGGGCGCTCGCCTATCAATGGGACATCGTGCTGCGCGGCCGTGCCGCGACGCCCTTCGAGAACGAGCCTTGAGCGGGCCGTTGACGCCGTCGCAGACGGTCGGTCCGTTCTTCGGCGTCGGATTGCCTTTCGAGAAGGGTGAGCAGATCGTGGCGCCTGGCACCGCCGGCGCGATCCGGGTGGAGGGCCAGGTCCTCGACGGGAAGGGTGAGCCCGTCCCGGACGCCCTGATTGAGATCTGGCAAATAGGCTCAGGATTCGGACGCGCCCGCACCGACGCTGAGGGCGCATTCAGCTTCACGACCGCCAAGCCCGGCGGAACGCCGGCGCCGGACGGGCGCACGCAAGCGCCCCACCTAAACGTCACGGTTTTCGCCCGGGGTTTGCTCCGTCACCTGGTGACGCGGATGTATTTTCCCGACAAGGCGGAGGCCAACGCCGCCGATCCGGTTCTGAACCTCGTCGAGCCGGCACGTCGCGAGACGCTGATCGCGAAGAATTGCGGGGGCGTGCTGCACTTCGACGTCAGGTTGCAAGGCGAACGGGAGACGGTCTTCTTTGCCATCTGACGCGCTCTTCGGGCCGAGCCTCAGCACCGATTTGATGTTGGTGACGGTGTCGGACCGTGCCTGGGTGCAGGCGATGCTCGATGTCGAGGCGGCCCTCGCCCGAGCGGAATCTCGAATCGGCGTCATCCCCGCTGCGGCCGCCGACGGCATCGCCAGTCATTGCCGGGTTGACGAGTTCGACGTCGCGCAGCTCGGCCGGGCTGCCGTCCGCAGCGCGAATCCCGTCGTTCCGCTCGTCAATGCGCTGAGGGGAGCGGTCGGACATGATGTGGCCCCCTATGTGCACCGGGGCGCGACCAGCCAGGACATCTTGGACACGGCGATGATGCTGATCGCGCGACGTGGTCTCGACATCATCCTCGCGGACCTGGAGCAGGCGGCGGCCGCGACCGCGATGCTCGCCGATCGACATCGGACCACCGTCATGGCGGCACGCACGCTGCTGCAGCAGGCGCTTCCCACTACCTTCGGGCTCAAAGCCGCCGGCTGGCTCGTCGCGATCGTCGAGGCGCGGTCCGAGCTCGTCCGCGTTCGGGGCACCCGGCTGGCGGTGCAGTTCGGTGGAGCGGCGGGCACCATGGCGGCGCTGTCAGACCGCGGGCTCGATGTCGCACGCGAGTTGGCGGCCGAGCTCACACTTGCGGAACCCACGCTCCCGTGGCACACCGCGCGAGCGCGGATCGTCG
>Ga0209011_1001000_pt1 | contig 10238 bp, 14 predicted proteins | sample BlaSpr_A8_OM1_M3_FD_187986 | JGI IMG/M metagenome (GOLD analysis project Ga0209011, IMG submission 187986) | Forest soil microbial communities from Thunder Bay, Ontario, Canada - Black Spruce, Ontario site 2_A8_OM1_M3 (SPAdes) (version 2) | ecosystem: Environmental > Terrestrial > Soil > Boreal... | reverse complement strand
CGGCCAGTTGCGAAGTATGCGTTGTGCGTATTGGTCCTGCTGACCTTGGTCGACGTCAAACGGCGTTGGCATCGCTCGAAATCCGCCAAAGTTGCGCAAAAGGAGGCGTTGACGACCTGCGAGGATGAAGGCGGCGCCCTTCCATAGCACGTTCATAAATCCTTCTCCGGCGCATGCAGCGGCGGCATGCCCATGCACCCGTAGGACTCCCGCCTACGACGGCGCGCTCCGCGCCTACGACAAGAACAGACGGCACCCGATACCGGCCCGTTTGGCCCTACGTCAGTATTGCGCCGTCAACCCAGCGGAGGCCGGAGATGTACCCAGACAGCCAAGACTTTGCAGACGCATGTGGTGTTGTGACAGCCAACGTGCGGGCTGGTCCTGCGGAACCCACACGTCACGATGCAGCGCCGGGACGGTTGCAACACGTCGGCGCGCTGTACGGCGCGTGCCCGGCAATGCAGCGTCTGTTCCAGACCATTGGACGCCTCGGACCTTCGAACGCAACAGTCATGATCCTGGGCGAAAGCGGTTCAGGAAAGGAGCTCGTTGCGCAGGCGATCCACCAGCTTTCGGAGCGCAGCCGCAAGGCTTTTGTGGCCGTGAATTGCGGGGCGCTTCCGGAGAATCTGATCGAAAGCGAACTGTTCGGCCACGAGCGCGGCAGCTTCACCGGCGCCGCGCGCACGCACCGCGGCTGCTTCGAGCGTGCCGACGGGGGAACGCTCTTCTTGGACGAGGTGACCGAGATGCCCGTGGACATGCAGGTACGACTGCTGCGTGTTCTCGAGACGGGGCGCTTCTGCCGTGTGGGCGGCGATCAGGAGATTACGGCATCCGTTCGGGTTATCGCCGCCAGCAATCGCGATCTCGGGAAGGCAGTGGCCGAAGGTCGTTTGCGGGAAGACTTGATGTACCGCTTGTGCGTCATTCCTCTGCCGGTTCCTCCCTTGCGCGATCGCGAGGGCGACGCGTTGCTGCTCGCGGAGATGTTCCTGGCGGAGTTCAACGACGAGTACGGCACGGACAAGATTTATACGCAGCAGGCTCGCGAGCGGCTCGCGGCATTTTCCTGGCCTGGCAACGTCCGTGAGCTCAAGAATGTCGTCCATCGCGGTTACGTGCTGTCGGACGACGAAGTGGACGTTGACGTTCCGGACTCCAACCACGACGCGATCATGCTGCCGCATGCGCTGCCGATGGCCGCGGTCCCCAGCATGCCATCGATCAACTCTGCGATAGCGGCGCGGACATCGGCGCCTTGCAGCGGAGCGAAAGACGTGATGATTCGCGTGGGAACATCGCTCGAGGACGCGGAGCGTGCATTGATCATGGCAACGCTGGACTCGGTCGCCGGAAGCAAAGCCAAGGCGGCGCAGGTCCTCGGAATAAGTTTGAAGACGCTATATAACCGCTTGCACGCCTATCGCGGCAACGGATTTGATGCGGTGCAAGAAATGCGTGATCCCGCTCCTCGTGCGGATGTCGCAATGGCGGCGTGAAGTTTCTTGGAGTTGTAAATGGCCCTGCCCTACAATGCTGATGTTGCGGCTATAGCTCCGCGCGAGTCGTCTGGTGAGTCCATGAATGTGGCGGAAAATCGCAAGGTTCGCATTGTGCTGGTCGACGATCATGCCGTCGTTCGCGCCGGCTTCAAGCAACTGATCGATAGCACCGACGATCTCGAGGTTGCCGGCGAGGCGGGAACGGCGGCCGATGCGCTGGCCTTGGTAGCTTCGCAGCCGTGCGACGTTATGCTGCTCGACATCTCGCTGCCGGACGCATCGGTTCTCGATACGGTAGCTGCGCTTCGGCGTCGACAGTCAGAGTTGCCTATCTTGATCGTTAGCATGCATCCGGAAGAACAGTATGCCGTTAATCTTCTGCGCGCCGGCGCCAGCGGGTTTTTTTCCAAAGCTGGAGGCGCGGATGAATTGCTCGAAGCGATCCGTACCGTGGCCGCGGGTCGCAAATACGTGAGCGCGTCGCTGGCGGAGGCGTTGGCGCTCGCCGCGACCGGCGATGCACCTGCCCCGCCGCATCGGCAGCTGTCGAACCGTGAATTTCAGATTTTTGTTCAGCTCGCCGCCGGGAAAACGGTCACCGATATCGCCGACGAAATGTGCCTGTCGGTCAAGACGATCAGCACCTACCGAAGCCGCATCTTCGAAAAGATGGACTTCTCCCGCAACGCCGACCTTACGGCATACGCGCTGCGCCACAATTTGATGAATTGACGCCGGAGGAGCGGTTATTCCGCGTCCATGGGAGCTAGAGTGCGCGTTTTCGTCGTCGAGGACTCGTCGCTGATTCGAAAACGCATTATCGACAACGTCAAGAGCCTGGGAAATTTTGACGTGGTGGGTTTTGCGGAGAGTGAGCAGGAGGCAGTTGATGCGATCGTGCGCACGCAGCCGGACGTGGTCGTCACCGACATTCGATTGAAGGAAGGCAGCGGAATTGAGGTCGTACGGAAGCTTCGACAGCAACTCACACGCTCGACGCCGAAAATCTACGTTCTGACCAACTACGCATATCCTGAATATAAACGGCAATGCTCGCTCGTCGGTGCTGACGGTTTTTTCGACAAGTCAGCCGAATACGATAGCTTCCTGACGGCTCTCCGGGCCGTCGCCTAGACTCCAGCGCGGTCTGCATGGACTCTCATGCCGCGTATCGATTTCGCGTCCTCGACGCCAAATCCCCTCCCTAGCCTGGCACGACGATTGCGTAATTGATACCGGGTGCTTCGCGAAGTGGAATTTCCGGCAATTTTTTCCATTTCCGAACCTTGATCCACACGCGCTCGGCTTCGAGCAGAAAGGATTACAAATGCTCCACTATGCGCTGGTATTTTTTGTCGTCGCGCTGATCGCCGCCGTGTTCGGATTCGGTGGCATTGCTGCAGGTGCCGCGGAGATCGCGAAAGTCCTGTTTTTCATCTTCCTGGTGTTGTTTGTCGTATCGCTTGTCGCGGGGTTGTTCCGCCGAGGGCCATAGCTTGTCGGGAAGAGAGTCGAAAGCGATGCCTTTGGCGGTCCAGGCCAGCAATTACTCGAGCACCACTCATGCTTCTTCGAAGTAGGTGCGGCGCTCGCAAGATCGCAAACACGTATCCGCACTGCAACCATGCTGTTATCTTTGGACTGCATCCATGGCGGCCGATCTGCAACAGCCGGCCGACGTGGATGCGGCCGCGGGCGGAGCACCCTCCTACCTCCCCCTTCGCTTCGCCCGACTCTTTTTTGAATCTTCCCAAACTTCCACCTTCGTGCCGCGGTAATTTCTACCGCTTGCGGAAAGAGCTACCGGGCACCCGAGCCCGCCGCGGAAAAATAGGGCGACATAACAAGGCTGAGCCCCGCCCGGCCGATGGCATGCGGTTTGCTCGGGTGGCGTAGCGTCGCCGGAAGCACCCACCAAACGTACTCACCCGATATCCGACTTATAGGAGACCCCTATGGAACTCAGCAGCAACAGCGTTGAACGCAAGGCCAATCAAGCGCACCTCGCGGTAGACAGCGCAGCCGCAAAAGCAACCGAAAAGGCGGCACCGGTGATTGACCGTGCTGCTCAAGCCGCGCACCAGACTGTCGACAAAGTCGCCCAGGCGGCTGCTCCGGCTGCGGATTGGATCAATCAGAACGCGGAACAATTGAAGCAACAGCAGGAAGCGCTGCTCGAGGGTTGCCGCGGTTATGTGCGCGACCGCCCCCTGGTTGCCGTCGGTGTCGCGCTTGCGGCCGGCTATCTCGTTGGGCGCCTGGCTCGCTAGGGGCAAGTAGGCCATGGATCGGCAAGAGCCCGAGGCCGCGACCCGCGCATTGCCCCTGGGTCAAGGCGTATCCGAGATTTGGGGCAGCGTGCGCGCACTCGTCGCCGACGAGGCGGACCTTCTCGCAGCCGAGGCAAACATGGCCGTGCGGACGCTGGTAGCGTGCGTCATCGTCGCCGTTGCGGCGGCCGTCTTCGCGGTGCTTGGAGTAGCAGCCTTGTTGGCGATGATCGCGATGCAAATCGTCGAAAGCGGGTATTCGTGGCCCGCGGCGTTGGGATTTGCGTTCCTGATTTGTGCCGTGAGCAGCGCAACGTTGATCTTCGCGTTGCGCAGCCTCACTACACAAAAGCTGTTCGCGGCGTCGCGTCGCGAGCTGCGTGGCAGAGCTTGAGCGCCAAGGCATGGCGATGATCGACCAACGCGCCGTGCGGGCTGCAGAACGCTCGGTCGCCGCCCGAAAAGCCGTCCTCGCTGGACAGTGGTTGGCGCTGCGGACACGGGTGCGCGACGGAATGACTCAACCCGCGACACTGGGCGCGGTGGCTCTTGTCGGCGGGATCATGGGTTGGCGCTCCGCCGGCTCGGAAAAGATCGTCGACGTGGAGTGCAAATGCCCGGAGAGGCCGCGGCCGTCGCTCTTGGGCGGAGGAATGCGTACGCTCGCGATCGCCACGCTGCAGGCGGCGGCTTCCATTGCGTCAGAGGAATTCCTACGCAGCACGATGGAGCAAGCTGCTAGGGACGAGGGCGCTGATGGTGCCAGGAGCTGAGCCCCGGTGCAGAACGTTTCCGTATGCTCAACATTGGCATGCGGTTTGCTCCAACGTGTGAGGGTGGATCGAATCACCCCAATTCGACAAATTGAGGGAACTGCCATGTTCAAGAAAATCATATTTTGCTTCGCGGCACTTGCCGCGGTTTCGCTGACCGCATGCAATACCGTCCAGGGTGCCGGCAAGGACATCGAACGAGGCGGCCAGAAAGTTCAGGAAGAAGCCAAGGAAGTGAAGCAGAAGCTTTAAGCAACAGCCCGGCACGTCGCCGCCTTCAGTCTGCGCACGGACGCGGTGACATGCCGGGGCTTCCTATCCCGAATCGCTTTCACCGTGATCCCGAAACTTTTCGGGCTCGTCCTGTGCCAGTTCAAGCGGAACGATTTACACCCCGGCTCAGAGTCGCGGAAGGATTTACCACGCGATCACCTCGCTGATTGCAGCCGGTTACTGTAACTCACTGTAAACAATGTGTTATTTGAGTTGGCACGACGGTTGCTCAACTCTTGATGCATCGGCCTTAAACGCAGTGAGTTCGGTTCGGGCCGGCAACTTTCTCAATCAGCCTAGGAGCGCACCATGAATTGGGACCGGGTAGAAGGCAATTGGAAACAAATGAGCGGCAAGATCAAGCAGCAGTGGGGCAAGCTTACCGACGATTCCCTGACGGAGATCAATGGCCATCGTGATGAACTCGTCGGCAAGATTCAGGAAGCCTATGGCATTAACCGTGATACCGCCGAAAAACAAGTCAAGGCGTGGGAGTCGTTGAATCAATAGGCGCGCTCCGGCGGCGGCGCCTATTGGCCGCCCAATTTTTCCATAACGAAAAGAGGTAGGTCCATGAAATTCATGATCAGAGAATTGCTCTTAGCATCGACGCTGTGCGCGTTTGCCGTTGGCGTGCAAGCCGCGGATCCCAATAAAGCGCAACGCGACGCCGAGTACAAGGCGACGGTCGCGCATGCGGACGCCGACTACAAGGCCGCCAAGGAGGCCTGCAAGGCTCGCCAGGGGAATGACAAGGACGTCTGCATGAAGGAAGCCAAGGCGGCGCACGTCAAGGCAACGGCTGACGCCAAGGCGAAACGCAAGTCCGCGTCAGCGATGGCCGACGCTCGCGACGACAAGATGGACGCCAACTACAAGGTCGCGAAAGAGAAGTGCGACGCGATGTCCGGCGATGCGAAAAACGCCTGCATCCGCGACGCAAAAATGAAATACAAACAATAGAAGACGTGGCGCCGTCACTCACGTGACGGCGCTGGAGCTTGCCATGGAGCAATGTCTTTTTAGCGTCCGGCAGCGCGACGACACGCGGTGGCATGTCTACGAGACGGGGTCCACGCGGTCGCTGGCGAGTTTTGGATTCAAGGAAGACGCCATCGAGTACGCGCGAGATCTGGCGCGCTCGAGGTCGCCAGCGGAGACCGATCTGCCGGTCGTCGATGTGAAGGGGCGTCGCGAACACGCCAGCGCGTAGGGGTTACAATCCGGGCAGGTCGCGCACGACGTGCCCCGGACGACGCAGCAGGACGGCTCGGGCTCATGTGCGCGCAGCGATCGCATTCGACGCCGCATGAGCTCATGTTACGCAACAGCCTCACCTTCATCCCGTCGTTCCGAAATCGCCCCATTCGGAACGTAAATGCGCGATGTGCGTGTCCGCAGAAGCGGATGGATTGTCTGCGGAATGGGGAGCGATGCAAGCGCAACGACAGCCGCACGGCCGGACGGATTCTGCAACGAATATTTTTTCTCGTTCAGGATGGCCTGGGCTTCGCCGGTCGCAACTCGGATTTCGATCCGCTGTGGCCGACGGCTCCACCGCGGCGCGGATATTTGTACCGGTGCGGCGTTGGCCGCAAGCTTCGGTAGCATCGATGGGGCGACTGCGTTCGATCCGGCTTTCGTTGCGCTTTATCGCCCCCTTGGCAATTACGTTGGCGTTGCTGGCGTATGGGCTGGTCCCGCTGGTCGACCGCCTGACTCTGCGTTGGTGGGTCAACGACCTCGATACCCGTTCGCAGCTGATTGCAAATACCATGCAGGATCAGCTCGCCGACCTGGTGGCTCAAGGAGCCGGACCGAAGATCAATAGCCTTTTCATGCGCGCCATTCAGGATGAGCGTCTGTACGCGCTCGCCTACTGCGACGAGACCGGCAAGGTGCGCTACGAAACCCCGACCTATCCTTCCTCGCTCGGGTGCCGTCCCCCCGATCCGGCCGGCGAGGGCCACTCTGTCGTTCGGCTGAGGCAAGGTCCGCTGCACGTCGTTCAGCATCCGGTGTTTCAAGGCACGGAAAGAATGGGATCGCTCATTCTCGTCCACGACATGAGCTTCGTCGAACGGCGCAGCGCTGACACGCGGCGTTACCTGATCGGCATGTTCGTCGTGCTGGGTATCGTAATCTCGCTGGTCACCGTTTTTATCGCGCATCTTTCATGGCGTGGCTGGGTCAGCGGGGTGCGGGCGTTGTTGCGCGGCGAAGGCATCGTCCAACCGTTTGGCCAGGCCTCGTCATCGGAGGACGTCCATCCGCTGGCGAGCGACCTTCGCGCTTTGTTGCGCGATTTGGACATGACTCGCCGCAGCCGCGATCAGACCGCGACCTGGAGTCCGGAGATGCTGCGCGGCGTCCTGCGCGAACAGCTGCTCGGCGACGAGGTACTGGTCGTGTCGAACCGCGAACCATTTATCCATGTGCGCAGCGACAAGGGAATCGCGCTCCAGCGACCCGCGAGCGGATTGGTCACCGCATTGGAGCCGGTCATGCGCGCGTGCTCCGGGACGTGGATCGCGCACGGCAGCGGCAGCGCGGACCACGACACCGTCGATCGCCACGACCGTCTACGCGTACCTCCTGAAAAGCCGACCTACACACTGCGCCGGGTCTGGCTCTCGCCGGAGGAGGAAAAGGGCTACTACGCGGGTTTTGCCAACGAGGGGTTGTGGCCACTGTGCCACATCGCGCACGTTCGCCCGGTATTTCGCACCGCGGACTGGGAACAATATGTGCGTGTCAATCGGCGATTTGCCGACGTCGTATGCGAAGAAGCGCGAACCGAGGACCCGGTGGTTCTGGTCCAGGATTATCATTTCGCGCTTCTGCCCCGCATGATACGGGAGCGTTTGCCGGGGGCAACGATCATCACCTTCTGGCACATCCCTTGGCCGAATCCGGAGTCGTTCGGCATCTGCCCGTGGAGGGACGAGCTGATCGCGGGTCTGCTGGGAAGTACGATTCTCGGCTTTCACACCCGATTTCATTGCCAGAATTTTGTCGAGACGGTGGATCGATTCCTGGAGGCCAGGATCGAGCGTGAATCGTCTACCATCTCCTACGGAGGCGATTTGACCCGAGTCGAGCCTTATCCGATTTCGATCCAGTGGCCGCCGGAGTGGGCAAACGACCAGTTGCCGGTCGCGCTTTGCCGCGCCAAGGTGCTACGCGTCGAGCAGCTGCCGGATGACGTGCTCCTGGGTGTCGGCGTCGACCGAATGGATTACACCAAGGGTATTGTCGAACGCTTCCTCGCCGTCGAGCGTTTGCTCGAACAGCATCCGGAGTACATCGGCCGCTTCGTTTTCGTGCAGATTGCGGCTCCGTCACGTTCGGCGCTCGAGGAATATCAGCATTTCGAAGCACGGGTGCGTACGCTCGCGGCTCGGATCAACGCCCGATTTGGCCGCGACGGCTACCAGCCGATACGCTTGAAGGTCGAGCACCATCCGCCGCAGATCGTCAACGAATACTATCGCGCCGCCGCCGTCTGCGTGGTGACGAGTCTCCATGACGGGATGAATCTGGTCGCAAAGGAATTCATCGCATCCCGGGACGACGAGCAGGGAGTACTGGTGCTCTCACAATTCACCGGTGCCGCGCGGGAGCTGCACGACGCACTGCTCGTGAATCCCTATCACGGTGAACAGTGTGCCGAGGCACTCTATCGCGCGCTTATCATGCCGGCCGACGAGCAACGCGTCCGCATGCGCAGCATGCGTCGGCTGGTTCAGGAATTCAACGTCTACCGTTGGGCCGGGGCGATGTTGCTCGATGCCGCGCGCCTGCGGCAGCGCCGGCGCGTCTCGCAGCGGATCGTCGAGCACCAGCGCGAAGCGACGCCGCTCCCGGAGTGAATCCCGCGCTTTCTAGCTCCGGCCTAGCACGCATTCGCGAATTCGTCGGCGCTCGCTCGCTCCTTGCATTTGACATCGATGGGACGCTGGCTCCTATCGTGGCGCGGCCATGGGACGCACGGATCCCGGACGAAGTACAAGTTCGGCTGGACGCGATGACCGCAACGCGCACGTTAGCGATCATCACCGGGCGCGCCATTGCCGATGCGAAGCCAATGCTGGCGTTTTCTCCGCGCTACCTCATCGGCAATCACGGCGCCGAAGGAGTTCCCGGCTTCGAATCCGCGTCCGCTGCGTATGCGCGTGATTGCAGCAAATGGCTTGAAGTGCTTCGCGCAGACGATGAGGCGTGGCGCGCGATTCCCGGCATCACACTCGAGGACAAGGCCTATTCCATTGCGTTTCACTATCGGCAGGCGCCGTCGCGCGAGGCAGCGCTTCGGCTGGTGGAAGAACGCGCGGCGCAACTCGTTCCCTGGCCGCGCCTGATCCATGGCAATTGCGTGCTCAATCTCGTTCCACGCGATGCGCCACATAAGGGCGATGCATTGCGGGCGCTGCTGGCGCATTCCGGATGCGAGCGATCGCTCTATGTCGGCGACGATGTCACCGACGAGGACGTTTTCCGGCTCAAGCTGCCGGCGGTGTTGTCGGTAGGTGTCGATCCGGGGCCGGGGAGCGCGGCCGATCTATTCCTGCCGGATCAGAGTGAGATGATCAGGCTGCTCGATGAAGTTGCGACGATGATCGGGCGCTGAACCCAGGCGAGTCGCCACGCGCCGTCGTTTCTCGGAGTGTCTTCCCTGAGGTGCTCTCGTTCGGGCGCAGTCTCTTCGTTCCAGCGTTTTCGCCCAGCTGTGCTGGATCACGAAGCCCGAAGACGGCGAAGAAGAACGTCGATCGAGTCTTCGCCGTCCGGAGACTTCAGGCGATGCTCGCTCAGCGTCTGCACGAGACCGGCCTTGGCGATCGTCTGGTAGTCGGAGCGGATCAGTATCCCGGCGATGGCCCGCTGCACATTGACCGACTTGGCGAGTGGGAACAAGCGCGTCAGCTCTTCCAGACTCTCGCGATCGGAAAACCGATAATGTGCCAGCGTGTCCAGCGCGCGAACTTGCGCATCCGACCCGTTCATTCGTGCGATCGCCGCCGCGACATTGCGCAGCTCGGTGGCATCGGCGATCGGCCGGTGGTGCAAGTAGATCTGAGCGATCTGAACTTCTTCATCGTCGGAGCTCGACAATGCACGAAGCACGCGAGCATGAGCCTCGGCACTTCCCAGGCAGGCGAGCACGGCAGAATGAGCGACCTTGTCGGCTTGCTCCGGTGGCACTTGCAGCCCATTGAGCTCCCGGTCCAATTGGTGGTCCTTGTTCAGCGCGCACACCAGGTCCACTTCGGCCGAGCTCACGGCGCTTCCCGCCAGCCGGTCGCCGATCATGCGCATGAGCTCCGCGCGTTGATCGGCGGCTGAAAGCCAGCCCAGGCTGCGCGCCAGCTCGACCATGCGCGCGCGAACCGCAGGCAGATCGGCATCGCGCG
>Ga0209011_1000999_pt1 | contig 10240 bp, 11 predicted proteins | sample BlaSpr_A8_OM1_M3_FD_187986 | JGI IMG/M metagenome (GOLD analysis project Ga0209011, IMG submission 187986) | Forest soil microbial communities from Thunder Bay, Ontario, Canada - Black Spruce, Ontario site 2_A8_OM1_M3 (SPAdes) (version 2) | ecosystem: Environmental > Terrestrial > Soil > Boreal... | reverse complement strand
GAAAGCGACCCTCGCGGTCGAACCGCCCCGCCAGCGGCGCCAGCGTCTTCTGGGCGTAGCTGCGGGCCGTGTCCCGGACGAGCGCCTGCGATTCGGTGGGTTCGAAGAAGCTCAAATCACTCGGTGGCTGCAGATGGCACGTAGCCGCTGGGGCGGGAGATGACCTTGTACATCTTCTCGAACTCGACGGCGAACTCGTCCAGCTTCTTGCGCAACAGCGCGCGGTCGATGAGCACGCCGTCGTTGGTGACGAGCTGGAATTCGCGCGCCACCGCGAACCCCTTGTCGGTGATCGCCCAACGCGCGTGCCCCTCCTCCCGGATCACGCTCAGCTTGACGAAGTCGTTGAGGGCGCGCGCCAGCGAAGTGTGCCAGCGCGCCAGCCGGCGTTCGAGCGGGTTCGACTCCCAGTCGCGGGCGCTCAGCGGCACGATGTCGCGAATGTGCACATAGATGTCGCTGATGCCGGCGCCTCCACCGCCGAAGAGCAACGCGGAGAGAAGAGGCGCACAGAACATCTGCCGGGGCGTGAGCTGCTCGGACATCTCCGCCCTGCTTGCCCAGCCTTCTTTTGGTGCCGCACCCTGAACGACCATCGAACCCACCCCCTTGGGTCGATCTTCTGACTATCTCAGCAGAGCGTTGGCGATGACCAGCCGCTGGATCTCGCTCGTTCCTTCGTAGATCTTGGTGATGCGCGCGTCGCGGAAGTGCCGCTCGACGTCCATCTCCTTCGAGTAGCCCATCCCGCCGTGGATCTGGATGGCCTTGTCGGCCACGCGGTTCGAGGCCTCGCTGGCGTACAGCTTGGCCATGGCCGACTCGCGCGTGTGCCGCACGCCCTTGTCCTTGAGCGACGCGGCACGCAGCGTCAGGAGGTGGGCCGCGTCCAGCTCGGTGGCCATGTCGGCCAGCATGAACTGGATGGCCTGGTGCTGCGAGATGGGCACGTCGAACGTCTTGCGGATCTTCGAGTACTCGCGCGCTTCCTCGAACGCCGCGCGGCCGATGCCGACGGCTTGCGCAGCGATGCCGAGCCTCCCGCCGTCGAGCGTGTTCAGGGCGATCTTGAAGCCCTCGCCCTCGGCGCCGAGCCGCTGCGCGGCGGGCACTTCCATGTTCTCGAAGAAGATGGTGCAGGACGGGCTGGCGCAAATGCCCAGCTTCTCGTCGGCCTTCTGGCGGATGAACCCCGGCGTCGCGGTGTCCACCACGAACGCGGTGATGCCCTTGGTGCCCTTCGACATGTCGGTCATGGCGAAGAGCACGATCGCGTCGGCCACGGGACCATTGGTGATCCAGTTCTTGGTCCCATTGATGGTGTAGACGTCGTCGTCATGCTCCGTCTTCGGCTCCGTCCCGTGCGCCGGCGGAGCCGTCGCCCTCCGCTTTCGCGTCGCGGTGGTGCGCTGCTGGGCGGCATCGCTGCCGGCTTGCGGCTCGGTCAGCCCGAAGCAGCCGATCTTCTCCCCGCGGGCGAACGGCTCGAGCCAGCGCTTCTTCTGCGCGTCGGTCCCGTACTTGAGCAGCGGATCGCAGTAGAGCGAGTTGTTGACGCTCAGCGTGACGCCGACGCTGGCGCAGCCGCGCGAGATCTCCTCGATCGCCAGCGCGTACGCGACGTTGTCCATGCCCGCGCCGCCCCACTCGCTGGGGACAGCCACTCCGCCGAGGCCGAGCTCGAAAGCCTTCTGGACCGCCTCCGCGGGAAACTTGTGCTCCCGGTCCCAGCGCCGCGCGTTGGGCCTGAGCTCCCGGTCAGCGAACTCCCGGCACGTGTCTCTCAGCAGCCTCTGCTCTTCGGTGAGTTCGATCTGCATGATGCAACTCTCGGAAAGCTGAGGACAGGGGGAACGAGTGTACACAGCCGGCGTCCTGGATCAAAGGGCGAACGACGCTTGTCGACAGTCCCCTGAAACTGCTAGCGTCCCGGCGAGGTCGTTGTGCGTCCTCCCAGGGTTCGTCGAAGTCATTGCCCCTGCGAGAGGAGGTTGCGCGCGATGATCATGCGCTGGATCTGCGAAGTGCCCTCGTAGATCTGCAGCAGTTTGGCGTCGCGCATCAGCTTCTCGACGGGATATTCCTTGGTGTACCCGTAGCCGCCGAAGATCTGCACCGCGTCGGTGGCCACCGCCATGGCCGAGTCGGCGCCGAAGGCCTTGGCGTACGACGACTCGATGGCGTCGAGCCGACCCTGCCCGATGCTCCACGACGCCTTGAGCATCAAGAGGCGCGTCGCCTCGTACTTCATGGCCATCTCCGCGAGCATGAACTGCACCGCCTGGAACTGCGCGATGGCCTGTCCGAAGGCCTTGCGCTCGAGCGCGTAGCGGCGGCACTCGTCGAGCGAGCGCCGCATGATTCCCGTCGCGCCCGCGGCGATCCACGGCCGCGAGCGATCGAACGTCTTCATGGCGATCTTGAAGCCCTCGCCCTCGCCGCCCACCACGTTGGCCTTGGTCAGCTTCACCTCCTCGAAGAGCACGTCGGTGGTGTTGGAGGCGCGCTGGCCCAGCTTGTCCTCCTTCTTTCCCACCGAAACGCCGGGCGTGTTGCGCGGGACGACGAAGCAGGTGATGCCCTTGTGGCGATCCTTCGGCTCGCCGATGCGCCCGAACACCGTGTACCAGGTGGCGTAGCCGCCGTTGGTGATCCAGCGCTTCTGGCCGTTCATGACGTACTCGTCGCCCACCTTGCGCACTGTCGTGCGCATGCCGGCCACGTCGCTGCCTGCGTCGGGCTCGGAGCAGCAGTACGCCGCGAAGATGGGCGCATCGGTCAGCGCGCCGAGATGCTTCTTCTTCTGTTCCTCGCTGCCGGCGAGGATGAGCGGCATGGCGGCCAGGTTGTTGGCCGTCATGGTGGTGCCCACGCCGGCGCAGCCGTAGTTGATCTCCTCGAGCATGAGCACGTGGTCGAGGGTGCTGAGCCCCAGCCCGCCGTAGTCCGGCGGGATCTCCGCGTTCATCAGGCCCAGCTCCCAACCCTGCTCGCAGATCTCCTTGGGGAAGGTGCCGTGCTCGTCGAGCTTTTGCGCGACGGGGGTAATCTTCTCGCGGGTGAATTTCCGCGCCGTGTCGACCAGCCGCTGCTGCTCCTCGGTGATGCTGAAATCCATGACGGTGACCTCTGCTATCTTCCCGTGAATTTGGGCGGTCTCTTTTCGATGAACGCGCGCATTCCCTCGCGGCGGTCCTCGGTGTCGAAGAGGAGCGCGAACGACTCGGCCTCCTGGCGATTGGCCGCGCGCAGCGGCATGTCGTAGCCGCGCTCGACCAACCGCTTGGCGCGCGCCACCGCCAGCGGGCCGCGCGTGGCGATCTTCGCCGCGACGGTGCGGCAGTGAGCGATCAACTGCTCGCGCGGCATGACGGCGTTGACCAGCCCGATCTCGAGCGCCCTCTTGGCGTCGACCATCTCGCCGGTGAAGATCATCTCCTTGGCGTGCAATTTTCCCACCAGGCGCACGAGCCGTTGCGTGCCGCCGAATCCCGGCGTCACGCCCAGCGAGACCTCGGGCAACCCGAGGCGCGCATTGTCGCTCGCGTAGATCATGTCGCACGCCACCGCCAGCTCGAGGCCGCCGCCCAGCGCATATCCATTGACGGCGGCGATGGCCGCGCAGGGGAGGTCCTCGAGCAGCGCCGTCAGCACGTGGCCCAGCTCGCTGAACTCGCGCGCCGCCCACGGCGTCATGGGCGCCATTTCCGAGATGTCCGCGCCGGCCACGAACGCCTTGTCGCCCGCGCCGGTGAGGATGATGGCGCGCGACTCGGCGCACTCGCGCACCGCCAGCGTCAGCTCGCGCAGCGTCTGGCTGTTCAAGGCGTTGAGCGACTTGGGACGGTTGACGGTGATGGTGGCGATCTGCCCGTCCCGCTCGAGGAGGATGTTCTGGTAGGCCATGGTCAGTACCTGTAAAAACCGCGCTTCGTCTTGCGCCCCAGCCAGCCCGCATCGACGTACTGCCGCAGCAGCGGCGCCGGCCGATACTTGTCGTCGCCCAGACCTTTGTGCAGCACCTCGGCGATATAGAGACAAGTGTCCAGCCCAATGAAATCCGCCAGCGTCAGCGGGCCCATCGGCACGTTGGTGCCGAGCTTCATGGCGGTATCGATGTCCTCGGCGGACGCCAGCCCTTCCTGCAAGGCGAAGCACGCCTCGTTGAGCATCGGAATCAAGATGCGGTTGACGATGAACCCCGGCATGTCTTTCGAGAGCACGGTGGTCTTGCCCATGCGCTCGGCCAGCGCCTTCGTCGTCGCGTAGGTCTCGTCGCTGGTCTGCGCACCGCGGATGATCTCGACGAGCTGCATGACCGGCACGGGGTTCATGAAGTGCATGCCGATGACGCGCTCGGGCCGCTCGACGCTGGCGGCGATGCGGGTGATGGGAATGCTCGAGGTGTTGGTGGCCAGGACGGCGTCGGGAGGCAGCGCCTTGGCCAGATCGGCGAAGACCTTTTTCTTGACCGATTCGTTCTCGGTGACGGCCTCGACGGCGAACTGCGCGGCCGCCCCGTCCTGCGCGCTGGTGCCGGCCTTCAAGCGCTGCGCGGCCGCATGGGCGTCCTCGGCTTTCAACTTGCCTTTGCTCACCGCCTTGTCCAGCTGCGCGCGGATTCCGGCCAGGCCCTTCTGCACGTAGTCGGGGCTGACGTCGATGAGCACCACCGCAAGGCCGCTTTGCGCGGCGACCTGCGCGATCCCGGCGCCCATCTGTCCGGCACCCACCACCGCCAGCGTCTTGACGTCCACTGTGTGCTCCCTCTCAGAGGCGGCGGAGATAAGCCAGCGTGCGCCGGGAGTCAAATGAGATACCCTTGGAGCGTGGAAGAGCGCGTCTGCCAGGGTATCGTGGACGACGCCGCGGCCATCTGCGGCGCGCTCGTCGCCGAGCTCAGGCTGCGTGAGGACCTGTTTGGGAACGGCGCGCCCGCGACGCCGCAGCTGGTGCAGGCAGCGGTGGGCGGGTCGCTCGCCACCCCCAAGGCGCGTCGCGAGGAAGCGGGCCGCAGGCTGCGCGACCTGGTCGATCGCGGCGTCCTCTCCGATGGCCCGGGCCCGGAGCGCAGCGTGCGCCTCGCGCGCTGTCCCGAGGACGTGGCGGTGACGCTCGATCTCGGCAGCCTTCCACCGCCCGAGCTGTGGTGCGCCGACGTGCCTCTCACCATGGAGACCGAGTCGGCGGGTATCCTGCGCCTCGTGCTCGACCGCGAACCGCGCCGATCGCTCTTGCGCGCCCTGCGGGGCATCGCCCACGAGGCGTCGCTCCAGCTCGCCCAGGAGCGCGGGCGGCTGCGTGCCCTCGCCGACCTGGCGCGCGAGCGGAAGAGCCTCGCCGCGCTGGCGGCCGCCACCGCGCGGATGCGCCGCGAGACCGAGCGGAACGACGTGCTGCGGACCATCGCCGAGGAGCTGCGCAAGCTGGGCTACCAGAGCGCGATCCTCCTCTCCGAGCCGGAAGGGCTGGTCCTGGCGCACCTCTCGCACAAGCATGTCATCGTCGTCGAGGCGATGAAGCTGGTCGGCTTGAAGAAAGTCTCCGAGCTGAAGCAACTCGCCGTCGATCCCACGCGCACGCCGCTCTTGGGGTCGCTGCTCGCTTCACCCGAGCCGGTGGTCGAGGTGCGTCCGCACGCGCTGCTGCGTGCCATCTGGGGGCGGCGCGCGCCGCTGCCGGTGCGCGAGAAGCTGGTCGAGCTGCTCGGGCTGGGCGAGCTGCTCGCCGCCCCCCTGAAGGGCGGGGCCGACACGGCGCTCGGCATCCTCGTCGCGGCGCCGCAGTCGGGAATGGATCCCGATCTGGGCGTGCTCAGCTCGTTCGCGCTGCAGGCCTCGCTGGCGCTCGAGCGATCGCTGATGCGCGAGCGCATGCGCGCGCAGGCCGCCGTCATCGAGGGGGCCGTCGACGAGCGCACGCGCGTCTTGAGCGAGGCCAACGAGCGGCTGCGTGAGGCCGATCGCCGCAAGGACAACTTCCTCGCCAACGTCTCGCACGAGCTGCGCTCGCCGCTCGTCACCATGCTGGGCTACAATGATCTGCTGCTGGCCGAGAAGATGGGCGCCATCAACGACCGCCAGCGGCAGTGTCTTCAGGTGGCGCGCAGCTCGGGGAAGCGGCTGCGCGCGTTCATCGAGGAGCTGCTCGACTTCTCGCGCTTCGAGCTGACGCGCGAGTCGATGACCTTCCAGCCCTTCGACCTCGGCGAGGCCGTGGCGCAGGCGCTGGCCGACCTGCAGCCCAGGTTCCTCGAGCGGCGGCTCAACGTGCGACAGCGCGTGGCGCGGGGGACGCCGGCGGTGCTGGGCGATCGCGAGCGCATCCTGCAAGTGCTGGCGAACTTGCTCACCAACGCCGAGCGCCACTGCGGCGACGGCGGCAAGATCGTCATCTCCGCCCAGCCGCGCCCGGGGTTCGTGCTGGTGTCGGTGCAGGACAACGGCACCGGCATTCCGGCGGCGCACATGGCGAAGATCTTCGACCGGCTCTACCAGGTGGGCGACGTGAAGGACGCGCGCTCGCGCGAGCAGGGGCTGGGGCTGGGCCTCAACATCGTCAAGAGCATCGTCGAGGCCCACGGCGGGGAAGTGTCGGTCGAGAGCGAGGTGGGGAAGGGATCGATGTTCTCGTTCACGCTTCCGTTGGCGGATGTGAAGGGCCGCTCGGAAGAGGCGGCCGCGTTGTAAGGGTTTGCGTTGGTCACGAGAACGAGAACCAGAACGAAGGCTAGGTGCGCGCCTTCATGTGCGGGAGCGTCGGTTCCAGCACGCGGCCGCCTTGGCAGCAGAGCGGCGGATGGGTCATCTCGGGCGCGGCGGCCCACGCCTCCTGCACGGCGGCGAAGAGCTTTCCCGCCGCAACCCGGGCCACCACGTCGCTGCGCACGAAGCGAACCGCCAGGTCGCCGCCCGGATCGGCCCGCACCACCTGGGTGCGCCCGAGGCTCGGCGGGAGCGGCGGCTCGGCGCCGATCAGTCGCAGCTCCACCTCGGCGCCCGACTCCAGGCCCGACGCGCCGACGACGCGGGCGCTCTGCAGGCTCACGTCGATGATCCGCGCCAGGCGCGGGTATCCCTGGTGCTTGATCTCGACGAGGAGGTCGCAACCCAGCCGCCGCTGGTGTCGCCCGGCGATGCCCTGCCTGCCTTCGCCGATGCGCTTGACCAGCTTGGTGTCGGGGAACTCGATCCATCCCCCGCGGTTGCCCCCTTCGGTATCCACCCTGGCCAGCACCCAGCCGCGGAGCGGGCTCACCTGCTCGCTGTCGCCGAAGGAGAATTCGATCACCACCCGCGACCCGCCTTCGAGGCGGACCTTGCCTTCGCGATAGAAGAAGAGCATCCGCCCGTCGACCACATGCAGATGGTTCTGCATCTGGTCGACGTTGCCAAAGCGGCACTTGAGGAGTGTCGCGGGCCGTTCCACGTCAACGGCTGTACGGCCCCCGGGGTGGTGAGCGCAAGTCCCTTTCGCAGAAACGTCGCTCCGGCCGAGTGAGAAGCCTCGTCAGGCGTCTTCGTCGTCCAGCTCGTCGGGGTTCGGTTCGGGCGGCCGGCGCGGCGGCTCGGCCTTCTTCTTCGGCCGCAGGCGCGCCTTGAAGCCCGGCTCGCCGGACGGCTTGAGCTGGATGGTCGCGTTCACCTCCAGCGTCACGCCGGTGAGAACCTTCCAGATCTCCCGGCGCAGCGTCTCGCTCTCGAGGAATCGGCGCACTTCGTGCGTCACCACCCGCACCGCCTCGCTCCGCGTCTTGTCGGCCTGCGCCAGGAGGAATGCGAACGCGTCCTTGGGCAGCTTCATCTCGCCCACCAGATTGCGCAGCCCCTCCTCCGTCATGAAGAGCGCTCCCACGCCGGTCAGCACCGCGCGGCGCACCAGGTCCGGCACCAGGCCCGAGAGCTTCTTCACTTCCTCGGGAGGCAGCTCGTCGGGGAAGTCGTCGTTGTCCTGCGCCATCAGCGGCCTCCGAGGTGGAGCGTGAAGGTGATGGTGGGCTCGTTCGAGTCCTTGCCTTGCCCGTTGGTGGCGACCATCCCCACCTGCACTTGCGCCCCCTGCGTGATGCGGTCGAGCGAGATGTCGTCGTCGATGGCCAGCGTGCCCCTCTTCGTCCCCGGCGCGATGCTCTGCGCGGTGAAGATGCCCGCCAGCTTGACGGTCTGCTGCGAGGAGCCGTTGACGCGCAAGTCGAGCGCGCCCTTGTCGAGGGTGCCCGAGTCGTCGATGAAGTCGACCGCCAGGAGGAGCCTCAGCGGATCCTCGACGTGCTGGCAGGGAGTTGCGCGGCACCGCAGCTTGGAAAGCTGGGGTCCGCCGCCGCAGGCCGCCACGAGCGTCAGCAGCGGCACGGCACGCTTCACTCCTCGCCCTCCCAGTAGTCGACGCTGTCGCCGCGCTTGTGCACGCTGATGATGCCGTGGGCGCGCGCGAGGACGCCAATCTTGCCCGAGTCGGGGTACACCGCCACCTCCGGCTCGATCATCGTCGAGATGGCCAGATACCGCAAAGGCGCGGCGGAGCGGTTGTCGATGCGGTGGGCCGGACCGCCGGCGACGAACGCGAGGTAGTCCCCGGCGCGAATGGGCGACTCCTCGTCGCCCAGCCGCAAGACGCCCTCGCCTTCCAGCACGTAGACGGCCTCTTCGTTGGCGAGGTGGGTGTGCGCCGGCCAGCCCGTCTTGCCCGGAGCCACCTCGATGTGTCCGCAGCCGATCTGCTTTCCGCCGGCCGCCGCGCCCAGCCGGCGGCGCTTGTGGTGGAACCTCTCGCCGTGCGCCTGCACCGACTCGTCCACCTCCCAGAGCGAGACGACGCTCTTCGGTCTCATGATTTCTTCCCCAGTTGCACGAGCGGCTTCTGCTGCTGCCCGCGCGGCACGGCGGTGAGGTTCGCCAGCGCGACGCGGTCGGCGATGTTCTGCGCGATCTTCACCAGCGCCTGCGACTCGGGCAGCGCCGGGTCGGCCGCCACCACCGGCTTGCCGTCGTCGCTGCCGACGCGGATGGCGAGGTTGATGGGCACCCGCCCGAGGAACGACACGCCCAGCTTGGTGGCGGCCGCCTCGGCGCCGCCCTTGGAGAAGATGTCGGTCTCGTGATGGCAGTGCGGACAGATGAACCCGCTCATGTTCTCGACGAACCCCAGCACGGGAATGTTCACCTTGTCGAACATCGTCTTCGCCTTGATGGCGTCGCTCAGAGCGACGTCCTGCGGCGTCGTGACCACGACGGCGCCCGAGACGCTGACTTGCTGGGCGATGGTGAGCTGGATGTCGCCCGTCCCCGGCGGCAGGTCGAGGATGAGGTAGTCGAGGTCGCCCCACTTCACGTCGCGCAGGAGCTGCACGAGCGCGCCGTGCAGCATGGGGCCGCGCCAGATCATCGCCTGGTCGGGGTCGACGAAGAACCCGATCGAGATCACTTTGACCCCGTAGGCCTCCAGCGGCTTGACGCTCTTGCCGTCGTCGCTGGAGGGCTTCGCGCCAAAGAGGCCCATCATCAGAGGCACGCTGGGCCCGTAGATGTCCGCGTCGAGCAGCCCGACGCGCGCGCCCAGTTGAGCCAGCGCCACCGCCACGTTGGCCGAGATGGTGCTCTTGCCCACGCCGCCCTTGCCGCTGCCGATGAGCACCACGTTGCGCACCGTCGGCACCAGGTCGGCGCTGCCGCCCTTGGCGGGGGCGCGGCGCACGTCCCAGCTGAAGGCCACCTCGACGCGGGCGAGCTGGAGCGGGCTGAGCGTCGCGCGCACGGCCTCCTCGATGCGCGCCTTGTGGGGGGAGGCCGGCGTGGGCAGCTCGACTTTGACGCGCACGCCGCTGCCCGCGAGGATCTCGACGCTCTTGAGCATCCCCAGCTCCGACAGGGGCCGCCCCGAGGAAGGATCCTTCAGGTCCTTCAGAGCTTTGAAAACGTCGTCCGAGGTGACTGCCATGGGGCGCGGGAAGATGCGCGGCGCTGCCGCCAGTGTCAAGGAAGGTGGAGCAAAGGCCTGCCCGGCCGCTCGCGCGTGCGCTTTCCCTCCTGCAGCACGAGCTTGCCGTTGACCAGAACGTCGACGATGCCCTCGGGGTATTGCATGGGCTTGTCGAAGGTGGCGGTGTCGCGGACCGTCGCGGGATCGAACACCACCAGGTCGGCCTTCATCCCGACGCGGACGATGCCGCGATCCTGCAGCCCAAGCCGGCGCGCCGGCAGCGAGGTCATCTTGCGCACCGCCTCCTCGATGGAGAAGAGCT
>Ga0209011_1000998_pt1 | contig 10251 bp, 11 predicted proteins | sample BlaSpr_A8_OM1_M3_FD_187986 | JGI IMG/M metagenome (GOLD analysis project Ga0209011, IMG submission 187986) | Forest soil microbial communities from Thunder Bay, Ontario, Canada - Black Spruce, Ontario site 2_A8_OM1_M3 (SPAdes) (version 2) | ecosystem: Environmental > Terrestrial > Soil > Boreal... | reverse complement strand
ACCGGCCTGGAAGCGCTGGATTCGACACTTCTGGCACCAACGGTGCCTTTGCAAGGACGAAAGCACGCGAGGATGGGCTGACGGTAGCCGGTGTTGCGCCCACCGCATGAGACCACCCGCCAAACGCACCTATGAACCAGGGCGATTCGGTGCTTTTGGCACCAACGGCACCTATCGGATGGGCGCCGCCGAATCCGAGCCCTCGATCGCCCAGCCGTCCGCGGTCTGCACCACCCGCGGCTCAACTATCGGGATCTCTTTCAACTGGCGCGCGCGCGAGAACAGCGCGGCCGCGTCCTCGTCCGCCGCGACCGACTCGAGCACCTGCCGAGTCGCGTAGACCATCGTGATCTCCGGGTTGGACAGCGCGCCGCCGGGCGTGGTCCACACGTAGTCCGTTACCTCGCCTTCCTGAGGCCTCACCACCTGGCCCGGCGGCAACGTGGCGAGAAAGAAGCGCGCGTCGTAACGGCGCCGCATCAAAGAAGGAGTGACCCAGCGCGCAAACATGATCAGGCGGTCGAGCGCCGGCTCGAGCTTCAGCTCGCGCAGCGCCTCACCGAAGGTCTTGCCGCCCGAGACTATCGACCGCACCGTCTCGCAATCGGCTTCGCGGGCAAACGTGCGGCCCCGCCGCGCAAGCAGGATGCCGACCTCCTCGAACATCTCGCGCACAGCGGCCATCTGGATCTCATCGCCCCAACCCGCGTCATCCGCGTGCACCGTGCCTCCGGGAAATACGTAGGCGTTGGCGAAGAAGTCGGCGCCCCCCGGCCGGTGCACGAGCAGGAGCTCCCACGGTGAACGCCCTCGCACCAAAAGCACCGTCGCCGACGGACGCGGCGTGACCGGCGGTCCCTCGTTGATGGCCCCAGGAGGCAGCTGCATCTCATTAGGATGCCTTGGTGGACCTCGGCATTGCGGGCAAGGTCGCGCTCGTCACCGCGGCGACGCGCGGAATCGGCCTCGGCATCGCGCAGGCGCTGGCCGACGAAGGCGTGCGCGTGGCGATCGCCGCTCGGACCGAAAGTGACGTCAAAAGGACCGCCTCTTCGCTTGGCGGCCACGGCATCGCCGCCGACCTCCTGACCGAACAGGGATGCAAGCTCGCCGTCAATGAGACCGAGAACGCGCTGGGCCCTATCGACATCTTGATCAACAATCTCGGGCTTCGTGCCGGCACCTCCTGGAGCGACACAGGCACCGACGAGCTCGAGTCCGCTTTCATGGGCAACGTTTCGGTCGGAGTGCGCATGCATCAGCTCGTCCTACCCGGAATGGTCAAGCGCGGATGGGGCCGCATAGTCGCCATCACGTCGGTGTGGGGAAGGGAGACCGGCGGAGCGCCCGCCTACAACGCGGCCAAAGCGGCGGAGATCAGCGTCGTGAAGTCGCTCGCGCGCGACGTGGCCGCGAGTGGCGTGACGGTGAACGCTGTCGCGCCCGGTTCGATCTTATGGACCGGAGGCGGATGGGATCGCCGCCAGAAGGCCGACCCGGAGGGCATCGCCGAGTTCGTCCGCAGAGACATGCCGCTCGGGCGCTTTGGCGACGTCGATGAGGTCGCGAGCGTCGTAGCCTTCATCTGTTCAATGCAGGCAAGCCTGGTCAACGGCGCGGTCATCTCAGTCGATGGGGGTCAGTCGCGGTCCGGCATCTGACCAGACGCGTCGCCCTCCTGGGCATCCTCCTCCTCTCTTTCGCGTGCACGCAGTCCACCGGCACGCCCGCGCACAGCCCAACTCCAACCCCATCTGCCCACACCAACTCGCTGAGCGGGAGCATCGGCGCCGCTTACTACCGCATCGAAGTGCCACCCGCATGGAACGGCACTCTTTTCTTATACAGCCACGGTTATGTCGCGCCCGGACGGAGCAACCCGGCCACCGACTCACCGTCCCAGCTCATCTCGTCGTGGCTGCTCGACCACGGCTACGCGATCGCCGGCTCGTCGTACAGCTCGATCGGATGGGCGATCGAAGACGCGTTCAAGGACCAGATCGCCCTTCTCGATTTCTTCAACCAGCGTTTTGCGAAACCGAAGCGCGTGGTGGCCTGGGGCGGATCGCTGGGCGGGATCATCACCGCCGGCCTGGTCCAGCTCTACCCCGACCGCTTCGCCGGCGCGATCCCCATCTGCGGCGTGCTCGCCGGCGCAGTGGCCTCGTGGAACACAGGGCTCGACGGCGCCTACGCGTTCAACACGCTCCTGGCGTCCAGCTCCGTCACCCTGGTTGGCATCACCAACCCGCAGGCCAACCTGGCGGCCGCGCTGCAGACATTCGGTGCAGCTTCCGCCACGCCGGCGGGTCAGGCACGTATCGCGCTCATCGCAGCGCTCAGCGACGTGCCGGGGTGGATCGACCCTACGCGGCCGCAGCCTGCGCCGGCTGACTATGCGGCGCAGGAAGCTGCGCAGGCGAGCTGGCTTTCGCGTGTCGACTTTCCGTTCCAGTTCGAGTACCGCGCGGAGATGGAGGCGCGCGCGGGCGGCAATCCTTCATGGAACACTGGCGTCGACTACGCGCACCAGCTCGCGATCTCACCAAGCAACGCTGAGGTCACCGCCCTGTACAGCGCCGCGGGTCTCGACCTCGCGGCGGATCTGCGTGCGCTCAACTCCGGCAAACGCATCGCGGCCGACCCGAAGGCTGTGGCCTATCTCGACAGGTTCATCAGCTTCGACGGCAACCTGTCAGTGCCTGTGCTGACTATGCACACGATCGGCGACGGCCTGGTGGTGCCGCAGCAAGAGACCGCTTACGCCGATGTGGTGCGGTCCGCAGGCAAACAGGATCTGCTGCGCCAGGTGTTCGTCCGTCGCGCAGGGCACTGCACTTTTTCGGAAGCGGAGACCATCACCGTCATCCAGGCGATGATCGCCCGGCTCGAGGCGGGGAAGTGGGGCGCACCCTTGAGCCCCGCCAACTTGAACCAGATCGCGGAGGCGCTGGGCGAGCAATACAACAGGGTGGGCGGCTTTCTCATCGCGCCGCCGGCTTTCGAGAACTACGCGCCGGGCCCGTACCCCCGACCCCGTTAGTACGATCCTCGGATGTCACTGTGGCGCCATCGTGAGTTCCAGAAGTGGTGGTGGGGTCAGAGCGTCTCTCTCTTCGGGACGCAGTTCACCCAGCTGGCGCTGCCGCTGACCGCCATCCTCAACCTACATGCGGGCCCGGCCGAGATGGGGCTGCTGGTCGGGCTGCAGGCCGCGCCGGGCTTGGTCTTCTCGCTGGTCGCGGGGATCTGGCTCGACCGCGTGCGCCGCAAGCCAATCCTGGTCGGCTCGCAGCTCGTCGCCATGGCTTCGCTGGCCTCCATCCCGGTCGCAGCATTCGCCAGCGTGCTTTCGATGACGCAGCTCTACGTGGTCGCTCTGCTGATCGGATCGGCGGCCACGTTCACGTACATCGCGCAAAGCTCCCTGCTGCCGGCGCTGGTGGGCCGCCCGAACCTGGTCGATGCGAATGCGAAGTACCAGACCTCGATGACCGTCGCGCAGATCGCCGGCCCTGGCCTGGCCGGCCTGGCGGTCCAGCGCCTGACGGCGCCGATCGCCATCGCTGTTGATGCGCTCTCCTTTCTGGTCGGAGCGGCGTCGACCGCGTGGACGAAGGTGTCCGAGCCCGCACCTGCGCAGGTTGCCGCGGAGCGCAGCGTCGTGAAGGAGCTGGCCGAGGGCTTCCGCTTCGTCGGCGCCCAGCCACAGTTTCGCGCCATCCTCCTCACCCTGGTGGTGGCGAACTGGGGCGGCTGGATGCAGAGCGCGATCTTCCTTCTCCTTTTCGTGAGCTCGATCGGGCTCTCGCCGGCGCAGGTCGGCCTCACCTTCGCCGCCGCGAGCGTTTTCTCGCTGGTGGGTGCCCAATTCGCCTCGCGCCTTGTGTCGAGGTTCGGGGTCGGAGTCACGATGGCCGGCGCTGCTCTGCTCTTCGCGCTCGCCAAACTGGTCCAAATCCCGGCGGCGTATCTGCCGGCGGGGCCGGCGTTCGCGATCCTGCTTGCGTCATCGGTGGGCTTTGCGGGACTGATGGTCTACAACGTCAACCAGCAGGCGATCCGCGGCGCGGTGACCCCGGACGGGCTGCTGGGTCGGGCCAACGCCGCCGTGCATGGCCTGGTCATCGGCGGCAGCGTTCTCTTCGCCCTCCTGGGAGGCGCCCTCGCCCAGGCGATTGGCCTTCAGACCACCTTCCTCATCTCATCGGTGTTGGTGGCGTGCTGCGCGATTCCCACCCTGATGCCCTCGCTCAGGCGGCTGAAGGAGGTGCCCCAGCCCGCGTCAGGCTGAAACTTGACGCGCCTTCCCGTCGCGCGCAACATTCCCTCCGTCGAATATCGGACGAGAGTCCGGTCCATCAGCGTCGGGTGTGGAGGAGATGGATTGAGAACCTTGCCTTGGCAGAAATTGCGTCTTGCCTGCGTCGCCCTTCTGGCACTCACCTCTTTGGGTGCCGGGGGAGTCACAACGGCAGTTGCGGCGCCTACGCCGGCGTTCTTCGTGGACCCCGCCAAGCTTCCTTTTCCCGCGATTCCTGGAGTTGACACCACCCGGTACTGGGGCATCCTCGGCGGAGCCGGGTATCGGATCGAGATCCCCGACGACTGAAATGGGGAGCTCGTCATGTGGGCCCACGGCTATCGGGGTACCGGGCTCGAGCTGACGGTGGACAGCCCACTCATCCGCAGCTACCTCGTCAATCACCACTACGCCTGGGCCGCATCGAGCTACACCCGGAACTTCTACGACGTGCGCTCCGGAGTGCTCTCCACGCACGACCTGCGGGAATTCTTCATCGGACTCGCCGGGCGTCCCGAGCGCACGTACATGGCGGGCGTCTCCATGGGAGGCCACATCACGGGCGTGACCATCGAGCACTACCCCGGCGACTATGTCGGCGCGCTTCCGATGTGCGGCGTGATGGGAGACATCGAGCTCTTCGACTACTTCCTCGACTTCAACCTGGTCGCCCAGGCCGCCGCCGGCCACCAGGCAGTCTTCCCCTATCCGGCCGACTACGCGACAGTTGTCGTGCCGGCGGTCAAGTCCAAGCTCGGTTCCAACTATCCCGTCATCCTGAACACCGCAGGTCAACAGCTCAAGGACGTGATGATGATGCGATCAGGCGGCCCGCGGCCCCTGTTCGACTTTGGGTTCACCAACCTCTGGGGCAAGGACTTTCTGTTCACGTTGACGAACGGGGGAGACGGCACGCTGGGTGGCATCACGGCCACCAACATCGCCAGCAACGAGGAAACCGTCTACAAGTTCAGCCGCAATCCGACCCTGTCCCCGGCTGAAGACGCTCTCAACGAGGCGGTCCTTCGAGTGGAGCGAGGCCCGCAGCGGCCCCCTGTGAACGGCCTGGCCGACATTCCGACCATCTCGGGGGACCTTCCGGTCCCCGTCCTCAGCCTGCACACCCTCGGCGACCTGTTCGTCCCCTTCTCGATGGAGCAGATCTATGCCCGCCGGGCAGCCACCTTCGAGAAGTCCGGTCTCCTGGTCAGCCGGGCGATACGGGACATAGGCCACTGCGGCTTCCAGCTCGCGGAGATGGAGCGTGGATTCGGCGACCTGGTGAACTGGGTCGAGAACGGCGTCAAGCCGGCAGGCGACGCGATTTTGAACGCGGATGCCGTCCAAGCCGCCACCTTCGGCTGCACCTTCACAACGGCGCAGCGACCTTACGCGGCCCCCTGCCCCTGAACTAGCTTTTGCGCCCGAGGAGCTTGCCCACAGGCGGGCTTAGCTCCTCGGGCTCTCCCGTGCCGCTACCGCGACCGCTTCAGACTATCGACCTGAATGAAAACTCACGACCTGCTGCCGGCACGCTCCACTCTCCACGGACACTTCTCTGTTGATTTGGCACCGGTGCTCGAAGTCGATCCGGGCGATACCATCCGCGCCCGCACGCTGCGCGGCTCTTGGGACGGCTGCGGCTTCGAGCGCGACGCCATGCTCGACGCAGGGCACGCTCTGAGCGGGCCTGTGTTCATCCGTGGAGCCCACCCCGGCGATGCGTTGGTGGTCGAAATCTTGAAGTTGCGACCGGCGCGCGGTGGTCACACATTCGCGGGCGACATCTCGACCCCGGTCAATGATCGCCTCGCGCTGACGGGTACCGGCCGCCACCGCGTCGAGTGGGAGATCGACCCGGAGGCCAAGGTGGCCTGGGCGCTCGGCTTCGAGGTCGACGTGCGTCCGTTTCTGGGGGTGATCGGGATGCCACCAGGCGAACCCGGCATCCATTCGACAACCCCACCGCGGCAGACCGGCGGCAACATCGACTGCCGCGACCTCGTCCCCGGCAGCACGCTCATCCTCCCGGTCGCGGTCGAAGGCGGCCTGCTGAGCTTTGGCGACGGCCACGCTGCTCAGGGTGACGGCGAGGTGAGCGGAACAGCCATCGAATGCGCCATGGACGAAGTCGAGCTTCGCGTGAGCATCCTCCCGGCCGCCGGCCTCACCACACCCGAGGCTCACACCGCGGCCGGCTTCATCACCTTCGGATTCTCGCCCGACCTCAATGAGGCGATGTTCGTGGCGCTGGAGACGATGATCGATCGCTTGCAATCCGACCTGGACATGGAGCGGGCCAAGGCGACCGCGCTCGCCAGCGTCATCGTCGACCTTCACGTCACCCAGGTCGTCAACAAGACCTGGGGCGTCCACGCGCTGCTGCCGCCGGATCGCGTTCGCCGCGGAGGCCGGCCCGTCGTCATCGGGATGCGCTGACCAGTGTTGGAGCTGCCGGATCGCGGCCCCACCGGTTCAACCCTCATCTCGCTGCAAGGAGGCCTCTCTGAGCGGACCTATGAGGCCGAGCAGCTGATCGGCGTCGATCCAGCTGACGGCAAGCCGCTTCTTGCCCGTTACGACCTGGCGGCGGCGAGCACATCGATGACCGTGGCCAACCTTGCGGATCGGCGCGCGGGCGGGCTCTGGAGATGGCGCGAGCTCCTTCCAGTGCGAAGCTGGGAGTTCGTCAACTACATGGGGGAGGGGTCGACTCCTCTTCAGCGCTCGCGCGGAGTGGCGACTATGACCGGTCTGACCAACGTGCTCGTGAAGCGCGAGAGCCTCAATCCGACCGGATCCTTCAAGGCGCGAGGCATGGCAGTCGCCGTCAGCCGCGCGGTGGAGCTGGGTGCGAAGCGCCTTGTCGCCCCATCAGCCGGCAACGCCGCGGGAGCCCTGGCCGCGTATGCGGCGGCTGCCGGGGTGCCGGCCATTCTGATCATGCCCACTGACGCACCAATGGCCAATCAGGTCGAGGTCCTCGCCGCTGGAGGCGACCTGGTCCTCCTGGATGGCTTGATCTCCGATTGCGCACGTCTCGGGCGCGTGATCGCCGATCAGCTCGGGGCGTTCGACCTGAGCACGTTGAAGGAGCCATATCGCGTCGAAGGCAAGAAGACGATGGGACTCGAGCTCGCCGAGCAGCTGGGTTGGCGACTTCCAGATGCAATCGTGTACCCGACCGGCGGCGGCACCGGGCTCATAGGGATGTGGAAGGCCTTCGACGAGCTGGAGGCACTTGGATTGATCGGTCCCGAGCGCCCCCGAATGTTCAGCGTTCAGGTCGAAGGTTGCGCGCCTATAGTTCGAGCCTTCAACGATGGACAGAGGTTCGCGGCCCCCTGGGAGAATGCGACGACCGCGGCAGCGGGCCTTCGAGTGCCCGCGGCCATAGGGGACTTCCTCATGCTGGACTGCATTCGCGCCTCGAAAGGCGCGGCGATCAGCGTGCCGGAGCAAGAGCTGAGACCCACTCAGATGAGGCTGTCCTCGGCGGGGCTTGGATACGCAAGCCTGGAGACTGCTGCCGCGGTGGCTGCGTTGCAGCACCTGCTCGAGCAGCGCCGCATCGATCGGAACGATCAGGTGGTGGTGTTCGACACAGGCGCCGGTTTCAAATCGGAGCCCGAACAGCTCACGATGCCGGTTCCGGTCGCCAATGATCCCGCCAGGTGGGATGAGGTCATTGCCACGCGGACTCGCGTGGTATGACGACTCTCAGGCATAGGCGAGGTGCTCTGGTGCTGGCGGCGTTCATTGCTCAACTGGGGCTGCCGCTCGCGATCCTCCTCAAGGCTCCTTTCAGTTGGGGCCCCTGTCCCCTTTCGGCTGCGATGCAAGAGCAGTCCGATCGCTTTGAACAGACCGTGATCAGTAGTGGCGCTGTTCTTCTCGTAATGGTGATTGCTGCTGTCTTCTGGTGGACGATCGGTAGGCGGAATCGCTACAGGTGGGAGATCATGATCTTCACCCTGGTACCCGCGGTCGCAATTGCCGGACTGACGCTCGCGATGGCTGCGTTCGCGACGATGACCTTCTGCGGCGCCAACTGGCTGCTTCCTTAGGATTGCTGTTCAATGACTGAGCACGGGCGCGTGGACCTCGAGAAGCAGATGCAGGAGATCGAGCGGTTGCGCCAAGAGATGAGCGCGAAGGCGCCCGAGCAGCGCACGGTCACCACGCGAGCCGTGGCCAAGATCATCGAGAACGTCCACCTCGAGGGCCGGATGGGCAAGTTCACCGTCGAGGCGGATGAGCCGTTCGCACGCGGAGGCACGGAGAAGGGAGCATCTCCTCTGCAGTTCCTGATGATGGGGACAGCCTTTTGACTGCTCACCCAGGTGGCGCGGTTCGCGCCACTCTACAAAGTCCAGATCGACGACGCGACCGCCGACGTCCGGGCGACTTTTCGCAACACCGAGAAGTACGACGTCGATGACGCGCCGCCCTATTTCGACCAGGTGACTATCAAGCTCGACATCCAGAGCCCGGCCGGCCCCGAGCAGGTGAAGAAGCTGGCCGCGCATGCCGAGCGCGCCTGCCATGCGGCACAGAGCCTGCGCCATCCGATCCCCGTCTCTCTCGAGGCCACGCTGAACGGAGCCAGGCTGGAAGTCTGAGCGCCTTTTCCGCGGGTGAGTTTCAACGCCGATGGGATGCGGTGCGGCAGGTCATGCGCGCCGCCAACGTGGACGTGCTCCTCGCTTTCGGCGGCCGCGGAGCGGCGCACGAGATTCAGTACCTCTCGGGCTATCCCGTCAGCGGTGAAGCAGCGCTTGTCTTTCCCCTCGAGGGCGAATCTACACTGCTCGTCCATTACGAGAACCACATTCCGGACGCTGGCCGGCTATCGGTTGTCGCGGACGTTCGGCCGCGTGGGGAAGATGCGGCCGGCGCGGCCCTGGCCGTCCTGCGCGAGAAAACCCCCACCGGTTCGGTCGGTGTCGCCGGCCCGCTGACCTTCCAGCGCCACGCCGCGCTGTCGGAGGCGCTTGGCGTGGCTCCCATCGACCTCGGACCGAAGCTCACCAAGCTGCGGCTGGTGAAGAGCGGGGAGGAGATGGAGATGATCCGCGCCGGCGCCGGGCTTTCGGATGCCGCGCTTCTCGCGCTGCACCACGAAGCGCGCCCGGGAATGTCAGAGCACGAGCTGGTGGCGATAGTCGAGGCGTCGTATCTGCCCCTAGGCGGCACTACTCACATCCACTTCCTCGGCGCAACGTCGATGGCCGATCCCAACTTGTGCGTGCCGCACCAGTTCCCGACCGACCGCATGTTGAAGTCGGGCGACGTCATCCTGACCGAGCTCAGCGCCGCGCGTGGGGGCTACTACGGCCAGGTGCTGCGCGTGCTGACAGTCGGCGCCGAGCCCACGCCGGAATACGCAAGGCTTCACGAGCTGGCGGTGGCTCAGTACTACGAAATCTGCAAGGCGATCCGGCCGGGCGTGTCGAGCGAGGCGATCCTCGACATCGCGGAAAAGATCCACGATGCCGGTTTCACAATCGCCGACGACCTCGTCCACTGCGCGGTGGGCGGCGCCTACTCGCCCTTTCTACGGACCCGTCGTACCACCCGAGGCGCTGGTCACCGTTTCACATTCGAAGAGGACATGGTGATCGTCGTGCAGCCGAACGTCGTCACAGCTGACCACCGTATGGGCGTCCACGTGGGGGACATGCTGCGCGTCACCGCAAATGGGGTGGAGAGCTTTCACTCCGTACCGCGCGAAATCCTGATCTGCGAGTAGGTAGTTTTGGACGCGGCCGGCTCAAGCCGCCCAGCGAACCCCCGGCCCGCGAGCCTTTCTCAACACGAACTGTTCAGGTGGAAGGAATCGGAATTCTTTGCCCGCTTTGATCACCTGCCATCCGCCCTCATGGACGAGCCTGTGGTGGAAATGACAGAGGAGGATCTCATTCGCGATGTTGTTCGGGCCGCCCCTG
>Ga0209011_1000997_pt1 | contig 10252 bp, 8 predicted proteins | sample BlaSpr_A8_OM1_M3_FD_187986 | JGI IMG/M metagenome (GOLD analysis project Ga0209011, IMG submission 187986) | Forest soil microbial communities from Thunder Bay, Ontario, Canada - Black Spruce, Ontario site 2_A8_OM1_M3 (SPAdes) (version 2) | ecosystem: Environmental > Terrestrial > Soil > Boreal... | reverse complement strand
GTCCAGCAGATCCGTAAACGCCGCCAGGCCGAACACGAGGACCAGCGGGATATAGGAGCCACCACTCGCCCAGTGCGCGCCCCAGGCGACCCAGACGGCCGCCAGGCCCCGCAATTCCGTGAGTCGGTTCGGCCAGCCCAGCGAATGCTGCAACTCGCCCGACTCGAGGTTGACCATCAGCCCGAGGTGCAAGGCCAGATCGAACATGAGCACGCCCCAGCCCAACAGGCTGGTGACAAGGAACCAGATCGCATCGGTCAGCCCGAACACGCGAAACACCGCCAGGCTCGCCAGCCCGATGCCGATCACACCGGCGACCGTGAAGCGCAGCCAGGAGGCCCGCAGCTCGTCGTTCATCCCAAGGATTTGCATCGACCGGATCCAGGATGCACGCCAGAAAGCGCCCCAGGCGTGCCAGCCATAGCCGCCTCGCTTGAGGTCGTGGAGGAGGCCGATGACGAAAATGTTGGGAGGGAGATCAGGCTCGTCCTTCCCGTTCGACGTCTCGTTGGGCCGGCGCACCATGACGTGAGTAAAGGCGCTTTGGCGCGACCCGTCAAGGACCGTTCAGGCAGGCCGCTAGGGAACGATCGGCGGCACCGACGCGGTCGGAAGCGGCGGGAGCGAGGGCAGCACGCCTGGGAGCCCCGGGAGGTCGCCCGGAGAGGTTCCGCCGGCCGACCCGCCGCCCACGCCCGGTGAGCCGCAGGCGGCCACCGGCAGGGCCGGATCCGGTCTGACCCCGAGGTCCTGGATCGCCAGCTCGGGCGCCACGTCGACCGGCGCCGGTTGCCCGGTGAGCTTGCAAAGGGTCACTGGAACCACATCGGTTGGACGCGTCCAATCGGCCGGCTTCTTGCTGCCGTAGTAGGCCTTCATGAACTGCTTCCAGGACGACGCGGGCCCAACCTCGCCCCAGAGCCCGCCGTACGCCCGGGTGCTCATCGACTCGTTGTGGGGTGTCGGCTGGCTGACCGTGCGGCCCATCCAGGACGCCACCGCCAGGTCCGACGTATAGCCGATGTACCAGGCATCTTTGAAATCGGTCGTGGTCCCCGACTTGGCGGCGACCGGGAAGCCCATCGACGGATGGACGGCGCCCTTGAGGATGTCGGTCAGCAGGTAGGTTGCCGAAGCCGGGAGCACGCGCTCACCGGCATCGGGTTGCGGCGGGTTGGACTCGAGCAGGGCGCCGGCGGCGTCGCGGACCTCGAGGATGTCGACGGTCCGCACGCGATGACCGCCGTTGGCGAAGGTGCTGTAGGCGGAGAGATGATCGACCATGCGGAGTTCACTGGCACCGAGCGTAGTCGGCAGGCTCGGGTCGAGTGGGGTGTTGATCCCGAGGCTACGGGCGGTTGCGAAAACCTTCTGGATGCCGACGTCCTTGAAGAGATGCACGGACGAGATGTTGCGAGACTTCTGGAGCGATTCCCGCAGCGTGATCGTGCCGAGCTCGCGGCTGTCCCAATCGTGGACCGGATACCCTGGGAACGCGTGGGCGCCATTGCTGTCATCCAGCGGCGACGCCGACGTCCAGCCGTTCATCAACGCCGTGATGTACGTGTACGGCTTGAACGACGAGCCGGGTTGACGCAGCGCGGTCGTGTAGTTCACCTGCCCGCCGATATCGGCATTTGAATAATCCGCGCTGCCGACCATCGCGAGTATCTCGCCGGTATGCGGGTTCATCACCAGCATCGCGCCGTTGTTGACGCGGTAGCTCGTGGCGTAGCGTGCGATGCCATCGTGGACCGCCTGCTGGGCGAGTGCCTGGGTCTTCGGATCCAGCGTCGTCACGATCTTCAGTCCGCCGCGCAGCAGGTAACCCGGGTCGTAGCGCTGCTCCAGCTCACTCCAGACGTAGTCGACGAAATGTGGCGCCAGTGAGGCACGCTGGCCGACCGCCGCCTGGTGGGCCGCGGTGAGCTTGGGCGCGAGGTCCTCCGCGTAGGCCTTGTCCGCGACCGCGGCCGTGATGTAGCCGTCGCGCGCCATCGCGCTGAGGACGTCACGCTGGCGATCCCGGGCATGGATGTAGCCCTCGCTCAGAAATGGATTCAGGTAACTCGGGCGCTGCGGCAGGCCCGCCAGGAAGGCGGACTGTGCTAGATCGAGGCGACGAGCCGAGGTGCCGAAGTAGGTCTGTGAGGCGGCCTCCACCCCAAACGATTGGTTGCCGTAGAAGATCGTGTTGAGGTACATCTCGAGAATCTGGTCCTTCGTGTACTGGCGCTCGAGCTGAATGGCGAGCACCAGCTCGCGCGCCTTGCGGTCGAGGCTGCGACTGCTCGAGCTCAGTAAATAGTTCTTGACCAATTGTTGGGTGATTGTGCTGCCGCCCTGAGCCGCCCGCTGGTGCAGCAGGTCGTAGACGCCCGCCGCGAGCATCCGCACGGGGTTGACGGCACCGTGGTTGTAAAAGTCCTTGTCCTCGATCGCGATGGTGGCGTGGCGCAGGTCCCAGGACATCTCGTTGAGGGGGACGACCGTGCGCCGCTGCTGGTAGCGCTCCTCCAGCAGGGTGACCCCATCCCGCGCGTAGATCTTGGTCGTCTGCGGCAGGTTGCGCGCGCTCAGGTGGTCGAGGCTGGGCAGCTCGCCCGCGTAGGTGTAGAGGAGCGTCCCCGTACCGACGAGAACGGTGAGCAAGCCGGCGGTCGTGAGCAGTAGGATGCGGCGCACCCACTGAGGTCCGGCCCGCCGCTGGCTCGACGCCGGACGAGGTGCCCCCCCGACAATGGGATGGCGTCGCGAGCCGCGTCGCCGGCGCCGGGGAGGAACATTACCCATGGGGCGCCCGGTAAACGAAGGCATTGGGCGGAAGGTTACCCCAGCGGTCGAAAATTTTCCCTCCCCGCGGCAGCCACGTCTCCCTCCCCCGCGCCGAACTTTCCCTCCCCCGCTTGCGGGGGAGGGTCAGGGTGGGGTTTTGCCACTCTCAGTGCAGAAGCGCCGCCCGGCCATAGCTGGCCGCCGCGTAGAGTGGCCCGACCAGCAGGCCCATGAAGACCACGCCGGCGGATGCCAGGGCGACCGCGGCCTGAATGCCACGGTCGAGCCGGGCGGGCGCGACCTCGAACACCGGCGGGTCCACGAAGGCGATCCGAAGGACGCGCAGGTAGCCGAAGGCCGCGAAGACGATGTTGGCGATGGCCACCACCGCCAGCCACGCGTAGCCGCCGTTGACCACCGCCTGCAGGACGAGGACCTTGCCAAAGAACCCGGCGACGGGTGGCAGCCCGATCAGCGAAACGAGCGCGACAGCCAGCGCGAACGCCAGGCCGGGCGCCGAGCGCGACATGCCCGCCAGGTCGCGGATCGCATCGCTATGCACCAGGCGCGCGTAGGCGATGACGGCGGCGAAGGCGCAGATGTTGCTCAGCACCAGCGCCACCAGGAAAACGACAAGGGCGCTCAGGCCTGCGCCTTTCACGTCGGTGAATGCCGCCAGGGCGAAGCCGCCCTGGGCAATGGTGGAATAGACCAGCAAACGCCGGACGCTGGCCTGCGTCAGGGCCAGGAGGTTCCCGCCGGTCATCGCCACCGCCGCCACGCCGGCGATCACCGCCGCGAAGGGAATCCGGCTGCCGGCAAACGTCGAGACGGCGAGCCGCGCGAAGACCGCGAAGGCGACGACGATGCCGGCGGATTGCACGAACATGATGACCCGCAGCGGCACGCCGGCCTCGAATCCTCGCGTCCACCACCGCACCGGCAGCAATCCCATGCGCAGCGCAAAGCCACCCAGGATCAGGCTGAGCGCGAGCAGCACCGCCGGATGGTTCGGCGCGAGCGCGGCCATCGCCCCGGTGGTTGCCGAGATCCGGGTCTCCCCCGTGAGACCGAAGACCAGCGCGAGGCCGTAGAGCAGCAGCGCGGAGCTCGCCGCGCCGGCCACGACGTAACCGAGGCCGGCAGTTGCGGGTGCGAGGCCGCGCCGCGCCAGCACGCTCAACACATAGAGGTTGATGGCGAGCAGCTCCAGCGCCAGGAAGAGCGACACCATCTCGGTGGCGGAAGCAGCCAGCATCGCGCCCATCGTGGCCAGCAGGAAGAAGCCCGGAACCGCGCCGGCCTCACCATCGCCCGGAAGGATGTCGGCCCGGCTGGCGAGCAAGGTGAGAGCCGCCGCCGCCAGCACAACGACATCGATGACGATCGCAAAGCCGTCGAGCAGGAAGGCACCGTCGAGGATGGTGATCGTCTGCTTGAATTGCGTCGCCAGCGCCAGGAACGCCGCGACCAGCGTGACCAGCGCGACCACGGTCGTGGAGCCACCCGGCCGTAACCGCGCGATCAGGAAGACGACGATCGCTCCCGCCAGCAGCCACAGCTCCGGCGAGAACGCGAGAAGGTTTCCGAGGGTCCTCATCCAGCGCCTCGCGAGAGCAGGCTGATCACCGAGAAGTTGATGCTGTCCATCAGGATCGCGGGCAGCACGCCCAGTAAGACGATCAGCGACAGTAGCCCGATGGTGTTGGCCAGCTCGACGGTCCCCAGGTCGCGGATCCGTCCGTGCCGCTCCGGGATAGCACCGAAGAAGATCCGCTGAACCGTCAGAATCATGGCGCCGGCGACCACCAGTACGCCCAGCAGGGCCAGCGGCGTGGCGATGCGATGGCTCGGATAAGCCCCCACTACGATCAGGAGCTGGCCGAGGAATCCCGCGAGACCCGGGAAGCCGATCGCAGCCAGCGCGGCGAAGATCCAGAGGACCGCACCCTTCCCCATCCGCCCGGCCATCCCGCCCATGGCACGAATCGAGCTCGTGCCGGTGCGCTCCACGATCGCCGCCGCCAGTAACACGAGCAGGGCGGCGGTGAGACCGTCGGCAACCATCAGCACGATGGCGCCGTTGAGGGCGACGGGCGCCGCGGAGGCCGCCGCCAGCAGGACGAGGCCCATGTGGCTCACGACGACGTAACCCGCCACTCGCCGGATGTCGTCCTGTGCCAGTGCGGCGATCGCGGTCCAGAGCACGGTCACCACGGCGATCACCACGACGGCGCCGGAGAACTTGTGGAACGCGACCTGGAACTCACCAACGTCGACGCGAATGATGCCGTAGCCGCCGAGCTTGACGACCACCCCTCCCAGGATCAGCGCGACCGGCGCCGGCGCCTCCGCCAGCGAGTCGATGAACCAGGTGTGGAAGGGCAAGACGGGAAGCTTCAGGGCGAAGGCGATGAAAAAGAGCCAGGCGACCAGCGTCGCCATCGCGGCCGGCAGTACCACGTCGTGCAGGGCCACGATGTCGAAGGTCCGGACTGGCGCCTTGAAATAGAGGATGAGGATCGCCAGCAGCAGCAAGGCGCTCCCGGCGATGTCGACCGCCAGGAATTTCCAGGCGGCATGGAGCCGGCGCTGGCCGCCGAAGCGCGCGATCAGCAGGAACATCGGGACCGCCTGCATCTGCCAGAAGAGGAAGAAGAGCAGATAGTCGAGCGAGGCGAAGACACCATTGACGCCGGTCTCCAGCACCAGCAGCAGGAACAGGTATTCCTTCGGCTGCTCGCGCACACGGCTCGACGAAAGGACCGCAAAGACGAAGAGGAACGCGCTCAGGAGCAGGAGCGGCATGCTGACGCCGTCGGCGCCAAGGTGGTAGCTGGAGCCAACGGCCGGCAGCCACGAACGAGTCTCCTCATAGGCGTAGGTCCCGCTCTGGTCTCGGAAGCCGTACCACATGAAGACGGCAAAGGCGAGCACGAGCGCGGTGGCGGCGATCGAATATGATCGGATCCGCTGGCGCTGCACCTCGGTGCGTGATGGGAAAAAGAGCAGCCCGAGGGCGGCAAGCGCTGGGACCCAGACCAGGGCGCTGAGGAGCAGCGTGGGGAGCGGGACCGGCGCAGCCGTCGTCGTCGGGATTGCCTGGAGCAGGGTCATCACGATTTCCCAATGACCCGGCCGGCAAGCACGATGGTCACCGCCCCCAGCGCCACCACGCCGGCGAGCAGACCGATCAGCAATTGGCGGGCTCGCACCTGCGCCAGCCAGCCGCGCGGCTGCCCCACGAAGGCGACGCTGTCGGTAACCAGGTCGATCGCGCCATCGACGATGCGGGTCTCGACCCACCCGATGGCGCGGCTGACGGGCATCAGCACGGCGACCGCGCCCAGCTGGTAGGCCCGATCGATGAAGAGCCCCTCCCCCATCGCCCGCCGAACAGGCCGCAGCGCGGCCGGCACCGGGAGCCGGCGCGCGTACAGGACCAAACCCACGGCGGCGCCCACCACGGCGATGATGGCAACCGCGGCGGCCGCCATGAAGTGTGAATTGGGCAACGGCACGCCCGGGAACGTGATGAATCCGATCGGATCGGTTCGCCCGCGGAATCCGCGGATCCCGGCAACGACGCTGATGATCGCCAGCAATGACATGGCGAACGCGATGCGGCCGCCCGCGTCACGAATCCGCTCGGGCTCGAAGCGCCGCCGGCGAGCCGTCTCGCCGGTGAACACCAGCGCGAAGATCCGAACCAGCGCGATCGCGCCAAGGAAGGTCACCGCCGCGATCACCGCAACCGCGAGTGGGCTGTCGAGCGCGAGCGCCTTCGACATGATCGTGTCCTTGCTCCAGAACGTGCTGAACGGCGGGATGCCGGCCCCGGCCGCGACTGCGATCAGCATCAGCCACCCGGTGAAGCGCATCCGTCGCCACAACCCGCCCATCTCCGAGAGCCGTTCCGTCCGGAGTTCGCGGATGATCACACCCGCTCCGAGGAAGAGGAGCGCCTTTGGCCACGCGTTGGTGAAGAGCTCAAAGACGCCCGCACCATACGCGCCGATGCCGAGGGCCAGCACCATCAGGCCGAGTTCGCCCATGGTGGTGTAGGCGATCGCGCGTTTCAGATTGTCCTGGAACAGCGCCCAGAGCACGCCCAGCACAGCCGAGACCCCGCCGGCGATGGCGAGCAGCGCCAGGCCCCGCGGGCTGACATGGAACAGCCCGTAGGTTCGGGCGATGAGGTAGACGCCACAGACCGCGCTGCCGGCCGAGTGAATCAGCGCCGCGGCCGGCGCCGGAGCCTGCGCGCTTCCCGGAAGCCACACGTGCAGCGGGAACTGGGCCGACTTGGCCGCCGCCGCGATGAACACGAGGATGGCCATGATGAAAAGGCCGTTGGCGCTGACCCGTCCGCCGGTGTACTGGCCGGCCAGCGTCTGGAAGTTGAGCTCGTTGAAACGAAAGTAGATGTAGGCGACGGCGGCCAGGAGTGCGAGGTCGCCAATCACCGAAATGATGAAGGCGCGTGTGGCGGCGGCGGCCGCTTCCTCCCGCTGCCACCAGTGGCCGATCAACAGGTAGGTCGACAGTGTGACCATCCCAAAGAACAGCAGCATCTCGAAGTAGCTGAGTGACAGCGTCACACCCAGCATCGCGAAGGTGGCGAAGAGGAGGACACAGAAGAAGCGCACGACGCCATCCTCGCGGCGCATGAACGAAAGGGCATAAACCTGGACCAGCAGGCTCACCACGATGACCGCCAACCCCACGGTGGCGGCCAGCGGATCCGCCAGTACGCCCCATTGCAGCGTGAACTCGGAAGCGCCGCCAGATTGCCCGGTGAAGAACTGGAGGAAAGTCGCCGGCCGCTCGAGGTGGACGGGATGCGCGACCTCGATCGCGATGACGAGGAGCGCGCAGACCACCGAGGCCAGCGTGAAGATGATCGAGATCGCCGCGCTCACCCGCCGCGAGTCGATGGTGAACGCCAGGATGATGAGCAGCGCGATCAGCGGCAGCAGCAACTCGAACTGTGCCAGCAGGGTCGGGCTCCAGGTATCGAGCGGCCCTTTGGGTGCCGCGGCCAGCAGGGTGAGCGTCACAATCTGGCGACCCTACCCGCGGTCCGCATCGACGGCCAGGCTCCGATGTTCACGGTAGATGAGCGCCGCCATCGCAAGGCCGACGGCGAGCTCCGCCACCGCTGTGGCGCCCGCGAAGATCGCGACCGCCGCGCCAGCCGACGCGTGCGCCGCTCCCAGACCGAAACGCGCGAACGCGACAAACGCGATGGACCCGCCGAAGAACATGAACTGGGTGCCGATCAGCATCAGGACCGCGCTGCGCCTGGCGACGACCGCGAAAGCGCCGACGGCAAAGAGCGCCGCTGAGGCGGTGAGGATCAGGTTGAGCCCGGCGTTCATCGCCGCGTCCCCTTCGGCCTGGGGGCTGGGGACTTCATAGACCCTCTGGGGGCGGCAAGCAGCAGCCCACTGCCGAGCGCCGCGGAAGCGAGAATCACCACCAGGACGGCCAGGCTGACCACATACATATTGGTGAGCGTCGCGCCGAATCCGGCCGCCGCGTTCTCGGTCGCGCGAACCGGCCACGAGGTGGTCGCGACCACCACGACCAGCAGGGCCAGTAGGGCGGCGGCTACCGCCGAACCAATGATCCATTCGCGGCTGAATGGCTCCTGGCTCGACTCCAGCCCGGTAGTTTGTCGCAACAAACCGAACAGAAGCGCCGAACTGACCGTCGTAAAGACCAGTAGCTGGACGGCAAAGAGGAGGAACGGCGCGATTGTGAGGTAGAGCAATGCCAGCAGCGCCATGCTCGAGGCAAACGAGCCGATCGCCCAAAGCGTGTTGCGGACAACGACGCTGGTCACGGCCGTGAGCAGCATCAGGACAACGACCGCGTAGATCAGGATCACGAGCGGCGCCTCGGTGATGGGCTGCGGAAGGGCGCCGATCAAGGGCACGGCGTCAGATTCTAGCTGGCGGCGCCAGGCTCAGTATTCGACCTCGCCCTCGCCCGGTGCCCAGTACGTCTCTTCCTTGATCGACGCGTGCTCGAAGCCGCATCGCCGCATGATGTCGCGCGCGTTGACGATCATCCCGGGGTTGCCGCAGAGGTACACCGTCGTGTTCTGGGGTGTCAGCTCCAGGCTGTCGGCGTACTTGCGCACCAGGTCATCCACCCTCCCCCGTTCCCCGCGCCATTCCGCATCCTCCCAGTGGCGGCTGATGGTCGGAATGTAGGTGAGCCAGGGATACTCGCTGGCCGCCTTGTAGAGCTCCTTGTCGTAACCGAACTCGTTCGATTTGGACACCCCCTGGAGGATGACGAGACGAAACGGTTGGGCAAGGCGCCCCTCCTTCAGGTCGAGCGCCAGCGTGCGGACCATGCTGATGTAGGGGGCGATGCCGGTTACCGTCGAGACCAGGAAATGCTGGCTGTGCCCCGACTTGAAATCGATGTTGAAGACCCCCTTCGCTTTCCTGCGCATGAAGACGGCGTCGCCGGCTTTCAGCTCGTACAGCTTGGGTGATAGCGCGCCTTCCGGCACCTTCTCGATGAAGAATTCGAGTTCGGGCTCATACGGGCTGGAGACGATGGAGAAGGCCCGCTCCAGCACCTTGTCATGGTTGTCGACCCCGAAGGCGACGTACTGGCCCGCTTTGAAGGCGAGCGTCTCGGTCGGCTTCATCCAGACCGACCAAAGCGTCGGCGAGTAGTCCTGCCGGCGGGTGATCGGCGCCTGCATGTACTTTTCGGGGTCTGCGGTCACGGCCCCTATCCTATTCGGCGGCGGCTGGGCCGAGCGGCTGACCGAAGATCAGGTCCAGGGCCACGCCGAAGACGGCCAGCACGATCCCGGCGGCCCCGAACGTGAAGGTGGCGCCACCCGAGAGGTAGCCACGACCCCAGAGCACCCCGATGAGAAAGAAAAACGCGCCCAACACCGCCAGCCAGTAGGAGGGCCGGCCGCGCCAGGCCAGCTTCGCCGCGAGGACGCTGCCCAAACAGGTGACATAAACCAGGCCGATCAAGGCGAAGGTCGGGAGCAGCGGGTGCGCGGCAGCGGCGTCGAGCTGCGTCACACGTCGCCGGCGGCAATCGGCCCCCCACCGATCACGCGATCGCCGTCGTAGAAGACGGCGGCCTGACCGGGGGCCAGCGCCCGCTGCGGCTCATCGAACTCGATGCGGGCCCGCTCGCCGAGTGGCGTCACCAGGGCAGCGGCCATCGGCGCGTGCGAGCGGACTTTCACGCTCGCTCGAAAGGCCGCCGGCGGCACGCGGCCGGCGACGTAGCGGACATCCTCGAGCCGGCAGCTCGATCGCTGCAGCTGGTCGGGCCCGCCAATCCTGACCGTGTTGCTGGCGGCGTCGATGCTGCTGACGTACTGCGGAGGGGACGCCGGCCCGGCTGGCTTCAGGCGCAGGCCCGAACGCTGCCCAACGGTATACATGGCGATCCCATCGTGTTCGCCGACGACGGCCCCGCTCTGATC
>Ga0209011_1000996_pt1 | contig 10254 bp, 9 predicted proteins | sample BlaSpr_A8_OM1_M3_FD_187986 | JGI IMG/M metagenome (GOLD analysis project Ga0209011, IMG submission 187986) | Forest soil microbial communities from Thunder Bay, Ontario, Canada - Black Spruce, Ontario site 2_A8_OM1_M3 (SPAdes) (version 2) | ecosystem: Environmental > Terrestrial > Soil > Boreal... | reverse complement strand
GGCAGGCCCCACTTGCAGGCCGCCCACTGGAAGATCTCGTCGGTCCGTCCGGTGAATTGCCCGTCGACGCGGGGCAAGAGCCAGCTGTCCCAGAGCGGGTTGTAGCTCCCACCCTGGTTGCGCGGCCGCGTCGAAAATGAGGCGGCCATGGCGCCCGGAGCGGGCTTGGTGTTGTTCTGCTGGGAATTCTCCGGGCGCGGCTCCCAGGTCGAGTAGTGGAGCTGGGCAGCGCACTGGGAACCGGAAGGCAGCGACGACCAGGCGCCGGCCTGCTGCAGGCCGAAGTGGCCCGCTGCGGCCGGTGGGGAATTTGAGAGTGGCCGCGGCGGGGGAGCGGGCGCCGGCGTCGAAATCGGCGCGCTGGCGGTTGGCGTCGCGGACAGATTCACCAGCAGGGCCACCGCGGTAATAACCAGGAGCCCGGCCACGAACACCAGCGTCGGTTTCACGCGCATGCGCTCACTGGTACGCGGCTCGCCGATACAGCAGCTCGCCAATGGCTCGGCAGACGATCGGGGGCGATTTCTGGATGAGATGGGTCAGCGCAGCCGGAGTCATCGCGGTCATCCGGCTGGGCGGATCGTCGCTCACGTGCGAGTAGATCAGGGGGACTTCGAGCGCGCCCCAGCGACGCTTGAACTCGCGCAGGCCGTGATTGTCGGACTCGCTGCGGCCCAGGTCCAGCCAGCGATATCCCTGATCAATCCCGGTTTGGATGGCCGTCCAGAACACGAGGTTGTTCGGACGACGGTGCCAGTGTTCGGGATCGGACGCACCGAACTTGTAAATCAACGTGCCATTCCAGCCGAGGAACAACCCGGTCGCGATCGCCTGCGACCGCCAGCGAGCGATAACGACAAAACCGAGCCCGGCGGCAAGACACTCGCGCCAGATGTTCTCCAGGAAGCGCCTGGGTTGCACGGGAACGCCGAGACGGCGGCGGGTCAGGAGATGCAGCCGGTAGAAGGTCATCAGGTCGTCAGGGGATGTGGTCACCTCGGTCTCGACGCCCTCGCGCTGCGCTTTGCGAATCGCCCGCGCCACCGGCCCAGCCTGGAGATGGCCGCCGCCGAGCGAGAGCAGGTGCCGCACACCGCGCACCTCTTGATGGATCCCGGCGGCGGGTGGCAGGGCGCCGTGAACCATGAGCCGGCGGGCGCCGCTCGCCTTTCGCCATTCCACCAGGTTGCGACCCAACGCCTCGAGCGCGGCCGATGACTCGGCGAGCGGAGGGAGGTAGTCGGTAAACGGCAGCGCCACGACGCGTCGGCCAAACAAACCGGCGAGCTCGACGGCGGGCGTGCCCGCGGCGATCGTATCGTCCGGCCCGGACTGGGCGAGGACCACGGTGCGATAGCCATAGGTCTGGCGCAGGACGCGCGACCAGGCGGGATGATGAAAGAGCGTCGCATCGGGTTGGGCCGCAACGAAGGACAGCCATCGCGGGTCGTCGGCGGCGCAGACGTGAACGGCCGATGCCCCCACCCTGCCCTCCCCCGCAAGCGAGGAAGGGAATAACGACCCGTTAGCAACCACGGCTTTCCGTGGCCAGCGTAGGGCAGCATCCGGCGGCCGGGAATAGGCGGGTTGTCCCGCCGGTGGCTGCCAATGCCCATACCGGTAGTAATCGCCGGGTCGTAGCGTCTGGTCACGTGGACCACCCACTCACCGCGGTCATCGGCGCCGGCCCCTACGGCCTGGGGGTGGCCGCGCATCTGCGAGCCCGACGGGTTCCCACCGTGGTGTTCGGCAAGCCGATGGAGTTCTGGCAACGGATGCCCGAGGCGCTCTACTTGAAATCGTCGTGGAGCGCGGCGAGTCTCTCGGACCCGGGCGGCCGCTACTCCCTCGACCGCTACGTGCAAACGGTCGAGCCGCACCCGGGTGAGCCGATTCCGCTCGCCTTCTTTCTTCGCTATGCCCGCTGGTTTATCGACAAGACCGGGCCCGAGATCGACGAAACCTATGTCGAGTCGCTGGACCGCGGCGACGCCGGCTTCCGGCTCAACCTTGCCGACGGGCGGGTGGTGGACGTCGAGCGCGTCGTCCTCGCGGTTGGCATCCGGCCGTTCGCGCACATCCCGGCGTTTGCGCAGGGCCTTCCAGCAGAGGTCTGCAGCCACACCCAGGACGTCACCGATCCTTCGGTGTTTTCGGGCCGACGAGTTGCTGTGGTCGGCAGTGGGCAGAGCGCGCTCGAGTACGCCGCCCTCGCGAGTGAGGCCGGTGCGTCCGTCGAGGTGATCGCCCGGGACCAGGTGATCTGGATCAACCGTTCCCTCTACGAACGCACCGGGCCGGCGAAGCGGCTCTTCTATCCGCCCAGCGACGTTGGACCGCCGGGCATCAACTGGCTGGTCGCCTTTCCGATGTTGATGTGGCACCTGCCGGCGCGCTGGCGAACCGCGATGCACCGGCGAGCCGTACGGCCGGCCGGCGCCAAATGGCTGCGGCCGCGCGTCGTCGACCGGATCCGAATCACGGATCAGGTCCAGATCCGCAGCGTCAGCCTCAGCCAGCGCGGCATTCGGATCGAGCTCGGCAACGGCACCTCCCGCGAGGTGGATCATCTGCTGCTCGGGACCGGCTTTCGGCCGAACCTCGACGCGATCAGCTTCTTGCAGCCCGGCGTTCGTCAGGCGATCGACCAACTCGATGGCTACCCCTTGCTCAACAAGTGGTTCGAGTCCTCCCTCCCAGGGCTACATTTCGTCGGGGGTGTGGCCGGTTACAATTTCGGGCCGCTCTGCAACTTCATGGTGGGGGCGGGGACGGCCGCGCGCCAGGTCGCCGCGCGCGCCGCCAAGCGCGCCTGACGGCGGAGCGGTGGTGCGCCGCTCGGTGACACCGGGAGCCCTGCTCCTGGGCAGCGACTTCAAGGCACTCGGGGTGGCGCGAAGCCTTGCCCGGCAGCGGGTCCCGGTGATGATCGTCGATGATCTGCCGCGCTCGGCATGGTTTTCCCGCCACGTCGCAAAACGGTTTCGCTGGCGGGGAACGATGTGGGGGGAGCCGTTTGCCGAGTACCTGATGCGGCTGGCGCGTGACCACCGACTCGAGCAATGGGTGTTGTTTCCGCTCCAGGACGAAGCGGTCGAGACAGTCGCCCGTCACGCGTACGCGCTGAAGGAAAGCTACCGGTTGGTGACCCCGCCCTGGGAGACGCTGCGCTGGGCGCAGGACAAACGTCTGGCGAACCAGCTGGCCGCGCAAGCCGGCATTGCGATTCCCCGGACCTGGTACCCGGCGACCGAGACGGAGCTCGAGTCGATCACCGATTTTCCGGTCATCGTCAAGCCAACGATGTCGATCCGGCTGCAGTACGCGCTTGGCCACAAGGCGCTGGCGGCATCGAACCGCAGCGAGCTCATCCAGCAATATCGCGCCGCCCGAGCCGTGCTCGAGCCGGACGCGATCATGATCCAGGAAGTCATCCCGGGAGATGGCCGGTCGCAGTGGTCGGTCGCGGCCTTCTGTCTTAAGGGCCGGGTGACCGCGAGCATGACCGCGCGACGCAGCCGCCAGTACCCCTACGACTATGGCCTGGGCAGTACCTTCGTGGAGGCGATCGAGATGCCCCACTTGATCGAGCTCGCTCGACGGCTGCTTGAGCCGATGCAATTGAGCGGCATGCTCGAGGTGGAGTTCAAACGCGATGGGCGCGATGGCCAGGACAAATTTCTCGACGTCAACGTCCGCCCCTGGGGCTGGCACACGCTCGCCATTGCGAGCGGCCTCGATTTTCCCTATGCCCAGTACCGGCAGGCCCTGGGAGAATCGATCGAGCTCACCGCCCCGCGCTATGGCCGTCGCTGGCGGCGGCTGATCACGGACATCCCCGCGGGGATCCAGGAAATCCGCCAGGGCTGGAGCACGCCGTCCGCCTATCTGCGCTCGCTTTTCGCACGCGCCGTCGGTTCCGTTTTCGATTGGCGAGATCCACTCCCGGCGCTCGGTGACACCGCCGTCTGCCTGGCGCGCGCTCTGCCCTGGCGCACCCGGCTGAGGTCGGCGCACCCTCCGGCGTGCTCGACAGCCGGCTCCGCTAAGACCAAATCCGTTGTAGGTCGGCCGGCGTAAACGCCTCTATCCTTCGCGTTCGGAGACGTCAGGCTGAGGCAGCCTAACAACCAGGCGACGCCGGCCGTCTGCGTCGCGCCGGAGGGGACCTGCGCCGGCCTGCCGCCTGCGCCAAGGCTCGCTAGAGCTCGACGAGTCCCTTTCGAACCGCGTAGAGGACGGCCTGCGACCGCTCGAAGATCTGCAGCTTCTCGTACATGTGGCTGACGTGGTTGCGGACCGTCTTCTCGCTGATCTCAAGGCGGTGAGCGATCTGCTTGTTGGCGTGGCCGGTGGCCATCAATTTGAGGATCTCGATCTCTCGCGCCGTCAGGCCGTTGTAGAAGTCCTTTGGCGTGCTGGTGCCGTTGAGCATGTCGAGCACTCGATTGGCGACCGCACTGGCCATCACGCGCTCCCCCGAGAGCACCGCCAGGATGCTGGAGACGATGGCCGAGGGCTGGGAGTCCTTGAGGACGTAGCCGCTGGCCCCGGCCCGGAGCGCCTGCAGAACGAAAGTGTCGGCGTCGAAGGTCGTGAGAATCAGGATCTTGATCTCGGGATGCTCGGCGACGATCTTGCGGGTGGCCTCGACGCCATCGAGATTCGGCATCTTGACATCCATGAGCACGACATCCGGTTTGAGGGCGCTCGCCTGCGCGACGGCCTCGACGCCGTCCGCCGCCTGGCCGACGACCGTCACCCGTTTGTCGTCATTCAGCAGTCCGGCGAGCCCCGAGCGAAACAGCGTCTGATCGTCGACAATCAGGACTCGAGCCAACTGCGTCGTCGCCTGTGCGCTCAAAGTCGTCCCTCCAGGTTGATTTTCAGCCGCGGGTAGCACTGCCGTCGCGCCTTCGCTCCTGGGGGGCGCTGGGCGAACGCTCGCCGCGATCGGCGCAGGCGAGCTCATCCATCTGGTGTAGACCTCGGGGGCGACGACGCCCGAAATCGGCATGACAACTACGTTGCGCGCTGCGCCGTTTCGGGTCAATAGTCCCTTTTCCCATCATGAGGTGTGCCTCGATGCTGCGGGAAAGGGAGGGGGAAGCATATGGGACGTTTGAGCCACCTGCCGGGACGGGGCGACAGGGGCGGAGGGTGGTGCCCATATGAGCCAGGCCGGCCGCAAACCTATGCTGACCTCGAAAGGCCAGGTGCCAAACCCGTGATTACGTCTGATGTCACCCTCGGTCGGAACGTCGTCATCCCGCATCCGGAGCTGGTCAATCTTTATGGCTGCCGGATCGGGGACGGCTGCAAGATCGCGTCGTTTGTCGAGATCCAGCGCGGTGTCGTACTGGGGAAGAACGTCAAGGTCGAGGCCTTTGCCTTCATCCCCACCGGGGTAACGATCGAAGACGGGGCGTTCATCGGTCCGCACGTGTGCTTCACGAACGATCGATATCCGAGAGCGGTGTCGGACGACGGCGAACCGCTGGGGTCCGATGACTGGCAGGTCGTCCCCACACTGGTCAAGCGCGGCGCCGCCATCGGTGCCAATGCCACCATCGTTTGCGGCGTCACCATCGGCGAGGGCGCCATGGTCGGCGCCGGCAGCACGATCACGCGCGACGTGGAGGCGCGCTCGCTCGTGCTCGGAACCCCGGGACGGGTGGTCGCCCCGCGGCGCGGCGTCGGGTCTTCGATTCGCTAAGTACTCGGGGTTCTGGGACGCGAGACTCAGCCTATTGGGACAGTGAGTGACATCGCCATTACTGGCACGAGCCCACGGCAAGGAGCGCCCATTCCACCCAAAGGCCATTCCCCCCTACGCTGGCAGCAAGCCAATGAGCGCCGACTTCATGAGTCCGATGACCACCAGCCCGGTGCACGTCCTTCCGACGAGCGGGCCGGCCACCGTCGCGGACGCGCCACCGATTCGTGTCGGCGTCATCGGTTACGGCTACTGGGGGCCCAACGTCGTTCGTAACTTTGCCGAGGTGACCGGCGCGCAGGTTTGGGCGGTGAGCGATATGAGCCAGGAAAGGTTGGCACTGGCCCATGCCCGGTACCCGTCGGTCACCACCACCACCGATTGCCACGAGTTGATCGCGGATCCTGCCATCGACGCCGTCGTCATCATCACGCCGGTATCGACCCACTACCCGCTCGCCCTCGAGGCGCTGAGGGCCGGCAAGCACGTCCTCGTCACCAAGCCGATGGCCAGCACTTCCGAAGAGGCGGCCGAGCTGATCGAGGAAGCCGAGCGTCGCCGGCGAATCCTGCTGGTCGACCACACCTTTATCTATACCGGTGCCGTGCGACGAATCAAGGAGCTGGTCGACAGCGGGGCCCTGGGACGGCTGTATTACTACGACTCCGTCCGGGTGAACCTCGGTCTCTTTCAGCATGACGTCAACGTCTTGTGGGACCTCGCCGTCCACGACCTGGCCATCATGGACTACATCCTGGGCGAGCAACCGCATAGCGTCGCTGCGACAGGCGCCGCTCACATCCCCGGACACCCGGTCAACATGGCCTACCTCACCTGCTTCTTCGACAACGAGCTGATCGCGCATCACCACGTCAACTGGCTGGCGCCGGTGAAAGTGCGGCGAACCCTCGTGTGCGGCGACCGCCAGATGATCGTCTACGACGACCTGGAGCCAAGCGAGAAGGTCAAGGTCTACGACAAAGGCGTCACCCTCACTAGCAGTCCGGAGCGCGTCTACGAGTCGCTCATCGGCTACCGAACCGGCGACATGTGGGCGCCGAAGCTCAGCCTCACCGAAGGACTGCGGGTCGAGGCGCAACATTTTCTCGAATGCATCCGGACCGGCCGGCAGCCGCTCACTGACGGCCAGTCGGCCCTGCGCGTGATCCGCGTGCTGGAGGCCGCGGTCCAATCCCTCCAACAACGCGGCCGGCCCGTCGAATTGCCCCCGGTGAAACCGGCCGGGCTGGCGGTGCCTGCGGTCCTGACAGAACAGGCCGTCTGACAGGGGCATGACGGTTGTCCCGGTCGGGGGGCAGTTCTTCTCATTTTCACCGGGCGCCGCCCGCCCTAGACTCGTAGTGAGATGACGAGGCGAGCTCGGCACCCAGTCGTAAGGAGTGAACCATGCTGAATCCGATCACTGCCCAGGAGATGTTCGTTCCGGTTGCACCTCCCCGGCCGATCGTCAGCCCGGCAGCGATCAAACGGACCTTCGACCTCCTTACCGCCTTGCTCGCCTTGTTCGTCGCTCTCCCATTCCTCGCTCTCCTCATCGTTGCCATCGTGTTGGAGTCGCCCGGGAACCCATTCTTCGTCCAGGAACGCCTGGGCCTCGACGGCAAGCGCTTCAAGCTGCTGAAACTGCGCACGATGGTGCCCGACGCCGAGAAACGGCGGGCAGAGATCGAGCATTTGAACGAGGCGCTGCCACCCCTCTTCAAGGTGCGCAACGATCCGAGGGTCACGCGAATCGGCCGCGTGCTGCGGGCCACCAGCGTCGATGAGCTTCCGCAGTTGATCAACGTGATCCGAGGCGAGATGAGCGTGGTTGGACCACGGCCGCGGCTGCCCTATGAGTTCCGTCTCGACGCTCCGGGGATCGCGCGTCGCTTGAGCGTCAAGCCCGGTCTGGCCGGATTGTGGCAGGTGAGCGGGCGCGCGAAGTTGAACTACGACGAGGCGCTTCGCCTCGACCTGCAGTACATCGACACCTGGAGCTTCGGGCTCGACCTCAAACTGATCGCGAAGACCTTCTGGGTGGTCGTGACCCTGAAGGGCGCCTACTAGCCAGGGCTCTCCCTCCGCGAGCGCTCGCCGCTTTTGGGTTCTCCAGGGAACCTAAGGTGTGAGTCGTTCGCAATCACGATCACTTCCCGCACCGTAAGACTTCGAATACGAAAAAGAGCGCACTTCCGATCTGCGACCAGCCCGTTCCCGACTGGTAGCACCTTACGAATTGCCTTACACGGTGCTTTGCGATGAAGTGGACGGTGGAGGAGAGCCACCTTGAGTCGTCTTGCCATCATCGTCACGCTCATTCTCGGTTTCCTGCTGTTCCTCTACCTCGGACCACAGCAGAAACTCCCGACATCGAGCGCGTCATCAAGTGACGCAGCCTCGCCGAGTAGCACGCACGGCGGCGTCGCCATGGCCTCGCCATCGGCACGGCGCCCGACCCCCACGCCAACGCCAAGGCCGAGGACGACCCCGACCCCGACCCCCACCGTGGCTCCTTCTCTGCCGCTTCCTACGCTGCCCCCAATCTTCCCGACTCCAACCCCGACCCCTGTCCCCACGCCAACACCAACGCCCACGCCGACGGCAGGGCCAACGCCCACGCCGACGGCAGGGCCAACACCCACGCCGACGGCAGGGCCAACGCCCACCCCGACGGTAGGGCCAACACCCACGCCGACTCCACGGCCAACACCCACCCCGACGCCGGTACCCACCCCGACGCCGACACCCACCCCAGTGCCGACACCCACGCCAACGCCAGTACCCACCCCAACCCCCCCTCCAGCTCCGGGCGGAATTACCGGATTGCATGTCGTGGGAGACAAGGTGCTCAACGGTTCCGGTCAGCAGATTCAGTTGATCGGTGTCAACTTCTCGAGCTTCGAATATGGCTGCTTGAGCGGCTACATGAATGACGGGCCGGTGCCACCCAACATGGCCGAGATCAACGGCATGAGGTCCTGGAACATCGATGTCGTACGAATCCCCCTCAACGAGGACTGCTGGCTGGGGATCAACGGTGTCAATCCCGCATATTCAGGGCAGAACTACCGCAACGCCGTGACGAACTACGTCAACCTGCTGACCAGCAACGGCATCGTCGCGATCCCTAATCTGCATTTCAGCGCTCCGGGTACGCACCTTGCCATCGAACAGGAGCCGATGGCCGACAGAGATCACTCACCGGCGTTCTGGACATCGGTCGCCAATACCTTCAAGAACAACAGCGCGGTGCTGTTGGAGCCCTACAACGAGCCCCATGACATCAGCTGGAGCTGCTGGCTCAGCGGTGGGTGCGTGGTGACGGGATCGCACCCCGGTGAGGGTACGTTCGTCGTGGCCGGCATGCAGGAGATGGTCACGGCCATCAGGAACACGGGAGCCACCAACCCGATCATCGTCACCGGTAACAACTGGGGCTCGGACGTCTCCGGATGGGTTGCCAACAAACCCAGCGATCCGCAGAACCAGCTCATCGCCGGCTGGCACTCATACGGCGACGGCCTGTCGTGCCAGAACCTCGCATGCTGGAACAGCACGTTGGCCTCGGTGCTGAGCACAGCACCCATCGTGGCCACCGAGATCGGCGAGTTCGACTGCGCACACGGCTATATCGATCAGGTGATGAACTGGCTGGACCTTCACGACGCTCAGGGTTACACCGGGTGGACCTGGGGACCCTACGGCTGCGCCACCGACCCGGCGCTACTGGCGAGCTCGGACTCCGGCTTCACGGGCATACCGTCACAAACCTACGGCCAGGGTTACAAGAACCACCTGGTGGGCCGGCCAAGAACACCATGACCGGGAGGCTGGGACAAACAGCCCATTGACCGCAACCAGCGTGCCGCCGAATCATTGAAGCCAGGAGGCAGGCGGTTCGCACCATCAGGTTGTCGACGGCCACCGTTATTCTCTTCGGGCTGGTGCTCGTTGCCGCGCCTCTGAGCGTGGGCGCCGATGAGACGCATCCGCAGCCGGAGAGTGGCTTGTCTGTGCGGGTCTCGGGCCATCATCTGGTCAACGGGGACGGCGAGCCGATTCGGCTGCTGGGTGTCAACCGCTCGGGGGCCGAGTACGCGTGCATTGCCGGCTGGGGGTTCTTCGACGGTCCGACGAATGACGATGCCTCGGTGGCGGCGATGGCGAGCTGGCACATCAACGCCGTGCGTGTGCCCCTGAATGAGGACTGCTGGCTGGGGATCAACGGGGTCGCTCCCGCCTACGCCGGGGCGAACTACCAGGACGCCATGCTCAGCTACGTCAACCTGCTCCACCGGCACAACCTCTACGCCATCATCAATCTGCATTGGAGTGCGCCGGGCACGCAGCTGGCGACGGGCCAGCAGCCCATGGCCGATGCCGATCACAGTCCGGCCTTCTGGCAGTCAGTGGCGACCACCTTCAAGAACGATCCGGCCGTCATCTTCGACCTCTTCAACGAGCCCTATGGCGTCAGCTGGAGCTGCTTGCGGGACGGCTGCGACTCCCTCGGCTGGCAAGCCGCCGGGATGCAG
>Ga0209011_1000994_pt1 | contig 10262 bp, 6 predicted proteins | sample BlaSpr_A8_OM1_M3_FD_187986 | JGI IMG/M metagenome (GOLD analysis project Ga0209011, IMG submission 187986) | Forest soil microbial communities from Thunder Bay, Ontario, Canada - Black Spruce, Ontario site 2_A8_OM1_M3 (SPAdes) (version 2) | ecosystem: Environmental > Terrestrial > Soil > Boreal... | reverse complement strand
TGGTCCGCTCGGCGTTGGCTGACTCGGAATTTCCGCCGGGCCGTGCGTGGCCTTCGGTGCGGACGGTCTTCACCGCCATCGGCACGCCGCCGCCCGCGACGCTGGTCCTCGACGCCGAGCCGTCCCCGTCGAAGGGGGCGCGGCCTTTGGCGCTGCTGGTCGATCCGCCGGCCGACCTGCGGCTTTCGCTCCGGCCCGCCGGCGGCTTCGAGGAGCAGCGCGCCACGCTGCACGAGGGAGCGCGCGCGCTCGGAGGGACGCTGACGCAGACCCCGCGCTGGGAGCTGGCGCAGCTCGGCGACGGCTCGACGGCGGAAGGAGCGGCGCAGCTCTTCGAGGAGTTGGCGGGCGACCCGCTCTGGCTGCGCGAGGTGACGGGGCTGCGCGGCGAGCAGCTCGACGACCTGGTGCACACCCAGGCGACACGCAGGCTGCTGTCGGCGCGCCGCGCGGCCGCGATGGTGCTCTTCGAGGTGCGGCGGCGCGAGGGTCCGCACACGCCGGAAGCGCAGGCCGCGCTCTATCGCGGGTTGCTCCAGCGCGCCACGTTCGCGGTGTTCACCGACGCCGATGCGGGACGCTGGGCGCTCGAGGCCGACGCCTGGATCCGCGGCGCGGCGGCGATGGAGGGAGCGGTGCTTGCGGCGCAGATCGATCGGGCGTTGAAGGCGGAGTGGTGGAAGTCGGCCGCCTCGGGAAAGGCGCTGCAGAAGATCTGGGCGGGCGGGAGATCGCTCGCGGCCCCCGACGCGGCGCGCGTGCTCGGACTGGCGGCGCTCGATCCGGCGGCGCTGGCGGCGGTGGCCGAGGAGCGGCTCGCGTACAAGGCGCCGGAGGCGCCACCGCCGACGCAGAAGCCTGACTATAAGTACATGCAGGGAGATAAGAAGCGGCGGCGGCATAAGAAGAAGCACTGACGTTCTGGTTCGCGTTCTCGTTCTCGTTTTCGTTCTCGTTTTCGTTCTCGTTCTCGTTCTCGTTTTGGTTTGCGTTCTGATTTGCGTTGACGTTGACGTTGACGTTGACGGCGACGGCGACGTGTGACGTGGCCGTTGACGCTTCACCGCCGCCGTTCATGCCCTCGGAAGCGAGAGGGCGAACACCGAACCGCGAGGGCTCGTGTCGCGCAGTTGGGCGCGGCCGCCGTGCAGTTCGGCGACGGCCCGGACGATCGCGAGGCCGAGTCCTGTTCCGCCCTCGCCATGTCGGGTGGTGGCGAAGCGCTCGAACAATCTCTCGCGGATCGCCGGGTCGACGCCCGGGCCTTCGTCGTGGACGGTGACGAGCCATCCGTGAGCGTCGGACGCGACGTGCAGCGCGACGCTTCCGCCCGCAGGCGAGTGCTGCACCGCGTTTCCCAGCAGATTCTCCACCGCGCGCCGCAGCCAGATCGGATCGCCGCGCACCGGCGCGGCGCCGTCCGCCTTCACCTCCAGCCGCACCTTGCGCGCCGCTGCCGTGGGGGCCTGCGCGTCTGCCGCCTCGCGCGCGATGATGCAGAGATCGACCGGGCTGGGCGCTTCGATGCCGCGCGCTTCCAGGCGCGCGAGCGAGAGCAGGTCCCCCGTGAGCTGCTGCAGCTTGTCGGCGCTCTCGCGGATGCGCAGCGCGAAGCGGCGCGCCGTCTCCGGCTCGTCGGCCGCGCCCTCGGTGAGCACCTCGGCCGACGCGCGGATCGCCGCGACGGGGTTCTTCAGCTCGTGGGACAGGTCGGCGACGAAAGTCTCCAGCGCGTGCCGCTCCTCCAGCTCGCGGCGCATCGATTCGAGAGCGTGGGTGAGCGCCCGCACCTCGCGCCCGCGCGGCTCGGGGAGAGGAGCCTGGCGCTCGCCCGCGGCGACCCGCTCCGCCGCGCGCGTCAGGCTCTCGATGGGCGCCGCTACCGCGCCGCCGATGATCACCGCCACGATGGCGGCGGCGATGGCGAAGATGAGCGCCAGCACCGCCACCTTGGGCGCCACGTCGCTCATCAGCTGCACCATCCCGAAGGTTGCCTTGCGCACCCGCACCGCGCCCAGCTCGCGGCCGCCGCTGAGGATGGGGGCGGTCGCGGAAACGCGCGCCACCGAGCTGTCCGCCTCGCCCGACTCGAGCAATACGCGCCCTTGCGCGTCGAGGATGGCCACGTCGGTGTCGATGGCGCTGCGCGTGAAGGCCTGCAGCACGCGCGTTCGCTGCAGCGACTGCGCCGCCTGCAGCAAGGTGGTGCCGGGCGCGTCGAGAGCGCCCGCCGCCAGCTCGGCGACCACGCGCGCCTCGTCCTCCGCCGCCCGCAGCGCGAAGAGCGAGGCGCGGGCCGTGAAGCGATCGATGACGATGACCGCGAACACTGCGCTCAGGACCAGCGTCGTGCTGGCCAGCGGGATGAAGACTTGAAGGCGCATCGACACGCCGCCGGTGCGGCTTGCCTCGATGACGCGCTTGACCGTGGCGCCCAACCCGAGGAGGAAGAGCAGCGCGAGCGCGAGCAGCAGCTCCTGCCGGGGAATCATCAGCCGTCCCGCAGGCGATAGCCCACGCCGCGCACCGTCTCGAGCATGCGCGGGTCGCCGCCCGCCTCTTCGATCTTGCGCCGGAGCGCCTTCACGTGCACGTCGACGGTGCGATCGCCGACCACCACGTCGGAGCCCCAGACGGTGTCGAGCAGCTGGCTGCGCTCGAAGACGCGGCCCGGGCTGCGCAGGAACGCGGCCAGCAAATTGAACTCGGTGCGCGAGAGCGCCAGGTCCTGCGCACCCACCGCCGCTTTGCGCGTGCGGGGATCGACCACCAGCCCGCCGGGACCGCGCAGGGCCTTCTCCTCGTCGGCCTGGACGGATTTTCCTCCCGCGCGCCGCAACACGGCGCGCACCCGCGCCGCCACCTCGCGGGGTGAGAACGGCTTCAGCACGTAGTCGTCCGCGCCCATCTCGAGCCCCACCACGCGATCGGTCTCTTCGTCGCGGCTGGTGAGGACGATGACCGGCACGTCGCTCTTCGCGCGCAGCGCGCGCAGGAAGTCGAGACCGTTTCCGTCGGGCAGCACCAGGTCGAGGATGACGAGGTCCGCGCCCTCGAGCTGCTGCTGCGCCTCGCGGAGCGATGCGGCCTCGGCGATGGCGAAACCGTCGCGCTTCAGGGCGAAGGCGAGGCTCTCGCGGATGGCTGGTTCATCGTCGACCACGAGGATGGAGTTCATGGCGGCGCGCCGAATTGCCCCGCCGGCTGCTGCGGAGGCGCGGGCTGCTGAGGGGCGGATTGCGCCTCGCGCTCCACCAGCGTGAGGGCGTATTTGGTGTTGCGCGACTCGACCACTCTCAGGCGCGCCGACGAGCCCAGCCCCTGCCGCAGCGCGCCGACGCGCGCCTGCTCGACCAGCACCCACTTGCGCTGTCCGGGGCCGTTGACGAAATCCGTCAGCGAGACGGTGGGCGGCGTCTGCACGCGGCCGATCTGGCGGACCGTGTTCCTCGAATAGAACGTCTCTCCGCGCCAGTTCATCTGGAAAGCGCCGATCGGCTCGTCGGGCTGCGATTGATGATAGTAGATCCAGAACAGATCGCGCTGCGACCAATGGGGTGACAATCTCCGCCAGTGGAACCAGCCGAGGAAGACGGCGAACGCCACCGCGACGGAAATCAATGCCATGACGATCACGGTGCGGTCCTGCGCCGGCTCGGGCGCCAGGAGCGGCGCCCCGGACAAGCGCTCGCGCATCGCTGCGCGCAAGCCGGCGCGTTTGGCTTTGTCTGGCAATGCCTTGAGGAAGCGCCAGAGCTGCGCGAGGCGATCGAAGAGCCAGGGCGACAGCGCCACCGCCGGCGCGGCATAGAAGAGCAGCGTGAAGACCTGCCGCGGATCGGTCTCGCGGTCCGGATAGGGACGGTCATAGTTGTAGACGAACATATCGGTGAGGTGCTTCGGAACCATCGCCAGGTCGTGCGCCACCAGCGCATAGAGGAGCGCGCCTGCCAGGACCGTTCCGGCCTGCGCGCGCAAGCCCTCGTCGAGCAGCTGCTCGACCCACAATGCCGAGAACAGCAAGAGCGGCGGCAATATGGGGAACGCATAGTGGTGGAACTTGGTCGCGCTGAACGCGAATACCGCGAAGCCGATCAAGAGCCAGAGGAGCAAGAAGAGCATGGTGCGCTCGCGGCTCGACGCCGGGCGCAGCCGGATGCGGGCCACCACCGCGGCGGCGCCGGGGAACGCGAACACCCAGGGGAAGCAATCGAAGCCGACCTGCTCGATGAAATAGACGAACGTGCCGCCGGGCGTGGTGGTGTGCACGCCGAGGGCGAGGCGCTTGAAATGATCGTGGATGATGAAGCGCTCGAAGAACGTCTTGCCCTCTTCGTCGCGGCCGTCGAAGGCGAACATCGTTCCGTACCAGGGCGCGCAGATGGCCAGGACGATCAACGATCCGAGCAATAGGTTGAGGCGGCGGAGGCGGTGCCATTCCCCGGTGGTGACGCAATAGAAGAACGCCACCGCGCCGGGCAGCGCAAAGCCGAGCAGGCCCTTGGAGAGCGTGGCGAGGCCCACGAAGAGGTAGAACGCCGCGCACCAGCCGTGGCGCGGCTCGTCCTCGAACAGGACGATCATCAGGCACGCCATCGCGCCGCAGAGCAGGCCGACGAAGACCGGGTCGGGCACGGCCTGGCGCGCGAGGAACACGACCAGCGGGCTGGTGAGCATCGCCAGCGTGCCGATGACGGCGCTGCGCCGAGTGAGCAGCCGGCTTGCCGCCACGAACATGAGGATGCAGCCCAGCGCAGTGAGCGCGGCGAAGGGCAGGCGCACGCACCATTCGGTGTAGACGCCGGGCCAGCGGTCCGGCCCGTTGGTGTTGGCTGCCAGCATGCCGGCAGCCATCAGCCAGATATCGAGCGCCGGCTTGGAGAAGAACCAGGTCGATTCCCACCACGGGTGGATGTAATCGCCCCGCGAGATCATTTCGCGCGCGACTTCGCCGTAGTGCGGCTCCCACGGGTCCCAGAAGCCGGTCGCGCCGAGCCAGGGGACGAAGAGAAAGAACGCGGCGGCGGAGAGGCCGACGACGAGCCGCTGCTCGGCGGAGAGCGTCTGCAACCATTTGACCTCGCGCAGGAACGAGGGCAGCACGTCGCCCCAGTCGCGCGGCATGCCGGCAACGGCCACCGCGGCGGGCGGCGCGTCGACTTCGGCGGAGCGGGGCTTCTGCAGGCTGGCCATCGAGTCAGCGCCCGTAACACGCTGGCCGAGCAGCGGCAAGCGGCGCGGCTGTCTTTTTCACTCTCAGAACGCGAAAGCGAGCACCGGCCCTGGTCGCGAGCACTATTGGCAGATGAATGCTGCGTTGCTCGAGTTGCAATTGTCGAAACCTGTGCGCGGCCAGTCGTTGCCCACGGCCGGCGCGGCGGCGCCGACATCGGTGATGAGCGCATAAACATTGCCGGAGTCTTGGCCGAAATAGAGAATGCCGTTTCCGTCGATGGTCGGCTCCGTGCCAATGCCGCTCAAGACGACTCCGACGGGACCGGTGAAATTCCAAACCCGCGTGGCGGCGCTCGCTCCCGGAGCAAGCGCGACCAGCTCGTTGGGGGTAGAACTGTCGGTGAAGTAGAGCTTGCCGTCGGACGCGGTGGCGACGAGGGAGATGTTCGTCAGGTCGCCGGTGCCGGTGGGAAAGACCCACTTCTGCGTGCCGGCAGCCTTGTCGAAAGCATATAACTTTCCCAGGCTGGTAGTAGAGCCGAGCGCGAGGCCTTTGCCGACGACCATCGGGTTGACCAGCACCGCAGACCCAGTAAAGGCTGGCGTCGTCCAGTTTGCCGTGTAGTCCGTTGTTTTGAAGCTGTGATAGGTGCGGTTCAAGCTATTGCCGAAGAAGAACGCATCTGCAAGGGCGACGAATGTGAAGGAACCCGCGATCTGCGGCGGCACTCCCGCGCCGAGCGGGTGAGCCGTAATGCTCGAAAAGGCCGTTCCCGAAAATGTTGCCGAAACGATCCCAGCGTCGGTCGCAGCGGTAGGGGTGTTGTCGTAGCCCCAATAGATAGTGCTCCCATTCGCGGTAGGCGGGCCGATAGTTGCGCCAGCTTGAGTACCGCCCAGGCTCGCGGCGGTCCTCTGCAGACAGACCCCACCACCAACCGTGAGATTGGCGGGTGTGAATGGAGTGACCTGTCGCGGAACCGCCCCGGTATCCGTAACCAGAACGGCGCCAGCTGCGAGAACTGGCGATCCGGCCTGAGCCGTCACGGCGTTCTTGCAGAACTTGTCCACACCCGTGGTCGTGAGATGCATCGCGTAAATCGTGTTCCCCGAAAGCGCGTAGAGCATCGGCGAAGCCGGTGTTGAATCGTAGGCCATATTGCCGGTGATGGGGCTGATAGTCTGTGCGCCAGGCGCCGTGCCCCCATAGTGCCAAAGAATGCCCCCTTTCGGTCCAAGCGCCACGATGGGATCCTGCGATGCACTACTGGTACCGCCGACGATGATTTGCGGCATCGGTTGCGAAGTAACGATCGGGCTACCGCGGAGCGTCTGCAATCCTTGCGGCTGCAACTTCAGCTTCTGCACCCACCGCAGCCGCGAAACATTAACGGGCTGTGTCGTTGCCAGTCCTACATTCCCGACCTTGTCGGCAGCCGCGACCGTTACGTTCACAGGACCGCCACCCGTTGTCGCATCAAACGACGCGTCCGTGACTGCCGGCATCGTGGCCGTCGAGAAGTTGGGGTTGAAGTTGAACTTGTTCGTCACGAACACCGGCGTGCAAGGACTGGTGCTCCCCGCGATCGAGCAAGTGCCGCTACCGGTGTTGACGCCACTCCCGCTGTCGCTCGCAGTGAACGAGAGCGCCGTATTCTCTGCTCCGCTCGGTCCCAAGCCGCGACGCCAATAATGCCCAGTAGCGTCATGACCGCAAACAAGGTTCACATCCGAGTCGCAATCAGTACCGGCCGCCGGATAGGTGACGTTGAACGTCACATTCGGAGGCACGCCGTCGATCCCCATCGTTCCTACGCTCTTGACTGTGATTGAGCCGACCGTGGTCCCGTCGGCGCGCTGGTTGTGGCCGAGCCGGTCTTTCGCGATGACCTTGAAATTGAATTGCCCCTCGGTGTTGATCGCGGCCATTACGTTCACGCGCGCCACATGGAAGTGCCACCGATTCGCCACCGTGCCATCTGCCGTCGGCGTCAGACGGTCGATGCGCGTCGCGGGGTTCGCTGGGTCGACGATCTGCAGCGACGTGGTATCGACGCCGCTGCCCAGGTCGACGATGTCCACCTGAACGTCGATGTCCGGCTGTGTGTTGCCGCCCGAATTATCGAGCTGTTTGAACCAGGGCACCGGACCGACGGTGGCGTCGGCCGCGACTGCGACGATGCCGGAGATGGTCGGTCCGACGTCGTCGATCTTCAGCGTCGCCGCCGGTACCTGCTGGGCAGTCTCACCCGCATTGTCCGTCGCATCAACCGTCATGACCACCGGGTCTTCGCTGTTCGGCGCCTGCACCGAAGATGGAATGTCGAAATGAAACGTCGTCACGGCTCCGCTCGTCGAGCTCGACGTCGGCGTCATTCCGGCTGTGCCCGGAACGGAGATGGTCGCGCTCACGCCGCCAGAGGTCGTCGCGCTAAAATCGACAGGGACATCGACGCCGATCGTGGTGGAGACATTCCGCGGCCAATAACCGTTGGTGTTGGGGGCCGGATTGTCGCGCACTGTCACCGTGCCGATGGTCAGGCCCTCGCATCTGAGCGGTTTGACGTTCGTGTTGCATCTGAAGCCGGGGTTGCACGCGGGAACGCATAGCACCTGCACACACTGACCACCCAGGCAGAGCTCACTCGCCTGGCAGACCTGCGGGCAGGAATAGACGCAGACGTGCGGGGTGACGCTGGTGTTGCACGTCGTGCCCGCCTTGACGGCCTGGCACTCGCTGTCCGTATTGCATGTGCCCGTCGTGGCCTGTCCTTTGAAGCAGGCAGTGCAAGCGACTAGGCAGAGAGCAGCGAAGGAATGACGGCTCATTCGTATCGTCTCCGGTGACCTAGAACGCAAAGGTGAGAACGGCGCCGCTGGCGACGAGTAGCGCGCCGCCGATGGTGAGGACATTGCCCAGCGTCGCAGCAGTGCGCGCGGACTGCAAAGTCGAGACGTCACTGGCCAGATATGTGCCGCCATTGGCGGAGTAGTTCTTCTGCGCTTGATTGACCAACGAGTTGCTATGCAGCCCCTCATAGACGCCGATGGCTGCCACCAGCACACCCGCTCCGATCGCCGTCCAGCCGACCGCCTTGGTCCATTTCGTCTCTTTCAGGTCCGCCGTGTTCACGCTCGCCGCCAGCTCCCTCTTGCCCGAGGAGCTCATCTGGAGATCCAGCGATCGCATCAGGATGATGCCCCCGCCCGGCAGCTGGCGCGCATAGAGCACCGGCTTGGAAGGCGGCTCGCGCGAGACGAGCAGCTTGCGCTCGACGCTGGTGCGCGAATCGATGGCCACGCGCAAGTTGTGGACGCCGAGCGGGACGGCAAAGATCTCCGGATTTTTCCCCGTCCGCGGATACTGCATGTTGTCGATGATGACGCGCATGTCGGGCAGATCGACGTCGATCATCGCCTGGCCCTTGCAGGTGGTGTTGTTGATCAGGTCGCACGCCAGCGCCTCGGCCCACGACTTGATCTCGCTCTTGTCGTCGGTCTGGGCGGTGAGCGCCTTCTGGCCGATGGCCTTGCCCTTCTGCACGTCGATGAGCCGCACCTTTACCGCGGCGCCGTTCTGCAATTTGAGGATCTCACCCACCAGCACCTGGTCGAGCTGCTGGAACCCGCCCAGCAGCGCGAAGCAGTGGTCGTCCTCGAGCTCGCAGAGCTTGGGTGGCTTGGCCAGCTTGACCACGTTGCGATAGCGCTTCGAGGCCTGCGCCACGTCCATGAAGGTGTCCTCGATCGATTGCATGGCGGGATCGTCGGCGGTGCCCGGCGGAACCAGCCGATAGATGCCGAGCTGCAGCCCGGCCGGCGAGTCGGACTTGGGCGCCGGCTTGGCCGCGGGAGCCGGCGCGGGAAGGAGCGGCGGCAGTTCGGGCGGCGGGGACTTCTGCGGCGCCGCCCTGATTTCCTTCTTCCGATCCGCCGCGACTGCGGGAACGGACGCAAGCGCGACGAGCGCGGCGAAGGCGATGCGGCACAAAGGCATGGTTCCCCTCCCGAGGGGGGGCATCATGCCTTGAACGTCGAGTCGACGCCAAGCAAACCTGGCGCCGCGAATCTTGCACCTTGACCTCCGGGGGCCGTGGACCCGAGCATCGGTGCGTGGCGGGGTTCCTCATGGCTTTGCTTTTGGCCGCACCGGCCGGACATCGGGCCAGGGCCGAGCGCGCCGAGGCGCTGGGCCGCATGGCCGAGGCGGCGCGCGAGTACGAGGCGGCGTGGGAGGAGGAGCAGGCGCCGGAGTTGCTCTACCGGCTCGGGCTCGCGCGGAGAAAGTTGAAAGAGTATGGAAAGGCGCGCGAAGCATTTCGCGCGTACTTGCGCGCCGCGCCGCAGGGCGGGCTGCGCGACGAGGTGGCACGGCAGCTGACCAAGCTCGAGGTTCTCATCGAGGCGCAGGGCGAGGATTACTCGGACGCGGCGCCGGCGCGGAAACGATCTCCGCCCAAATCGACCGCACCGCCACCCGAACCTGCCGTCCCGTCTCCCGCCCCGATCGTGGCGGCTCCTTCTCCTGCTCCTGCTCCTCCCGCTCCCGCTCCTGCTGCTTCTCCTGCTCCTGCTCCTGCTGCTTCTCCTGTTCCTGTTCCCCCGACAGCCCTCCCCGTTCCGGCACCCGACCCTCCACGCGAATTGCCCAAAGCGGTGCCGGCAGCAGCACTAAGTGCTGCCTCGCCGGTCGCGCCACCTGCGAAATCGAGGGCGCCGTTCTGGCTCGCCGGAGGCGCGGCGGCGGCGTTCGCGGGCGGCGCGGTCCTGTGGTGGGACGGGGCGCGCATGTCGCGGAATCTCGACGCGCGCTTTGCCGCGGGCGATCTGGCCGCCGCGGATCGGCCGCTGTTCGGTCGCGCCAGGGGCGAGTCGATCGCCGGGCGCGCGCTCGTGGCGGCGGGCGCGGGATTGCTCGCGGCGGCGGCGGTGTCGCTATGGTGGTGAAGGCCGCCGCGCTGCTCGCGCTGTGCGCGTGTCTCCCCCGGCTGCACGGGCGATGCGAGCGCGATCAGGATTGCGCGGGTGGGCCGCCGGGGTTGTTCTGCGCCGACGGCGTGTGCCAGGGACCGCCGCGCGCGACCGTC
>Ga0209011_1000993_pt1 | contig 10263 bp, 7 predicted proteins | sample BlaSpr_A8_OM1_M3_FD_187986 | JGI IMG/M metagenome (GOLD analysis project Ga0209011, IMG submission 187986) | Forest soil microbial communities from Thunder Bay, Ontario, Canada - Black Spruce, Ontario site 2_A8_OM1_M3 (SPAdes) (version 2) | ecosystem: Environmental > Terrestrial > Soil > Boreal... | reverse complement strand
CGGCGCACGCGATGGCCAGGCCGGCAATGCACAACGTCGCCACACGCAATATCATGCGGGCGATGAATCGTTCGCCGCGATTCGAAGACGTAGGGTCGACCATCGTTGGATAATAATGGAAAGCCCACAGGGCCGACAACGGGAGCGACGAATGGAGCTCGAGAATCTGATTTCGCCCGACGACGGTGTCGATGGCGGCTTGCCTATGGCGAGACGCCGCCGTGTCGCAGTGATCGCGGTTCACGGCGTCGCCGATCAGAAGCTCGGTGACACCTGCCAGGCGCTGGCGGAGCTCTTGATCGCTCAAACGCCGAACGGCTTCGTCTACGAGCCTGGGGTGCCTCAGCACGAAATTCTGCAAGTAAAGCTGCTGGAGCCGGTACAGCCTGCAAACCCTACCCCGGACGGATTGCGCAAAACGTTTTGGCAGGCCGCAGGCTCCGATTTTCTGCGCGAGGGCAAAACGGCTCGGGGGAAAAGGCGCGCGCTTGCCGCTCGGGGTGCGCCGCTGAGCAAAGGCGCGGATTACACCGACTACATGCTTGCCAAAGCGAAGCCCGAAAAGCCGCCGGCCGGCACTCTCGCCAAAACCGGGCGCGCAACGACGTCGGCCGAAACCTACGCCGCGCCACGCATTGCGATGACAAGGCGAAAAACCGATCCGCGCCTTGGCGCGACGGGCGTCAGCGCCGACCAGGTCGATATCCATGAAATGTATTGGGCCGACCTGTCCCGCTTGTCAGGCTCGGTGCCGCGCATTCTGACCGAGCTGTTCACGGTGCTGTTTCGACTTTCGTCCCTCGGGCGCGACACCGTTCAGTTTCAAGCCGCCGCGGAGGCCTACAGGAAGGATCGTGTTTGGTCCGTGCTGGCGTGGTTGCAAGCCGTGCTCGACGTGGCCTATTCGCGTGTGCTCGCCCTGCTTTTCCTACAACTGGTCATGGTCGCGCTGATCCTCGTTCCGTTTGGACTCCTGCTCTCGGATGCGATTGCCTTACACCATGCTGCCAGCGCGATTTCAGGCATGGCGGCCGGGCTCTGGTATTTTTACCGGTTCCGCAAAGCCGTGATCGCGCTGGCAATCGGAGCGGCTGTCGGTGTCAGCCTGTGGATCGCACCCGCCGCCTGGGTCGATGGCCTGGTATGGATCGCACTCCTGAGTGTTCTCTACGACTGGTGGATGCGAGTATGCGAGGAGCGCTTCAGGCTGGTGCGCGCGGTCGGATGGATTTTGTGGCCGATTTCCGTCGTTACCGTGATCGTATTTGCGACCAAGGCTGCTTCAAACGATCTCGCGATGTGGGTGTGGGGCGCGCTAGCCGCGCTGGAGGTCGTGTTGCTGATGATCGTCTTCTGGTGGGTCGTCGCGGCTCCGGTCATGCTCGCGTGGCTGTGTGCGAGCTTCCTGGCATCACACCGGCGCGGGGCGGGTGCAGCCTCCGGAGCGCCGATGAACGCCCGCGCCAAATCGAGTGTCGCCACGGGGCGCGCCGGCTTGTTCGTCTCGCTGGGTTTTTTCATCATCATCACGATGACCGCTTGGGCGCTTGTCACCACCGGGGTGGAGCGCGCAGTCGAGCACGTTCCGTACTTTCCCCTCGTGTTCAAGCCGGCGCTGCCTGCGGTGCCGGGAGACGCGACCGCCCCCGGCCTTACCACGGCGGGCATCTTTCTGGACGAACGCTTCGTCAACAGCACCTCCGGATTTTCGGTGATCGCCTTGTTACTTTTCCCACTGGTGCTCTATCTCGTGCTGATGATGTTGCCAAGCGTGCTGGCGGAGGTGGGCCGGATCATTCAACAACCCGGGCAACTCGGCCGATGGCTGACCGGCGGCTACCGAAAGCTCGATCGCGTCGCCGCCGCGGTTGTCGCCGCGGCCATCGCCGCCGCGCTGCTGGCGGCGGTGGTACTCGTCGCCGCCCGCCTGGCCATCGATCTCTCCCCGACCTGGCTCGGCCGACATTTGAAGTTGTTTGGTGACCTGTCGCAGGACTGGCTCAAATATTTCATGATAAGTGCCGGTACCGCGACGCTCGCGCTCACCGCCGCCGGAGGAGTGCTTTCGCGCTATGCTCCGTGGCTGCGCGCGCCTCTGGACATGGCGCTCGACGTGGACAATCACTTCCGCGAATTTCCGCGCCGTGCGATTCCACGGGCACGCATCTTTTCGCGTTACGTCGCTGTCCTGAAGCACGTCGTGTCGCTGAACTACGATCGCATCGTGATCGTGTCGCACAGTCAGGGCACGGTCATTTCAGCCGACCTGTTTCGCTATATGAAGGAACGGGCCGCGCAGGCAACCAGGGATCCGGACGACGAAGTGGCCCGGGTCTGGCGGGGGGTGGCCGGCAAGATAATGCTGGTGACGGCGGGATGCCCCTTGCGGCAGCTCTACGCGGCGCGATTCCCGGAAATATATGACTGGGTCCTGGCCGACAACGGCACGACCATGGGTCCGGTCGCCGCGGATGTCGGCGTCACGCATTGGGTCAACATCTATACCACCGGCGACTACGTTGGCCGCTGGCTCTGGTCGCGCACGGCACGCGCGGGCGAGTACCCCATGGCGCAGGTCGATGAAATCAAAGATGGCGAAACGTATACGCCTCCGCGGATCGATGCGAGCGACTGGCGCACGCTCATGGGCCAGGCAACCGAGAAGGACGTCAGCATCGGAGCCGGCGCGCACACGCATTACTTCGCGGCAGACCAGGCTGTCATGGCATCGATCGTCGATGCGCTGATCGCCGAATGACGGGTGCCGCCGTCAGAGTCGTGCCGGAATTACGGGCTTGCGTTGGTGGCGGGCCGGCGGTCGGCGTGTTTTCCTTCAGCCAGATCATGGACCGATGGACGCGATCGTAGCCGCTGGGATGGTCGTAGAAAAGAAACTCCTCGACCGCGCCGGGACTGAGCTTGCGGTAGGTCGAAAGGCGCATCGACGCCATCGCGAATCCCTGAGGTTCGCGCGCCGCATTGAGCCCGAAAGCATCGGCCTCCGCCTCGGTCGTGCGAACGACGGTGTTGATCAATGGGGTCAGCACGAACCAGACGATGGAAAAAATGCCGACGAGGAGCGGCAGCGCGGCCGGGTCGGCACGCCCATGCAATCCAAGCCGCGTGCCCCATCGGGCAAGCGCGCGCTCGAGTCCGACGTGCACCGCAGCGAACGCGATGCCGTACAGAAGGGTCAGGTACACGGTCAGCTTGAACAGGTGGTTGAGGACGTAGTGGCCCATCTCGTGCCCGAGCACCGCCTTGATTTCGGGCAGCGACGTCTTGTTCAGCAGATTGTCGTTCAGGCTGATGCGGGTGACGCCGAACATGCCGGACACGTTGGCACTGATGCGCGTCGTCTGCTTGGATGCGTCGAACCACTCCAGGTGCTGGGTCGGAATTTCGTTGGCGCGGGCAAGCGAAAGCAATGCATCGCGCGTCGGACCATCGGGCAGCGGCTTGTAGTCGTTGAAAAGCGGCGCGACGAACACCGGCTGGATCGTGGTCAGAAACAGCGAAAACAAGAACGCGCCGCCGGTCGCCCAGACCCACCACTGTGCACCCGCGCGCCGAATTCCAGCGTAGAGAAGCGAGATCACGACCGAGCCGAGAACCACGGTGAGTGCGAGCATTATCAGTTGCTCGCCGAACCAGCCGGCGAAGCTGAGGTTCGACAGCCCGTACCGGTGCTCGCGGACGAAGTCGCTGTAGATCGACAACGGCAATCCGAGGACGAAGCTAACGACCACAAAAAACGCGCCGTAGATCGCGACGCTGATCATCGGCCGTTTGCTGATCCGCTCCGCAAGATCGCGCATGCGCCGCGAAAAGCCGCTGAGCAGCAGCGCGGCGACAACACCCAGGCCGTACAGAAGGTTCCACAGCTGTAACCAGTATCCGCCTTCGAAGTAGCTGTCCGAGAGGCTGCGCTGCTCCGGAGAGAGCGTATCGAGCCAGGCGGCGGTTGCGCGATCGACATCGAATGCCGGGCCCGCCATGGCCTTCTCGGGTACATGCAGGCCCGGCGGCAAATCGCGCACGATGGCGGCATCGGCGGCGGACATCGCGACCGCGGACCCTGCCAGTACCAACATGCATGCGAGGCGAAAAGCAAGTCTCATGGCCGGGCGGGGAAGTTCGCTGCTGCGCGCGCTTCCCCCGTCAGCGACAGGATGTGCAGCCCCGTATTGGCGCGATCGACCGCGTAGATGTATCCGCGGTCGTCGACCTCGACGTTGTTGGTCTGGATCGCGATCTTGCACCGATCCGCTCCGTCGACCTTCAAGCAGCGCGGTTCGGTATTGGCATTGACCGCCGGAATGTAATACGCCACCTCGCGGGGGTGGTAAGGGTCACGGATATCGAGTGCGCGCACGCCGGCGTTGAAGTGCGCCAGGAACAAGACGCGTTTGTAGTAGATCGGCGTCATGTTCTCGTTGGACGAATGGGTCCCGAAGCGTCCGCCGCGCGTGCAGAAGTTGCCGCTGGCCTCGGGCACCGTCCAGCTCGCCACGCCCATCGGCCGCGCTTCGTTGGTGATGTCGGCAATCCAGAGCATCTGTCGCGCTTCGGTGCATTCGTTTACCAACGACTCGTCGACGATGGCGACAAAATCGCGAGTCTTGCCATCCTTGTCGCGCGCGAACTCGGCGATGTTCATCTTCAGCAGCGGAAAAACCGTATGCGCTCCGACATTCGGCGGCATCGTCAGACGGCCAACTTCGGGGAACTGGAGGTTGGCTGCCGTCGGTTCGGCGGGTCCGGTCAGAAGCTTCTGCCGATCGACGATCTGCATGATGCCGTCCTTGTTGGTGCCGTAACCGAAGTACACCCTGTTCGCCGCCGGGCCGGCCGAGATCGGGCCGTGCAGCTCAACCGGCGTGTCTCCGGCGCTGCCGGGCTGCTGACCCGCAAGGCCGAAATCGCGGATGAAACGAGGATGCGCCGGATCGCTCAGATCGTAGATTTGCGTCATGCGGCGCGTCCGCCAACCCTCGACGCCGGAAACGAGGTAGGCGATACCCGTGTCGCACTCCCACCCGTTCTTATGCGTGCCCTTGAGCGGACCGATACGCGACAGAAGCGCGGGCTTCGCGGGATCGGTCACATCCCAGACTTCATGCGCGGAATTGCCGAAGGTGCGCAACAAGTAGAACTTGGCCTGGTCGCCCTTGAGCAGGCCTTTTCCGGAGCAGACTCGCGCCATCTGCGCGCCGCCGCTTTCGCCTTGGCCCTCCTCGCCCGGGATATGCGCGAGGTAGCGCGGTGAACGGGGATCAGTGACGTCGAGGACCGAGGTTCCGTTGAACTCCGGCTTTCCGGTCAGCGCATTCACCGGCTTCGCCACTTTCTCGGTGCCGCCGTGATGTCCGATGTAGGCGATCCAGCGCCCGTTCTGCTCCAGGACCACGGGCTGGTACGCGCTTCGCGCCTGCAGGTCGTGGTAACCGACGAGCGCCATGTCCTTCGCCTCGGCCGCGCTTGCTCCGGCGCCGGAGACTACGCTCTGCGCGGCGCAAGTGGCAAAGCCGAGAGCAGCGACAAGCACGGCCGTGAAACGGATTGCTCTCACAGTTCCTCCCTCATTACAAGAGCGCGAAAAACATTGTGCCATAGCGTGCGGCGGGCGCTTGCCCGGTCGTACAATTCCACCGACACTTGCTCTGGCCATCGCCGACCCATTTCCCGACGAGTCAATTCATGCAATTTCGAATCCTTCCCGGCACCGACCTCAATGTCTCCCGGGTGTGCTTGGGCACCATGACCTGGGGCGAGCAGAACAGCGAAGCCGAGGCCCACCAACAGCTGGACTATGCCCTCGCGCAAGGCATCAACTTCATCGACACCGCGGAGATGTATCCGGTGCCGCCGAACGGAAAAACCCAGGGCCGCACCGAGACATTTCTCGGCAGCTGGCTCTCGCGACAGCGTCGCGATGGACTGGTCATTGCCACCAAGGTCGCCGGGCCGGGACGCCGCGACTGGATCCGCGCGGGCAGGACGGACCTGACGCGCGAGGTCATCGCCGAGGCCGTCGATACCAGTCTCTCGCGATTGCAGACCGACGTCATCGACCTCTATCAAATCCATTGGCCGCAGCGTAACGTGCCGATGTTCGGCGCGACCGAATTCGATCCGTCGAAAGAAAAGGACGGGCCCCCGGTGCGCGAACAGGTCGAAGGCATGGCAGCGATGATCAAGGCCGGGAAGATCCGCTACTACGGGCTGTCGAACGAGACGGCATGGGGCGTGTGCGAGTTCCACCGCGTCGCCAAGGAGCTCGGTGTTGCCGGTCCGGTGACGATTCAGAACAGCTACAGCCTGGTCTCGCGCGGTGTCGACAACGATCTGGCCGAAGTGCTGTTCCGGGAAAAGATGTCGCTGCTCGCCTACAGCCCCCTGGCCGGCGGCCTGCTCTCCGGCAAGTATCTCGGCGGTGTCAAGCCTTCGAAATCGCGCTACACCTTGTTCGATGGGCTCGGAATGCGCTTTCGCAAGCCCATCGTGGACGAGGCTATCGACGCATACGCGATGCTCGCCAAGGAGCGCGGCCTGACGCTGGTGCAGCTCGCGCTCGGTTACGTGAAAAGCCGCCGGCATGTGGGCGCCTCGATCATCGGCGCGACGACGATGCAGCAACTCGAGGAGGATATCGAAGCCGCGCAGTACGAGCTCGACGCCGAAACGCTGGCCGCGATCGCGGCGATCCAGATTTCCTATCCGAATCCGGCAGGCTAAGGACCGATCCCTTCATGATTACTCCCGATCTCCTCAAAGATGTGCCGCTCTTCGCCGAGGTGCCTCACGCCGAGCTTTCTACCATTGCCGCGCGCGCGGCCGATATCGAGTTGCGCGAAGGCGAGTGGCTGATTCACGAAGGCGAAGCTCCGGCCTTCTTCGTCCTGTTGTCGGGCCGGCTCGCGCTCTCGAAGTCGTACGGTGGCATAGAGCGCGTCATTAACGAGTCCGATCCCGGTACGTTTTTCGGGGAGCTGCCCTTGCTCCTCGGGTCGCCGGCCATCGCGAGCCTGCGCGCCACCAAACCGTCGCGTGTCTGCCGGCTCGACGAACGCGACTTTCGCGAGCTGATCGTGGCGTGCCCCAAGCTCAATGCGGAGCTGCTGCGCACGATGGCGACCCGCGTCGGCTATCTGCAGCAGGCTGCGCTCGAGACGCCGGTCGCCACGGTCACCATCATCGGGCATCGCTTCGACCTCGCTTGTCATGGTGTGCGCGACTTTCTCGCGCGCAATCGCGTGCAGTTCCGCTGGTACGACCCGCGCGATCCCGAGGCGAGGGTGGGCCTGGCCGCGGCGCCGCAGGCCGACGAAGCGTACCCGGTGGTGGTGCTGCCCGACGGCTCGCGGCTCGTCACACCCACTTTTCGCGAGCTCGCCGAGCGGGTGGGCCTGAATACCGTCCCTGCGCAAACGAGCTACGATCTGACCATCGTCGGCGGTGGCCCCGCCGGATTGGCAGCGGCCGTGTATGGCGCTTCCGAGGGCCTGTGCACACTCCTGATCGAGCGCGAGGCACCCGGAGGACAGGCCGGCACCTCGTCGCGGATCGAGAACTATCTCGGATTCCCGGCCGGCATCTCCGGCGACGACCTCGGTGCGCGCGCATTGAAGCAGGCAACCAAATTCGGCGTCGAAATCGTGGTCGCACGAGATGTCGTCGGCATCGAGGCCGATTCCGACGGTAACGCGCTCGGCATTCTGCTCGATGGCGGCGACCGCGTCGAAACCCGATCCATCGTCATCGCAACCGGCGTTGCCTGGCGCGAGCTCGAAGTGGTCGGAGCCGAGTCATTGGTCGGCCGCGGCATCTACTACGGCGCGGCCCGCACCGAAGCCCTCAACACGCGTGGCCACGATATTTTTCTCATCGGTGGCGGCAACTCGGCGGGGCAGGCGGCGATGTTCTTCGCCAGCTATGCGCGCACCGTGACCATCCTGGTGCGCGGCCCTTCGCTTTCTTCCAGCATGTCGCACTACCTCATCGGTCAGCTCGAAAGCAAGGCCAACGTAAAGATCGAAGCCTTCAGTCAGGTGGTGGCCGTCGAGGGAAGCGACCATCTGGAAGCGATCGTCATCGAGGACCGGCGCAGCGGAGCGCGCCGACGTCAGGCGACCGACGCGCTTTTCGTGTTCATCGGCGCCGACGCCAAGACATCCTGGCTGCCGCCGGCGGTGATCTGCGACGAGCGCGGTTACGTTTGCACCGGACGCGACGTGACGGACCTTGTGGCGCAACAAAACGGCTCATGGCCGCTCGAGCGCGACCCCTATCTGCTGGAAACCAGCGTGCCGGGCGTATTTGCGGTCGGCGATGTTCGCCACGGCTCGATCAAGCGTGTGGCTTCGGGCGTCGGTGAAGGCAGCATGGCGATTGCTTTCGTCCATCAGTATTTCAGCGAGCGGCAAGCCGCCGCGGCGGAGACTGAACCGCGGCACGAGGATGCACGCCACGCTGAAGAGCACGCAGCCGCCGGCTCGGCGTGATCGGTAGCGCGCCGGGTAACGCGGTGGGCTGACTCGGACCCGCGCAGCTTTCGCCCGCATTTTCGAATCGCGGATGCGAGCCGCTCTTACTCAATCGACGCAGGGGAAACTCGGGTGAGGTCTTCTACTTCAAGTCCCAGGTCTACGCCTTTCACGGGAGTTTTTCCCATTGCGCCGACGCCATTCACCGAATCCGGTGAGCTGGATCTCGCCGGCCAGCGTCGCGTGCTTGACTGCATGATCGACCAAGGCGTCGACGGCATCTGCATCCTCGCCAACTATTCGGAGCAGTTCCTTCTCTCCGACGATGAGCGCAACGCGCTGCTCGACGTTTGCCTGACGCACGTCGCCGGGCGCGTGCCGGTGATCGTCACCTGCAGTCATTTCAGCACCCGCATAGCGGAGGAGCGCGCTCGCCTGGCCGGAGCGGCGGGCGCGGCGATGCTGATGCTGATGCCGCCCTACCACGGGACCGGGCTGCGCGCGGACGAAACCGGGATGATGCAGCATTTCGCGCGCGTCGCAGAAGCGGTGTCGATTCCGATCATGGTTCAGGACGCGCCGCTCTCCGGCGTAGCGCTGTCGGTGCCATTTCTCGTCCGCCTCGCTCGGGAAGTTCCGACGGTCCGCCATTTCAAAATCGAGGTACCCGGCGCGGCCGCCAAGCTGCGCAGCCTGCTCGAAGCGGGCGGCGATGCAATCGAGGGACCCTTTGACGGAGAAGAATCGATCACGCTGATGGCGGATCTCGATGCGGGCGCGACCGGTACGATGCCCAGCGCGCTGCTGCCCGATCTAATCAAGCCGGTGCTGGAGCATCATCGGGCGGGTCGACGCAAAGAGGCAGTCGCGGCGTATGCGCGCATCCTTCCGCTCATCAATTATGAAAACCGCCAATGTGGATTAAGGGCGACCAAGACCATCATGGCTGTCGGGGGTGTCATCAAGAGCGATGCGGTGCGCCATCCGCTCGAGGCGCTTCATCCGATGACTCGAGCCGGCTTGCTCGAGCTGGCGGCCGGAGTCGATCCGCTGGTGCTTCGGTGGGCAAAATAGGACGACGCGGATGAACGCGATCGTGGTTGAAGAACGCCAAGCTGGTTTAGCGCCCTTGCGTTTGCGGCCCTGAAGCATCGATCAGGGCCGCCGGAACGCTGCCGCGTTGAGCCCGCGGTCTATTTCTTCGGCTCGATCGCCGCGCTGAAGGTGATGTCGTAGCTGTAGGGCACGTCCTTGAACGATTTCTGCGGCGATCTGGTGCGTGACCGGCCAGCGATCGTCTTGCCGTCGAAGGTTTGCGCTTCGAAGACGTGTTCGGTCGAGCCTCCGTTCTCGCCGAGGCTTCCGAAACGCTGGTGACCCACGTCGAAGTTGATGACCTGCTTGTCAGCGTCGATAGTCTGTCGAACGCAGTGCACTTTCCCGGTGGCGATCAAATCCTTGTACGCGAATACGTCGCGCACCGCCGGCGCCGGTACTGGGGCGTCGCAGAGCAGAACCACCACGTCCTGCTTTTTCTTGTCGAAGAACCCTTCCTTTGCGTAGGCGTAGACCTGCGTGATGGCGACCGGCTTCCCGTCGACGTCGAGCTTGCCCTCGACGCGGTTCTGCGCTGCGACCGGCACCATCCGCGACGCTACGACCGCGAGCACGACGATCCGCGCGACCGGACCTCGAAAAAGGGTCGGGTTCATGGCTTGATCCTCCCGTTGCATAGGTTATGCACCATGATGCCGATTATGCACCGACGCCGGCGACG
>Ga0209011_1000992_pt1 | contig 10264 bp, 14 predicted proteins | sample BlaSpr_A8_OM1_M3_FD_187986 | JGI IMG/M metagenome (GOLD analysis project Ga0209011, IMG submission 187986) | Forest soil microbial communities from Thunder Bay, Ontario, Canada - Black Spruce, Ontario site 2_A8_OM1_M3 (SPAdes) (version 2) | ecosystem: Environmental > Terrestrial > Soil > Boreal... | reverse complement strand
GGCTACCAAATCGCTCCGTGCTCAGGCCTGGGCTGCATTTGGTAAACAGGGTTTGGTGGTCGGCGGGGGACTCGAACCCTCGACCTCTTGGATGTGAACTAGCCCCTGATCAAAAGGGCTGTTTTTGAATACACTTACGCACCATCGCGTGATCAGCCAGCGCCTAGTCACGCAAGATTCAAGCCAAGCGTTCTATCCCTGCCGCACGTTGTTCGCAGGATACGGCCGCATGTTCACGCAGGTTTCATCAAGCTATAATCTTGGCGTCCGACGACAGTTCGGATACCGGCTTGGTCAACCGGGCAGATCGCTAAGGACACCGAGGGCACCGTCACATGGACATGACGAAGGAGTATGTCCATGCCCACCGCCCGGCGCCGATCACCCCGTAAAACTGAGCCTGCTGTCCATCATCGCGGTCACCGATTGAACGTGCTCGCACTGAAGAGAGCGCTGGCCGAGCGCGGACTGTCGCAACGCCAGCTCGCAAAAAAGGCCGACGTCTCGGAAGCGACGATCGCACATGCGATGGGCGGCCAATACCTCGATCCAATGACGGTGCGCAAGCTCGCCAAAACGCTCGCGAGCATCCCGGTGATCGAGTCCGCCGCCGAGTTGCTGGACGTCTCGTGAAAACGTGCAGCCTCCCGGGCTGCAACCGGCCGCGGGTTCAGGGACGATGGCCGAACAGTCCGACGAAGTACTGCTCGAAGGCGCATCGGGATCTCGTCCTCGGGCGCGGCTCGTACGCCCGGTACGAGCGGCCGAAGCGAGCGGCGCTCAAGCGCAGCCTGCCGCCGCACCGGTGTGAGCATCCGGGATGCACCGTTAAGACCACGATCCGCAAGCGGAAGGGCGAACCCTGGGACCGCTACCAATTTTGCCGACGGCATGCGATGGATAGCGTCCCGGCTGAAACCCTTCGGCTGAACGGCGTTCGCAACGGCCGGGCGGTGATGGCGAGGCGATCGCCGGAGGAGCGTCAGGCGATGGCGAGCAAGGCGGGACGGACGTGGGCGGAGCAGAAGCACGACGTCCTTTCCCACCGCGAAGGATACGGTCCGAATTGGCGCAAGGTGGTGGCCAAACACATCAGCGAGAACACCCGGGGCAAGAACGTCTCGAGCGGGACGCTGGCCCTCCTGGACGCGGTTCGCCCGCAGCACAGCCCGGAGTACTTCCGGGTGCTCGCCATGTCAAAACTGCAGCACTCCAAGCGACAGTCGCCGCGGACGGCGAAGGAGCTGCTCATCCTCGAGGACCAGGTCCGCCACGCGCCCGATGCCAAGGCGTTCGTGCGCGAGCGCCTGATCAACCATCTCCGCGGGCCGAGGCCGACCTACGAGCTCGACATGATCCGCACCCTCCTGGCCGCCGGCACGAAAGCGGGCAAGACGACCAGCGTGATCGTTAGCGAAATCGCTAAGAACGGCGCGATCGGGATCAGCGAGCGCCACGTCTACACCGTGATGGCGTGGATCGGCGAGGGTGACGCTGCGTAGCCAAATCCCCATTTTTGGCCCTGTACTGCAGTAACGGAGCGCGAACATTACTGAAGTACAGGCAGGAAAATGGAGAGGCGGGTTTATGGTCTGGCCAAGCCATGATCGGCCAGCCACGATCCACTTCGCGTCGTGCCCTCCTGCTTAGGGTCGGCTGGCGGTTCGACGTGGTGGTCGACCAGGGGCGGCGAGTCGCAGGAAGGGAAATCTGCGGCTCCCCAAGGCGGATCTGCTGACTGAACTCGCCGACCCGATCTAACCGACTGCCGCTCGTCGTTCCCAGCGCCGGCGCCGATGCGAGGCGCGGAACTCCCTGTCCGACTGGGGTCATACGGTCGGACACCGCCCGCTGGGGGGCGGCCAGTTCCGCGCTTCTCCTCGCTGCCGGCCCTCGAGGCATTCATGGGTAGGCAGGTGCCACCAGCAACGATGACCGAGCCCTGGACCGAGTCGCCGGAGGCCGTCGACCTGCTCGAGGACGAAGCGCCGCCTCACCCCGTCTTCGATCCGGAGGTGATCGCCGAGGTCACCGCAGAAATCCCATCGGGCAATGGCCATCATGACGCGACGTCGGCGGCCGCGGGTCGCGTCGAGCGGATCGGCCTCGGCTATCGCATGCGCTTTCCTGACGACGTCGTGCTGCGGGTCAACCGCATTCGCGAGTCCGGCGGCGAGGTCACTGGCGAGCTGGACGTGCGGCGCGGCGATGACGATCTCTTCCTCGGCCGCTTCAACTTCAGCAGCGTGAATGCCCGCAAGACCACCGCCGAGTACTTGAGCCGGCGGGTGAAGGGCGAATGGCAGTCGATGCTCGAGCCGCTTTGTCGGGTGGTGCTCCGGACCGAGCGCGAAGGTACAGGGTTTGAGTCACTGGGGCAGCGCGGGGTTCGAGAGCCGACGCGCTATCGGCTGCAGCCGCCCCTCCAGGATGGCAAGACCACCATCCTGTTCGGCCCCGGTGGTGGCGGCAAGTCCACGCTGGGGAATGGCATCGCGGTGTCGGTCAGCGGCGGCTACGAGGTGATCCCTGGTTGGAAGCCGATCGCCGGACCGGTCGTGGTGCTCGATTGGGAGGATGACCGCGATACCTGGTCCGAGCGGACCGCGGCGATCGCCGCCGGCATCGGCGCTAGGCCGCCCACGATCTTCTACCGCCAGATGCTGAGGCCGCTGGCCGATGACGTCGAAGCGGTGGCGAGTTTCGTCAGCGAGCGAAGGGCCGGCCTGGTCATCGTCGACAGCCTCGGCATGGCGATCGGGGCACTCGGGGAAAGCTCGAGCTGGCACGAGGGCGCCCTGCGACTTTTCTCGGCGCTGCGGATCCTGCGGACCACCGTGCTCGGCATTGACCATGTGGCCGGCACCGAGCTGGACGCCAGCGCGCCCTCGCCCAAGATGTTCGGCAGCGTCGTCAAGCTGAACCTCGCTCGCAGCGTCTTCGAGCTGCGCAAGGGCAGGGGCAACGGCACGACCGCCGAGCTGCTGCTGCACCACACCAAGGTGAACACCGGCCGCCGGCTCGACGACATCGGCCTGACCGTTGAGCACAGCCCCGGCCGGATCCAGTTCAAGCGGGTGGAGGTCCAGGACATGCAGGCGCCCGAGCTGGCCAGCCGCGCATCACTCGCGACCCGAATGGAGCGGCTGCTGCAGGCCGGCCCGCAGTCGCGAGCCGACATCGCCAAGGCGCTCGACGCGAAGGCGCCAGACCTGCGCCGCGTGCTCTTCCGAGATGCCGGCAAGCGATTCCGCGAGGTCTCTGGCCTCGTTGAACTGGTGAGAGTGGATGCCTGAGCAGCAGCGTGCGTGGCTCGACGGGAGGGCGTCAAGCCCGAGGACCGTTTCATGAGGCGTTTCACCCAGCGTTTCACCCGTTTCATAGGGATACCGTTTCATGGCCCTTCTCTAAAGAGAAGAAGGGCCGGTGAAACGCTCGAGGACGAAACGCCGCGTGAAACGCTCAGCCTCTCACCCCCGATCACCATCCCCGAGAGAGATCTCCTCGTAGCGAGCCTGCGCCAGGGGCTGACAGGCGTCGAGGTCGACAGGCGGCGAAACGGCGACAGGTCGGGGTTGAGGCAGCTGGGAGCGGGTGGCGGGGTTCGGCTGGTCGTCGAGCAGCACGCCGGCACGACGTCGATAGCGTCACGACCGTCACGCACCGGTAGAGCGGCTAGTCCCCCTCCAAGCGCTCCGGCTGAATACGGCCCGAACCGGCTGCAGAGGCTCACCAGTGCCGGCCGGGCTGCGCTGCTAAACGCTGTCGTCCAGCCGATTCGTCCAGATTCGCCTCTCTGCGCGGTGCTGGATGCCTAAGACCCGCACCTCGTTCCAGCCGGGCAACCTGGCAGCGGTCAAGGACGGCAGCCGTTCGCCACGAACCGTGCAGAAGAACTCGCGATCTGTTGGCCGATCGCTCCGGCGGCAATTGCGGAGCAAGTCCGTCGAGCCGTTGATCGAGCTCGCCGTGGACGTGAAGAGCCGTCGACTGCTCATGAGCCGCTGGTTGGATCGAGCGAGTGGGCGCGCCAGCGCCTCGCACGCCCAGTACGAGCGATATGCCGGGCTCGAGTTGGCCATCTACGCCGCGATCGGCATTGGTCGGCAGCGGGGCGCCGTCGCCGGCACCGAGGGGCTGGCGAGCCAACTGGCCCGACGTCGCGAAGAGCTCGAGCAGGAGCAACGCAATGGCAGCTGAGCCGCGGCCGCTCGACGCCTACCTGGCGGATCCGGTCCGGATCATCCGGGATCTCGTGCTGCCCAATGGTCAGACCTATGGCGAGGTGATGGCGCCGTTTCAAGAGCGGTTCTTCACCGCCGTGTTCGAGGTCAAGCCGGATGGCACGCCAGTGCACCGGCTGCTCTACGACGAGAGGAGAAGAGGGGAGAGCAAGACCGAGGACTGCGCCGCGGCGGCGGTGGCCGACCTGCTCACTGGACCAGCGCGGCATCGCAGCTATGCGGTTGCCGGCGACGAGGACCAGGCGGCGATCCTGATCGACTCGATCCTCGGCTTTCGCTCGCGATCGCCGATGCTGGCGGACCTGGTCGTTGAGCGCAGTCGCGTCAAGAACCCAGCGACGGGCAGCGAGTTGCGGGTGCTGGCCAGCGACGTAGCCACGTCCTATGGCATTCGTGCTCGTCGCATCTGGTTCGACGAATTCTCACTGCAGCTGAACGATCGACTGTGGACCTCGATGTACAGCGCGATCGGCAAGAGCCCGCACTCGCAGATCGTGCTGATGAGCATGGCCGGCTGGGACTTCGCGTCGATCGCCTGGCAGGTTCGAGAGCAGGCGATCAAGAGCGATGCCTACTACTTCGCGACTCGGGAGGGCTCAGAGTTGGCGCCCTGGTTGAGCGCCGATGACATGGAAGAGCAGCGGAGCGTCTTGCATCCGAGCGACTTTGCCAGGTTCTGGGAATGCCGGTGGACGGAGCCCGTCGGTAGCTGGATCACCAAGGAGATGTTCGACGCCTGCGTGGTGGGGCGGGAGGCAGAGCAGCGAGGTGATGGCACGTCACGCCATGTGGGATTCGTCGACATCGGCCTGGTCAAAGACTTCACGGTCATTGCCGTCGAACACGGCGAGGGTGAGGGCGACGATCTGCGGGTCGTCCTCGACACGATGGCCACCCTGCAGGGCACGCGCCATGAGCCGGTGCAGCTCGAGGTCGTCGAGGACCTGGTCGCCGATCTGACCGAACGGTTCAAGGTCAGACACTGGCGCTTTGAAGCGCCCCAGGCGGTTGCCAGTGTGCAGCGGTTACAGGAGCGGCTCGAGCACGCCAAGGTTGAGGCGCGCTATCCAACGGCGGAGACGCAGGCGACGCTGTGGGGCTCGCTCTACCGGCTCTTCGCGTCGAAGCGGTTGGTGCTGTACCCGCACGAGCAGCTGCGCCGGGAGGCGCTGTCGCTGGTGACGAGGACCGCCGGCGGCCGGCTGAAGGTGGTGGACTCCTCGAGCATCCATCAGGACCACGTCATCGCGTTGGGCGGTGCCGCGGAGATGCTGCTCTCAGCGCGATCAGAGCGGCGTGACGTCATGCCTGCACTCTTGGGCCGTCGCTACGGCGAGCGGGCTCCTTGGAAAGGGACGGGAGGCGACAGCTGGTGAGCGTTGTTGCTCGACCGCGCATTGATCCGGTGATCGCGCCAGACGAGGTGCGATCGAAGGCGTTGCTGGGTGCGGTGCTGATCCAGGCGGTGCGGGATTACGTCAGCGGTGATCGCCAGCTCGGCGATGACGTGACGCAGTTCCTGCGCGGGCCGTTCGGCGGCTGGGTGGCGGCCGAGCTCGGTCTCAGCGCTCACGACCTGCTCGAGCGGATGCAGACGACGCCCGAGGCGCAGCTGCTCGAGGAGCTCAATCACAACCGCTGGCGGTGGGCATATTTCCGGCGAGGCACGTCGTGAGCGAGCTCGAGCGTGAGCAAGCCGTGGCAGTCGAGGTCCTGGTGCGCGAGCTACGCCAGCGTGGTGCCCGATTGGTCCGCAATCATCCGGGGCAGGACCAGGCGCGGGTGATCGCGCAGGTGGGCGAGGTGGCGCTGGTGGCGGACGAGACCATCATCGCCGGTCTCGAGCCGCTGCTCGAGCCGCTGCATGAGCTCATCGGGTGGTGGATCGCCGGCGAGGTGATGCGCGACATGGACGAGGCGCAGCTGCTGCCGGAGAGCTGGATGCCGATCCTCGCGGACTGCGACCTCGCGACCATCGACTGGATGCTGAGCCCGCTGAAGGACTCGGCATGATCGGATCCGTTTCGACGTCGAGCAGGGCGCGGCGCCGTGGTTTTCCTGGGGCTACCTCCTTGGGTTTGACATGGTCCCGCGCCCCGTTCGGCCGCCGAGACGTCGACCACCGACGTCGACCAGGCGCGCATCGCAGGGGCGAACGTTGCTCGGGCGGTTGGCTCATTTCCGTCCGGGCGTACCTCCTCGTCCCCTCGCGGTGCCGCCTCGCCGGCGCCGACCGTACCGACCGACCGTCGACGTCGACCAGGGGTTGCATCGAGCTCGCAGAATTGCGGCCGGGTCCCACTGCCCACCGCGCCTCCGCGACCCGGTGCACCCCTGCTCGGCGGATCCGATGCGATGACAGAGACCAGCAAGGAGGCTCAGCCAGATGAAACGTCAACAGCCACGACGCCGCAAACCCGGTCGACGGCGGTAACGACGACCACGCAACGAATACTGCAGACGTCCTCGCACTGAAAGGAGCACATCATGGGTTACAACCGCATCACGACCGGCAAGGCGATCGTCGGCCGCAACCGTCTCGTGCAGGCCGGTTACGGCACGATCGCTCGCACCGATACCGCAGCCAAGAACCTGTTCAAGCTGCCGGGCAAGTCGCTCATCCTCGGGATCTTCATCTTCGGCGCCGCGGTGAGCAACGCCGGCACGACCGCGAACATCTCGATCGGGAAGACGGGCACCAACGGCTACTTCCTCAACGCCTTCGACGTGAAGGCCGCGACCGGGGCGGGCCCACAGATGCCGGCGGCGGCCGCCAACCTGGGTGACCAGCTCTTCGCCAGCAACCAGGTGGTCGGCATCTACGCCGAGACCGGCGGCGCCTCGACGCTCGGAGGGCCGTGGTACGTGTACGTGCTGTACCTGGCGAGCCAGTAGATGGCTGGCCCCATCACGCTGCTCGCGTCCGCAGCCCGCGTCGCCAGTGGCAACCTGGTCGTGCCGACGAAGGGCGCCGCCGGATCCGTGTACCCGGATTTCGGGCACATCCGGGCGGCGATCTTCGAGCTGGTCTACACGGCCGTGGGCACGGTGGCCGGCGACACCTGCGCGGTTTACATCCAGCACGCGATTGATGGCGGCACCATCTGGGATGACTTCGTCGCCTTTACGACCGTGCTCGGCAACGGCGGTCTGAAAAACTTCGTTGCCGACTGGCAGCGGGATGCCCCGGTCGCCTCGAGCACCGCGCTGCATCAGGCGGCCGATGCCTCGCTGGCCGCCGGCGTGATCAACGGACCGGTAGGTCCCGATTGGAGAGTCAAGTGGACCATCGCCGGAACCGGATCGTTCACCTTCAGCCTGGGCATGCGCCCGCTGGTCGATGCCCGCAACTAAGGAGGATCTGATGGCAGAAACAGCGACCGCGTCGACGACAACGACTGACGATGAGCAGCTGCTGGCCCTCGAGGGCGAGCGGGCCCGAGCGGCGCTCGCCGTCCGCAATGGTGTCCCGGGCGCCGAGCAGGAGCTGAAGCGCATCAAGCGGAAGATCTTCGAGCTCAACGAGCGACGGGAAGATGCGGCCCTCGCCGAGCGGGAGGAGCAGCGCGAGCAGGTCCGTCAGCGCGAGCGGGCGGAGGCCGACAAGCTACAAGCGCAGGTCGACCAGCTGGCCCACCTCGAGCAGGAGGAGGGACGTCTGGAGGCGAAGGTGCTCGCCCAGATCGACGCGCTCGCGCCCCTGGTGGCCGAGCTGATCGAAACTGGCCTTCAGGCGTACAGCCTGCGCCAGCAGCTCTACCAGCGTGGCAAGTGGCGAACGGTCGCCAAGGTCGCCGACTACCTCAAGAACAAGCTGCCGCGGCTGGCACTGGCGCTCGAGGGCCCGCACGTCAAGGACCGCATCGGCCGGCCAGAAGCCGACGGACCCGAGGTGCCGGCGCAGCACGACGAAGTGGTCGAGCTGATGCCTGAGCCGCCTGGTCCGCCACTGACCTCGCCGTCCGAGGGCCTGCACTCCACCCGTCCATCGAGCACATCGGAGGAGGGCAAGGCATGAGTGACGAGCCGTACAACATCGACCAGGATCTCCATAACGCGGACTGGTTGAAGAACGTCGACGACCTGCGGGCGAGCCTGCCGCCCGGTGCGGCGATCGAGGACTACGTCAGCCCGACGTCACCGCTGGCCGCGAAGATCCTCGGGATCAACCCGCCACGTAAAGGCCGAAAGCAAAAGGAGGCCGGTCATGCCAATTGAGAGCGGCGGTGGCGGCAACGCGGGGCGGCCGGCGATTTGGGTCGCGTTGGAGCGCCTTGCCGCCGAGCAGCGCAAAGCCAATCCCCGGTTGACGCTCGAGCAGGCTCGCGCTGCGGCGTATAGCACGCCGGCGGGGAAGACGTACCTCGAGCAGTGGCGGACCGCGAAGGCGGCCGACGTTACGCCGGAGCAGGCCACGGATCGGCGGAGCCAGGCCTGGGCGAAGATTGATGCCGCGGCGGAGACCCTGCGCCGTCGCGACTCATCGCTGTCCGTAGAGAAAGCACGAGACCAGGTCATGAAGTCGCAACCCGAACTGGTCGCGGAGTATCGTGGCGAGGAAGGGGGCGCCCCCATCGGCGCGCCGGCGGATGAGAGCGAGTGGTGTCGGCATGTGCAGATCGGTAAATCGGAGCACACGATTGCCGAGCTCGCTGAGGCCCGCCTGGTCGACCTCACGAAAGCGGAGCAGTCACGCAACGAGCAGCTGATCAAGCTGGATCCCACCACCCGTCGCCTCAGTAAAGAGCAGGCGTTTGTCGTGGCCGTCCAGAGCCCTGAAGGAAAAGAGGCTTACGCCCAGCTGCGTCGGTCGGACGCGCACCTCACCCCGCAGGCAGCCCGACAGGCGGTCATGAATCGAATCGAGAAGCGGATCGCCGATGCCCTGGCCGACATGAAGCAGCGGGACCCTGCGGGTTACGCCGCAGCCTTTGGGTCCACCGCCATCCCGGCGATCGCTGCACCGCAACCGTCCGCGGTTCGCAAATGGGCGCCCTACGGCGATGGCACGTCGGAGCGGACGTGGATCGCCAAAGACGCCGGCGGCCAGACGCTGCGGCTGCGCCTGGTGGATCCCGCAGGTCGCTCCCACGCGCAGATAGCGAAAGCCTGGTCGGACGGCACGCTCGAGCTCGGTGACGGCGACGTCGTCGGATCGTGGTACTTCACCAATGACGCCGAAAATTTCTACGGACGCATCGTCAAAGCCGGCAGCATCGTTGTTGCCGTCGCGGCATAGCGGCTGAGCCACGGAGCGGCGTTGACAGGCGCCGCTCCCTCTTTTCACCAAGGAGCAAAACAGATGACCGGCAAAATCAAGACCATCGTCAGCGATCGCGGCTTCGGCTTTATCACGGGCGAGGACACCGTCGACTACTTCTTCCACGACTCGAGCCTCGTCGATGTGCAACTTGACGAGCTGGACCGCGGCGACTCGGTGAGCTTTGATGTTGCTCCTCCCGGATCGAAGGGCCCGAGGGCGGCCAACGTGACACTGGCGTCGAAGTACGCGGCGCGGTGAGGCGCTAGGAGGCCCGCAGTCGTCACGGCATCGCCGACGTCAACGGACGGTCCCGAGTTCAGCGACCGCTGCCGGTCCTGGCCGCGGCGAAAAGCGAGGCGCTGAGAGCCTCTGTGGGCCCCGCGAGCAGCTCGGCGGGTGCATTGCTACCCCGCTGGCGGCCGCGGTGTGCGCGAGGCCTGCAGGCAGCGTCTACGTGGAGATTGAGACGGGCGCTCCAAGCCCGCCGGGGCTGCGATACTCGGACCGATGGCTGAGGGGCAAGTCGTTGACGGCAAGGGTCGTGCCATCGACGCCGCCATCCATGACCTGATCCACCTGGTGGCCGAGGTGGAGGGTAGCGAGTTCTTCCACGTTCACATAATTCTGTCCGGCAACGAATACCGGTACGAGATCACCAAGCAATTTCCGAAACGCCGACTGAAGCTCGCCGGTCCGCCCAACGCTGGCCAGGAGCGGCGAGCTCGAGGGTAGGCGCTATGCCGCTCGGCGACGTCGA
>Ga0209011_1000991_pt1 | contig 10279 bp, 4 predicted proteins | sample BlaSpr_A8_OM1_M3_FD_187986 | JGI IMG/M metagenome (GOLD analysis project Ga0209011, IMG submission 187986) | Forest soil microbial communities from Thunder Bay, Ontario, Canada - Black Spruce, Ontario site 2_A8_OM1_M3 (SPAdes) (version 2) | ecosystem: Environmental > Terrestrial > Soil > Boreal... | reverse complement strand
GAATCACCAATAAATCATACCGCTTCCTTCTCCCTCTAAAAAAAGTGATAAACAAGTTAATCAAACTACCTCTCACCTCTTCAAATTCCATTTCTCAGTTTTTCATCCGTTGAACATATTCTACTAACCATAAGAATATTGGAACCTTGTACCTTATCTTTGGAACATTTGCCGGCGTCCTCATCGGAACCCTCATGTCTATTAAATCCCTGGAAACCTTGTCAGAAACTACCTTGAATATGTCTCTACTTCTAAATCCAAAACAACCTCTACTTGCCAGCTTATATTTCGATACCTATTACAATGAATACGGAAAGATTATCATAACTTTTTTAATTGCGGCCTTGATATGTTTTCTCCTATTTATATTATCATATTTCTTCTCCTTGACTAACCAGAAAGAGTATGAAAAAACTAGCGAGTATGAGTGCGGTTTTGAGCCATTTGACAGCGCTACCCGCCAACCTTATGATGTCCATTTTTACATGGTCGGAATCCTATTCCTAGTGTTTGACGTTGAAATTGCTTTATTATTCCCTTGAGCGGCAAATTTAAGTATCATCACAAGTACCGGTTTCTGAAGTACCGTGGTCTTCCTCATCATCCTAACTGTAGGATTCGTTTACGAATGGCAAAGAGGAGCCTTATCATGACCACACCCTACCATAGACTTAAACAAAAGATAAGGAAACTGGATAAATCCAATTTTCCAAATCCAAGCTTTATCCAGTTTCCTTATCTTTAAACACTGCGCGGCTTGCAACAGCCAATTATCTTCTTCTCAAACAGTATCCTATTTGGCCCGATTCCGACGCTTCATCCCTTCCCTTTGCGACCGACTTCTCAATTGAATTACTCGCAGTATTAGTATAATAACTTTCCTGGTTTTTTGTTTACTGTCAACCACATTAAAAACTATCAACTGCTAAATATCTTATCGTGATACTATAAGAGGAAAGTAATTATCCTTATAGCGGCAAATTGTCCTATAAAGACCTCCTGCAAATTAAAGAGGCTAGGAAGTACAATAGTAACGACAAAGATTATCATGATTTGTTAGATCCATATGAATGTTAATTAATACAATGCCCATTTGGTGGAATGGTAGACACACTAGTCTCAAAAACTGGAATTTAACGGTTCAAGTCCGTTAATGGGTATCATCTACAGGGGAGTAATTTAGTGGTAGAATTTTGGTCTTCAAAATCAATTGCGTGGGTTCGATTCCTACCTCCCTTGTCTTTTGTAATCCGATTATCTATAGGACCAGTAATAGCTTTTGAGGCTTGAAAAAGCAGGATAGGGTAACAGTAACCCATAGGGCTCATGACCCTAAGATGTTGGTGCGATTCCAACTCCTGCTATCGGGCCTCAAAAGCAACAATAAAGAATATAAAAACCATGCTTTTAAAGAAAAATATATCGCACATAAATGGAAAAACTTGTCAAAGCTGGTAATTATAACTCAGTCGGTAGAGTATCCGTTTGTGGTACGGAAGGTCAGTGGTTCAATTCCACTTAATTACCCTAAAGGGAATATTTTAGTGGTAGAATTTTGGTCTCCAAAACCGAAGATGTGGGTTCGATTCCTACTTCCCTTGGTCTAACCAAATCCTTTCACGGAAGTGTGACGTAGTGGTAGCGTATCTGATTTGGGATCAGAATGTCGAAGGTTCGATTCCTTTCACTTCCTTTTTATCTCTCCGTATATTTTCTTTTCGGTGAAAAGATGGTGAAACCCCGTGTAATAAAGAATATGTTTTTTACAAGAGATAGAAAATACGCGCCCCGGGGCGCGTAAACTTCAAAGCGTTCTAAGGGACAACAAACGTATTCTGCGGGAACAAGTATAAAATAGAAAACCGAATTTAGATTTGGTTCAGAAAATCTTTTGGGTGTGATCCTGGCCCCGAATGAACGCTGGAATCGTGCCTTACACATGCGAGTCGAACGGCCTTACGGCAGTGGCGAACGGGTGAGTAATACGGTAGAACCTACCTCTAAGACCGGTATAAAATACTGGATAAACTTTCGTAAAACTTGCGGAAAGATAAAGATTAGTCGCTTGGAGATGGGCTGCTGGAGGTTTAGGTAGTTGGTTGGGTAAAGGCTGACCAAGCCTATAATCCTTAGCTAGTTTGGGAGAACGAATAGCCACATCGGGACTGAGACAAGGCCCAAGCTCCTCTGGGGGGCAGCAGTGAGGAATCTTGGGCAATGAGCGAAAGCTTGACCCAGCGACGATTCGTGAGGGAGAAAATGAAGGTCAATCTTAAGACTGTAAAACTCTTTCGGCAGGGTGAGATCATGACAGAACCTGAGGCAAGAAGCACCGACCAAGCTCTGTGCCAGCAGCCGCGGCAATACAGAGGGTGCGAGCGTTATTCGTGTTTATTGGGCGTAAAGGGTAAGTAGGCGGCAACAAGGTCCGACTGAAAAAGGCTCGGGATGATACCTGAGACAACCGGTTGGCTAACACGTTGCTTCGAGAAAAAGAGAGGTTGGGAGAATGTCCAGAGTAGAAGTTGAATGCTGAAATACTGGAAGGACTACCATTTAGCGAAGGCACCTTTCCATCTTTTTCTGACGCTGAGGTACGAAGGCATGGGGAGCAAACAGGATTTGAGACCCTGGTAGTCCATGCAGTCAACGATGCATATTAAAGGTCCGGCTGAAACTGGGTCTTGACAGCTTACGCGTTAAATATGCCGCCTGGGGAGTACGATCGCAAGGTTGAAACTCAAAGGAATTGACGGGAACTTTTACAAGCAGTGGAGTATGCGGTTTAATTTGATGATCCACGTAAAACCTTACCAACTTCCAGGTCAGCGGAATGTCCACAAACTGGAACACATCAGTTTCGGCTGAGTAGTATTAGTCCGGACGGTGGACGCCTCACGCTGACCACAGGTGTTGCACGGCTGTCGTAAGCCCGTGTCGTGAGACGTAGGTTTAACTTCTTTTCACGGGCGCAACCCTTCTTTTTTGTTCTGGGCTTACCGGATAACAAAACGACTAATCCTGGGGCTTCATTATTTATGCCTTAGGAAATGCAGGAGGGGAACACGTCAAGTCATCATGACCCGTATAAGTTGGGCTACACATGTACTACAAGGGAAAGGACAATGGGGGCCACGGATTAAGCTGGAGCTAATCCCGAAACCTTTTCTCAGTTCAGATTACTTTCTGCAACTCGAAAGTATAAAGGAGGAATTGCCAGTAATCGCATATCAGCAGAGGTGCGGTGAATACGTACTGAAGTTCTGTACAAACCGCCCGTCACGGTCCGAAAGGAGGTTCACGTAAAATAGATTCCCACTTCCGGCCCGCCGTTTGAACGACCGGGGATGGCTCTATGTCTGTAGAATCACTAATTGGAACGAAGTCGTAACAAGGTAACCGTACGGGAACGTGCGGTTGGAGAAAAGACTATGTAAACGTTTGTTGTCCCATTTAATTTTACCTCCAATTCACAAACAGATGCCACAAATAGATGTAGTTTCTTATTTTTCCATTATTCTTTGATCAGGTTTATTTATTGTTTTAGGTTACGTCCTTTTTAATCTTTATGGCTTCCTTCCTTTAGTAAATTTACTTAAATTACCACAACAATGAGCCGGTTTCCAGCAAACTACATACTGACTAAACTGGAACCATGAAGAAACAGCAGACTGGGCATCGTGATTAAATGGTGTAGCTTCTAGCTTGAAACTCGTTGTTCAACAAAAAGAATAAAGCCACTACGGATGCTGGGGAAATAACTCAATTGGTTAGAGTAACAGCTTGTCAAGCTGGAGGCTACGGGTTCAAGTCCCGTTTTTCCCGGTGCCAAACCCTGAACCGTCTGATAAAAGTACCTTAAGGTTCAGCCATAAGGATATTAGTAGCTATTCAATGGTAACATGCTCCACTCACTACGGAGACAACAACCAATGTCGTAATTTGCCCGAAAAAATTTATGGACCCCATTGTTTCCATTAATGTCCCCTAATCCCCTAATGCGGAAAACTCTTACTTTCATAAAAAGTAACACCAAATCGGCTTGCTTTAATTTTTTCTCTCGGAACATCACCCCTCTTCTACACCAGCTTCGTAGTCCAACTTCCATCGTTACCTTATCGACTGGTCATACGCTACTACCATTACAGTAATGGCGATGCCCCGTTACCACTACCGGGATACCAAGTTTACATTCTTTTTAGCGTCTTGATTTCAATTTACCTCCTTACAGTATTAATTGCGGTACTGGTCCTAAATTGACTCCACCTATTCCATATGGTTTGCATTATATATGCAGTACAGTATGTTGTAACATGAATTAAAAACTCATCATTACCTTCATTTGATAATTTAATTATCCTTGAACGAACTTTGTTCCTTGTTTACGCAATCGCGTTGGCTTCCGTTTTCATTATTTCGGCTCACCTCGTAATCCCCGGAAAATTATTAAGTGGTATGAGCCTAATAAAGTTTAAAAGTCATGCTCTATTCTACCTTCTTTACTTCCTAGGTATTATACTTACTTTACTTACCGGCCTATGAATCCATCGGCCGTGACTCCTTGCTTGAGAACGCTATAAACTAGATCCATTATTACGACACCACCCGGAGCCAATTATTCAGGCTAACCGAATTAAACTATTAACCATCATCCCTGCCGTGTTTCTTTTTGGTCTGCTCTTCACTCATCCAATTGCGGATATCATCTTTTTTACGAGCCTTGCATGTTGATTAATGGCCATATTTAGCGTAATAGAAACAGGCCTATTCCCAGATTTATTTCTTTTAGCAAATTCCGTTGTTGGTTTAGGAATAGGCAATCTCGTCGCTTTAATAATTCTTAGTTATCGACCTGCAATTCTATCAGCAGTAGAAACGCTTCTTTCCACGGACGGTCTTTATGCCATCGTTGGAAATCCTTTTTCGGATGTATATAAAAAAGCCGGCGCAGCCGCCGCCGGACTCGGAACCGGGCTTCAGGGCTGGAAAACGTATCAAGATGCACAAACTGCGCAACACAATTACGAAGTGGACGCCCGCAATAAGGCGGCTGTTGGGGATTATCAAAGATGCCTCCAAGCAGGGGGTAACCACATATCTTGTACGCCCCATCTGAATCATCAATATGACCCTATGCCGCGTCACCCGACATTATTACAAGAGGCAACTCACTATATCAAAAACAATGATGTCGAGATTACTAAAACTTGATGTGTTTCTGGAGGTAAAAGTTCTACCGAGGAGTTTAGCAGTCCAGAGAACCAGCCACTGGACTCTAAACTCCACAAAAAAGAGCCCCTGTTAGCTTCCGACGAGTTTGAAGCTAATCAACGACAAGCTCGTCAAGCAAAGGGGTTCACAAAATAAATTTTGAAATACACCGAAATTAAGCGGAAAAATGGCTGAGTGGCTTAAGGCATCCGTCTTGAAAACGGACGTTGGACCAAACCAACCGTAGGTTCGAATCCTGCTTTTTCCGCTTAATTACCCGCGCCTAGACTTTATTCTATTTTGCCTGCCTTTTATTAAGTAACTCAAAAACTTTCTCGAATTAAGACAACTTTCCACCACCACGTACAATATTATTAAAAAAAATGGATCTTTAAAAACCATAAATACTGTTTTCAATAGACTCGCATATGGAAGGTTGCCGATCCCATTCCGAACTCGATCCCAAACCGGAAGTGGAAAGAAGGGATACTGTTTACTCGGGAAATCTTCTTTCCACTTCATTCGTGCATCCTCACGGCATTCTCTATTTTTTTGTCGGACTCAATAAGTGTAACTTTTTCTATTCGCAAACCCTTTTGCGGAAGACTCTGGCTTACTTTACGGCACCGGTTACGAAAGGAGAAGTGGCTGAGTGATCGAAGGCAATAGACTGTAAATCTATCGGGGCACCACCTCCTCATTGGTTTAAATCCAATCTTCTCCATAGCCACGTATTATAGATATATATCCAAATTTATTTCCCCTAACTTGTTAATTACAGAGGACACCTACAACTTGCCCCGGTTAATTACCCTCCGGAGTTCGACACACCTCATTCGACTGCCTATCTTATCCAACTCTCACCAATATACACTCTACACTCCGCTTTCCTCACTCTCCCTGAGTAACGACTCCAATTTTGCCTCCGTGTTAACCCGACCTTAGTGCGACCAAACATTCAATAAACTTAATCAACAACGAATACAGATTATTTTTACAACACCCAACTTTCCAAAAACTATTATGAGAAATACACACGTACAAAATAGAACTCCTAAAAAGGAAAACCTTATTTATCCCGTATCTAAAGCTCTGTTCGTCTAGTGGTCAGGACTGTGCCTTTTCACGGCATTAACACGGGTTCGATTCCTGTACGGAGCATGGAAAAAGATGAGAAAAGAAAGATATCCAACTTCCCAGGTGGAAATCTAGCTATCTGATAAAGGGACGCATTACGCGAAAATTAAAGAAAGGGAGAACCGACAACCTTCAAGTTTCCCTGAAGAAATTCAACTCCTTATAAAACTTAGGGAAGTGAAACATCTCAGTACCTAAAGGAAAAAAATCAATAGAGTGCTCGTAAGTAGTGGTGAACGAACGTGAGTCAGGCCTATCCAATTAATTAGCGACCAAAAGACTCTGGAAAGGGCCGCCAAAGAGGGTAAAAGCCCCGAGGAAGAGCTGTTAAAAGGATTGAGTAGGACAGCACCTGTAAAGAGCCGTCTGAAAAAAGGGGAACCACCCTCTAAGCCTAAATATGTCAGATAAGCAATAGTGGACGAGTACCGAGAGGGAAAGATGAAAGAATACCAGACTTATGGAACGACAGTTGAATGAAACTTGGGAATGTAACAATCAGTCGATCCAGGTGAAAACCTAACGACGTACCTTTTGTATAAGGGGCTAGCAAGTTAAAATCTCCAGCAAAGTTTAAGCCGATAGGTGGAGACAAAGTGAAAGCGGAGTATGAAATAAAAACCCTCTGAGTTGGAGGTTTTAGACCCGAAGCCAAGTGATCTAACCGTGGCCAGGTCGACGATCTCGCGATCAGAGGACCGAACCAGTGCATGTTGCAAAATGCTTGGATGAGTTGCGGTTAGGAGTGATATGCCTTCAAACTTGGTTTTAGCTGGTTTTCCACGAAATCTATGTAAGTAGAGTGTCCCTGATAGATCGTAGGGGTAGAGAACTTTTGTTTGGAAGGGGGCTAACGCTCTGCGGAGATTCAAAAAACTCCGAATACTACATTCTAATCGATATCAGAGGCAGACAGACCCCGGGTGCTAAGGTCCGGGGTCAAGAGGGAAACAGCCCAGATCCTTGGCTAAGGTCTCAAAGTAGTATATAAGTGTGAAAGAAGGTAAAGCAGTGTAGACAATCAAGAGATGGGCTTGGAAGCAGCCATTCTTTGAAGAAAGAGTTACAAATCATTGATAGAGCTGCTTTGCGTCGATAATGTACCGGGACTCACATATACTCACCGAAGCTATGAATATTATTTCATTTGGAATAAATATGGTAGTGGAACGTTCCGTAGGTCAACGACTAGATTTGCAAGAATCTAGTTGACGCCGGAACTGCAAATGCTGGCATATGTAGCGATAAGCACTGAAAAAGTGCCGCCGAAAATCCCAGGTTTAGGTCTGTCCAAAAGTCGGAATATTTTCGATGGGACAGCGAAAGACGGCCCCTAAGTGTCTCTTGTGAAAACGGAACATGATGGGTATTCTCTAGTCCCGACATCTATCAGGCGATTTAACCGGTCGTAAAGTCGAACAGTTACGTGGCCCGATAGAGCAAGAAAAGCGAGAAGAAAAAGAACCGTATCGAAAACCGAAGCAGGTGGAATAGTAGAGAATACTAAGGCGTATGAGATAACAATATTGAAGGAACTCGGCAAAATGACTCTGTAACTTCGGGATAAGGAGAGCCCCTCTAAGAGAAGGGGTAGCATACGATCGGGGGGAGCGACTGTTTAATAAAAACACAGGACTCTGCAAAGTTAAAAGACGCAGTATAGGGTCCGAGGCCTGCCCGGTGCCAGAACGCCAAGAAGACGAGTCAAAAGCTCTGAATCTAACCCCTGGTAAACGGCGGCTGTAACTCTGACGGTCCTAAGGTAGCGAAATTCCTTGGCGGGTAAGTTCCGTCCCGCATGAATGGCATAACGACTCCCTTGCTGTCTCCAATATTGACTCAGTGAATTTGAATTTCCCGTGAAGATGCGGGATTCCTTGTGACTAGACGGAAAGACCCCATACACCTTTACTGTAATTATACACTGCCTTAATCTCCCGACTGCGTAGTCTAGGCGGAAACTTAGAAGCTCCAGTTCCGGCTGAAGCGTAAGTACCAATGAAATACCGCCCTGTTGGTTCGATGAGGCTGATCCTTCTTAAAAGGAGACAACGTATAATGGGCAGTTTGACTGGGGCGGTGGCCTCCTAAAGAGTAACGGGGGTGCGCAAAGGTAAACTCAGGGACACAATAATGTCTCCCGTTGAAGTGTAATAGCATAAGTTTGCCTAACTGCAAGACCGACAGGTCAAACAGGGACGAAAGTCGGCTATAATGACCCGGTGGTCCTGTGTGGAAGGGCCATCGACAACGAATAAAAGGTACGTTGGGGATAACAGGCTGCTTCTCCTTTAGAGTTCCTATCGATGGGAGAGTTGGGCACCTCGATGTCGGCTAATCGCATCCTGGAGTTGAAGGAGATTCCAAGGGTTTGGCTGTTCGCCAATTAAAGCGGTACTTGAGCTGGGTTTAGAACGTTGTGAAACAGTTCGGTTCCTATCTATCACAAGTTATAAAAATAAGGAGGAGCTATCCCTAGTACGAGAGGACCGGGTAAGAGAAACCAATGGTCTACGAGTTGTCTCTCTTCGAGGCACCGCTCGTTAGCTATGTTTCGATAAGATAATCGCTGAAAGCATATGAAGCGAGAAACTTTCCTCAATAATTTTTACGTTGGCCGGAACAGATGACTCCGTTAATAGGCTGCGAATGGGGCTATCGTAAGATTGGTGAGTTCAGCAGCACTAATAGCCAATAAATCTTTCTTTTACTTTTTTCCCAAATAATTTATACCGCTTCATCCATGACTCCCATGAACCAGCGCTATAATACTCAAGAGCATCCATTTCACTTAGTAACTCCCTCCCCCTGACCTTTTGTAACCTCTTGCTCAGTTTTCACTTTAGCAATTGGAATGATTTTTTTACTGCATATTGATAATCACCAACCGGGGGCCGGCTGAGGCAACTCAACAGGACTAATACTCCTATCGTTTGGCCTTACCAGCTTATTATACGCAATGTACCGCTGGTTTACGGACGTAGTAACAGAAGCTACCTTCGAAGGGCATCATACTTTAAAAGTTCAACAAGGACATAGATACGGCGTCATTCTGTTTATTGTATCCGAGATTATGTTTTTCGTCGGATTTTTTTGGGCTTTTTTTCATTCCAGCCTTTCACCAGCCGTCTCCATAGGCTGTGTTTGACCTCCTAAAGGCATCGAAGTACTGAATCCATTTGAACTACCATTCTTAAACACCTTAATATTGTTGTCATCAGGGGTAAGTATCACCTGGGCTCATCGAGCCTTTTTAGCAGCTAATCGACAACAAGCTATCATCGCTTTAGGTATCACGATCATGCTGGGCTTGATCTTTACAGCTTGCCAGGCTTTTGAATATTACTCAGCCCCTTTTAGCATAAACGACGGAATCTATGGATCGGTCTTCTATATGGCAACCGGATTTCATGGCTTCCATGTAATTGTAGGAACTGTTTTTCTAAGTGTTGCCCTCTGACGCCAGCTACATTACCATTTCACTCGTCAGCATCATTTCGGTTTTGAAGCCGCTGCTTGATATTGACATTTCGTCGATGTTGTTTGGATCTTTTTATTCACCACTCTTTACTGATGGGGTTCATAAAGGCTACGTTTTTTACTTGTCAAACAAATAGGAAATATTATTAGGGCAGCACGATTTAAGAATCGTGCTGCCTCTCCTACCCAAAGGAAGGGTGGAAGTTAAGCCGAACACGTCTATTGCCGAGGTCTATCTTAACGGAACAACTATAATAATAGTAATCGCCACAAAGGGAAGGGAAGGGGACACGGTGCAGGTGTTACGTCATAACACTTGTTTTCATTTCATCTTTTACTAGAAACAATTATTAACTAAAGGCGCACTTCTTTTGAAACTAGAAAATTAAATATTATCCTCGAAATAAAAAAAGTAACTGGATAAGTGTTATGACGTAACACCTGCACCGTG
>Ga0209011_1000990_pt1 | contig 10286 bp, 8 predicted proteins | sample BlaSpr_A8_OM1_M3_FD_187986 | JGI IMG/M metagenome (GOLD analysis project Ga0209011, IMG submission 187986) | Forest soil microbial communities from Thunder Bay, Ontario, Canada - Black Spruce, Ontario site 2_A8_OM1_M3 (SPAdes) (version 2) | ecosystem: Environmental > Terrestrial > Soil > Boreal... | reverse complement strand
CAAACTGTTCTGCAGTCCGCCGTAGGTATGCGGCCAGTCCGGTCGAGACGTAAGCACTCCGAAGAAGGCGCGGACCTCGACGAGCCCACTTATCCAGAGCAAACCGTCGGACGCAAACCGTTCCGAAATGGCCATCTGCTTCCACCGGCGAGCCCGTCGCGACAATCTCCACACTGTGGCCCAGCTCGGCAAGTCCATTCGATAGCCCACTAGCAACCCCTTCAGCCCATCCATACGGCGGGCCCAAGGTGGGGAAAACTTGCAGAATCCTAATGCTGGCCTTCTTGGGCGATGCTGTCGGTCGCCTCTTGCCAACGCTTGGCTCCAACAGACGCCGCGATGGCCTCTATCACACCGACTGCGGCTCGATCATGGTTCCAGTCTTTGATGGTTCTGAGTGACTCAGCCCCAAGTTCCGCACTCCTTTCCGGCGATGCAACCAATCCTTCCAGCCTTTCCTCCAGGTGCTCAACGTCGTCGGGCCTGACTACATACCCATTCTTACCGTCTCGCACTAAATCAGCGGCACATCCGACCCTACTGGAGACGACAACCGGCAACGCGAAATTCATCGCCTCATTGACGACAAGTCCCCACGTTTCCCTTCGTGCTGATGCGAGCACGAATATGTCCGCCGCCGCATAAGCGCGACCGATTTCACTTTGATTGAGGAACCCTGTGAAATGAACGTCCGGGATTCCTTGATCCCGCACCCTTCGTTTCAGTTCACCATCAAGAACGCCAGATCCGACCACAAGGAGGGCGCAGGCGCGCCTTTCTCGTAATCTACGAAACGCTTCCAGGATTAAGACCGGCTGCTTTTGTGGTGTGAGCCTCGAAACGGTAAGGATAACCGGTCCTAATCCCGGAGAGATTCCAAATTGGCGCTGCAGATCTGCCTTGCGCATCTGAAGATGCGCAGCCTCAGCCTGGAATCTCTCATTATCTATCGCGTATGGAGCGAAGTACAGCCTATCGTTCTGCACCTGGTAATGGCGAAACCAACGGTAGCTCTCTGTTCCTACGAATAACGCTCGTCCCCTTGGGAAGAGCGAAGAGAGCCAAATTCGCTTAACAAGTTCCTTCCAATGTGGCCGATGATCGATAAGTGTCTGGTTTTCGTGGAACAAGACGGGTCGCCGCCGGAGAAGGTGACTCCACGCCGCCAGCTGATGCGTGAGATAGTTATAGCCCCAAAGCCAAAGAACATCATAATTTCCCGTTTTCAGCACCGACAGTACATCGAGGTCGCGAAATGCGAAGAAGTTGCCATCAACTGGGTTGATGTTGGCGCGTCTAAGAAATGTGGCTTTGTACCCGCCCAGGAGATCGACGTCCCAACTGACCGGATCCCGGTAGCCAATCGGAGCCGGGCGGAGGCCTGCAGTCGATGCGAAGATCACGCTAAGGTCGATCCGAGGCTCGGCAGCGACCCTTGCATACAGATTCGTCCTCGTGTAGACGGGCGATGCCGTAAGCAGCGCCACCCGCACTGGCCGGCGTTGGGCGCTCAGCAACGGGGCGGCGTTGCTAGTTGTTGGGGTCGGGTCGGTATGAGTAATCAATCGGTCACGCTGCCGTCACGGCTGCAAGGGGGGATCCGCTACTCGCCCCTTGAGGCGTGCGCAATTACTTTCGAGTGCGCCAGGCTGCAAGTCACAATTCCAGCCTTACAGGCGCGCGAAGGACGCCCTCTCGAATTGCTACGGCCTCACCTCTGGTGGCTCGACGCTTCGTCGCAATGCTTAGGGCGATTAGCAGGCCGGTCGGTAGGTAAAGAAACCGGTCATATATAAGGTTTTGCACTAGGCCTGAAAGTAACCAGATCAACAGCGAGACCGTCAGCGCAGCTGCCAGGTTTTTCATTTCGGGACTGATGTTGTGAGCCCGGCAAAGCCTGAGCCCGAGCCGAAAACTTCCAATGGCAAAGATTCCGAACGATATCAGCGCGAGCACGCCGCCGGCCTGAAGCAATTGGAAATATATGTCGTGAGCATCTCGAACCACTTCGAAGCCAACCCCGGTGAGCGGATGTCTTGAGAAATCCGTAACCGCAATCGCATAGTAGTCCAATCGCGTGGCGTTGCTGATGTTGGTCCCCGCGACTGCCACCGGATCGGCAAGTCGTTGGAAGGCGATGAATGGGTTCGTCGTTGATGGTGATTGGTCTCCGCCCATTAGTAGGGAACTCGAAAAGAGAACCGCAGCTGCCCCAATCCCCAGGAGTATCACACGTTTCCAGAGGTGATGGCCAAGTGCCGAGAAGAGGAGAACTCCAGCCACCGCCGCCAGGAATGCCGCACGAGAGCCTGATACGAGAACGCCGAGGCCAATGATCGCCAATCCTGCGAGATACAAGCTCGCCTCCACCTTCCTCCGCGCCTTCGTCACAAAGAAAAGAGCGATTGGGATCGCCATCGCACCTGAAATGCCAAGATGATTCGGGTGTACGGTGAAACCGCTTGGCCGCCCGGCTACGCTGATCCCAATAGATGTAACGTGCGAAAAGTCGGCAAGTGCAACCACTGCGTTCACCATGGCTGAGACGACCCAAAGGCGTGCAAGCAATCGAATTCTTGCTGGCGCCGGCGCCGCGAAGGCGAGTAGCAATGGCACGCCCAGCAGAGCAATCGCGAACTCGGCCGAAGCGACTGCATCAGCTCCTGGATCGGCTGCCGACCAGCTAGCGACGTAGCCCGCGACCAATAGGCCGGCCGATCCAATGGTCAGCCATCCGGGTATGTGAGGAATCGGAGCGCGGTCAGCGATCAACGCTAGAAGGGAGACCGCAGCAGCCAACACTATGACTAGATCAGAGGCGGTTAGGTGAGTCTGTACTCGGAGATTATTGAAAGTTATGAGCAGAACGGAGATAGCCAGGACGCAAAGGCCACAGTATTGAACGGATCCAATGCCCGCGCCGATGGCGGACCTTCGCGCACCCAGGCCAACAAGGATGATTACCGTAACGCCCACCACGCCAACGAGGATCAGCGGCTGGGCGCGCGTACTAAGGAGTGCAATGCCGATGGCGACAACCGAGATAAGCGCCGCAGCAACGGCCCGCCTTGACGCCGCCGTCAGCTGGTCAGTTGCCAACGGCATTCCTTTTCAGACGTAGTCCGCTTAATGTCATCATACGGGCCGTGGCACCTCTGGCCTGATCGTCGTGGCTGGGATGCCAAGAAATACCCTTACGACTCTCCATGCCTGATCGAAGTCGGACCGACGCGGAATAAATAGATCACTGAATGAGATGCCTAGCGGCCGCGCGAGCAATGCGGACGCCAGCACGCCTGACCCGTAGCAAATGAGTACTGCCGTGGCAGCTCCGATAGATCCGAATCTGGGGACTAGAATCGCCAAGCCGATCGCCGCAACGGGCCAGCCGACCACCTCAGCGATGGTTCCGCTGAGCGGTCGCCCGGCACCTCTAAGACAATCTCCCATTACTTGTTTAAGGGAAGCGGCCACGGTCGCAACAATCAGGATTCGAGCAAGGAGAATGGCCGGCGCATACTGATGACCGTAGATAATTGGCACGAGAGTGCCGGCCAACACGAATATCGTTCCAGCGACGAGGAGATTGAAGATAACCGCCAGCCGGACTAGTTTTCCGATTGTAGATCCGATTCTCGTGGGAGTCGCGGCCGCAATTTCCGGCAGAGCGACCATACCCATCGTGGTACCAACTGCTCTCACCGTCAGCGCTGTAGCCAAGCCGATGCTGTACAGACCAGCGTCCCGCGGCCCAAGAAGCAGCACAACCGCGACAAGATCGAGTTGCATCGCATCGATTGGGGCGAGATTGCCGAGGTGCGCGCGGACTCCGTAACGAAAGGTCTCGGTGATAGTGGCAAGCTCCACTCGGGGCCGGAAACGAATACCTTTGAGCATGATCACCAACGCAATTGCAGCGGCTCCGGCGTTGGAAAGCAGAACAACAATTAATGTCCACTTCAACTTGTACGCGTGCAGCAAAGTCAAGATGCCTATGCCAAGCACGTAAATCACCTGCACGCTGAGCCTAATGACGTTGAATTGGGCGAATCTGCCCTGGCCCTGATTAAGCGCATTGAGGTACCGAGTTAGAAGGCTGAGCGGGATGAATGCGACTAGAAACACAATCGCGAGCCCCACTATTGCCGGATACTTTGCTAATGCGAAAACGACGATTGGGATGCCAACCACGGCTAGTAGCGCTGCCTGAAGAACAGAAATCAAGACGGCGTTTCCGGAGAGAGTAGCGATTGGAGCCTTGCGGTTGGCCGCTAGGTACGTGTAAGCCGTAGGGCCACCGATCAAACCGACGTATGCAATCACACTCGGCCACAACATCACAGCGGCTAACAGGCCGCGATTCTCAACACCGAGCAATCTAGCCGCTAAGGCTCCACTCATGATTCCCAAACCTTGAATGGCGAATGTCGTGAGTAGCGAGCGGCCAAGACGATGGCTCTGCCACACTTGGTTCCGATACTCGACCTCCTGGTCGGATCCGCCTACCGGTGCAACCTGTTTCATATGCACTCGTTTAGCGCGCCAGAGCACGGACGCACATAGATGTCGGTCTGATTCGCAACAAGTGGCACCGACTTCAAGCCGATAAAGGTAAATCGGTGCCAGCGAGGGAGCAGAAGGGGGGCGCTGCAGTACCTTTCGCGGTCAGCGTCGTCCAGTACGAGCAGCCCACCCGGTTTCAATTTGTCGGTCACCGCCTCGACACAGGTGATTCGGTTCACTTTGGCGTTTTCCTGGCAATCGATTACCGCGACATCGATGCTGGCGTCTGACTGCTCACGGATGACGGCGGGAAAGTCGCTGAGACTCACAAGACGCAGATCGCAATTGTCGAGTCGCAGCCTGTGTAGCTGCTCGGCAACTTCCGCATACCAGGAATCGCTACTTTCCAACGACACGACTCTTGATGCCCGCGCGGCGTACCATGCCGTCGACCTTCCGGACCCGAGCTCCAAAATGACTGACCGCGCCGTAATGTGCCTGTTGAGGAATCTAACGGCGCCAGGGACCATCCATGGCACTCGGTTGCCCCGGCGAACGAGCCGCCCAAAAGTAACCCAAGGAATTGCCAACCATGCCCCGACTGGCATCAACTCGGCCTGCTCGGTCTCAAAGCGCGATCGCCGGACCTGGTCTGCTCCCCAAATCCTAGCGACAGCCTTCAGCGTGCCGCCGCCCTCAGAGCTGCCGGGCTGAATTCTCCTGTGCGTTTAAAGCGAGATTCTGCCTCGACGAGTTCCTCGAGAATAGTCGTTATGGGCTTAGTGATTTGCCAGTCGGGAAAGTCTCCCCGCAGTTTTCGTAGATCGGTGATGTAGCAGATATGATCACCCTGTCGGTTCTCGTCTTTGTAATCGCGTTGAACCGTCTTCCCGAGGAGGGCCCCGACCGCTTCGAGTGCTTCCAGAATGGAAAGGCTGTTCTCACGACCTCCACCTAGGTTGTAGACGGACCCAGCCTGCGGGTTCTTAAGAAAGGCGTCAAATGCACTAACGACATCTACGCTGTGGATTTGGTCCCTTACTTGTTTGCCTTTGTACCCGTGGATCGTATATGTCCCAGCGCGAGCCGCAACTTTTACAAGAAAGGAAAGGAATCCATGAAGCTCCACTCCGCTGTGATTTGGGCCAGTTAGACAACCTCCGCGGAAACACGCCGTCGGCATACCGAAGTATCGACCATACTCCTGGGTCATGACGTCGGCGGCAACCTTTGACGCTCCGAAAAGACTGTGCTTGCTTGAGTCAATGCGGCACATCTCAGTCACCCCGTTGTACTCAGACGCCCGTGCATAATCCCAACGTGTCGGCAATTCGGTGAGTGGCATCTCATTCGGAGCATCGCCGTAAACCTTATTAGTGCTCATGAAAAGGAAGGGCGCCTCCTTCGTATATCGCCGCGAGGCCTCGAGCAGATTGAGCGTGCCGACAGCATTGACATCAAAGTCGTCGAATGGCCGGTCCTTTGCGAGATCATGAGAGGGTTGCGACGCGCAATGAATTACCGCGTCGGGCCGCTGTACCGCAAAGAACTCAAGCATGACTGCTCGGTCCCGAATGTCCAGGTCAAAATGCTGAAAACGTCTGGTCGTCGCAAGAAGGCGATCTAGGTTCCACGTGGTATCGCCAGCCGGCCCGAAGAAGTCGGCGCGCATATTGTTGTCGATCCCGTATAGAGCGTGGCCCTGACGCTCGAAATACAACACCGCTTCGGAACCGATGAGCCCGCTACTCCCTGTGACTAAGATTTTCATCTTATCTTTTGACCTCCAGCCCTCACGACTCTGTGATTACGGCCCTCCATGGTCGGCCGCCCAACGACTCTGTCAAGAAAGTCGTCATATTCCTTAAGGGCTGCCGAAGCAGTCAAGTACGTCCGCGCATAATCCCTGCCGCGTTCGCCATATGCACGGCCGAGCTCGGGGTCGCGAAGCAAGCCTTGCAACGCGTCAGCCAACGCGTAGGGATTCTCAGGTTGAACCACTAAGCCTGCGCCCGAGGCCGATACCTCCCGCCCTGTCGCGCTCTCGGCGCTCGCAGCGGCAACCGTTGGCCTACCTGATACGAAGTATGAGGTCAGCTTACTCGGCAGAGACATCTCTTCTACGGACGCTCGTTGGTTAACAAGGAGCAGGTCCGATGCATTCAGCAACGCCTCGTATTCACCAGGGCCAAATACGCCAATGAACTGCACGTTCGTCAAACCGCGCGCGCTTGCTTGACGCTCTAACCGCTCCCTGTCGTTACCATCGCCCGCAAGGGCAAAGCGGATCCGATCATTCCGCAGAAGATCTGCAGCATCCAAAACATTGTCGAGCGCTTGCTTTTGCCCCATGTTTCCTGCATGCAGGCATATGAAGTCTTTCGGTGCCCAGGCGAGACGATGTCGCAGTTCATCACGGGCCACTGTCGCCTTTGATGGGTGCGACCAGTTGCGTACGCGGTCAATTCGGTCGCTCGTCACGCCGCCTTGGACGAGGTATGGCCGAAACGCATCAGAAATTACGCCCACCCGGGATGCGTGGCGAGCAACCAAAAGCTCCAGCGTTTTCGCGAATCCAGATACCTGACCGCCGCCGCGGTATCCGCTCTGCAGCGCAGATGGCCCAATAAGGTCCTGGAAGACTACCCCAAACGGGATCTTCCATCGATTGCTAGCTATATTGCTTAACATTCCCCCGGATAGGCTCGGCACAATACCGATCGCCGCATCGAACCTGCCAACCGCCATTGACCGCAACCCTGAAATGAACCAGCTGACTTCATAGAGCGCGCGGCCAAGCGCACCTGGCCTCCTCGGAATGAAGTGGTTGCGACGCTGAATTGCAGGATTACGGTCGCCCTGCTGCCGCGGCGGCACGGCCTTTCTGGTCCATTCTGGGTAGTGGGGGACGCCGGTAACTACCGTTACCTCATGCCCGTTAGCTGCGTAATGGTCTGCAATCGCGGGTGGATACGGACAAACGCCAAAGTGATCCGGTGCGTAGTTAATCGAGAACATCACAACGCGCATTCGCGAAGCCTCAAATGCCAGCCTTCTTAAGAACAAGCGGGATTGTGCGAAGTAAGATCATAAAATCCTTCCCTAAGGACCACGCCCCGACATAGTTGCGTTCCGCTTGCAGCTGATCATCGATCGTCACCGAATAATGACCGCTGACCTGCCATGGACCAGTGATTCCTTGGGGAACAGCGAATCGGAATAGGAATTCTTTCTCCATCTGATCGGCCTCGCGGGCAAGAATCGGTCTCGGACCCACAAGGCTCATTTCGCCGTGTAGGACATTCATGAGCTGCGGGAGCTCGTCTAGAAAAGTGCTCCGCAAGGCTCGACCAACTCGAGTCGTCCTTGGATCCTTGCGAAGCTTGAAGAGCGGCCCGCTCGCCTGGTTCAGATGGAAGACTTGGTCGAGACGCGCATCCGCGTCGGCCACCATCGTTCGAAACTTGTAGAGCTTGAACTCGATGCCGTTTTGCTTCAAGCGCTGCTGCGTATAGAAGACCGATCCGTGACTCGTCAGCTTGATCGAGAGGGCGATAAGTAGGAATAGCGGTGAAAGCAGGATCAGCAAAAGCGTTGAAACCACAAGATCAAAGAGCCGTTTGATCCGGTACTGGAGGCGTTTCTGGAAGCGTGCGGCGGTGATGGCTCGCAGGTAGATGTGAAGCGTCGACGCTTCAGGCAAGTCGAAGAGGCCCTCGAGGATAAATGTTGGGGGCGCTTCCCGGGTTAGTGTTGAGCTCGTCTGCTTCGCACTCCCACAAGCGGCGCGTCTCGCTGAAAGACCGGTCGACGCGTTTGTTCGTCGAGGATCAGGGCAACGCCCACGTCGGCGAGCCTGAAATCCACTCGCTTGAGGCCCGCGGTGTCCAGGGCTTCCTCGACTTTCCGCTGACGTTCGGGCAGGCAGTAGAGGAACAGGAAGCCGGTGCCGCCAAATCCCGCCGTCCCTCCCCCATCGGCGCCCGCCCAGCGAGCCATTTCGTACCACTGCGCCATCCATGCGTCTCCGATGCCCCTGCCAAGTTGCCGGCTGGCCGACCAACCCTGGTCTAGCAATGGGCCTACCTCATCGAGATCGCCGCGCTCGAGCACCCGTCGAAGTTCGGTGGCCCCCGCTTTGATTTCGTGAAGGGCTGACATGACGCTTGCCCGGTTGCGCTCCATCGACCGTTTGTATTCCGCCAGCCCGTCAGACGTCCTCTGCGAGCGGCCGGTGAAGAACAGCATCAGGCGCGAGGCAAACTCCTGGCGGACCCCATTGGCTAGCTGGAGTGCATGCTGGCGGACCCCCTCGGAATCGAACTCAAAGGAGTTGAGGCCACCAAGGGCGACGGCGTAGGCATCCTGCTTTCCGATCGGCATCCGCATAACCTGAATTTCGATGTCGCAGGCGACTTTGGCGATTTCCTCGGCGCTGAGGGCGTCGCCGCCGAACTGCGTTGAGGCTCGGATCAGCGCAACCGTTCCGGCGCTGTAGGTGCCCATTCCGGCGTAGGGAGGCAGCTCGGACGTCATAAAGAGCGAGGCGCCTCGGCGAATTCCGAAGTGCTCCAGCACGAAGGACGCCGGATGGCCGTCTAGGGGAGACCGGTCGAAGTCGCGAAGTCCGGGGTACTCGGAGGTGCCAATCTGGACGGAGTCGGCATCCGTTGGGGACAGCAAGGCGTAGGCGTATTTGTCAATCGTGGCCGTCACCGTGGCGCCGCCGTACTTGCTGTAGTACGACTCGAAGTCGGTTCCGCCACCTGCCAGGCTGATGCGAAGCGGCGCACGCGCTATGAGAACTGGTGTACCTCCGCTGCGCGCCGAAGGTTCATCCGCTTGAGGCGCTGCCAGAGGGGCACCGAAATGGCCACGGCCCAGAGGCCCTGCACGGTCGTATTGGCGATCGCTGCGCCGATCGCTCCGTAACGCGGGATCAGGACCAGGTCAAGTCCAATACTGATGAACGCCGCGACCACCCCGGTCTTCAGCAACCAGCCCTGCGACTCCATGCCCAGCAATGCAGATCGCGAAGCCTGCCCGAGAACCGCGAAGACGACGGCGACGAGCAGGATCTGCAGGACGATCACCGCGCCGGAGTACTGGGAGCCATAGAGAAGGCGGATGATGATCGGCGCCAACGGGATGCCGAAAAGGCAGATCGGAAGCGTCATGATGGCGAGGTAGCGCAGGGCGTCGCTGAAAATGGCGCTAAACCGTGCCGAATCGATCGAGTGCGCATAAGTCAAGCCCGGGAGCAGCACGCCAAGCAGCGCGCCAGGAATGAGGTTGACGACCTTCTCGGTGAGGGCGAAGGGCAGTGCGTAGAACGCCACCTGTTCGGGGCCCTGAAAACGGCCGAGGAATAAGAGCTCTGAACGCTCCCACACGACGGCGTTGAGGATGATCAGGACGGCAAGCGTGGCGTTGTACCGAATCAATCGGCCACGCAATCCGTCGGGCAGCGGCGCTCGCCAGGAGATTCCGACATTGGCGACCACCCAGCGTCCTACCGCCGCCAGTTGCAGCAGGTCGACGACCAGGGTGGCCAGCAGCACGCCTGTTACGCCGGCGCCGGAGGCGATAGCCACTGCGCAACCCATGACCCAGAGTGGCGAGGTGAAAGAGTTCAGGATCAGCAGGTATCGGTATTGCTGGAAGCCGTTGATGACATTGCGCAGAACACCCAGCACGACCATCGGCAGCACCATCGCGGCGCCGATCAGCAGGTACTGGCCCAGTTCTGGGTGGCGGAAGAATGCCGACAATGGCATGGCGGC
>Ga0209011_1000988_pt1 | contig 10287 bp, 7 predicted proteins | sample BlaSpr_A8_OM1_M3_FD_187986 | JGI IMG/M metagenome (GOLD analysis project Ga0209011, IMG submission 187986) | Forest soil microbial communities from Thunder Bay, Ontario, Canada - Black Spruce, Ontario site 2_A8_OM1_M3 (SPAdes) (version 2) | ecosystem: Environmental > Terrestrial > Soil > Boreal... | reverse complement strand
CCCGCGCAACAAGCAGAAGATCATCTTCGAGGCGTTCCAGCAGGCCGACGGCACCACCAGCCGCAAGTACGGCGGCACGGGGCTCGGGCTCTCCATCAGCAGGGAGATCACGCGCCTGTTGGGCGGCGAGATCCACGTGCGCAGCGAACCGGGCAAGGGCTCGACCTTCACCCTCTACCTGCCCGACCGGTACGCCGGGCCCGAGAACGAGGAGGAGGACGAGGAAGGCGGAGAGCGCATCGTGCGCGCCGTGGGCGAAGCGCGGGCGCGCCCCAGCGAGCCGCCGCGGCCGTCCGGGGAGCCGGAGGAGACGGCCAACATGCTCACCGAGCTGGCGCCGCTCGCGACCGACGAGGTGGTGTTGCGGCCCGTCGAGGACGACCGCGAGCACCTGCGCGAGGGCGACCGGGTGCTGCTCATCATCGAGGACGATCTCAAGTTCGCCCGCATCATGGTGGGCATGGCGCGCGAGAAGGGCTTCAAGGCGGTGGTGGCGACCCGCGGCGACACCGGGCTGGCGTTGGCCAACGAGCTGCAGCCCGCGGCCATCACGCTCGACATCCAGCTCCCGGTGGTGGACGGCTGGGCGATCCTCAACCGTCTGAAGCGCAACCCGCGCACGCGCCACATCCCGGTGCACGTCATCAGCGTCGTGGAGAAGAACAAGAGGGGCGGGAGCCTGGGCGCCTTCTCCTATCTGGAGAAACCCGTCAGCAAGGAAGCGCTGGAGGGCGCGTTCACGCACATCTCCCAGTTCATCGACAAGAAGGTGAAGAAGCTGCTCCTGGTCGAGGACGACAAGGTCCAGCAGCAGAGCATCATGGATCTAGTGGCGGGCGAGGACGTGCAGGTGGTGGTCGTGCCCTCGGCGAAGGAGGCGCTGGCGGCGCTCGACCAGGGCAACTTCGATTCGATGGTCCTGGACCTGGTATTGGAAGACGGCGACGGCGGCACGTTGCTGGAGGAGATCAAGACGCAGCCGCGCTTCCGCGACCTGCCGGTGATCGTCTACACCGTCAAGGATCTGAGCAAGAAGGAGGAGCAGCGACTGAAGAAGTACGCCGAGTCGGTGATCATCAAGACCGGCGCCTCCTCGCCCGAGAAGCTGCTCTCCGACACGGCGCTCTTCCTCCACCGCGTCGAGGAAAAGCTGCCCCAGCACGCCCGAGATCTGTTGAGGGCGCGGCGCGAGGAGGGCGAGAAGATCACCGGGCGGAAGGTGCTCATCGTCGACGACGACGTGCGTAACATCTTCGCCCTCACCAGCGTGCTGGAGAGCCACGGGCTCGACGTCATCTACGCCGAGAACGGCAAGGACGGCATCGACGCGCTCGAGCGCAACCCCGACGTCGACGTGGTGCTGATGGACGTGATGATGCCCGAGATGGACGGCTACGAGACCATGCGCGCCATCCGCCGCGATCCGGCGCACAAATCGCTGCCCATCATCGCCATCACCGCCAAGGCGCTCAAGGACGACCGCGAGAGATGCATCCAGGCGGGCGCTTCGGACTACCTGCCCAAACCGGTCGACGCGGACAAGCTGCTCGAGCTCATCCGACTCTGGGCGCGCGCGTGAACCAGGAACGGAGCAGCACACCGCCGCCCGTGGTGATCGGTGGCGTCGCTCCGGTGACAGTGGATGCGCCGCCGGCGCGCATCCTTCTGGTGGACGACCATCCGCCCAACCTCATCGCGCTCGACGCAATCCTCGAGCCGCTGGGGCAGGAGCTGGAGCACGCCAACTCCGGCGAGGAGGCCTTGCGCCACCTGCTGGAGGGCGACTTTGCCCTCATCCTCATGGACGTGCAGATGCCGGGCATCGACGGCCTGCAGACGGCGAAGATGATCAAGGAGCGGCCGCGCAACAAGCACATTCCCATCATCTTCCTCACCGCCATCCACAAGGATCCGGCGTACATCTTCCGCGGCTACAGGGAAGGCGCGGTCGACTACCTGCTCAAGCCGTTCGACCCGGAGATCCTGCGCGCCAAGGTATCGGTCTTCGTCGACCTGTGGCGCAAGGGCGAGCTGCTGCGCCGCCAGCAGGCGCTCCTGCGCGCGCGCGAAGTGGTCGAGGTGGAGAAGCGCGGCGAGATGCGCTTCCGCGCGCTCACCGACTCGATGCCCCAGTGCGTGTGGGCGGCCAAGTCCGACGGCGAGATTTACTACTGCAACCGCGTCTGGCGCGAGTACGCCGGGCCCGAGGGAGGGATGAGTTTCTTCGATGCCGTCCCGCCGGAGGAGCGGGACGAGGTGCTGCAGGCCTGGAACCAGGCCTTCCGCGCCACACGCTCCTGGGAGCGGCAGCAGCGGCTTCGCCGGCACGACGGGCAGTGGCGCTGGCACCTGTGCCGCATGGTGCCGGAGCGCGACCTGAACGGGCAGCTCGTCGGCTGGATAGCCACCGCCACGGACATCGACGAGCACAAGCAAATCGAGGAGGCCAACCGGCGGCTGCTCGCTTCCGAAAAGGAAGCGCGCGAGCAGGCCGAGATCGCCAACCGCACCAAGGACGAGTTCCTCGCCACCGTCTCGCACGAGCTGCGCACGCCGCTCAACGCCATCCTCGGCTGGACGCGCATGCTGCGCACCGGCGCGGTGGAGCCCAAGCAGTTCGCCCGCGTGCTGGAGACCATCGAGCGCAACGCCCGCTCCCAGACCCAGCTCATCGAGGACATCCTCGACGTCTCGCGCATCATCGCCGGCAAGCTGCGCCTCAACATCCAGAAGACCGACCTGCACACGGTGGTGCGCCAGGCGATGGACGCGGTGCGGCCGGCGGCGGAGGCCAAGAGCGTGCACCTCGACTGCGAGCTGACGCCTGGGTCGGGCGAGTTCGCCGGCGATCCCGATCGCCTGCAGCAGATCATCTGGAACCTGCTCTCCAACGCCATCAAGTTCACCCCGCGCGAGGGGCGCGTCGAGGTGCGAGTCGAGCGCGTCGCGTCGGCGGCGCGCATCACCGTGACCGACACAGGCCTGGGCATCTCGCCCGACTTCCTGCCGCACGTGTTCGATCGATTCCGGCAGGCCGACAGCTCCATCACCCGCGTGCAGGGCGGCCTCGGGCTCGGCCTTGCCATCGTGCGCCACCTCGTCGAAGTGCACGGCGGCACCGTGCACGCCGAGAGCGAGGGGCAAGGAAAGGGTTCCCGCTTCACCGTGCAGATGCCGCTGCGCGCGGTGGCCCCGGCCGCGCCGGAGCCGCCTTCCGAGCGGAACGGCCAGGGCCAGGGCGCGGCGCGGGCGGAAGACTCACCGGCGGCCCCGCCGCCGCTCCTCCTCGCGGAGGTCGACGTGCTGGTGGTGGAGGACGAGGCGGATGCCCGCGAGCTGGTCCGCGCGGTCCTGGCCAACTACGGCGCGCGCGTGCGGACCGTTTCCTCGGTGGACGAGGCCCTGGCGCAGCTTCGCGACCACCGTCCCGAGGTGCTGCTCTCGGACATCGGCATGCCCAGCGCCGACGGCTACGCGCTCATCCGGCGCGTGCGCGCGCTGGACGAGCAGTCAGGCGGCAAGGTTCCCGCGGCGGCGCTGACGGCCTTCGCCAGCCCCGATGACCACCGCCGCGCGCTCGAGGCGGGGTTCAACGCGCACGTCAGCAAGCCCATCGAGCCCTCCGACCTGGCGCTGTTGGTCGCGTCGCTGGCCGGACGCGCGTCGGAGGTGCCCCGCCGCGTCTCGGCCTCGATGGAAGTGCCGTCCGCGTCCGTGTAGAAACGCGGCCATGAAGCTGCGCTCGATCGAGCTGGCGCCGCGCGACCCAGGGCTCTCTCGCACGCTGATCCTCTTGCACGGCTACGGTGCCGACGAGAACGATCTCCTTCCCATCGCGCACGAGTTGGACCCGCGACTGCGCGCCGTGTCGCTCCAGGCGCCGCTCTCGATGGGCGGGTCGATGCGCGCCTGGTTCAACCTGGCGCAGGACGCCCGCGGCATCTCCTTCGATCCCCAGCAAGCGCGCGAGGGGCTGCGCGCGGCGACCGGGGCGGTCGAGGAGATCGCGGCCGGCTCGCCCCGCCCGTTCCTGCTCGGCTTCAGCCAGGGCGCGGCCGTGGCGCTGGGCGTGATGCTGATGCGGCCGGAGCTCGCTGCCGGCGTGATCTCGCTCTCGGGAGTGCCGCCGGTGCTGGAACCGCAAGACCTGGCCCCGCCCGAGAAGCTGCGCGGGCTGCCGGTCTTCGCCGCGCACGGGCTGCACGATACGCTTCTGCCCATCGAGCTGGGCCGCACCGTGCGCGACGAGCTGAAGCGGCTCGGCCTCGACGTCGAGTGGCACGAATATCCCATGGGCCACATGGTCATTCCGCAGGAGATCGACGACGCCAGGCGCTGGCTGGCAGCGAGGTTGTAGAACCGGCAAGGTATGTCTTGCCACGCCAGGGGCAGCAGAGTAGGAGGCGGGCATGTCCATCCTCATCGTCGCGCTGGCGCTGGCCGCCGCCGCGGACCCCGAGATCAAGTTCGAGAAGTACACGCTGGGAAACGGCCTGACCGTCATCCTCAGCGAGGACCACCGGCTGCCGCAGGTGGCCGTCGACATCTGGTACCACGTCGGGGCGGCGAACCAGACGCCGGGGCGGAGCGGGTTCGCGCACCTCTTCGAGCACATGATGTTTTCCGGCTCGAAGCACATCCAGCCCTCTCCCTTCAAGGTCCTGGAGGGCGTGGGCGCGCGCGGCGGGTCGCAGATCAACGGCACGACCAACTTCGACCGCACCAACTACTTCGAGGTGGTCCCCAGCTCGGAATTGCCCACCGCGCTCTGGGTCGAGTCCGACCGCATGGGCTACCTGCTCGACACGCTCGATGAGCAGAAGCTCAAGATCCAGCGCGACGTCGTCTCCAACGAGAAGCGCCAGAACACCGAGAACCGCCCCTACGGCATGGCGCAGCAGCGGATCTGCGACCTGCTCTTCCCCAAGCCCCACCCCTATTACGAATGCGTCATCGGTGACATCGCCGACATCCAGGCTGCGAGCCTGGACGACCTGCGCGCCTTCTTCCGGCAGTTCTACGGGCCGAACAACGCTTCGCTGGCCATCGTGGGCGACTTCGATTCGAAGATTGCACACGGCCTGGTGGAGAAGTACTTCGGGTCCATCCCGCGCGGCCCCGAGGTGAAGCTGCCCGACATTCCGCAGCCCGACATCCAGGGGGTGGTGAAGGAGCGCCAGGAAGACAAGCTGGCGGAGCTGCCCCGTCTCATCCTCGTCTGGAAGGGCGTGCGCATGTTCACCGACGAGGAGCCGGCGGGGGACATCCTCACCGACGTGCTCGCGACGGGAAGGACGTCCCGGCTCTACAAGGCGCTGGTCTTCGACAAGCAGCTCGCCAGCAGCGTCTCCGCTTCCGACGTGGCGCTGGGCCTGGGGGGTTGGGTGCAGATCACCGTCACGCTGGCGCGGGGGCACACCATCGCCGAGGTGACGCCGGTGGTGCAGCAGATCATCGAGGAGGTGCGCAAGAACGGCGTCACCGCCGACGAAGTGGAGCGCGCCCGCCGCAACATCATCGCCGACCGGCTGCGGTCGCTGGAACGCATCGGCGGATTCGGCGGCCGGGCCGACGTGCTCAACTCCTACCAGATCTTCCTCGGCGATCCGGGATACCTGCCGCGCGACCTGGCCCGCTATCGGGCCGTCACGCCCGAGGCGGTGAAGGCGTTCGCCAACAAGTTCCTGCTCGACGGCAAGCGCATCGAGCTGGACGTCGAGCCCATCGCCAAGAAGACCGCGAGGGCGCCATGAAGATCCTTTCCCTGCTCTCGCTGGCCGCGCTGCTGGCCTGCGCGGGGCCGAAGCAGGACGCCAAGCCCATCGCCGAAACGCCGCAGGCTCCCGCCTCCGTCGCGCCACAACCGCAGCCGCCGGCGCAAATGCCAACCACGCCCCCCAAGGAGCCGCCCCCGACGGGCACTGCCACCGCCGCCCAGGCCACGCAGGGCGTGACGACCCCGGCCGCCGCGCCGCCGCTCATGCCCGACGAAGAGTTTCGCCAGAAGAAGCCCGACCCGCTCCCGGTGCAGCCGCACTTCGACCCGCCGGTGCCGGTGGAGAAGAAGCTCAAGAACGGTGCGCGCGTCCTCATCGTCGAGAACCACCAGATCCCGCTCGTCACCGTGGAGGTGGCTGTCCTGCACGGCGTCGACGCCGATCCGCCGGGAAAGCCCGGCCTGGCCGAGTTCGTGGCCGATATGCTCGACGAAGGCACCAAGACCCGCTCGGCCGCCAAGCTGGCGGAGGAGATCGAGGACCTGGCCGCCCACCTCGGCACGGGCGCGTCGCTGCAGACCTCGAGCGCGTCGCTCAATTGCCTGACCGAGACGCTGCCCCAGGCCCTCGATCTGCTCGCCGACGTGGTGCGGAACCCGGCCTTCCGCAAGGAGGACGCCGAGCGCGTGCGCGTCATCAAGCTCACGCATCTCGAGCAGAAGAAGGCCAGCTTGGGCGCGCTGGCGGGCGACGAGGCGAACCGGGTCCTCTTCGGCGAGAAGCACCCGTGGGGGCAGCCGTCGGGTGGAACGCCGGAGTCGGTCGCGGCCGTCACGCCCGACGATCTGGCGGCGTTCCATTCGGCGTGGTGGGTGCCGAACGACGCGATCATTTCGGTTGCGGGGGACGTGAAGGCCGCCGAGGTGGTCAAGTTGCTCGAGGAGAAGTTCGCCGGCTGGGAGCGACACCCGCTCCCCAAGCTCGCGCTTCCGCCCCTCCCGCCGCTCGCCGAGCGGCGCATCGACGCGCTCGACAAGCCGACCGCTACGCAATCGCAGGTGTGGGTGGTGGGCCGGCTTTTCCCGGCGCGCGACCCCGACGCGGTCCCGTTGCGCGTCGCGAATCTCACCTTGGGCGGGCTGTTCGGGAGCCGCCTCAACCTCAACCTGCGCGAGAAGCACGGCTACAGCTACGGGGTGCGCTCGGGCCTTTCGCTCCTCCGCGACACGGGCACGTTCGTCGCCTCGGGGGGCATCGTGGCGAAGAACACCGTCGAGGCGGTGGTCGAGTACGAGAGCGAGTTGAAGAGGTTCGCAGGCGGCGACGTGACCGACGAGGAGCTGGCGGTTGCCAAGGCGGCGTTCATCCGCGGCATCCCGGCCTCGCTCGAGACGAACGACGCGGTCGCGCGCGAGATGGCCAACCTCGTCTCGCTCGGGCTGCCGCTGGACTACTACCAACACTTGCCCGGACGCGTGGAGAAGCTGCGGAAGAAGGACGTGGCGCGCGTGGCGAGGAAGTGGATCAAACCCGACAAGTGGGCGGTCATCATCGTGGGGCCGGTGGGGTCGGCCAAGGACGCCCTGGAGAAACTCGGGCTCGGTCCGGTGGAGCTGAAGCCCGCCCCCGGCTCAGGGTCCGCCCCCTCCGCAGAAAAAAAATAATTGTTTTTTTGCGGCCCCGATTGCCCGAGCGAGGTGCCGTGGCCAGCGTCTTGCAGAACGTGACTGCAGGGACTGGAAACGGTGGGCAGATGCTGACGTTCTTGTCGCGGTGGTGGGGTGAGAAAGTGGGCGAGGAGGCTGCGGCGCAATTGCGCGCGCAACCGACTCTTGCGCGGTTCGCCCACTGTTCTGGAGAGTTGCGCTCGCCCGCGCTGCGGCTGGTCGGAGCGGCGGAGGACCGTGACATTTCGGTCGCGGCCCCCGCGGTCCATGTGGGTGCGTCGGCGTTCGTCGCCGGGCAGGGCGCGCGCATCTACTCGCTCGACGTGTTCCGCCGCGACCGCAGCACGCCGCGCCGCCCCCCGCGAGCCGCCTGAGCTATTTGCCGCGCTGCACTGAGTAAGTCGCGATCTCGCGCAGCGCTTGTGCCACCCTGCCTGGCAGAACGGGCGCGTCGAGCGCGCGCACCGCCTCGTCGCAGAGGCGCTCCGCCTCGGCGCGCGCCGCGTCGGCTGCCCCCGTGCGGAGCAGGATTTCCCGCAGCGCCTCGATCTCCGCGTCGGAGAGCCCCTCATTGCCCAGCCCTGCGCGAAGGCGCGCGGCTTCTTGTGGCGTGGCTGCCTCGAGGGCGCGCGCGATGAGCAGGGTGCGCTTGCCGTCGCGAAGGTCGCTGGCGTTGGGCTTACCCGTCACCTCGGGAGAGCCGAACGTGCCCAGGAGGTCGTCGGCGATCTGGAAGGCCTGTCCGAGCGGCCGCGCATACGCGCTCAGGGCATCGAGCAAGGCGCGGCTCCCCCCGGCCAGCACTGCGCCGAGACGCAGCGGCAGCTCGAAGGTGTAGCTGCCCGTCTTGAGGCGCTGCACCTCGAGCACGCCCTCGCCTGACAACTCCGGGCCGCTCGGCGCGAGCACGTCGAGCGCCTGTCCGACGATCACGTCCTGCAGCGCCTCGGTCAGCAGCCGCGCCGCCTCGAGCGCGCGCCCGGGCGCCGCCAGCACCAACTCGTAGGCCCACGCCTGGCAGAGCGAGCCGAGAAGGATGGCCACGCTCCCGCCGGTGTGCTCACCGACCCGCTTCGCCAGCGCCGCGTGCACGGTGGGTCCGCCGCGGCGCACCTCGTCGCGGTCCATGAAGTCGTCGTGGATGAGCAGGTAGCCGTGCAGAAGCTCCATGCCGACGCTGGCGTCGAGGACCGCATCGCCTTTGCCGCCCGCCGCCTCGTGTCCGAGCACGACCAGCGCGCCGCGGATGCGCTTCCCGCCCCGCAGCAGATAGTCGCGCAGGTGCGCGAAGGCCGGGCGGAGATCGACGGGCAGCGACTCGACCCGCGCCGCTTTTCGCTCGAGAAATTGCGCCAGCCGCGGCTCACACCGGCGCGCGTAGTCGAGGAGGAAGGCGGGCGGGCTCGAGGTGCTCAGGTCACTTCCGCCGACGCGCCGCGCGACGCGACCAGCTTGGCGAGGATCTCCTGCGCCCGGTGCAGCTTGATCTCACCCGCCGCGATGAGCGCGTGCGCCACTTCCTCGACGGCCGATCCCTTCGCTCCCGCGCTCACCGCCAGGTTGCGCGCGTGCAGACCCATGTGGCCCTTCTGGATCCCGACCGTCCCGAGCGCCCGCAGCGCCGCCATGTTCTGCGCCAGCCCGACCGCCGCCATGATGCCCGCCAGCTTGCGCGCGCCGGGATTTCCCATCATGCGCAGGAGCACGGGAATGAGCGGATTCGCTTTCACCGCGCCGCCCACCGTCCCCACCTGGATGGGCATCTCGGCGCTGCCGTGCAGGTGGCCGTCGATCACCCACCACTTCGTCAGCGGCTGGTACTTCCCGTTGCGCGCGCACCAGGCGTGCGCGCCAGCCTCGATGGCGCGCCAGTCGTTGCCCGTCGCGAGCGCGACCGCGTCGACGCCGTTCATCACGCCCTTGTTGTGCGTGCAGGCGCGATAGGGATCGGCGTCGGCGAAGCGCGACGCCTCGGCGATGCCGTGCGCCACCTCGGCGCCGGAAAAGCCGAAGTCCGCCAGCGACTCGAAGGGGATGCGGCACGCCGCGCGCGCCAATCTCAAGTCCGCCAGGTTGGAAAGGATGCGCAGCCGCACGCGACCGCCGGTGATGCGCTCGACGAGGGGCGCGACGCCCTCGCACATGGTGTTGATGAGGTTGGCACCCATCGCTTCCTGCGTGTCGACGACGAGGTGGACGACGGCATGCGTCTCCTCGCCGACCTTCACCAGCCGGACCTGCACGTCCTTCGCCCCGCCGCCGCGCAACTTCATCGCGGGGTGGAGCGCGTTGGCAGAAGCGAGGATGGCTTCCTTCTCGCGCAGGATCGCCTTGCGCGCCGCCTCGGGATTGGCCAGCTCGGTGACCTGCACCTGGCCGATCATGCGAGGTTCGTCGGCCCCGGCGGTGAACCCGCCGCCCTCGCGGGCGATCTTGGCCGCCAGCGACACGGCAGCGATGACCGACGGCTCTTCCACCGCCATGGGGACCAGCACGTCCTCGCCGTTGATGAGGAAGTTGAGCCCCACGCCCACCGGCAGCCCCAGCACGCCGACCGCGTTCTCGATCATCGCGTCGGCGTTCGCAAGGGGCAGCGTGGCGCTCTCGCCCAGGCCGTCCAGGTCGTCGCTGTCGACCTCGAGTTGCTCGGCGAGCCGGCGGAGCCGCTCGGCCATCTTCATTTTGTAGAAGCCCGGCAGCCTGCTGGAACCCATGCGCGATGACCTCCGTCGGTCGGCTGCGGGAAGTTGTAACGGGAGTCTTGGGGCGGCCTATGAAAGCCGCATATGGCCAATGTGAAGATTTCGAGAAGAGCTGGGCCTGCCGGCTGTCTAGCGGGCGGGGTCGCCCACGCTGCCGGCGGTCTGGGGCGCGACCTCTCGCCGCACCCCGAAATACAGGGC
>Ga0209011_1000987_pt1 | contig 10299 bp, 14 predicted proteins | sample BlaSpr_A8_OM1_M3_FD_187986 | JGI IMG/M metagenome (GOLD analysis project Ga0209011, IMG submission 187986) | Forest soil microbial communities from Thunder Bay, Ontario, Canada - Black Spruce, Ontario site 2_A8_OM1_M3 (SPAdes) (version 2) | ecosystem: Environmental > Terrestrial > Soil > Boreal... | reverse complement strand
ACTCCATCACTCCTTTTCCGTTAACGCTGCGACGCCCGGCAATTCTTTCCCTTCGAGCAATTCCAGGGCAGCGCCGCCGCCGGTGGAAATGAATGTCATCTTGTCCGCGAGGCCGGCTTGCGTCACCGCAGTGACGGAATCGCCACCACCAATGATGGTGATTGCACCCGATTGCGCGAGCGCTTCCGCGATGGCAATTGTTCCCTCCGCGAAATCCGGAATTTCAAAAATCCCCAACGGACCATTCCACAGGATCGTTTCCGCTTTCGCGATTTCCTCTCGATAAAGCGCGATCGTCGCCGTCCCGATGTCGACCGCCTGCCAACCGTCACTCACTCCGTGGTTTGGCGCGAGCCGGCTCGTGTTTCGAATCGCCGCGCCCGCGCGGATTTCCTCCGCTTCCACCACATCGACCGGCAACAAAAATCTAACGCCGCGCTTCTTCGCCAGATCGACCAGTTCATGGGCGAGATCGAGTTTGTCGGATTCGACGCGACTTTTGCCGATCGGAATTCCTTGCGCCCTGAAAAAGGTATTTGCCATCGCGCCGCCGATCAAAATCGTGTCGGCCTTTTCCATGAGCGCCTTGAGGACGCCGATCTTATCGGAAACTTTTGCTCCGCCCATGATCACGACGAAGGGTTTCGCCGGTTTGTCGAGTTCCTCGTGCAGATATTTCAATTCTTTCTCCATCAAAAAACCCATCGCTGATTGGGCGACGAATCTTGTGATGCCCGCGGTCGAGGCATGCGCGCGATGCGCCGAGCCGAAGGCATCGTTCACATAAAGATCGCCCAGTTTCGCGAGTGCTTCGGCGAATTTCGGATCGTTCGCTTCTTCTTCCGGATGGAAGCGGACGTTTTCCAGCAAGGCAACGTCGCCCTCCCCCATGTGCCGAATGATCTTTTCCGGTACGGTCCCGATGGTGTCCTGACTGAAGATAACCGGACAATGGATGAGTGAATGCAAGCGATCTCCGATCGGACGAAGCGAATATTTTTCGACGCGCTTTCCTTTTGGCCGGCCGAGATGCGACATCAAAATCGTCTTCGCGCCGTGTTCGCGCAGGTAGTTGATGGTCGGCAAGCTTTTCCGAATGCGCGTATCATCGGTTATCTCGATTTTTCCCGCGTGCTCCTCGATCGGCACATTGAAATCGACCCGCACAAGCACGCGCTTGCCGCGAACATCGAGGTCTCGGAGAGCGAGTTTCATGTTCGCCGGAGGAATGGAGTGTTGGAGTGATGGAGTGGTGGCACAGAATTCATTACTCCACTACTCCATGGCCGAATTTTATTTCCCCAGCACCTCCAGCAGTTCCACGCAGCGATTGCTGTAGCCCCACTCGTTGTCGTACCAGCCGACGACTTTCACGAAACGGTTGCCGAGCATCAGCGTCAGTTTGCTGTCGAAAATGCACGAGTGCGGGTTGCCTACAATGTCCCGCGAAACGAGCGGCTCATCGCTGTATTCGAGCACCCCTTTGTAGCTCTTGTCGCTCGCGGCATCTTTGAATGCGGCATTGATCGCATCAACCGTCGCGTCCTTTGAAAGAACAGCGGTGAAATCGGTCACGGAACCGTCCGGCGTCGGCACACGAAACGCGCCGCCATTTAATTTGCCTTTCAATTCCGGAATCACTTCGCCGATCGCTTTGGCCGCGCCCGTGCTCGATGGAATGATGCTGATCGCGGCCGCGCGCGCCCGTCGCAAATCTTCATGAGGAAAATCGAGGATGCGCTGGTCGTTGGTGTAACTGTGAATCGTGCTCATGAAACCGTGCTCGACGCCGAATTTGTCGCGCAAAACTTTGGCCAGTGGCGCGAGACAATTGGTCGTGCAGCTGGCGTTCGAAACAATGGTGTGCTTCGCCGGATCGTAAATATTATCGTTGATGCCGATGCAAAGCGTCGCATCCGGATTCTTCGCCGGCGCGCTGATTAAGACGCGTTTTGCCCCGGCCTTACTAATGTGCAGCTCAGCTTTGTCGCGGCTGGTAAAAAATCCGGTCGATTCCAGGACAACATCGACATTGAGAGTTTTCCACGGGAGATTTCCCGGATCGCGCTCCTTCAAAATCTTAATCTTGTGGCCGCGCACGACGATGTTTTCCTCGTCGTGACCGATTTCACCGTTGAACTTGCCATGGACCGAGTCCCATTTGAGGAGGTGGGCAAGCGTCTTCGTGTCGGTCAGATCGTTAATCGCGCGAACGCGCTCGACTTGTTTTTGCGTCATCGCGCGCAAGACGTTGCGGCCGATGCGCCCGAAGCCGTTGATTGCGTAATTTGCCATAGGAGTGTGGAAGGGGTTGAAGAGTTAAAGCGTTAAACCGAAAACGCTCGACGCTCAACGTTCAACATTCAACGTCCAACTCTGTCTGAATCTAAACCAGTCAGCGTTGCATGTTGGACATTTTCTAAATGAAAGATCTCGCTCGAGCTCTCGGCGTCGTCTTATCGATCTTGTGCATGCACTCCGCAGGCGCGGCACGACACTACTCTTCTCAAACGAAACGCATCCTCGTACTGGGAGACAGCTTGTCGGAAGGATTCGGGCTCAGGCAAAGCGAAGCCTACCCCGCGTTGCTCATCGACAAATTGCACGCGGCAAGTTTGAGCTTTGAAGTAACGAACGCCAGCGCCAGCGGTGGCAGCACCGAAGGCGGATTGCGCCGACTCCCGCCTCATCTCAAGCGCAAGATCGACATCTTCATTTTGGAACTGGGCATTAACGACGCTTTTCACGGCGTGCCGATTGACAAAATTCGAAGCAATCTCCAGGAGATCATCGACCAGGTAAAAGCGCACAATCCCAATGTGCGAATCATAATCACGGGAATGCAGTTCCCAAATTACACAGCCGACGAGTACGTTTTCACCTTTGGGAAGATGTTCAGCGAGCTCGCGACGAAAAATCACACCGCGCTTGTGCCATATCTGCTCGAAGGTGTCGGCGGCGATCCGTCATTGAATTTGCCGGACGGGATTCATCCGAATGCAGCTGGCCAACACATTCTCGCCGAAAACGTCTGGCGCGTGCTCGAGCAAATCGCACGCGAGACAGCCAGCGCGTCTGCGAGTAACGTTAAATAACTAATGGATCCCGCGCGACCAAACGAACCCGAACCGAACGACCCGTTCAATCCCGAGCGGGCCAATCACGCAATTTTAGAAACGATCGAAATCGCGACGGAAGGCGAAGATTGCGACGAATGCGTGCGGAAACTGCGCAAACCGCTCATGCGCATCAACGGCGTTCGCGACGTCAAAGTCGATCTTGGCCGCGAACGCGTCATCGTCACATTCGATGCCCGCAAAACGCACACACCCGATTTGCACGACGCGATTTTGAAAAGCGGCTACAAACCCGCGCGATTTCCAGATTAGAACGCCGAACGCTCAATCTCGAATCCTCTGCATTCGACGTTGGACGTTGAGCGTTTCCTTTATTTTACTGCCGGTTGCTGTTGCGTCAGGCAATGAAATGTCCCGAGGCCCCAGATTAATTCGCGGCCATCAATCCCGATGACGCGGCGATCTGGAAAAAGCTTTTGCAGGATCGACAATGCGATTCTGTCATTCGCATCAGCGAACGTCGGCAGAAGCACGCATGAATTCGCGATGTAGAAATTCGCGTAGCTGGCCGGCAAGCGCAGATTTTCGCGTACAATTTTGTTCGGCATCGGCAATGTCACGATGTCGATCTTGCGATTGCCGATCTTCATCTTGCGCAAGCGCGCGAGGTTCTCTCGCAACGGCTCGTAGTTTTTGTCGTCGCGATTTTCTTCGACAACCGTAAGGATCGTCCGCCCGGAAACGAAACGCGCCAGATCGTCGATGTGACCGTCGGTGTCGTCGCCTTCGATTCCCTCGCCGAGCCAAAGAATTTCGCGCGCGCCGAGATAATCGCGCAGGCGTGTTTCAATTTCGTCGCGATTCAAATTCGGATTGCGATTTGGATTTAGCAAACATGACTCGGTCGTAAGGAGCGCGCCATTGCCGTTCACGTCGATCGCGCCGCCTTCCAAAATCATGCGCGGGTAAAATACCGGAACATCGAAAATCTCCGCCACGCGCGTGGGGACGACTTCATCGAGATCGAAGGGCGGATATTTATTTCCCCACGCGTTGTAATCCCAATCGACAATTGCGAGACGCGGTTCTTTTTTTCGCGTCAAGAAAATCGGTCCGTGATCGCGGCACCACGGCTCGTTGGTCGGAATGCGATGGAACGTGATTCGTTCCATCGACAACCCGCGCAAGACTTGCCGCGCTTCGGCCTCATGAGCGCCGTTGCAAACGTTGATGCAAACGTTCTCCGATTCGACCAGCGCCTCAACCATTGCGCGCAGCGTCGGCAGGACGCGATCGAACGAATCGGGAAAACTGATTCCTTCGCGGCGAGGCCACGAGAGCCAGGTCGCGGCATGCGGTTCCCATTCCGCCGGCATGCGGTAGCCGAGCGCGAGGGGTTTTTGCTCTTCATTATTCATCCGGGAAAACGTTCAACGCTCAGCGTCTAACGTCCAACGTCGAAATGGTAGGGCCGGCGTCACCGCTTTGCGCCGGCAGCAGCGCTTTGTCTCTGGGGAGCGCGGCCAATGGTGCAGTTTCGTTTGCAGTGCGTGCAGTTGATGACACGTCTCGCATCGTTGATCAGCGCGCGCTCGAGATCGGCGACTTTGAGATGGACATGGCCGATGCGCACCCGTGGGTCGATTGGTTTCGATCAGTTAGGCATTTTCAAGGTTCGTCGGCGCGACGAGCCGTCACGCCCCACCGTTCTAATCTTTCGGCGCTTTGAGTTCGGCGAGTTTTTCTCGAGCGCGATTGACATCGGATTTATGCGCGCTGCCGAGCGCGAGCAGTTTCTGTTGTCGATGGACGTTGGCTTCGGCGGCGGCGAGTTCGGCGCGTTCACGTTTTGCCGCGGCGATCTGCGCGGCTTCAGTTAGTTGCGCGAGCGTTGCTTTCGCTGCTTCCAGTTCGTCTTTAGTGCTTTCGCCGGCTGCGAGTTGAGATTCTTGCGCGGCAAGTTCGGCTTTCGCCTGCGCGAGCCGCGCGTTGGCAAGGTCGGATTCCAGCCGAATCGCCCGGAATGCGCGCTGCTCCGCCTCCACTTTCGATAACGCGCCGATTTTGCAGAATCGTTCGACGCCGGCGGCGTTTCTTTTCGCGCGTTGGAAATCTTTTTCCAGCCGCGCAAGATCGACATCTGGCGCGGGCGTGGCCGCCGCACTCGCAGGCAACGGTTCGTCGGATCGATTTGGAATCAACAACGGCGGCTCGATATCGAATGAAACATCGGAGTCGTCCGGCGGCGGTTCGTCCGCGGCCAGTGCCGCCAGCGCCGTTGCGACAACCGCGACCGGCAACGTCAAGACGCGCCTCATGCCATAAGGTTATCATGAAATTCCCGGCAGCGACCAGCGCGGCGTTCTTTTTGATGTCGGCCGCGCCAAAAAATTTCCTTTCCATCCAAAAATAATCTGGCATACCAAGCGCTCGTTAAACCAACGGTGCATTCCCTCCTTGTTAAAACGATGTGCAGCGCGGCAATTTTTGCTGCGCCTGTTGCACCGGCAATCGCCGCCCCGTTTCCTTTCTTCGGGCCGACGGTCCCGGGAAACACAGCTTGTCTTCGCTTCGGGCTTGCGTGCGCACCGGCGAATGCGCCGCTCGTGGTCAAGCGGGCGATCTGGGCCGCCAACCAACTTCGTTCCAAACCTTATCGCTTCGGCGGTGGCCACGCGTCGTTCCTCGATAACGGCTACGATTGTTCGGGAACAATTTCCTACATGCTCGGCGGAGCCGGATTGATTAGATCACCGATGAGCTCTTCCGATTTGCGCGGTTTCGGTCAGAGCGGCCGCGGAAAATGGATCACGGTTTACGCGCACAATGGCCACACCTTCGCGGTCATCGCCGGTCTGCGACTCGACACGACGCCCTGGGACAATTACACCGGTCGCTGGGCGCCGCGCTGGCAAACTACGAATCGGATGCCGTTCGGCTTCGAAGCGCGGCATCCGGTTGGGTTGTGAGGCTGCGGACGAGGCGACTTGTTTCAAATCTGAAATCTCAAAGCTCCAAGCTCCAGGGAAATTCCAGACATCAAATGCCAGACGCTGTAGCCACGCGCCTGTGGCGCGTCGCGGGGGCGCGCCGCCTTCGGAGTGCGCGGACATGTCCGCGCTTTGGAACGAGGCGACATGTCGCCTCGTAAAGAAAGCGGCGACGTGTCACCGCACTCCAAATCTTGCGCCAGTCCGGACGCACAGCGCCGTGGCTACATCTGAAATGAAACGCATTGATCTAATCCAAAGCATCTCAGATTTCATACCCAAGATATATCGCGCAAAATGATAAGATCGACATCTACCGCGTCGGACTTTGGTTTTAGCGCCTCGGAGTTGCGCACGCTGCGCGCGCTCAAAACTCCGGCCGGGGTTCAGCGATTTCTCGATGAGTTACCGTATAATCTCAGCTACACAGCGCTTTCGCCGCAAAAAGTTTTGCGCGATCGCACCGCGTCTTGTCTGGAAGGCGGAATCTTTGGCGCGGCCGCTTTGCGCGTCCTCGGATTCCCGCCGTTGATCTTTGACTTGGAAGCGGACCAGGACACCGATCACGTCGTTGCCATCTTCAAAGTGCGCGGACATTGGGGCGCGGTCGCCAAATCGAACTTCACCGGTTGCCGTTATCGTGAACCGGTTTACCGAAGCCTTCGCGAACTGGCCATGAGCTATTTCAACATTTACTTCAACCTGCGCTGGGAACGCACGCTGCGCCGCTATTCACGCCCGGTCAACCTCGCCCGCTTTGACCGTCTGCACTGGATGAGTTCCGAAAACCCGATCTGGTTCATCGCCGAACATCTTTGCGAAATCCCGCACATCTCGCTGCTCACACCGGCGATGGAAAAACGCCTCACCCGCGTCGATCCGCGCACCATCCACAGCGAAATGGTCGGGCACAGAAAGAGGTAGCCGAGGATTGTTATCGCTCGGCGGTGGTTGGATCGATTACCGACTTGACCTCTGAGATTCGATTAGCCGGAAACCCACCTTGCTTTGCGTGTTCCTGCACCATCTCCTTGTTTGGCGCGATGTAGACGCAGTAAACTTTTTCGTCGGTGACATAACTTTGCACCCACTGGATCTGTGGGCCGAGATTGCGCAGCACTCCGCAAGATTTTTGTGAGATACCTCGCAGTTCTTCGGGCGAGAGTTTCCCAGCGTTCGGAATCTCGCGTTCAATTACAAATTTTGGCATAAAGAATTGGCCTCGAGCCTTCCCTTTTTACTTGCGGAACCCAACAGCGGTCAATCCCACACTCCCACGATCGCTTCCTTCAATCAACGCAGATGCGGGTTACTACCGCAATCGCTTCCTGCTCCAGCGGCGCTTCCGGATAACCGATCGTGACGCATTCGAAAAGATACTTGCGCAGGAAAGGCAGAATTCCGCCGAGCCGCTCGTATTGCGCGGTGTGAACGAGCTCGTGCGCGACGAGCGAGCGATCGCGCCAGCAATCTGAGCGAACAAAGATGCCGTGACCTAAAGTCAGCCCCCGTGGAGCAGGCGTGAGAAATCGAATTGCTCCCGTCGCAGCTTTTAAAATTGGATGGCGAGGCGTCGGGATCGTATCCACTTGTAACAGGCGAACACGCTCGGGCTCCTGAACTCCGATTGCCTTTGCATCGATAATTTCTTGTTCAGCAAGTGGCACACCTTCGCGCAAAATTCGCGCCTCCTCCTCAGCGGCCCATTCCGCTGCGAGTGGAAGCAGCGTTTCAAATTGGCCGAGCACCGATTTTCGATCCACATAAGAAAACCAAAGCAGGAACCTGGCCTTGCCGATCGAGATTTTTTGCTGTAGCGGCGGCTCTCGGCTCTCCTCAGCCGCAATTCACGGCGATGCGAGAAGCGACGATGAGCTTGGTGTATTAATTGCCTGGCGCCGCCATCGACTTGACCGGATTCGATTCGATTGTGCCCAGGGCGGGTTTACCCCACAAGAAATTAGGAAGCGCGCGGTCTCTGCAGTTAAGTAAATTGTGAAATGAGCGTGCAAGTTTACGGTTGTAATCATGTCGTGATCGAAGTGGACGACATCAAGAAGGCGATCGCGTTTTACAAAGATGTGTTCAATTTGGAAAAACTCGACAGCGGCGAAGGCGACGCGTTTTTCAAGCTCGGCGAACATCAATTTCTCGCCATCTTCGAGGTGGAGAAATTACAACCCGATCGGATGCGGCATTTCGGCATCATGGTGCGCGACGAACAGCAGCTGGCGGAGGTGCGCAAGAAAATCACCGGCAAATATAAACTCAAACTTGAGCCGCCGTTTCGGTGCGATTTTCGCGATCCGTGGGGCAACCGCATCCAGGTTGTCGATCTTCACGATGAATCGCTCATTTGGCTTCTTCCTTACCGCGAAGTGCAGAAAGCGGGGATCAAGTTCGCGGAGCAATAAGAGCTCGCACCAAGCTCCCAAAGGTCACAAAGAAAATGGTTTCATCCTTCCTTCGTGTCCGTTGTGTCCCTTTGTGCGAGTAGTTTTCTGGCCCTGCATTTACACGCATGACTAAACTCTCGGGCAAAAATATTCTCATCACCGGCGCGTCACAGGGACTGGGGCGCGAGATCGCGCTGCGGTTCGCGCGCGAAGGCGCGGCTGAACTTTCGCTGGTCGAGCGGCATGCCGATCAGCTAAACAAAGTGCGTGATGAGATTCGCAAGATCGCGCCGAAGATCGACATCGTCGTCATCGAAGCCGACGTGAGTAAACCGCGCGACATCGAGCGAATGGTCGCCACCATGCTCGCACAGTTCAAAGGCCATCTCGATGTGCTGGTGAACAATGCATCGACCATCGGCCCATCCCCGATGCCGAACCTGCTCGATTATCCGGTGGAAGATTTTCGCGAAGTAATCGACACAAATTTGATCGGACCGTTTCTGCTCATCAAGAATGCGCTGCCGGCGATGATCGAGCGCGGCGGTTCAATCATCAACGTGACAAGCGACGCCGGCCAAGTCGGTTATCCCGGCTGGGGCGCCTACGGAATTTCAAAATTTGGTCCGGAAGGGATGTCGCAAACGTGGGCATCGGAACTCGAAGAGACCGGCGTGCGCCTACATTGTCCTGCACACCGGACTTTCTTCGTACATGGATGACGAGCTCGATCGCGCGCATCCCGCTTCCGAAGAGGAATATTTTGTCAGCGCGACGACTGCGGAAGAAATTAATCGCGCGCGGAAAAGTGGCGGTCGCATGATCGCGGTCGGCACCACCACCGTACGGGCGCTTGAATCAGCCGTCGACGAATCTGGACGCGTCCGGGCTCAACACGGCTACACGCGATTGCGGATCGACAATAAGCATCGATTGAAAGCCGTTGATGGCTTGCTCACCGGCTTGCATGAGCCGCAAGCGACTCATCTCGATTTGTTGAGCGCATTTTTGCCGGCGGAACAAATTCGCGCCGCTTATGAGGAGGCAATTGAGCGCCGGTATCTTTGGCACGAGTTCGGCGATTTAAACCTGATTTTGTAATTTCAATCCAGCGCGCCGCTTGAGCGCTCAATGTCGGCTCGCGCTGGCCCCGTACATGACACCGACTTCGCCCTGGATTTCATAGTTGCTCTCCGGTTGCCGGACGATGGACTTCGAATCCGCCTGTCCAGCCGGCTTCGCATTTGGGCAACCGCTGAATTGAACTCAGTGAACTCCGTAGAGTTGCAATAGTTACAATAAATATCAATGCCTACGGTCTCACCCACATCGCGCTGGCGGTGAAAAGCGCAAAACGCCCAAAGTAACACGTCTGTTACTTTTCAGCAGCAGCCATCTGCGGATTTCAACCATCCAAAGTTTGCATGAGCGACGAAGAAATGACGTGAACCTGCTTTCATTTAAATCTGCGTCGGCCAGCCGAGCTCGGACCAATGTTGCCTTGGCGGTGGTGTGTCCCAAAAACAAGAACTCACGTTTTCGAATGTCGCGAATGCGCATGCCGGCTGAGCGCGGCCGGCCACGGAGGTTTGCGCTCGTCGCGGCCGCGGCGCTGCTCGCGGCTCCCGCTGGTTTGGCGCAGGTTTACCAGCAAGCCAATCTCGTTTCAGACTTGCCAGGGATGGCGGCTCATACCGATTCCAACCTGGTGAACCCCTGGGGCATTGCCTCGAGTGCGAGCTCATTTTTCTGGGTCACCGACAATCACACGGGCGTCGCGACCCTCTATGACGGCAGCGGCACGCCACAGTCTCTGGTGGTGACGGTGCCGCCTGA
>Ga0209011_1000986_pt1 | contig 10303 bp, 12 predicted proteins | sample BlaSpr_A8_OM1_M3_FD_187986 | JGI IMG/M metagenome (GOLD analysis project Ga0209011, IMG submission 187986) | Forest soil microbial communities from Thunder Bay, Ontario, Canada - Black Spruce, Ontario site 2_A8_OM1_M3 (SPAdes) (version 2) | ecosystem: Environmental > Terrestrial > Soil > Boreal... | reverse complement strand
GACGCTCGGATCTCCCGCGATTCGGCCGAGCGCATCATTGACGGCCATCGCCAGTTCGTTGTTCAGCGCATTCAACCGGTCGGGGCGATTCATCACCAAAGTGGCGATGCCATCGTGCTTCGCTTCCAGGATGACTGGTCCAGCTTGCGCGGGTTGTGGAGTGTTGCTCATGGGGAACTCCGTTCAGTGACTTCGGACCTCGTGTTCTTTACCGATGCGAGCAACGAGTTGCGCCAACTTTCTAAAATGCCGCATCTTCTCGCTTCTGCCTGTGGCATTCGCGCCGCTGGTGGAAGGCAGGACATACACGCGCGCGCCGTACAGCAGTTCTTTCTGAATGCCAAATTTGCATTTTCGCTGGGCAAACTGTTCGTAAGTAAGTTTCCCGTTAAAGGCCACAACATGAGGAGCGAATTCCTCGAGCTTCTGCGAGAGGACGATCCGGCCTTCGGCGTAGTCTTCACGCTTCAGTTCCTCAATGCCTTTCGTGGGACGCTTCACCAAGTCGGTAAGTCCCACGCCGAATTCGATCACCCGCTTGTCGTCGTGATAATCGAAGGGCTCCGGCACAACGCCGCTCTCATAGAGCATGGGCCAGAATTCGTTCCCGCGGCCGGCATAGTAGTGGCCCACGCGGACGGAGGACTCGCTCGGATTGCACCCAACGATCACGAGTTTCATTCCTTTGCGGAGGTGGTCGGGAAGTGTTCGCATTACGCCAGCTTACTATGCCTTTGGATTTTACTACTTAGCCTTGAAGTAAGGAGCGCACATTTCGACATAGGCGGCCAGGCCTCCTTGGCATCCTCGCCGGCAAAAAGAAATTGCCGGAGATCGCGCTCAATACCATTCACAAATCCGGTTCATCCCGCCGGAAAGGCGTAGGACGGCGAACCGAAATTTGAGAACCAAAGCGAAACCACCGGAAGCGCGTTCGTCGAAGAGCTCCCGCGCCAAATTGTACTAGCGGTGCCGCCAAGCGACAACTTCCGAGGGACTAGCGCTTTCCAGTCAGTCCTTATGATGGTCGGCACCTCTCCCAGTGGCAGGATGCGCCGCAAAGCGCTCTAAGTAGCTAACATTGAATGACTTGAGTATGGTTTTGCAACGGCAACCTATACCATGCCATTCTCAAAGCGCAACAACGCCGTAACTTTCCCTCATTTCTTGAATCTCACCGCTAGCAGCATCATCTAAACAGGAGGACGGGGAAGTGTTCAATGCTTTGTGCTACCTTTATACATTCGAGAGCGAGGATGCAGCCGCCGGTCGGCCTGCTTAAACCATTGAGCGCACCGAATCCCCACCGTCTGCCTTCCACCGTTGCGCGCGACGACGAACACCTGCTGGTGGCCGCCGCCAAGCGCGGCGATACGCATGCCTTCGAAGAGCTGGTAAACCGCTACGAAGCGAAAATCTTTCGGCTGACCATGAACATCACGCGGAATCGCGAAGACGCCGAGGACGCCATGCAAGACGCCTTCCTCAAGTCTTATTCGCACCTCAAGGATTTCCAGGAAGACTCCCGCTTTTACACCTGGCTGGTGCGCATCGCCGCGAACGAAGCGCTGATGCGCCTCCGCAAACGCCGCCCGAACCAGTTTTCGCTCGACGAGCCGATTGAGGGCGATGAGGACCTCATGCCCCGCGAGCTTGAGGACTGGGGGCCAAGCCCGGAGCAGCGGTTTGCTCAAACGGAAATGCACGAAATCCTGTCTGAGGCCATCGACCACCTCGAGCCGGATTTCCGGGTCGTTTTTGTGCTGCGCGACGTCGAAGAGCTTTCGACCGAAGAAACCGCCAAAGTAGTCGGCATTTCGGTTCCCGCGGTAAAGTCCCGGCTGCTGCGGGCCCGGCTCAAACTCCGGCAAAAGCTGAATCGCTATTTTCGGCAGGGTGGCGCAAATTGAATTGCAAAGGCGTCATTCGCGAGATTTCCGATTACATCGACGGTGAGCTCGATCTATCGGTGAAGCAGGAACTCGAACGCCATCTCGAGCACTGTGGGGAGTGCAAGATGGTGGTCGATCAGACTAGGTTGACCGTGGATGTCTTCTGCGATTCTAAACCGGTCGAACTGCCGGGCGAGGTGAAGTCCCGGCTGCATGATGCCTTGCGCCGCAAGCTCCAAGAAAAAAGCGTTTAGGCTGTTCTCCTAGCTTTTCCCGCCATCACTCCATAGCGGCAATTCCCTGCCAAGCCTTTTCTCTCGTGCCATCGCATGGACCTTTATCGCCACGGCGAGATCCCAGGACGCAATCCCATTCGATTTGAAAAGTGTGACTTCCGTATCGCTGGTTCTGCCGGTGGCTTTCCCTGCGACAATTTCGGAAATCTTTTTGACACCTGTCCAGCAACTCTCATCGCCATGAAAAGCGATGATCAGATCGCCCGCTTCCTGCCGCGACTGTTCCACGGAATCCACGACAATGATGTCAGCACTGGCGACCGCTTCATCGTCCAGCTCGCGCTTGTGCGCGTGGTTGGCGCCAATGGCATTGATGTGGGCCCCGGGCGCCAGATCCGTTCCGCTTACAACCGGCTGCGAGGCTGTTGTGGCCGTGCAGACGATATCCGCGCCGCGCACCGCCTCTGCCGCGGACGCACACGCCTGTACGGGAATGCCCAGCCGTTTGGACATCTCTTCGCAGAACTTCTCGCGCTTGGACGGATCGCGTCCGTAGGCGCGCGCGGATTTCAGCTTTCGAACCACGGCAACCGCTTCGAGCTGCGTCCTGGCCTGACCCCCGGTGCCAATGATTGCCGCGACGCGAGCATCTTTGCGCGCCAAGTATTTCGTGGCCACGCCAGAGGCCGCGCCGGTTCTCAGCTGCCCCATGTATTCCGCTTCGATCAGCGCCAGCAAGTCGCCCGTGGCCATCTCGTAGAGAGGAACCAGAAAGCGCAGCTTGCCGCGCACATAGGTGTACTGCTTCATCGCGACGAAGCCCAGGGAGAAATCCGCCGCGGCCATATAGTGAAAGAATCCGCTGCCGGGCAATTCGAATCGCCTGCGCGGGTGGACGACCACTTCCCCCGTGGCCTGCTTACGCGAAATTTCTTCCACGGCCTCCACCGCCAGCGGCATCGTTAACACTGCCCGCACTTCCGCTTCGCTGATATGCAGCGTCATCGTTTCACTCTCCGCCTCGGGCCCTTGATCTCAGAGTACCAGCGACATCTCAACTACTCCGGTATCCATCCGACCCCTATGCCCAATTGCAAAAGATTCTGGACCCAATGAGTTATCTTGCCGGAGTCTTTGTCTGCTTCGCCGAACCGTATTTTCCGGAAGCCGCACTCGCATCTCGGATGCGGCGAACAACGGTCTGGTTCAAGCGGTAGACGCGCTCTTCTTTGCTACCATCCATGACCCGGAAACGAAACTCGGGTTCGCTCTTGGGCCCTTTGCCAACGCGAACTGGTATCTGGCCGCACAGATTATTTTCGATGAATGCGGTTTCGTAGCGGCTCTTCTTGGCGTACCACGTGTACACGCGCAGCGCCGTAAAGTCACAGACTTGGCCTTCCGGCCCGCGCGCCGCGGCAACGAGGTACTGTGGCTTATCGCCCGATGGGTCGCTCACGCGATTCAGTTCAAACCATGCCAGCGGGCGAATATTTGCGGAGGCCGCTCCTTCGCGCAAGGGTTCCGGCAGATCAAGCTCGACGAAACGCGCGACCACCCAGCCGGCGATAGGCGCGGTTTGATCTCCGGGTTGCGTTGTGTTTGCGGATTCGGCTGCGCGAGCCGAGGCTTCCCCAGGAGGCCGCGTTGCAACACCGCGGACCAAAAACCAATCCTCTTTTTTCGTTTCCTGCGGCTCACTCGCAGAGTCCTTCTCATCCGCGACTTGTACCCAATCGGACACCGCGCGGCCCACAATCTCCACCGGAACGTTTCGTCCGAATTTATAGAGGCGTGGCTCCGTCCGCCCAGGCTGCACCCGCAAATTGGTGGAGACCTTGGTGCGCCCGCGCGCCTGCACTGGCATTCCTCGCGTTTGCTCCAGGAGCTTGATGCTCCGCTGCCACAGGGCTGGCTCCATCAATTGCCGGCTTTCCACCCAGCCAACCGTGCCGGCGATGGTTCGCACTTTCACGTAGTCATTGCGCTTACCGACCACGTCCACGCGTTCTCCGTAATGCAGCGTTCCCACCTGCTCGCGGACCTGCGCGATGCCACTCAGGAGAGGGGCGACTTTTTCGCTGACAAAGGCTTCGCCCAGCGTTTCACGCTTCGGCCGGAGCATCCAGGCCGCCAGAGTCACCAGAGAAAGCAGCGGAACTGCAATGAGGAGTTTCCTCTTCATGCGCCGCCCTCGAACGTATTGCCCGCAACGCGCATGGAGGGCGGGTTGATCGCAGCACCCGCCACGCAGCAAATGACACTGTTCAATGCCGCGGCGTCAGCTGCGCCGCCATCGGCACCGCTCGTCTCAACCCTCGTCATGATTCTCCATTGCTTCGTGATTCGCTAAGGATTGTACCTGAAACCCCGGTTACGCCGCGGCTGCCGATGAGGGCTATGCATTTCTGCTAAAATTCCGAAGCGGTCGAATCACACTTTTGAAATGGATCGCGGAGGACCGTTCATGAAGTCGCTCAATTCCCTTCAGCCGCTGGGTTTGCTGATCCTTCGCTTGGCTCTCGGGCTGATTTTCTTCTCCCACGGGTATCCGAAGCTGGCGCACTCATCCACGGGAATGCAGGAGTTCTTTGTGCAGCACGGTCTACCGGGATACTTCGTCTACATTGCAGGGGTGTTGGAAGTTTTCGGCGCCATTCTTTTGGTCTTGGGGTTGTTTACGCGCGCTGCGGCGCTGCTCCTGGCCATCGAAATGGGCGTGGCCATCTGGAAGGTTCACAGCACCGGAAGCTACCTAGCGGTGCACAATTACGAATTCCCCCTTGCGATGCTTGCGGGAAGCTTCGCGCTCGCCACCGTCGGCGCAGGGTTACTGTCTCTCGACCATCCCCTATTCGAGGGTGGAGGCAAGTCACGGCCCCCAAAATATTCGAAGCTCGCCAAGTAAATCCCTGCCGGGTGAATCATTCGCGGCGCCCGCGTAGACACGAGTTTTCGCTGGCTATCGAATGTCAACTTGCCCTACACTGCTCTCAACTCCGCCAGGGTCCCAAGAAATCTCGGTCAAGACAGTCGGTAAAAGAGGAACTATGGCCACAGCTGTAGCACACCCAAGCAATCCCGCGAAACGTGCCGTTGGTCTGCCAGGCCGCCGATACGATCACGTCTTTTTCTCGGCCATGGCGCTGCTGATGCTGGCAACCGTTTTCGTGGGCTTTGCGCGCACCTACTATCTCGCCGGAGTGTTCCACGCGCGGCTGCCCAGTCTGATCATTCACCTGCATGGGGCGGCATTTTCCTGCTGGATTCTCTTGCTCGTGACGCAAACGTCGCTGGTCTCCGCCGGCCGCGTGGACATTCATCGCCGGCTGGGCATTGCCGGCTTTCTCCTCGCGTGTCTTATGGTTATCCTCGGCGTTTTGGCGGCCACCGATTCGCTCGTTCGGGAAGCCGGCCCTCCAGGCGGGGATCCGAGATTTTTCTACATCGTTCCACTGACGGACATGCTGCTTTTTGGGACGCTCGTCTCTTTCGCCTTCCGCGCCCGCTCGAATCCCCCTGCGCACAAGCGCCTCATCCTCGTGGCCACGGTTGCACTGATGATCGCCGCCATCGGCCGTTGGCCCTTCGACTTGGTCCGTGGAAATCCGGTTATGGCAGGGCTGTCCTCCTACATCTTTCTATTGTTCCTGGTGGCCTACGACCTGTGGTCCACGCGCAAGGTTTATCGCGCAACGCTCTGGGCAGGCGCGTTCCTCATCTTCGTGCAACAGGTAAGAATACCCATCGGCAAAACGGCCGCGTGGCACGCCTTCGCCACTTGGGCCCAATCCCTGGCCCGTTAACGCAGTTTATCCTCCGGTCTTCGAGAAGGGACCGCGGTCGATTCGCTCAGAATAGATTGCGCGCCCGATAAACCACTGTTGCAATGCGGGAGTTGTCGAGCGTCGAACAGTGAGTTGACGTTCGGACGTATCACGAGCATATCGGAAACTGAATCATCACCGAATGATCCGTGCTCTTAGTTCTAGCTGGCAGTCTAAGAAACCACGGTCGCAGATGTCGGTATTACTCCAGCCGGGGCCACGGGGAGCACGATCCAAAGAACGAGGTAAGCAAGAATACCCGTCCCGCCAACGAGTATGGCGAGTAGCCACACGACCCGGACGATGGTGGGATCAAGGTCAAAATAGTCGGCCAGGCCGGCGCATACGCCGGCAATCTTCTTGTCGGTGCTTGAGCGCATCAGCTTCCTCTTGCCGCCCGTCTCCGGCGAGAGGCCTGGCGGTGAAGTTTCCGGCTGCTTGGCGCCGCAGTTGTAGCAAAACCGAGAACCCACGGCGATGTCTTTTTGGCAGTTTACGCAAGTCATTAGATCACCCCCACAGAGCGATTTTTCCCGGCGTCCCTACACATAAGTACGCAAATGCAGCTGAAAAAGTTTCCTCCCCAGGAAGTCTAATGCTAATCGGCTCAATACTCCAGAAGCTGCTTCACGGCCGCCGTAATGTGGCTCGTCTGGGGAAGGATCACATCCTCGAGCTTCGGCTGATATGCGCAGAAGGTATCCATGGCCGCAACGCGCCTGACCGGGGCGTCCAGCTCCTCGAAGAGTTCGTCTGCAATGCGCGCCGCGATCTCCGCGCCATACCCCCAGCTCAACATGTCTTCGTAAGCCACGATGACCCGGTGCGTCTTTCGAACGGTGGACGCAATGGCCTCCCAGTCGTAAGGCGAGAGCGAACGCAAGTCGATGATTTCAACGGAAATGCCCTCGCGCTCCAGTTGGGCCGCCGCCACTTCGGCGCGATGGACCACTGCGCCGTAGGTGATGATGCTGAGGTCGCTGCCCTCTTTCACCATGCGAGCCTTGCCGAACGGAATCGTAAAATCGGGCCCGGGATGCTCCGAACGGTTGTACGGCTGGCGGTAGAGATGCTTGTGCTCGAGGAACATCACCGGGTCGTCGCAGCGGATGGCGGTGCGCAAAAGACCCGCGACGTCGAGCGCCGTGGAAGGCATCACCACCCGGAGGCCCGGGCAGTGAGTGAAAATCGATTCGCCGCTCTGGCTGTGATACACCCCGCCGCCGGTGAGGTAGCCGCCGATCGCCACGCGAATGACCACCGGCGCCTTAAACGCCCCATTCGAACGCCAGCGCATCACGCACAACTCATCGCGAATCTGCATCATGGCCGGCCAGATATAGTCGAAGAACTGGATTTCCGCGACGGGCTTCAATCCGCGCGTAGCCATCCCCAAGGCGCGCCCGACGATGCTGGCTTCCGCGAGCGGGGTATTGAAAACCCGGTCGTTCCCGTACTTGCGCTGTAATCCCGCGGTCGCTTTGAAGACGCCGCCCTTTCCCTTCACGTGCCTGAGGTTGTCTTCGCGGCTGGCGTCGGCGACGTCTTCGCCGAAAACGGTGATGCGTTCGTCGTGCGCCATCTCGTCGGCAAGAGTCAGCGCGACCATTTCAACCATGGTCTTTGGCGCGCCGTGCAACTGGGTTTCCGCTTCGAACGCGGGGGACGCCGGATCCACGTCCGGCGAATAGACGTTCATTCGAATCGAATCAATGGACGGCTCTTCGGCGGCCAGCGCCTGGTCGGCGGCCTCGCGGACTTCATTGTCGACTTCCGCTTCCAGGCTCTCGATTTGCTTCTGATCGAGGATGCCTTCCCGTACGAGAAAAAGCGCAAACTTTGAAATTGGATCGCGGCGCGCTTCTTCCTCGCGTTCCTCGGCGGACTTATACAGTTTTTCGTCATCGGAAAGCGAATGCGAATAGGGGCGCGTCACCTGCGCATGGATCAGCGCGGGGCCGCGGCGCTCGCGGCAGTACTGCACCGCTTCCTTGCAAACGGAGTAGCTTTCGATGGGATCGGTGCCGTCGCATTCCGCCACGTGCAGCCCAGGAAAACTCCGCACGAGTTTCGAGATGCTCCCGCCGGCCGTCTGAACTTCAACCGGAACGGAGATGGCATAGCCGTTGTCTTCCACCAGGTACAGCAGGGGGAGTTTCTTGGCGCACGCGACGTTCAAGGATTCCCAGAACTCGCCCTCGCTGGTCGCTCCGTCTCCGCCGGAAACATAGACAATTTCGTCGCGTTCGTGGTTGACGTACTCGCCGAGCGGCGCCTTCTTCGCTTGAGCCAGCGCCTTGGGCCGTCCCTCGTAATACAGCGTGGCTTCGGCGGCACCCACAGCCTGTACGAATTGCGTACCCGTGCAGGAGGACTTGCTGACGATGTTCAACTTGGGCTGGCCCCAATGCGACGGCATCTGACGGCCGCCGGAGCTGGGATCGTCCTTCGCTCCCACCGCCGCAAGAAGCATTTCCAGGGGGGTTACGCCGAGCATGAGGCAAAGCGCGCGGTCGCGGTAATAAGGATAAATCCAGTCGACTCCCGGGCGCAGGAACAGCCCCATCGCGGCACAAATCGCTTCGTGCCCGGCGCTGGAGATCTGGAAGTAGATTTTGTTCTGGCGTTTGAGCTGAATCTCGCGGTCGTCAAGCCGTCGCGAGAGGAACATCGTGCGGTAAATGCGAATCAGGGTGTCGTGATCGAGGCCGTGAACCTTGGGGGCGTCAAGCTTTGCAAGTTTGACGCGCGTTTGTAACGCCATTCGTTCTGCCCTCGAATTGGAATTCGGAGCTCTGCAGGATCCAATTATACCGGATTTTCACCGGGCTCACTCCAAATTGGCGCTTCGGGCCAAACCAAATGCTCGAAATTTTGCAGCCAATTTGGCCTCGAACTCACAAATCCAGAATTCCCTTGCCTCGGTCAAATCACTCAAGAGCCTCGAATTGCCGGTCCGTCGATTCGAATTCGGGATCGCTGTGATGGACGACCTTCGGCGAAGCACTCTTGAAAGGCTCCTCCGAGGGGATGCGATCGAGCCAGCGCTGCTCGGAAAGCTTCTCGTGCGAAGAAAAATAGAGCCTGACCAGCAACCCTACTTTCCCGTTGGCGGCTGACGCCGATTTCTCCGCAGCTGGCTCGCTTGTTTTGGCCGCCGTTTTTGCTTTAGGACTCGCTGCCGTCTTTCCCTTGGATTTGGCGGTGGGCGCGGGCTTCTCGATAGGCTCGGGCTTCGAACCAGCTTCGCCGGCGGCGCCCTCTGGACGGTCAAGTTTGTAGAGCAGCCTCTTATCCAGGCGAAAGGCCTGCTTCCAGCCGTCGAGCTTGTGGCGCGCCTGCTGGGCCTTTTCCTCGTCCGTGCCAAAATCCAACTTAATATAACTGTGAGCCATGATTCGAGTCTGCGACGTGACGGGCGCCAAGTCAAGATTCGATGGATAGCGCATTCCTTATTGGCCAAAGGACGGAAATAGGATTGCCATCGAACTAGCTGCTGCAAGCAGAAGCCTTTTCGCGTATCATCGAATGACAAGCGGGACGTACATGACTGTCCACGATCAACATCGCCGCCGTTCGATTTCCGCAAGCATCTGTTTGCTCGTGGTTGTGATGCTCTATGCGCCGCTCGCCGGCGCCGCATGGTCGTCGTATCAATCCGCCTGCTGCGCGTCCGGTCAATGCGCGATTCCTGGGCATCATCACCAGAAAACTCCCGCCGCACCTTCAAATCACACGGATTGCGGGCATGAAATGTCCGGAATAATGGCCTGCGCCATGTCTTGCTGTCATGATTCTGACCGCTCGCTGGTTACTTCGATTGCTTTCGTGCTGCCTCCATCGGTAGCAGACGCCGCGTCGGCCGCGATCAAGTCGCCGATCGAATTGGCGAAACCCTTGGATTTACCTCGTTCCATCCAACCTCTCTCTCCTCCTCCTCGGTTCGTTTCCGCGGCCGCCTGACGCGCCGCCATCTCACCTAACCTCCGCTGATCAGACCCAACCGCGGCTGAATGCCGCGCGACTGATCCTTTTCAGGAGAAAGAAATTTTATGAAACGCGCCTTCCTATTTGCACTTTTCTTATTTGCCGCTCTCCCAGCTTTCGCCACGGTTTTCGGTACCGTGCGCGGTATCGTTCACGATCCGCAACATCGCCCGGTTTCCGGCATCCAGGTTGTTTTGAAAGCGAAAGCATCGGATTTTATTCTGAATGCTCGCACGGACGACGCGGGGCAATTTCATTTTGATGCGGTCCCCATCGCCGAATACACTGTCGCGATCGTTGATGCGAACTTCGTGGCGGACCCACAGAGCGTCGCGGTGCTCTCAGGTACCGCACCGATTTT
>Ga0209011_1000985_pt1 | contig 10307 bp, 9 predicted proteins | sample BlaSpr_A8_OM1_M3_FD_187986 | JGI IMG/M metagenome (GOLD analysis project Ga0209011, IMG submission 187986) | Forest soil microbial communities from Thunder Bay, Ontario, Canada - Black Spruce, Ontario site 2_A8_OM1_M3 (SPAdes) (version 2) | ecosystem: Environmental > Terrestrial > Soil > Boreal... | reverse complement strand
CGCTGTGCGCGCCCTGCTTGAACAGCTTGGCGTTGTTGTCAGCCGGGTCGCCGTTGATCTCGACAACCGAGGCGGCCAGCGTGGCCTTGGCGCCCATGGCGGTCAGCAGAGCGTTGCCCTGCAGCGCGCCGACGGCTGCGTTGTCGAACGACAGGTAGTAGTTGAGGTCCGCGGTGTTCAGGATCAGCCGGTCGTACGAGATGACCGGGATGTTCGCTGCCTTCGCCTTGGCGACGATGGCGGCTGCCGCTGCGCCGTCGACCGGGTCGAGGACGATGACGTTGGCGCCGTTCGTGATGGCGGCCTCCGCCTGCGTCTGCTGAGTCGGCGCGTCCTGCTTGGCGTTGCTGTAGATCAGCGTGCAGTTCGAGCACAGCGACTTCAGCTTGGCCTCGAACAGGGGCCGGTCCTTGGACTCATAACGCGCGGTCTTGGACTCCGGCAGCAGAAGAGCGATCTTCTTGCCGGCGGTGCCCCCGCTTGAACTGCTCCCGCCACACGCCATGAGGAGCATCGTCCCCACAACCATGAAGGCGGGCACGAGCTTGACTAGCTTCATGCGCACTTACCTCTCAGTTACGAATTCCTGCTGCCTTCTTCCCGAGCCGATCGGCTCGGGGCGAGAGTGCGCCGGCAACAGGTCCCCTACTCAGCAGCCTGGCCTCAGCCCCGGCTAAGCAGAGAGCATTGCTTACCCACCCAAGTTTGTCAAGAGTGTGATGGTGCGGCCCACACCTTGTGTTCAAGCTCTTGACAAACCCCAGCGGGGGGCCATGATTCCGATGCGGGCTATGTCGAAGAGAAGTGAGGGGTCGCTCGCGTGGCTGCGAGACCGCAACCGGGAGCGTGTGGTGGGCGTGCTGCGCGAGCGTGGGCGGATCAGCCAGGCCGACATCGCCCGGGTGACGGGCCTGTCGCGCACCACCGTACACACGCTCGTCTCGGAGCTCAAGGATTCCGGCATCGTGCACGAGGTCGAGACGAGCGCCCCTGACGTGCGAGGCGGCCGTCCTGCCGTCCAGCTCATGCTGCGGGACTCGTCGCTGGCGGTGGTCGGCATCGACTTCGGGCACAGCCACGTGCAGGTCGCGGTCGCCGACATGGCACACGACGTGCTGGCAGAACGGCGCTGCGACCTCAACGTCAGCCACGACGCCCGGAATGCCCTCGACACCGCGGCGCGCATGGCGAGCGAGGTGCTGACTGAGGCCGGCGTGGAGCGGAAGTCGGTGATCGCCGCCGGCATGGGCATTCCAGGACCGGTCGACCGCGGTCGAGGCACGGCCGGCTCCGCCACCATCCTTCCGGGCTGGACTGGAGTCCGCATCGCGGCCGAGATGCAGAAGCGCCTGGGGATGCCGGTCGAGATCGAGAACGACGCCAACCTCGGCGCGCTCGCCGAGATGACCTGGGGCGCCGGCCGCGAGAGCTCGAACTTCGCCTACATCAAGGCGGCCACCGGCATCGGCGCAGGCATCGTCATCGACGGACGCCTGCTGCGGGGAGCGTCCGGGACCGCGGGCGAGATCGGCCACACGACGCTCGACGAAAGCGGAGCCCTCTGCTACTGCGGAAACCGGGGCTGTCTCGAGACCGTGGCGTCGGGTCCGGCGATCATCGCGCTGGTGTCCAGCGGCCACCCGGAGACGCTCACCCTGGGCCAGGTCATCGAGCTCGCGGCGGGCGGCGATGCGCGCTGCCGCCGGGCGATCTCCGACGCCGGGCGCGAGATCGGCGTTGCGGTCGCCGGCCTCTGCAATCTCATCAACCCCGAGCGCGTGATCGTCGGCGGCCTGTTGAGCCGGGTCGGAGAGCTGCTGCTGCAGCCGATGCGCGACTCGATCAGGCGACACGCGGTGTTTGCGGCAGCGGAGCGCGTGGAGGTGGTGGCGGCGGTCTTCGTCGAACGGGCCGAGCTGCTTGGGGCGCTCGCGCTCGCGCTGCAGGCCTCGGGCGACCGGATGGCGAGGGCTAACGGCGCCGCCTGAATTTCGCGCCCGCTGTCAGAGTTTGATCCAGGGCAATGCACATTCTCGCCGCGGTCATCGGGGTCCTTCTCGTGGCGATCGTGCTCCGGGATGCGTTCGAGACGATCATCCTTCCGCGCCGCGTCTCGAGCCGGATGCGCGTGTCGAAGATCTTCTTCCAGCTCTCCTGGAAGCCATGGGCCGCGGCTGCGCGGCGGATGCGCCCCAGCGACTGGCGCGAGACGTTCCTCAGCACGTACGGGCCACTTTCGATGCTGGTCCTGTTCGTGCTCTGGGGCGCCATCCTGGTGACCGGCTTTGGCGCGCTGCTGTGGGCGGCAGGGTTTGACGCTCAGATCTCAGGCTCGGCCCACCTGTACGTCAGCGGGACGACGTTCACGACTCTCGGCATCGGAGACTTCACGCCCAAGACCGACCTTGCGCGGTTCTTGACCGTCGTCGAGGCCGGCACCGGGTTCGGCTTCCTGGCCATCCTCGTCTCGTACCTGCCGGTCCTCTACCAGAGCTTTTCGCGGCGCGAGATCGCGATCTCGATGCTCGACGAGTGGGCCGGGTCACCTCCGAGCGCCGGCGACCTGTTCCGCCGGGCGACAGAGGCGGGCGAGATGGCCGAGCTTCTGCCGCTGATGGCCAGCTGGGAGCAGTGGACCGCCGAGCTGCTCGAGAGCCACCTCTCGTACCAGGTGCTCAGCTACTTCCGCTCCCAGCACGAGAACCAGTCGTGGGTCGCGGCGCTGACCGCGATCATGGACTTCGCGTCGCTGTGGCAGGCGGCCAAGCCGAAGGGCAAGTCATGGCAGGCCCGGCGCGTGTACGCGATCGGGCGGCATGCCCTCGGCGACCTCAGCCAGGTGCTTCGAGCGGCGCCCCAGTTCGATGCGCCGGACCGGCTTTCGAAGGCCGAGCTCACCGCGCTGCACGAAGCGGTCCAGGAGGCGGGGTTGGACACCGACATGCCGACCTTCACCGAGCGCCTCAAGGCGCTGCGCAAGGGCTACGAACCTTACGCGGCCGCCCTGAGCCATGAGCTGTTGATGGATCTACCGCCCTGGATGCCGCTGAACGAGCGCCAGGACAACTGGGAGACGACGGCGTGGGAGGGCAACGCCCCGGGCGAGTCTCTCCATTAAATCGGGTGGCTTCTAGGCCGGATTCACTCCGGCCGTCCCCCAGCGTCCACTCTATTTACGTGCGTTGCCGGGAGTGCGAATTCAAGAAAGACTCATTCCGGGAAGGGGGAGCAGGAGCGCGAATCCGGCCGAGATATCGTAGGGATTACAGAATCTTCGAGAGGAACTGCTTTGTCCGGTTGTGCTGCGGCGACGTGAAGAAAGCCTCCGGCGCGCCCTCCTCTACGACCACGCCCCCATCCATCAGCACCGCGCGGTCGGCAACCTCGCGCGCGAACCCGACTTCGTGCGTGACGCAAACCATCGTCATGCCCGACCCCGCCAGCGACTTCATCGTGTCCAGGACCTCGCCCACCAGCTCGGGGTCGAGCGCAGACGTGGGTTCGTCGAACAGCATCACCTTCGGGTCCATGGCCAGGGCCCGAGCGATCGCGACTCGCTGCTGCTGGCCGCCTGACAGCCTGGCCGGATAAACGTCCGCCTTCTCGGGGAGTCCGACCTGCGCGAGCAGGTCTTTCGCGCGCTGGCGCGCGACCTCCCTGGAGATGCCCTTGACCATGACGGGGGCCTCCATGACGTTCTCGATCACCGTCATGTGCGGGAAGAGGTTGAAGCGTTGGAAGACCATGCCGATCTCGGCACGCTGCCGTGCGACCTTCCGGTCGCTCTCTTCGATCAGCTTTCCGCCCGCGCCCTGGCGGTAGCCGATGAAGTGGCCGTTGATCTCGATCCGGCCACCATCGATCTTCTCCAGGTGGTTGAGGCAGCGCAGAAAGGTCGATTTGCCCGATCCCGACGGACCCATGATCACGACGACCTCGCCCGCGTCGACCGTCAGGTTGATACCTTTCAGCACCTCCAGCGAGTGGAAGCGCTTGTGGACGTCCTCGGCCTTGATCACAGGCGCGTTCATCTCCGTCCGAACCCGCCGAACATCATCCGCCGCAAGAAGTTCGATCGCTCTACAGGAACCGCATCCTGCCTTTCACCAAATCGCTTCTCGATCGTGCTCTGGGCCTGGCCGAGGCAGGTGGTGATGATCAGGTACCAGATCGCCGCGACGCCCAGCGCCTCGAAAACGCGGAAGTTGGCCGAATAGAAAGCCTGTGCCGTGGCGACGAGCTCGACGACCCCGCCCAACACGATCAGGAGTGAGGTGTTCTTGCTCATGTTGATGTACTCGTTGAAGGTCGGAGGCACGATGATGCGCAGCGCCTGCGGGACGACGATGCGCCGCATCACCTTCCAGCGCGTCATGCCGAGCGCTTTGGCCGCGTCGACCTGACCCGGATCGACGGCCTGCAGGCCCGCCCGGATGATCTCCGTCATGTAGGCGGCCTCGTTGAGGGCCAGTGCGAGCGTGCCGGCGACCACTGCATTGCGCGTGATGGGGTAGAGGATCACCGGGTTGTTGAAGATCTCGGCCAGGCCGTCGTACACGAACAGGAGCTGCAGGATCAGCGGCGTACCCCGAAAGATCCACAGGTAGAAGTCGACAGGCAGCTTGAAGAGGGGGTTCTTCGACATGCGCCCGAGCGCCAGGGGAAACCCGAGGATGATCCCCGCTGTCTGCGCCACCAGGGTGATCTCGACGACGAGGATCGCCGGCCATATGTACGAGGTGCTGAACAGGATCTTGAAGAAGAACTGCGAGTCGAAGTCGAGGTAGATCAACGAAGGGAAGTATCCCTCTCCCCTTCGGGGGAGAGGGTGAGGGAGAGGGGCACGGGAAGAAGGTGGAGGTGCGCTACTTGGCCTTGGTTACGTCCCCGTCGCTCAGGTTCCACTTCTTGAGCAGGTTCGCGTACGTCCCGTCGCTCTTCAGCTTGTCGAAGGCCGCCTTCACCGCCGTTTCGATCGAGGCGTCGGTCTTGCGGACCGCGATGCCTTCCGGAGCGACCTCGATGATGCCGCCCGAGATCTTCAGGTTGTTGGGGTCGTTCTGGACCTCATAGGCCGCGACCGGCGAGTCGGTGAAATGGATGTCGACGTTGCCCTTCTTCAGCTCCGCGAGAGCCTCCGTGTCCTTCTGAAAGGTCACCACTTTCACGTTGTTGCCGGCGCACGCCTTGCCTGCCGCGTTGAGGCCGGTCGCTTCGTCCAGCTCCGCGGTACTCGCTTCGGCCGCAACCTTCTTGCCGCACAGGTCCTCGAGCTTGGTCGGCGCGATGGTCGCGTTCTTGGCGACCACGAACGACTCGCCGGCGACGAAGTACGGGATGAAATCGACCACCTTCGACCGCTCGTCCGTGATGGTCATGGCCGAGATCAGGACGTCGAACTTCTTGGAGTTCAGGGCTGGGATGATGCCGTCGAACGGCGTGTTCACGACGGCGTACTTCAGGCCCATCTGGTCGGCGAGCGCCTTGCCCAGGTCGATATCGAAGCCCGAGGGGGTTGTCGACCCGACCGGGAAGAACTCCTGCGGCGGGTACGAGACGTCAGATCCGATGGTCAGCGTGCCGGCGGTGAAAAGAACGCTGTCCGGCGGCGGGCTGATCTTGGCGGCGGGCGGCGTGCTCGAGCTGCTTGATCCACACGCGGCGACCACGATGGCCGCCACGAGCGCCATCAACGGTTTATTCGGGTTCATTGCGTGCCTCTCCCATCCCGTCACCTGCCGCCTTCTTCCCGGGGCTTTCGCGCGGGGCGAGAGTGCGCCGGCAGCAGGTCTTACTCAGCTCCCCGGTGAGCCTATCATCCAGAGCCGTGACAGGTCGCCGCGCCCTGACGGTGCTGGGCGCTGGATTGCTCGGGTCGCAGGCAGGGCACCTGCTGGCTTACCAGGTGCGGTTTGGAGCCGCCGCGCCGCAGCTCCAGAGCTCCGGCCCGCACGCTTATTTCCCCACTACGGTCCGAGCCGCCATTGGCGTGGCTGCCGCATTGGTCCTCGCGGCGGTTTTCGGGATCGGCCTGGTGCGCATGCTCGGAGGCCGGCCTGTGCAACCTGGTTCCGCGCCGTCTTACGTCCGCCTGGTGGCGATGCTCTACACCATTCAGCTCGCCTCATATGCCGCTCAAGAGGCCGGCGAGGCGCTGGCGGCGGGCATGAGCGTCGACTCAGCCGCTCATCTTCTTCTGTGGGGCACCCTTGGCCAGCTGCCGGTGGCCATTGTCGCCGCCGCGGGTGTTCGCTGGCTCCTGGCCCGGTTTGAAGGCGCCGTCGCGGAGATTCGGATCGCCCTTGCATCGATTCCAAAGCAGGTCTCACCGGTCGCGGTCGCCATTTCCGTGTGGGGCCACCTCGACCATGACCTGGGATTCAGGAACGAGTCCCGTTCATCGCCGGCCAAACGCGGGCCGCCCTTCTCGCTGCGCTTCAGCTCGAACTGATCCGCACGCGCGCGCATGCGCGCTCAACCAAGAGGAGGAGACCGTGAGTCGTAATCGAATCGCAGCCGCGATCGGCATCGTGGCGATCTTCGTCGTGGTCGGCGGACTCCTGATCTACGCCGACGCCGGCAACCGCCGCGGCCACAACCGGACCCTCGATGTCACTGTCACCGGCGGCAAGACGATGCAGCCGAACCTGATCCGAGCGTACCCGAACGACACCCTGACTATCAACGTCACCAGTGACACGGATGGCGAGGTTCACCTGCATGTCTACGACATTCAATTCGCCACCAAGGCGGGTCAGACCGTGAGCCATACGTTCAAGGCCGACAAGACCTGCACCTGCGACATCGAATGGGAGAGCACCGGCACAGGTCTGGGCCAGCTGCTGGTCAGTCCGTGATCCCGGCCGCAGGCATTTTTCTGCACGGCTTCGGACAGCGCTACGACCTGCCCATCAGCCTCGCGCTCTATCTATATGCGGCGGCGGGAGTGGTCGTCATCTCGTTCGTGCTGGTCGTTCTGTTCGCGGGCGACCAGGTCGGAGCCAGGGCGCTCCAGTATCCGCGCCGCCCTGTTCGATGGCTGACCGCGGCGGCGCGGTCGGGATGGCCGCAGCGAATCGGCGGAGCGATCGGAGTCCTGGCCCTGGTGGCCGTCGTGATCACAGGCCTCTTCGGTTCGACCAACCCGGTCTACAACCCCTCCGAGTACCTGGTCTGGATCTATTTCTGGGCGGGGCTGGTTATCTTCACCGGGCTGGTCGGGAACCTGTGGTCCCTGGTCAACCCATGGGCTGCGATTTACGACGCGATGAGTCGCGTCGTCCGGCTGGGGCCGGCATGGAAGCTGCCGGACGTCGGCGTGTGGCCGGCGGCGGCGGCCTATTTCGCTTTCGCATGCCTGGAGCTCACCACCGGCATGGCCAACCGGCCGTGGCTCGTCGCGACCCTGGCCATCGCCTACTCCACCGTGACTCTCGCGGGGATGATCCTGTTCGGCCGCGACGAGTGGCTGGAGCACTGCGAGGCGTTCACAGTGCTCTTCGGCATCGTCGCGCGCTTCGGCCCGGTGGAGGCGGAGAGCGAAGAGACGGGGCGCATTGCCACGGTCTACCTCCGGCCCTGGGGCGTCGGCCTGCTCAAACCGGCTCCGACCGGGTGGGACCGCGTCGCGTTTGTCATCCTCATGCTGTCGACGCTGGCCTTCGACGGCATCCTCTCGACGCCCGCCTGGCAGGACTTCACCGTGGCGCTAGAGCCGGTGTGGCTTCCGATGGGGGCGCTTGGCTTCTTCTTCGTGCGCACGCTGGGCCTGGTCTTGCTATCGGTCGCATTCCTCCTCGTGTTCATCACGTTCATGGAGCTGGTGGTCTACTTCGGCAGGCGCAGCGTCGACCTGAAGGAGACGGTCTCCGCCTTTGCCCTGACGCTGGTCCCGATCGCATTGGTCTACAACGCCGCCCACAACTACAGCTACCTCGTCGTCCAGGCGCAGGGCCTGATCCCACTCCTGAACGACCCGCTGGCCCGGGGCTGGCACCTCTGGCCGGCGGTCGCGACCTTCAAGCCGAGCTTCGCGCTGGCCCAGGCGTCGACGGTGTGGTACGCGCAGGTGGTGCTGATCGTGCTGGGCCACGTGATCGCGGTGTACCTCGCGCACCTCCGGGCAGGCGAGCGCTTCCGGACCGCTCAGCGCGCACTGCTCAGCCAGTACCCCATGCTGCTGCTGATGGTGCTGTACACCATGACGAGCCTGTGGATCCTGGCGCAACCGATCACCAGGGAAACAGGTTGACCTGGCCGGTCGACCTGACCGTGTACGCCGGCCTGGTGGCTCTTTTCCTCGGCCACGCCTGGCTCGCCGGCACGGTCACCGATGCGCGGCGCAGGCACTCGCTCTACTTCGGCCTGGGCCTGGTCACGTTGTGGATCGCGCTCGAGACTCCGCTCGACACGATCGGCGACCACTACCTGGACAGCGTGCACATGCTCCAGCATGTCCTGCTCGGGTTCGTCGCGCCGCCGCTGATGCTGCTCGGGCTCTCGCGGCAGATGGTCGGGCGGCTTGTGCGGGTCCCGGGCCTCCGCGCCATCACCGAGCCCGTGCCGGCGCAGGTGATCGCAGGCCTGGTGATGATCGCGTGGCACCTGCCACCTCTCTATGACGCCACCCTCTACTCGGAGCCGCTCCACATCGTCGAGCATTGCTCCTTCATCGCGGCCGGCGTGGTGATGTATTGGCCGATGCTCCGGGTGACATCGGCGTACGCGCGCTGGCAGATGTCACCGGGCGCCAAGCTCCTCTACATGCTCGTAGCGACGCTGCCGCAGGATGCCGTCGCGCTGGCACTCATCTTCTCGCGCGTCCCCTTCTATGAGTACTACACGCACGCGCCGCGACTGATCGCATCGCTCACGCCGGTGATCGACCAGACCGTCGCCGGAGCCGTGTTGATGATCCTCGGCAAATTGACACTGGCGGTCGCGGGCATCGCCGTGTTCTTCCGCTGGTTTGGGGAGGAGCACTCAGCCGATCGCAAGGGCGTGTCGGACCTGATTCACAACTGATTGCCGGAAGGCCCACATGTGTGCAGGATTGGCGGTATCCGGGGCAATTGAGACCACCATTCCTGCACGAATCCGGAGGGATAGAATCCGGCTTGGGGTGCGGTACTACGAGAGCATTCTCGACATCGTCGGGAACACACCATTGGTGCGCCTGCACAAGGTCGCCAAGGGGCTCAAGCCCATGGTCCTCGCCAAGCTCGAGCAGTTGAACCCGGGCGGCAGCGTGAAGGACAGGATCGGCCTCACGATGATCGAGGAGGCTGAGCGCACCGGACAGCTGCGACCCGGCGGCACGATCGTCGAACCCACCTCGGGCAACACCGGTCACGGCCTCGCGATGGTGGCCGCGATCAAGGGCTACAAGATGATCTTCGTGATGCCCGACAAGATGTCCGCCGAGAAGATCAGCCTGTTGAAGGCCTACGGCGCTGACGTCGTCGTGTGCCCGACCAACGTCGAGCGCTCGTCGCCGCAGTCCTACTACTCGGTCGCTGACCGGCTGGCTCGCGAGGTGCCGGGTGCGTTCCAGCCCAACCAGTATTTCAACCCGCGGAACCCTGAAGCTCACTACCGGACGACAGGGCCCGAGGTCTGGGAGCAGACAGAAGGCAAGGTCGACGTCTTCGTCTCCGGCATGGGCACCGGGGGCACGATCAGCGGGGTGGCGAAGTACCTCAAGGAGCGCAAGCCGTCGGTCCACATCGTCGGCGCGGACCCCGAGGGATCGCTCTACTCGGGTCCGATCGCCCCGTACAAGGTCGAAGGCGTGGGCGAGGACTTCATGCCCGGGACGATGGACATCAAGCTCGTCGACCAGATCGTCCAGGTCACCGACAAGCAGTCGTTTGTCGCCGCCCGGCGTCTGGCGCGTGAGGAAGGCATCCTGGTCGGCGGTTCGTCCGGCCTGGCGCTGCACGCCGCGCTCGAGGTCGCGGCGGAGCGCGGACCGGACGAGGTGATCGTGGTCCTGTTCCCTGACACCGGCCGCAACTACCTGAGCAAGTTCTTCAACGACGAGTGGATGCGGCAGAACGGCTATCTCGCACGCCTGGGCGCCGTGCGCATCCGCGAGGTGCTGCTGGCACATCCGAAGGGCCTTCCGAAGCTCGTCACGGTGGAGGCCGAGCGGTCGGTCGGCGAAGCGATCGACCTCATGCAGCAGTACGGCATCTCGCAGCTGCCCGTGGTCGAGGGTACGAATGGCAAGGCCGTGATCGGCACCCTTCAAGAACGGACGCTGCTCGACCGCGTTTATCGCGACCCCGCGGTCGTCACCACCGCCG
>Ga0209011_1000984_pt1 | contig 10314 bp, 10 predicted proteins | sample BlaSpr_A8_OM1_M3_FD_187986 | JGI IMG/M metagenome (GOLD analysis project Ga0209011, IMG submission 187986) | Forest soil microbial communities from Thunder Bay, Ontario, Canada - Black Spruce, Ontario site 2_A8_OM1_M3 (SPAdes) (version 2) | ecosystem: Environmental > Terrestrial > Soil > Boreal... | reverse complement strand
CAACGCGGTGCAGGGCCCAATACCGGATCTCGTGGTTATCAAGATTGCAACGCACGTAGCCATTCCCGGGACCGTGCAAGCACGTCAGGACGGCACCGGTCACGGACCCCCGCACTAGACGCCGATGCACGTTGCCGCGTGAGGACCAGAGGAGGCCACTTCCATGGAAACGCGGCGGTTGCGCACCATCCAGCAGCCCTCCCACATAGAGAGACTGCTGGAGGCTCTTGTCTCACGCGCAAATCTCTTACCGAAGGACTGTTACCAGATTCGGGACCCCGCCGCGCTGCCACCCCCGCTGCAGACGGTTATAGCCCAGGCCGCTCGGGAGGGACGAGTCTGGGGGTGTTGGGCGAATAGCTTCGAGACCTGCCTGTTCACGTGTGAGATGTCGCTCCCCCGGTCCCGCGAGCGCGGAGTGCCCGTGCTGCTGGTGAATCGCCACGGCGAAAGCGGCGAACTACAGGATGCGGGAGCCTGGATGACTGATCTGGAGGGAAAGTGGCGGCGGTGCTCGGATTGACTCATCCCGGGAGCCGAGCATGAGCACGATCCGCATCGGGGGCGATGGGACTAGGACCGCGGGGTGGCGTGTCCGGTGGTGCCGCCGCGAGTGAACTCGAACCTCAATAACCACCCTCGAGAGTCTTGCTTGTCTGCTGGAGCGAACCTCCATTTTCTAGCGGCTTCTCTTGCCAGGCGGGCGAAATACCAGCTTGGCCCGGGGTTTTCCAAGAGCGCGTCGATGACATTGCCTGAGCGATCGACGATCACAAGCACCGCGACCTTGATATGGCCGTGAATCGTCTTACGTGCGCTGCGCGGAACGATGGGAAGCTGTTCATGGACTACGGAGGGTGAGGCATCCGCCAACGGTTGTGCGGGTTGATCCGACCGACGAGAAACCGGACGCGGGGGTGCCGGTTTGGACTCTCTGGACTTCGCGCTGGCCGAAGGAGCGGAGACCTGGGGAGGCGCTGACAGAGGCGTCGCGGGATTCTGTGAAGCGGCTGCCGGCGCGCCGGCAGTTTGTTGCGAAGAAGTCTGCAAAGTACTTGAAGCCGATTGCTGGGAGTTGGGATGGCGCTGAAACAGGCGCAAGCCAGCCCAAACTGCGGCCAATAGTATCAGGCCCGCCACGATGGTCGGCACGAGCCAGCGCTGTTTGGGCGACTCCTGTGGAGGGGCGGCCCGGCGCGGCGCTTCGCGAACGACAGCCTGAGGAACCGAAACCACGGGCGCTTGTGGCGTGCGTTTGAACCGGGCTTCAAGGTCGGTGGCCGTCGGGCGGCTGGCGGGGTTGTGACTCAAGCATCGCTGTACGATGTCCACGAATGTTGGAGGAAGAGTCGCGGGCAGGCTGGCGGTTTCGGATCGTTCATCAGGCCACACAGGAAGGCCCTGGGTGAGGGCCTCAACCATGGTTATGCCGAGACCCCAGATATCGCTGGCCGGGGAAAGCCTGCTCTCTTTTGCTTCTGGAGGATCGTACAGGGAAGATTTAGCGATGCTTGCCGTGGGTTCGCCGGCGGGACGGACGGTGTCACTTGCCAGTTTCAGTTGATCATTGACCACCAGAAAGTTTGCCGGCTTCAGCTGGCCCTGCACCAGGTTTTTGCGGTGAAGGAAACCCAAGGCGTCTAGCGTGGGCACGAGCATTTCCCGCACTTCGTCGGCAGTAAGGGCCCGGTGGGCAAGGACCTGAGAGAGAGTCTGTTCGGCATATTCCATTACGACGAAGAGAAATTGGCGACCTCCGAGCTGGCAAAGACCTGCGTCGAGGAGCCGAATAAGGTGAGGATGGGAGAGGCCGGCAGCCGTCCTCCAGTGCGAGAGCTGTGCCAATGTGACCCGCTCAGCCGGGACGATCTTGATCGCGGCAGTGGGAACGTTTTGTGCCTTACATTCGGTAAGGAACACCGCGCTGTGGTCTGTGCCGTTCAGCAAGCGGCGCAAGGGATAGACTCCGTTAATGACCTCGCCCTGCCACTGCGGCCAGACCTCGGTCATCGTCTCTCTTCTTGCCTCCACATTCACGATTGAACGACACGCTCCCTGGATGTCCGTAAGAAGATACCACCACGAGGGAGGCTGCTGGAGAACCAGATATGGAGATATGGGTCACACTTTGGTGTCGAAGGGATGTTCGGCGCCTTCGACTCGACCTGTCTTTCGACGTGGCGGTCAGCGCAGGCCGCGAGGTGCGGTCGCTATCGGGCGCTTCGCGCCGGTCGCCGCTGGGTTGCGGATAAGGCGTCGCTTCCCGACCCAATGCGGCAGCCACGATCGGCTGGCATAGTTCTATCGTCACCGCTCGTAGCGTATGAAGGATGTGCGGCGGGCCAGAGTGTCGTACAACGCGCGTCCTTCGGCGTTGAATTCCTGCGTCATCCAGTAGACCGACGCCGCCTTCACACGATCCGCTTCCGTATACACAGCGTGTATCAGGGCACGACCGACTCCGCTTCCGCGTGTTGCCGGATCGACGAATAGGTCTTCGAGGTAACAGTTGTTCTGCAGCGACCAGGTGGTCGGATGAAACACGTAATGGACGAATCCGACCAGGCTGCCGTCCCGTTCGGCGACCAGGCCGTGGGGTTGCACCCGCTCATCCACGAGTCGCGCAAAGGTCCCGTCTGTGACTTCGATCGAAACATGCTGGCGATAAAAACGCAGGTAGCCCGCCCACAATGCATCCCATTGCACACGGTCACTCGATCTCACAGGTCTGATCTCGGGCACGGGACATGCCTCCTTATTCTGCTGCAATGACATCCACGCTTCGCCCAGCCGCAGCGCCAGGCAATTATCCACGACGAACGGACGCTTAGCGATTGCGTGTCGTACTTCGGTCCGTCGCGACCTGCAGCGGATCGTTACCGTGCGCAAAATGTTTGGCGAGAAAAGCTTCGCCATGTTCGAGGATGAAGTAGCGGAACGCTTCGGCCGGCGGGGAGAGCGTCTTGGCCAGGGTGTTGACCACGTGCCAGCGACGCATGACCGGCAGACCCTCGGTTTCAGGAGCCGCGATCAGGTGGTGATCGAGCTCCAGTCCGACGGTGTGCAGCGACAGCAGCGCGACGCCCATTCCGGCCATGACGGCCTGCTTGATGGCCTCGTTGCTCGACATCTGCATGACGACCTGCGGGGTCATCTGATACGCATCCATGAACTCGTCGAGCGCGGCGCGCGTGCCCGAGCCCGGCTCGCGCACGATGAATCCTTCGTCCAGCAGCGCTCTTGCCGGCACCTTCTCGGCGCGCGCAAAGGGATGCTCGATCGAGGTGACCAACCCGTGAGGGTGCATCGCGAAAGGCTCGGCCCGCGAGGGCCAGTTCTTGGGCGGCCGGCCCATGATGGCCAGTTCGACCGCGCCCTCGCGCATCAGCGCGACCACTTCCTCGCGGTTGCTGGCGACCCGCAGGCGTACTTCGACACCGGGGTGCTCGTCCCGGAATCGCGCCAGCAGTCGCGGCAGAAAGTACTTCGCGGTACTGACCATGGCGACATCCAGCACCCCGGTCTTGAGGCCGCGAAAGCGGGCGACCATGTCCTCCGCGTCGCGCATCGCCGCCAGGACCTTCTGGGTGTAGGCGAGCACGTACTCGCCGACCATCGTGAGGGACACCTTGCGGCTCGAGCGATCAAACAGCGGCAGCCCGACTTCCGTCTCCAGCTCCTTGATTTGCATCGAGACCGCAGGCGGCGTGAGCCGCAGCTCCTCCGCCGCGCGCGCGAAGCTCAAGTGCCGCGCGACCGCCGAAAAGACCCGCAGTTGCCTGAGCGTGGCGTTCTTCATTAAGTAATTATTAACTTGTCGCTAACTTAAAGTGACTTTACCTGAATGATAGTCCCCCTTTACAGTCGCCTCAAGCAATCGACAACGAGGCGGGACGATGGCAATCGAGACTGGGGCGAGCGACGGGGCAACCGCAATCACGGACGCCAAGCGGCGCTACAAAGCCGGCGTTCTGAAGTACCGGCAGATGGGCTACTGGGAGCCGGATTACGTGCCCAAGGCTACCGACACCGTCTGCCTGTTCCGCATCACCCCACAGGAGGGGGTTGATCCGGTCGAAGCGGCCGCGGCGGTCGCCGGGGAGTCGAGCACCGCGACCTGGACGGTCGTGTGGACCGATCGGCTGACCGCCTGCGATACCTACCGCGCCAAGGCGTTTAAGGTCGAGGCGGTGCCGAACAGCCCGGGACAGTTCTTCGCCTGGGTCGCGTACGACATCATTCTTTTCGAAGAGGGCTCGATCGCCAACATGACGGCGAGCCTGATCGGCAATGTGTTCAGCTTCAAGCCGCTCAAGGCCGCAAGACTTGAAGACATCCAGATTCCGGCGGCCTACGTCAAGACCTTCAAGGGGCCCCCGACGGGCCTGATTGTCGAGCGCGAGCGCCTCGATAAGTTCGGCCGCCCGCTGCTCGGCGCCACGACCAAACCCAAGCTCGGACTCTCGGGCCGCAACTACGGCCGCGTCGTTTACGAGGGGCTCAAGGGCGGTCTTGATTTCATGAAGGACGACGAGAACATCAACTCGCAGCCCTTCATGCACTGGCGCGACCGCTTCCTGTACGTGATGGATGCGGTCAACAAGGCGAGTGCCGCCACGGGTGAGGTCAAAGGCTCCTATCTCAACGTAACGGCCGCAACCATGGAGGACATGTACGAACGCGCCGACTTCGCCCGGCAGCTCGGCTCGGTCGTGGTCATGATCGATCTGGTCATCGGCTGGACCGCGATCCAGAGCATGTCCAACTGGGCGCGGCGCAACGACATGATCCTGCACATGCACCGCGCCGGTCACGGTACCTACACGCGACAGAAGAACCACGGTGTCAGTTTCCGTGTCATTGCCAAGTGGCTGCGACTCGCCGGGGTCGATCACCTGCATGCGGGCACCGCGGTCGGCAAGCTCGAGGGCGACCCGCTGACCGTGCAGGGCTACTACAACGTGTGCCGCGACAGCTACACCCGCCAGGATCTGCCGCGCGGCATCTTCTTCGATCAGGACTGGTGCGATATCCGCAAGGTGATGCCGGTCGCCTCCGGTGGCATCCACGCCGGGCAGATGCACCAGCTGCTGGATCTTTTCGGGGACGACGTGGTGCTGCAGTTCGGTGGCGGAACGATCGGTCACCCCGCGGGCATTCAGGCCGGCGCGGTCGCCAACCGGGTGGCACTCGAGGCGATGGTCAAGGCGCGCAACGAGGGCCACAACATCCGCGTCGAGGGAGCGGAGATCCTGCGCAAAGCCGCCCGTGGCTGCAGCCCGCTGCAGCAGGCGCTCGATACCTGGGGGGACATCAGCTTCAACTACACCCCGACGGATGCTTCCGATTTCACTCCCACGGCCGCGGTGGCGCACTGAATCGCTTTAAGGAGAGAACACCCTCCATGATGACCAACCCCGTAAGGAAGATCACGCAGGGACAGTTCAGCTTCCTGCCGGAACTGACGGACGCGGAGATTTCACTGCAAGTGGACTACGGCCTGAGCCGTGGGTACGCCTGGAGCATCGAGTACACCGACGATCCGCACCCGCGCAATACCTACTGGGAAATGTTCGGCATGCCGATGTTCGATCTGAAGGATGCTGCCGGGGTGCTGATGGAGCTGCAGAACTGCCGCAAGACCTTCCCGCAGCACTACATCCGCCTGATGGCCTTCGACTCCACGCGCGGCGTGGAGAGCATCGCCATGAGCTTCATCGTCAACCGCCCGGTAAGCGAGCCGGGTTTCGGACTCATACGCCAGGAGGCGGGCGGCCGCACCATGCGCTACACGGTGCACGGCTACGCGAGCGCGCGGCCCGAAGGCGAGCGCGGCGGGAATGGCAAGTCATGAGTGCTTCGAGATTCGCTCCATGTACCTGATCGCCCCCTCGATCCTGTCCGCCGACTTCGCCCGTCTGGGCGAGGAGGTCACTCGCGTCATCGCCGCGGGCGCCGACTGGATTCACTTCGACGTCATGGACAATCACTTCGTCCCGAACCTGACGATCGGGCCGATGGTGGCGGCGGCGCTGAAGCCCTATTGCGCGCGTCCCCAAGGCGCACACGCGGCGCTGGATGTGCATCTGATGGTGCAGCCGGTGGATGCGCTCATCGACGGCTTCGTCGCCGCCGGTGCCGACGTGATCAGCTTCCATCCCGAAGCCTCGCTGCACGTGGATCGGACCTTGCGCCTGATCAAGGCGGCGGGCTGCCGGGCGGGGCTGGCCTTCAATCCGGCCACTCCGCTCGAGGTGCTCGAGTATGTTCTCGACGAGGTCGATCTCGTGCTCATCATGAGCGTCAATCCGGGCTTTGGCGGCCAGAGCTTCATTGACTCGGCGCTGAGGAAGGTCGAGCGTGCGCGCAAGCTCATTGACGCCGCGGGCCGGGATATCAGGCTCGAGGTCGACGGCGGCATCAAGATCCAAAACATCCGCTGCGTCGCGGCGGCCGGTGCCGACACCTTCGTCGCCGGCAGCGCGATATTCGGCTGCGCGGACTATCAGGCGGTGATCGATGAGATGCGCTACGAACTGCGCCGCTCATCGCCAGCGAGCAAGGTGGCCTGACATGGGCTCACCCAGGTACTCGATTCCCGGCAGCGCGGCGGCGGTCCCCGAGCCCCCGACGGGCGCCGCGGCGGCCCAGGCCCCGCAGTCAACCGAGGCACGCACCGTGAGCGAAGTGCTGGCGCAGAGCCAGGCCGGCGCAGTGATGGACGAGCTCGACCGCGACCTGGTGGGCCTTACACCGATCAAAGCGCGCATCCGTGACATCGCGGCGCTTCTGGTGATCGACAAGCTGCGCATGAACCTGGGCCTCTCGGCGCAGGCGCCCAGCCTGCACATGAGCTTCACCGGCAACCCCGGGACCGGTAAGACCACGGTGGCGCTGCGCATGGCCGAGATCCTGTTTCGTCTGGGTTACGTGCGCAAAGGCCACCTGGTTGCGGTGACGCGCGATGATCTCGTGGGGCAGTACATCGGCCACACGGCACCGAAGACCAAGGAAGTGCTGAAGCGGGCTATGGGCGGCGTGCTCTTCATCGATGAGGCGTACTACCTCTACCGGCCCGAGAATGAGCGCGACTACGGACAGGAGGCCATCGAGATCCTGCTGCAGGTCATGGAGACCCAGCGGGACGATCTGGTCGTGATCCTGGCGGGCTACAAGGATCGCATGGACACCTTCTTCCGCTCCAATCCCGGGATGAGTTCGCGCATCGCGCACCATCTGGATTTCCCGGACTATGCGCCCGCGGAGCTGCTGCGCATCGCCGATAAGCTCCTCGAGCAGCATAGCTACCGTTTCGCCCCCGGCGCGCGCGAGACCTTTGAAGAGTACCTGACCGCTCGCATCCGCCAGCCGCACTTCGCCAACGCGCGCAGTGTGCGCAACGCGCTCGACCGTGCCCGGCTGCGCCAGGCCAGCCGCCTGTTTGCCGACAAGGATCGGCGCTTCACGGCTGAAGACCTGACGACGATCGCCGCTTCCGACATTCGCGCCAGCCGCGTGTTCCAGACCGCCGCCGCACAGAGCCAATCATGATTATCAAGGAGTCGCGACGATGTATCTCGGGCGCACCACGCTCTCAAAGTTCCTGATCCAGCAGCTCACCGACATCCCCGGTGCCAGTGACCTGGGGGCGCTGCTGGTGGATGTGGCTGCCGCCGTCAAGGCGATTTCAGCGATGACCGCCAAGGGGGCCCTCGGTGGGTATCACGGCGAGCACGGCGGCAAGAACGTGCAGGGTGAAACGCAGCACAAGCTCGACGTGCTGGCGCACGAGGTCATCATACGCAGTTGCGAGTGGGGCGGACTGCTCGCCGGCATGGTTTCCGAGGAACTGGAGCACCCTTACCCGGTGCCGGTCGAATATGCGCGCGGTCGTTATCTGCTGGTGTTCGATCCGCTCGACGGCTCTTCAAACACCGATGTGAACGTATCGGTCGGCACGATCTTCTCGGTGTTGAGACACGATGAGACCGAGCTCCCGGGCGTCGCCGACTATCTGAAGTCGGGCCAGCAGCAGGTCGCCGCCGGCTACGCCATCTACGGTCCCGCGACGATGCTCGTCATCAGCGCGGGCAAGGGCACTCATGGTTTCACGCTCGATCGGGAGATCGGCAACTTCATCCTGACACATCCGAACCTGCAGATTCCGGCTGATACCAGCGAGTTTGCCATCAACACCAGCAACGCCCGCTTCTGGGAGCCGCCGGTGCACCGCTACGTGACCGAGTGCCAGGCGGGAAAGTCGGGCATTCGCGGTCGCGATTTCAACATGCGCTGGATCGCCTCGCTGGTCGCGGAGGTGCACCGCATCCTCATGCGCGGCGGGGTGTTCATGTATCCCAGGGACAGCAAGGACAAGAGCAAGCCGGGACGGCTGCGCCTGCTGTACGAAGCGAATCCGATCAGTCTGCTGGTGGAGCAGGCGGGGGGGCGCGCGACGACCGGTAACCAGCGCCTCATGGAAGTGAAGCCCGAGTCGCTGCATCAGCGCGTTGCGCTGATCATGGGTTCGCGCAACGAGGTCGAACGGATCGAGCGCTACCACGCCGAATATGAAAGCGGCGCAGACCGGCCGTTCAGCTCTCCGCTCTTTAACGAACGCTCGCTGTTCCGGCCGGAGACACGGCTTTGAACGTTGCGTACGCGGGTGTGTCAGTTCCGGGGAGTTCTGCGTGTCCATCCAGAATCCGATAATCGCGGTGACCGGTTCCTCCGGCGCGGGAACCACCACGGTCATGAAGAGCTTCGCGCACATCTTCCGGCGCGAAGGCATCAAGGCGCAGGTAATCGAGGGCGATTCCTTTCACCGCTACAACCGCGTCGAGATGCGCGAGCGCGTGCAGGCTGCCGACCGCGGCAGCGGTCCGCAAGTCAGCCATTTCGGGCCGGAAGCCAATCTCCTCAGGGAGCTGGCCAATACCTTCGCCGAGTATGGCTCGGCCGGTCGCGGCAAGGTCCGTCGCTACGTTCATGACGCGGCCGAGTCCAAGGAACTCGGCTGCGACGCGGGCACTTTCACCGACTGGCAGCCGATGACACCCGACAGCGACCTCCTCTTCTACGAAGGCCTGCATGGCGCTTACGTCGGCGATGGCATCGATGTCGCACGCCACGTCGATCTGCTCGTCGGCGTCGTGCCGATCGTCAATCTCGAGTGGATCCAGAAGCTGCATCGCGACCAGCATCATCGCGGCTACAGCCAGGAGGCGGTAGTCGACACGATCCTGCGGCGCATGCCCGACTACGTGAACCATATCTGTCCGCAGTTCAGCCGCACCCACGTCAACTTCCAGCGTGTGCCGACGGTGGACACCAGTAACCCGTTCATCGCCAAGGACATACCCACTGCGGATGAGTCCATGGTGGTAATCCGCTTCGCCAACCCCAAGGGCATCGACTTCCCCTATCTTGTTTCCATGCTGCACAACTCGTGGATGAGCCGACCGAACAACATCGTGGTGCCGGGGGGCCAGATGGGGCTCGCGATGCAGTTCATCTTCACGCCCATGATCCTGCGCCTGATCGATCTCAAGAGACGCGCACAGTAGCGAGGCTGGCCGCATGAATGCTCAAGTCAGACCGCAGGCCGTTGAACGGCGGGAACTGTGCAACGCGCTGCGCTTTCTCGCGATCGACGCCGTGGAGGCCGCCAACAGCGGTCATCCCGGCATGCCCTTAGGCATGGCGGAAATCGCCGAAGTGCTGTGGCGGGGGCACCTGAAGCACAATCCCGCCGATCCGCTCTGGCCCGACCGCGACCGCTTCGTGCTCTCCAATGGTCACGGTTCGATGCTGCTGTATGCGCTGCTGCACCTCAGCGGTTATGCGCTGCCGCTGGAAGAACTGAAGCGCTTTCGTCAGCTGCACAGCAAGACTCCCGGGCATCCGGAGGTCGGAGTCACGCCCGGGGTGGAAACCACCACCGGCCCTCTCGGCCAGGGGCTGGCCAATGCCGTCGGCATGGCGCTCGCTGAGCAGCTGCTGGCCGCGGAATTCAATCGGCCGGGTCACACGATCGTCGACCACCGAACGTGGGTATTCGTCGGCGACGGTTGTCTGATGGAAGGCATCAGCCACGAAGCCTGCTCGCTCGCCGGAACGCTGAGGTTGTCGAAACTGGTGGCGATCTACGACGACAACGGCATCAGCATCGACGGCCATGTCGAGCACTGGTTCACCGATGACACCCCGAGGCGCTTTGAGGCCTACGGCTGGCGTGTCATACGCGACGTCCCCGGCCACGACACTGCGGCCATCGAGGCAGCCCTCGCGCAGGCGCGCGAGGACTGTGGCGGG
>Ga0209011_1000983_pt1 | contig 10318 bp, 7 predicted proteins | sample BlaSpr_A8_OM1_M3_FD_187986 | JGI IMG/M metagenome (GOLD analysis project Ga0209011, IMG submission 187986) | Forest soil microbial communities from Thunder Bay, Ontario, Canada - Black Spruce, Ontario site 2_A8_OM1_M3 (SPAdes) (version 2) | ecosystem: Environmental > Terrestrial > Soil > Boreal... | reverse complement strand
GCCAGCTATCCGGCGATCGGCCGTTCGTTCAGTGCTACGGATGTGGAGCGCTCATCGTTCGCGCGACGGCGTTCGGCCTTTGCGTCGAATGCGTCACCGTCGAAATAGAACAACACCAAGAAAGGGCATAGCCATGGCGCGCGCCCTGTGGAAAGGTGCCATCACCTTCGGCCTGGTGCATATCCCGGTCGAGCTCTACCCCGCAGAAGAGCGCAAGGAGTTCAAGTTCTCGATGCTCGACAAGCGCGATTTCTCGCCCGTGGGATACAAGCGCTACAGCAAAAAAAGTGGCAAGGAAGTCGACTGGGACAACGTCATCAAGGGCTACGAGTACGAGAAGGATCAATACGTGGTGCTTTCCGACGAGGACTTCCGGCGCGCGAACGTCAAGGCATCGCAAACGATCGAAATCGAGGCGTTCGTTCCGGCAGGCGAAATTCCGCCGCAATACTTCGATACTCCTTACTATCTCGTTCCGACGGAGCGCGGGCAAAAGGTCTATGCGCTGCTACGTGAGACGCTGCGCTCGACCGGCCGGGTTGCCGTCGCCCAGGTCGTCATTCGCACGGCGCAGCACCTCGCCGTAGTCGTGCCGGTGGGCAAGATTCTGATGCTCAACACGCTACGCTATGCCGACGAGCTGCGCCCGACCAAGGATTTCGCGTTGCCGGAAGAAGGGCTGAAAGGAGCACACGTCACGAGCAAGGAGGTCGATCTGGCCAAGCGGCTGATCGACGACATGACCGAGTCCTGGAAAGCCAGCGAGTTCAAGGACACCTATCACCAGGACCTGATGCGGCGAATCAAGGAGAAGATCAAGAAAGGCGAAACCAAGGAGATCACCGAGCCGGAGTCCGGGGAAAGCGAAGAGCCGAGGTCGGCGCAGGTGATCGACCTTGCGGCGCTGCTCAAGCAAAGCCTCGACAAGGGAGGCTCACGGCGCAAAGCAGTCGACCCGCGGCGTTCGCCCAAACCGGAAGCGAGCGGCAAGCCCGCGCTGCGAGTCGTCGCGTCGGCTCGCGGCTGGGCCAAGACGCCGGCCAAGCGCAAGCGCGCTTAGAGCGACCGACCCGGCCGCGGCGGACTTCGATACTCGCGAGGCGAAGCGCCATGGCCCTGGAACGGTACCGCGAAAAACGCGACTTCAAGATCACTCCGGAACCGAGCGGCCGCGTCGCGGCACGCCCGCATAGGGCGTTGTCGTTCGTCATCCAGAAACACGCCGCCAGTCATCTCCACTACGATTTCCGGCTGGAGCTCAACGGAGTGCTGTTGAGCTGGGCCGTTCCCAAGGGTCCCAGCCTCGACCCCGCCGACAAGCGCCTGGCGATGCACGTCGAGGATCATCCGATCGAGTACGGATCCTTCGAAGGCATTATTCCCGCGAAGCAATACGGCGCGGGCACCGTATTGTTGTGGGACCGCGGCACATGGATTCCAAAAGGCGACCCGGTCGCGGGCTATGCCAAAGGCCATCTCAAGTTCGAGCTGGACGGCGAGAAGCTCAAGGGCGGCTGGACGCTGGTGAAGACCCATAGCAGCAAGTACGGCGGCAAGAGCGGCGACAAGGCATGGCTGCTGATCAAGGAGAACGATTCGTTCGCGCGACGCGGCGCCGACGCGCGCGTCGTCGACGATGCGCCGGAAAGCGTGCTCTCGGGACGCAGCCTCGAGGACATCGCCGAAGAGCGCGAGCACGTCTGGCATTCCAACAAGTCGGTGGCGGCTAACGTTCGCGCCGGCGCGGTGCGCAACGCCAAGTCGTCAGCGGTCAAATCCCGGAACGGCGCCGTGGTCCCGTCGGCGATTGTCGGCGCCCGAGTCGCCAAGCTGCCAAGCTCGCTTTCGCCGATGCTCGCGACGCTGGTCGATGCGATTCCGACCGGTGATGAATGGCTGCACGAAATTAAATTCGACGGCTACCGCATGCTGTGTCGGATCGATCAGGGCAAGGTCACGATTTTCTCGCGCAGCGGCAAGGATTGGACCGGCCCACTTGGCCGCGTCGCTGACGCCGTCGGCGAACTCGGCCTCAAGTCGGCGTGGCTCGATGGCGAAGTCGCCGTTGTCGATGATCGCGGGCGGACGAGTTTCCAGGCGCTGCAAAACGCGCTGTCCGATCCGGCTGGCGAGCAGCTCGTCTATTTTGTGTTCGATCTGCTCTACCTCGACGGTTACGACCTGCAAGGAGTGAGCTTAAGCGAGCGAAAACGCCTGTTGCGCAGCCTCATACCGAAAACGTCGAGCAAGGTGCGTTTCAGCGTCGACGTGCCCGGCTCCGGCGCGGAGTTTTTCAAGCAGGCTTGCGCGTTGGGATTGGAAGGCGCGGTGTCCAAGCGCGCCGCCTCGGCCTACCGCGGTGGAGTGCGCACCCGCGATTGGGTCAAGGTCAAGTGTGGGCAACGCCAGGAAATGGTCATCGGCGGCTTTACCGATCCGCAAGGAAGCCGCAGCGGCTTCGGCGCGCTGCTTCTGGGCGTGTACGAGCCGGACGGCAAGTTGCGCTATTCGGGCAAGGTGGGAACCGGGTTCAACGATCAAATACTCGCGTCGCTGCGACGCAAGCTCGACAGCCTGGTGCAAAGCACGAGCTCCTTCGTGAACCCGCCGCGAGGCTTCGAGGCCAAAGGAGTGCATTGGGCCAAGCCGAAGCTGGTGGCCGAAATTGCATTCACCGAGTGGACCAAGGACGGTACCTTGCGCCATCCGTCTTTCCAGGGCCTGCGCGAGGACAAGAACGCGGCCGACGTCGTTCGAGAACGCCCGGTCCACGAGATGGATATGAAACCTGCCAAGCCTGCGACCAAGCCTCCAAAGTCTGCGACCAAGCCCGGACGGCAGGCGCCGCGCAAGGCGGCCGTCAGCGCTACCAAAACGAAAGCCTCGGCCGAGACCTCCGACATCGTCGCCGGGGTGAAGCTATCGCACCCGGAGAAGTTGCTGTATCCCGAATCCAAATTCGCGAAGCAGGACCTCGCGCGCTACTACGAAAATATCGGCGAATGGATACTGCCGCACCTGCGGGAGCGGCCTTTGAGCCTGGTGCGTTGCCCCGATGGCTGGAACGCCGAGTGCTTCTACCAGAAACATGCGTCCAAGAGTGTCAACCCTGCAGTGACGCGCATCGTGGTGCCGGAAGGTGGCGGCAAGTCAACGTACATGGCCGCCGACTCGGTGTCGGCACTGGTCGCGCTAGTTCAATGGGGCGTGCTCGAACTCCATCCATGGGGATCGCGCAAACCCCGTCTCGATCGACCCGATCGGCTCATATTCGATTTCGATCCCGACGATGCCGTCAAATGGGACGAGCTCGTGGCGGCGGTCGGAGTATTGCGCACACTGCTCGGCGACCTGGGCCTCACCGGATTCCTCAAGACCACCGGTGGCAAGGGATTGCATGTGGTGGTGCCGATTCGCGCCACGCTCGATTGGGAGCAGGCGAAAGGATTCACCAAGGCCATCGCGGATCTGATGGCCCGGACGTTTCCCGACCGCTTTCTCGCGGTGATGTCGAAGTCACGGCGCAAAGGGAAAATTTTTATCGACTACTTGCGAAACGCCTCGGGCGCGACCGCCATCGCACCGTATTCGCTGCGCGCCAGGGCCAATGCGCCGGTGGCCACACCCATCGGCTGGGACGAGCTGACCGAGGACGTGCGCTTCGATCACTTCAATCTGCGCACAGTCCCGCCACGATTGTCGGCGCTCAAGTCCGACCCGTGGGCCGACTTCCTGGAAGTGCGCCAGTCGATCGGCAAGGCAATGTTCAAACGGGTCGGCTACGATGGCTGAGAACGCTTTAGCGCCCAGGTCCGCGCGCCGGGCGATCAAGCCCAATTTGCACCGCGCACCTTTGACGAGCACCGCACGCGACCGCCGATTCGAAGTTCAGGCATCTCCGCCCGGTTGAGCGCAATATGTGCTCGGGCTGTCGTCGAGCGACGCACAGCCGCCCTTTCGATGGACAGGATCCGACGTAACGGAGCGGTCGATGAAAATACTGATGTGCTGTGCCCTGCTCGTCTGCCTGCCAGGATGCATTCCGATCGGCATCCGCGGCACGTCGATCACCGCGATCGAGTCGCCTTCGTGCGTCGCTCGGTCGGAGATCGAAACGCCCTTACGTCCCAGCGCCGGAACCGGAACGACGGGCAATCATCCGAGGCAAGCCGCGCCGCGCTGCGCCTGACGCGCACTCCCCGAGACTACGGACGGCCTAGCGCCTGCCGCCGGGCATCGATTGCTGGGCCATGCGGGCGAAATCGCCCATGACCTTCTGCATCGAGGAAAACGCCGGTCCGCCGGATGCCATGACGCCCTGCATGGCGTTGACCAGATTCTGCGCCTGCCTCATATCGGGCATCATCGCCATCGCCGCTTTTGCCTCTTTCGCCCCCGGCACGCCGGCCATCTGATCTTCCATCAGCGCGAACAGGCGCTTTTGCATTTCCACGATCATCGAGAACATCTCGCTCCAATATTGCATTGCTTTCTCGACCGCTTCCTGGCTCACGGTCTGACCGGCAGCGACCAGCGATTGCGGGTCGCTGGCTTCCGCCGCATGCCGGATGGCCTTTCTTTGCATCGAGCGCGTCTGCTCTTCTCCCTCGAACTGCAGCTTGCGTAGCTTGGATGTGTTCTCGATTGCGGTGTTGATGACATCCAGCGCCAATTTAGCGTTCGCCTTGTAGAGCTCGAAAGCTTTCTCCGGGGTCATCGCGCGGGCCATTTTCCCCATATCTCCAAAATCGGCGCCGCCCGGCGCGGCATATCCAGGACGCTTTGCCGACGTCGGCGATGCCTTCGCGCGCGGCTTTCTGGTCGACGAACGTTTGCTGGCGGTAGGTTTGGTCGACGCTTTCCTGGCCATGATCTTTCGCTCCTGAAGTGATCCGACTATCGATGTTGACGCTCTCCGGCCCAGAGCCATGGGCCGCCAACCGCGCACCGACGGCGCGCAGGTCTATTCTAGCCGCGCAGATGCTCCAGCGCCTCGTCGATGCGCTCCACGGCGACGATTTCCATGCCATCGATTCGCTGCTTGGGTTTGTTGGCGGCGGGAATGATGGCGCGATGGAAGCCGAGCTTCGCCGCCTCGCGCAAGCGCTCCTGACCGCGCTGTACGGGCCTGATTTCCCCCGCCAGACCAACTTCACCAAACACTAGAGCTTTGCTGTCTAATGCTATGTTCTTAAATGATGAATAGATAGCCATGGAAATGGCCAAGTCGGCCGCCGGCTCGCCGATGCGGACGCCGCCGACGGCGTTGACGAACACATCCTGTCCCGCCGTCTCGACCCCGCCGTGGCGATGCAGGACGGCGAGCAGCAAGGCGAGCCGCTGCGGGTCGAGGCCCACTGCAACGCGCCTGGCAAGCGCGCCCTGTACCGGGTCGACCAGCGCCTGCACCTCGACCAGCAAGGGTCGCGAGCCCTCGAGCGTCGCGAGCACGCAACTGCCGGGCACCGCTTTGCCGTGCTGCGACAGAAAAAGTGCCGACGGATTCGCGACGCCCTTCAATCCACGCTCGGTCATTGCGAATACGCCAAGCTCGTTGGCCGCGCCGAAGCGGTTCTTGATCGCGCGAACCAGGCGGAAGCTGGAGTGGGTATCGCCTTCGAAATAGAGAACCGTATCGACGATGTGCTCGAGCACTCGCGGACCCGCAATCGCACCCTCCTTGGTCACGTGACCGACCAGGATGATGGTGATCGCCGTCTGCTTGGCGAGCCTCGTGAGCTGTGCCGCACACTCTCTCACTTGCGCTACGCTGCCGGGCGCCGACTCGAGCGCTTCGGTGTAAACGGTCTGGATCGAGTCGATCACGACCACGTCCGGCCGCTGGGTGCGAATCGCGCCGACGATCGCCTCGAGCTGGACCTCGGCCAGGAGCTCGACCGCGGCGTTGAAGAGCCCCAGGCGTTGCGCGCGCAAGGCGATCTGATCGGCGGATTCCTCACCGGTGACGTACAAGGCCCGGCGCGATACGCCAATCGAGGCCATCGCCTGCAGCAGTAGCGTCGATTTGCCGATGCCGGGGTCGCCTCCCAGCAGGATCACGCCGCCGGGAACGAGCCCGCCGCCCAAGACGCGGTCGAATTCCTCGATGCCGGTCGGCGCGCGCGGATTGTCGTTTGCCTCGACGCTGGAGAGCGCCCGCACCACGCTCGCGCCGCCGGCGAGCGCCTGGAAGCGCGACGCCGGGGTCGCCGCGATCGTTTCGACCAGGGTGTTCCAGACGCCGCACTGGGGACATTGCCCCTGCCACTTGCTCGTCTGGCCGCCGCACTCGGTGCAGGCGTAAGCGGTCTTTGCCTTGGCCATCGGACGCTAGAATGGGCGCGGCACGTCGCTCGCGCCTTAAGCGAGCTCGTCCGGATGAACGACCGCGGTGCCGAGCTTGCCGACCACGACGCCGGCCGCGCGATTGGCGATCCTGACCGCGCTGGATATGTCCGCGCGCGCCCCGATCAGCGTGGCGAGCGTCGCGATCACCGTGTCGCCGGCGCCCGAGACGTCATAGACCTCGCGCGCGACGGCAGGAATGTGCTGCGCGCCGGCATCGGTGTACAGCGACATGCCTTCCTCGGCGCGGGTGATGAGGAGCGCTTCCAGGCCAAGCTCGGCACGCAGCGTCTGGGCCTTGGTCGCGAGCTCTGGCTCGCTGTTCCAAGTCCCGGCGACTTGACGGAATTCCGTGCGATTGGGCGTCAGCACCGTCGCCCCGCGATAGCGCAGCCAATCCTCGCCCTTGGGGTCGACCAGCACCGGCGTGCCGCGCGCGCGCGCCTGTTCGATCATGCGCGCGATATGCGCGAGCCCGCCTTTGCCGTAATCGGACAGAACGATCACGTCGAATTCGGGCAGCGTTCGCTCGTAATCGGCAAGCTTGGTGGCGAGAATCTCGTGCGACGGCGGCGTCTCGAAGTCGATGCGCAGCAATTGCTGCTGCCGCGCGATCACCCGCAGCTTGACCGTGGTCGGCAGCGTCGCATCGCGGTGGAACGAGGTGCGAACGTGCTCCTCGCCGAGCAGGCGCTCAAGCGAGCGCCCCGGCTCGTCGTCGCCGATGACGCTGATCAGCGTTGCCTTGGCGCCCAGCGCCGCCACGTTGCGCGCAACATTCGCCGCGCCGCCCGGGCGTTCTTCGCTGCGCGAGATTCGAACCACCGGCACCGGCGCCTCGGGCGAGATGCGCTCGACATCGCCGAACCAGTAGCGATCGAGCATGACGTCGCCGACCACCAGCACCCGCGTGGTCGTGATCGCAGCACGAAAGTCGGAGAATCCCCGGGTAGGCATCAGGCCGCCATTGTTAGCTAAGTGAGCAGGATACGCGTCGGACCTCGCATGATGTCGCTAGGACCGTCCGATGCCGAAATATTCCAGTCCGGCGGCGCGCACCTCCTTCGGATCGAAAAGGTTGCGGCCGTCAAATAGAAGCGGCTGTCGTAGCGTGCGCCGCAATTGACTGAAGTCCGGACTGCGAAACTCCTGCCACTCGGTCACCACGACCAGTGCGTCGGCACCGGTGACCGCGTCCATGGGCGAGGCTGCGTACGCCAGTCGCGACGTGGTGCCGAAGACGCGCCTGGCCTCGTCCATCGCCACCGGATCGTAAGCCGTCACGCTCGCGCCGCGATCGAGCAAGCCGCGGATCACGGTTTGCGACGGCGCCTCGCGCATGTCGTCGGTATTGGCCTTGAATGCGAGTCCCCAGACCGCGAACGTCTTGTTGGCGAGATCGATGCCCAATCGCTGCGTTATTTTCTCGAGCAGCCGCTTTTTTTGCGTGTCGTTGACCGACTCGACCGCGGCGAGAATCTCGAGCGGGCGGCCGTGGTGCTTCGCGGTCGCCTGCAAGGCTTTGACGTCTTTGGGAAAGCACGAGCCGCCATAGCCGGCGCCCGGATACAGAAAGCGATAACCGATGCGCGGATCGGAGCCAATGCCTCTTCTGACATGCTCGATGTCGGCGCCCAGCGCGTCGGCAAGGTTGGCCAGTTCGTTCATGAACGAGATCCGTGTCGCCAGCATCGCGTTCGCGGCGTACTTGGTCAGCTCCGCGGAACGGACATCCATCACCAGCAGCCGCTCGTGGTTGCGCTGGAACGGCGCGTAGACTGCCCGCAACAAGCCGATCGCCCGCTCGTCATCGGAGCCGATGACCACCCGGTCCGGCCTCATGAAATCCTCGACGGCCGCGCCTTCCTTCAGGAACTCGGGGTTCGACGCCACCGCGAACGGCAGGTCGACGCCGCGCCGCGCAAGCTCGGCGGCGATGGTCTCGCGGACCCGATCCGCGGTGCCGACCGGCACTGTCGATTTGTCGACGATCACCTTGGACTCGACCATCCGCGAACCGATGTTGCGCGCGGCCGTGATCACGTACTGCATATCGGCGGAGCCATCTTCGTCGGGCGGTGTGCCGACCGCGATGAACTGCAGCGTTCCGTGCGTGACCGCGGCGTCGATATCGGTGGTGAATCGCAGGCGGCCGCCGGCGACGTTGCGCCGGATCATGTCTTGCAGACCCGGCTCGTGGATGGGGACGCCGCCGCGGTTGAGGGTCTCGATTTTGCCGGCATCGAGGTCCAGACACATCACATCGTTGCCAACCTCGGCGAAGCAGGTTCCGGTGACGAGACCGACATAGCCGGTCCCGATCATCGTTATCTTCAAGCCGGAACCTTCGTTTCGGCGCCAATCGACGCGTTGATGGCGTCGAGCGCGGCCAGAGGATCGGCAGCACCGGTGATCGGCCGCCCGATCACCAGATAGTCGGCGCCGGCGGCGATGGCTGCCTCGGGCGTCATCACCCGCGCCTGATCGTTGAGTGCCGCGCCGGCCGGACGGATGCCGGGCGTCACCAGCTTGAATTTGCCGCCGCACGCCGCGCGCAGGGCGGCCGCCTCGTGCGCCGAGCAGACCACTCCGTCGAGCCCGTTTTCCTGGGCCAGGCGCGCCAGCCGCAGCACCTGTTCGTCAACCGAGCCGGTCGTGCCTATCGCCAGAAGATCCTCGGCGGCGAGGCTGGTCAACACCGTCACCGCAATCAGGAGCGGCGCGCTGCGCCCCATTTCCGCCGCGGTCTGGTTCACCGCCTGGCGCGCCGCGCGCATCATCGCCGCTCCCCCCGTGGCGTGGACGTCGATCATCCATACGCCCATTCGCGTCGCCGCGGCGCAAGCCTGGGCAACGGTGTTCGGGATGTCGTGAAACTTGAGATCGAGAAAGACCAGAAACCCGCGACGAACCAGCTCACGCACCAGACCTGCCTCGGCCGCGGTGAACAACTCCTTGCCGACCTTGACCGCGCATTTTCGAGGGTCGAGCCGCGCCGCCAAGCCGAACGCCGACAGCATGTCGGGAAAGTCGAGCGGAACGATGACCCGCGGCGCTTGAGCGATCATGTAGAGTCTCCTGGTTCTAATTTACGCAAAACCGTCCGGCGATTCGGTGCGCCGAGGCGAATAGGTTTCCCACTTTCCGCAACCGGGGCAGCGCCAATAGTATTGCTTGGCGCGAAAGCCGCAATTCTCGCAACGATACATGCCGAGCCGCTTGATGTGCTGGCCGACGAGACCCTTGACGAGCTCGAGGTCGTGCCGCCGGTCCGCCGGCGCTGCCATCAGCTGCGCCTCGAGCAGTTTGTCTAGCCCGAGCAGCGTCGGATTGCGCGCCAGCTCGTCCTTGATGAGCTGCGTCGCCGATTCGGCGCCCTCGTGGGCGAGGATCTGGTTGAACAGCGCCGTCAGCGAGTCGAGTGACGGATATTGATCCTCGTAATTGCGCAGCACGCGAATACCCTGCGCGACGTCGCCGATTTTTCGGTACGCGTCGGCGAGACGGTCGGCGACCAATCCCAGAAACGCCGGATTCTGCGACTCGATGCGCTGCCATGCCGCGATGGCGGCAAGATGATTTCCGCGCTGTGACTCGACATCTCCGAGCAGCATCGTCGCGCGCGTGCAGAGCTTGTACTCCGCCAGCGCCTGGTCGATGAACTGCCGCGCGTCATCGAACTGCGAACGCAGCAGCGCGTTCTGCGCCAGCTCGCAATAGTAGTGTGCGATTTCCTTGAAGTACGGTCGCTTGGCCAGCGCCTCCATGCGCTTGGTGGTCGCAATCGCTTTCTGCCAGTCCTTCTCCTGCTCGTAGATCTGCAGCAGGAATCCCAGCGCCTGAACCTCGAAAGGGCTGCCGTCGAGCCGGGAAAAAAGCTCCTCCGCTCGGTCGAGCAGGCCTGCGCGGTGGAAATCCTGAGCCAGCTCGAACACCGCGGTCTGACGCTTGTCCGCGGGAAGATCCGGGCGGT
>Ga0209011_1000982_pt1 | contig 10319 bp, 13 predicted proteins | sample BlaSpr_A8_OM1_M3_FD_187986 | JGI IMG/M metagenome (GOLD analysis project Ga0209011, IMG submission 187986) | Forest soil microbial communities from Thunder Bay, Ontario, Canada - Black Spruce, Ontario site 2_A8_OM1_M3 (SPAdes) (version 2) | ecosystem: Environmental > Terrestrial > Soil > Boreal... | reverse complement strand
CCTGGGTTCGTCGACGCTGGCGGCGCGGGGCTTTTCGGAGCCGCTCGTGCGACGCGTCCTCAAGCTGGTGGTGAACAGCGAGTACAAGCGGCGGCAGGCCGCGCCGGCGCTGCGCGTGACGGCGCGCGCGTTCGGCGAGGGCTGGCGGTTCCCCATCGCGCACGGGTACCGGCACTGACCGACAAGGTCGCCATCGCCGGCGCGGGCCGCGGAATCGGCGCGGCGTGCGCGCGGGCGCTGGCGAAACAGGGTGCGCGGCTCGTCCTCTGCGCGCGCACTGCGGCGGAAGTCCGCCAGGTGGCGAGCGAGACGGGCGGCGAGGCGGTGGTGGCGGACCTCTCGACCGAAGAGGGCGCAGAGGCGTTCGCCGAGGCGGCCGGAGCGGTCGACCTGGCCCTCATCTGCGTCGGGGCCGCGCACAAACTGGCGCTCATCCAGGACGCGGGACGCGACGTGCAACTTGTACAATTTGTACAAAACGTCATCGCCCCCTCCCTCACCGCCGGCGCGCTGCTCCGCCGCGGTGCGCGGCACCTCCTTTTCATCTCTTCGCTCGCGACGCGCCGGCCGCCGATACCCGGCGCGGGTCCCTACACGGTATCGAAGGCCGCGCTGGAGGCCGTGGTCCGCGCCATCGCCGAGGAGGCCTGGCCGAAGGCGCGCGCCAACGCCATCTGCCTGGGACCGGTGCGCACGCGCCTCCACGAGGAGGCCGGCACGCCGCCCGAGTTGATGGCGACGTTCCCGGCCCCCGAGGAAGTCGCGCCGCTCGTCCTGCGCGCCGCTTCCGTCCTGGGCACGGGCCGCATCCTCGACGGCGATGCGCTGGCTCTCGACCCGGCAGCCGCGCTGGCCGGCGATGGCCATCTCGCCGACGCCGAGGCACTGCCCGAGTCAGCCGAAGAGGCCGAACCAGGTCGCCGCCCCTCCGCCAAGGTATGCGCCGCGGTCCGGGCGAGCGCTTCCGACCTGCATCGTTATCCGCGCGGTGCCGACGAGCTGGCGTCGCGCATCGCGGCGCTGCACGCCGTCCCCCGCGAATGCGTCGCGCTCTCGGGCGGAGGCGCGACCGAATTGCTCGAGCGCGCGCTGCGCGTCTTCTGCGCCCGCGGCGACGAAGTGGTGAGCCCCTTTCCGACCTTCGAGCTGCTCTCGGCGCTCTGCTCGCGCGAGGGCGTGCGCCACCGGCCAGTTCCGGAGCCCCGGAGCTCCGACGGTCTCTTCGGGCCGCACACCGCCGCGCCGCTGCTCGCCGCCATCGGCCCCCGCACGCGCCTCGTTTACGTGGCCACGCCCGACAATCCCACCGGCGCGTCGCTGCCGCGCGAGGAAGAGGAGCGACTCGTCGCCGCCGCGGGCGTCCCCGTCGTCATCGACGAAGCGTGGTCGTTCGAGCCCCCCGCGCCGTCCACGCGCGCCCTGCGCCTGCGATCGCTGAGCAAGCTGCACGGCCTCGCGGCGCTCCGCGTCGGCTACGCGACCGGGCCGGCCGATCAAATCGCGCTGCTGCGCAAGCTGGAGCTGCCCTTCCCGCTGGGCGCGCCGCAGCTCGCGGCGGCGCACGCCGTCTTCGATCAACCCGAGCGCGCCCGGCGCACTGCGCTGCTGCTCGCGCGCGAGCGTGCCCGCGTGGCGAAATCCTTGCGCGAGTTGGGATGTGCCGTGTCGGAAAGCCCCACCCCCGTCCTGCTGGTGCGGGAGCCGACCGGCCGCCTGCTCTTCGCCCTTCGGGCCGCCTCCCTGCCCGTCCAGGAGGCGCACTGGGACCCCGGCGCTCTGGTGCTGGGTCTCGGCCGGCGGGCCGAGAACGACCGCGCCTTGGCCGCAGCCCGGCGGGCGGTGACCCCTTGAGGCGCTACACTGTCTACACTGGGGTGAATCCCGGCGCTTTTCAGGCCGTCCAACGGCCGAGGAGACCGAAAATGCGTCGCATCGCCAAGATTCTGGTCGTCGCGCTGGCCGCTTCGGGCTGCCTCTACGGCGAGCGCGAGGTGGTCCGCCAGCGGCCCATCGACCCGCCGCCCCCGCCGCCGTCCGCCTTGGACGAAGGCAGTACGCCACGCTCCGAAACCTATACCGACTCCGCGCCCGTCGAGCGCGACGTGGTCGACACCGAAGTCTTCTACGAGCGACTCTCCCCCTACGGCTACTGGGAATCCGTCGCCCCGTACGGCCGCGTCTGGGTTCCGACCGTCGGTTACGGCTGGCGGCCCTACTACTTCGGCCGCTGGGTCCTGACCGACTGGGGCTGGACGTTCGTCTCCGACGATCCCTGGGGCTGGGCTGCGTACCACTACGGCCGCTGGAACTGGGGGGTTGGCGTCGGCTGGTACTGGATCCCCGGACGAGTCTGGGGGCCCGCCTGGGTGAGCTGGCGGTACGGCGCGGGCTACGTGGGCTGGTGTCCGCTCGGTCCGCCCGGCGTCGTCTTCGGGTATTCGCACCCGGCGTGGGTGGCCGTGCGCGAACAGCATTTCACGCATCCCATCGCTGGGGTCGCGGTTCCGGCACGGGCCACGGCCGGCATCGTGACGCAGACTGCGCCTTTGGCGGGTCCGCAAGCGACGGTGGCGAGGACGGGGCAGTTCGGCCCGCCGGTCGCGCGCGTGCGGGCCGCGACGGGTGAGCCCATCCGGCCCATGCCCGTCGCCCGCGTGCTCGGCCGTCCCCAAGCCTCGCCGCAGACCGGTCCGCGCGTCATTCCCGAGGGCGGGCCGCGCGTCCGCGATCCGATGCGCACTCCTAGTCCCCGACCAGGAGCCGGCGGCGACAACGGACGTCCGGCCCCCCGCATCAACCCCGCGCCGCGGCCGGTCCCGCGCTCGGGCGGAGGCGACGTGGAGCGCCCTGCCCATCGCGACAACGAAGGCATGGGACGGCCTCAGGGGACGCCACGCGCCAGCGGTGGTGGCGGTGGCGGCGGCGGTGGCGGGCATCCCGCGCCGGCCCCAGCACCCGCACCCCGGTCGAGCGGCGGCGGGCCGCACGCCTCGGGAGACAAGTCGAGGAAGTGAGCCGTCGCGCGCGCTCGGGTAGGATGCGCGCGATGAAGCTCTTCCGCCGCGGCCGCGTGCTGCAGGCCACTTTCGGCTGCAACCCCAATTCCAGCTCGCTGGGGGTCGACGTCACCTTCCTGCTCTTCGGCTCGGCCTTTGCGGCCGCGATGGCCGTCGTGCTGGGCGCGCTTCTGCGCCCTTCGAAAGACGCGCGGTGAAGGTCGCGCGCGCACGAGCCGAGCGGTTCGGCGGCATCGTCGAGCTCGAGAGCCCGCGCGCTCTCTTGCATGTCGACCGCGTCATGATGGAGGAGCTGGGCCATGCGCGCTCTCCCCTCTGGGACTTGCCCCCCGAAGGGCCGCTCAGCGCTCCCACCGAGGTGCACGTCGTGCTCTCGCGGCGCTGCGCGGCGGGGTGCCGCGGCTGCTACGTTGGCGCCACGCCGCAGGGCGCGGCGCTGAGCCACCAGGAGGCCTGCCGCGTCCTCGACGAGCTGTCGGCGATGGGCGTGTTCCACGTCGCGCTGGGGGGCGGCGAGGCGCTGGAGCTGGACTATCTTTTCGCCGTCGCGGAGCACGCGCGAAGAGTGGGCATCACGCCGAACCTCACCACCAGCGGGCTCGGCCTCGACGAGCAGGCCGCCGCGCGCTGCGCGATCTTCGGCCAGATCAACGTCAGCGTCGACGGCGTCGGCGAGGCGTACCGCAGCGCGCGTGGCTTCGACGGCTACCGGCACGCCGAGCGGGCGCTGCGCCTCCTTCGCGCCGTCAAGCGCGAAGTGGGCGTGAACTGCGTCGTGAGCCGCAGCTCGTTCGAGCGCGTCGGCGAGGTGGCCGCGCTGGTCCGGCGGCTCGACTTGAACGAGTTGGAGCTTCTGCGGTTCAAGCCCGTCGGCCGCGGCGCCCGACTCGACGAGGAGCTGACCCCCGAGCAAGGCAAACGCCTCTGGCCGATGGCGCGCCGGCTGGTGTGGCGGCACCGCATCCGCGTGAAGCTCGACTGCTCGTTCGCACCGATGGTCTTCTGGCACCGGCCCTCCGCGCGCGCGGCGGCGTTCTTCGGCGTCCAAGGCTGCGTCGGGGGCGACGTGCTCGCGGCGGTGCAGCCGGAGGGCGCCTTGACGGGCTGCTCGTTCGCGGGCCGCGCCGAGGCCGACGCACTGCAGCCCGGAGCGATGCAGGCCGCCTGGGGGAATGGCTTCGGCGAATTTCGCAATTTCGTGCGAGATGCGCCCGAGCCCTGCGCATCGTGCGAATACCTGCCGCTCTGCCGCGGCGGGTGCCGCGCCGTGGCCCAGGCGCATGGTCCCTTCGTGTCCCCCGACCCGGGCTGCCCCCGCGTGCAGGAACATCGCGGGAGGCGGCCGCTGCCGGTGGTCGCGACGTGAATCGCGCCCTGCTGGTGGCGCACGCCGTCCTCGGATTCACCGCCGTGATGGCCGCCACCCACCACGCCGCCCATGCCGTCGTCGCAGCGCTGGGCCGCCCGCAGGCACGCGCGTTGCGGCGCTTCGGCTGGATCGCTCCCGCCTCGGTCGTCGCGCAGGCCATCGCCGGACTGTTGCTCTATCCCTCGTATCGCCTGCACGTACGCGCCGCCTTCCTCGAGCGGACCGCCCCCGCGGCCGTGCAGTGGTTCGATCTCAAGGAGCACCTCTCTGCTCTGGCGCTCGCGCTCGTCATCGGCGCAGCGCTAGCCGGCCGGGCCGCGGCCGAAGGCGACGCTCCGCGCCAGCAGCGCTGGTCCATCGCCGCTCTCTCCTCGACCGGCGCGGCCTTCCTCTGGGCGGCGGCGGTGATCGGGCTCTACGTCACGTCGCGAGGAGCGGGATGACCCCCGACCCCGAGCGCACGCTGCGCGCGGCGCTGGCCGGGATCGCCGCCTTCGCCGTCGGCTACCTCCTCCCCGGCACGCTGCAGTTGCCGGTGCTCGTCTACGACCCCGCGGCGCGCGCCTTCTCGGTCGCGCGCGTCGTCCAAGGCGTCTCCATGCGCTACTACGGCGATCTGCTGGTCGCTTGCGCGGCCGGCATCGCCGCGGCCGCAGCCGCCTGGGCCTTGCGGCCGCGGCGCACGCCCATCGCCGTAGCCGCCGGCGCGGCGCTGTCGCTGGTTGCGCTCGACGTCGCCTTCTACCTTTCGCGCCTGCTCGCCGCAGTGTAAGGAAGCGCGATGCGCTCGGCCCTGCTGCTCGCCGCCCTCGCCGGCGCCGCCTGCAGCACCGACACCTGCAGGACCCTCACCGCCGACGTGGGCGAGACGTGCCTGCCCGACGCGCTCGCCCCCGACCGCCAGCTCGTCATCGAGGTGCGGGAGCTGTGCGGCCGCGGCTGCACCAACCTTCCCTCGTGCACCGTGCTCCAGCAGAACGGCCAGCTGCTCCTCGACATGAAGCAGGACGTCTGCAACGAGGCGCTCTTCCTTCCCTGCGCCGCGGCGCCCTGCCTGCATCGGGCGGTGAGGTGCAAGCTGTCCGCTCTGCACCCCGGCGACTATCCGCTCTTGGCCCCCGGCGCGCCGGCGCAGCTCGTGCGCGTGCGCCCCGGCGGCGTCGCTTCCTGCCGCTTCCCCGACATTTCCGACGGCGGCACTTAGTGATAGACGATCCGCCGTGTCGGTCTACCTGAGCGTCGCGCCGCCCGACGGATTTTCGAAGTGGGGCGATGCCGAGTGGGAGCGCTGGCTGCGCGACCACCCCTGGGAATCGGCCGAGCGCATCTGCTCGCGCGGCGACTGGGCCATCTTCCTCTATCAGCTGCGCCAGCACTCGCCCAAAGGGCGCAGGGCGGTCGAGCCGGTGCTGGAGTCGCTCGTCAACGAGCGGCCGCTCACATCGCAGCAAGCCGAGGATCTGCGCGACGCGCTCGACCTGGCCCGCGACGAGATGGACGAGAAACCCGCTGCGGCGATGAAGAGCGCCAACAATTCCTTCGCCAGCCCCGAGGACCTGGATGCGATGATCGCGGCTGCCCGTGCCAGGCTGGGGCGCGAGCCGACGCTGGGGGAAGTCTGGGCGGAGGTCTTCGAGCAGGTGCACAAGGTGCTGGAGAGCGCGGCCGAGAAGAAGCGCGGCATCTATTTCGGGAACGTTTGATGGGCGTCGGTTCGGCGGAGGAGCGGAAGGGTGCGCTGGCGCTCCTCTCGGAAGAAGGATCTGTTTGCAAAGTTATCGAAAGCCGCCCGGCCCGACGCCATCCTCGCGACCAACACCTCGTCGTTGCCCGCTCCGTCTCACTGCGCGCGCGCCGCCCGGCAGGGCCGACACTGTCTCGTTCTGAGCGATGTCCGCCTGCGCGCAAAGGTTTTACAGGGGGGTTGGTGTAGGGCGGTGGCGGTGTTACCACTTGCTTATGCAGCCCGTCGCCACGGTAGTCGCGTTTGCAGCCGCTCCAGCGGGGGAAGCCGCTGCGCTGGACACGACGGCGCTGGCCTGCGACCTGCTGGGGCCGGGCGAGGATCTTTTCCGGCGCATCAAGCGCTCCGAGGCCGGGTCGATACTGCTGCTCCTGGCCGGGTCGGCCGACGAGGCGGCCCTGGCCGCCGGCTCGAAGGCCGCGCGCATCCTGCGCAAGCGTGGCGGCGGGCAGGCATTGGTGGTGCTACCGGCAGTCCCGGTCAACCCAGGCCCGCAGGCCCGTGGAAAGCTGCTGCGGGCGGCCGAGCTTTGTGAAGCTTGCGTCGTTCAGCCCGTCGGGCGCGCGACGTGGGCCGATGCCGTGCGCTGCTTCGTCGAGCCGCTGACGGTTTTCGGGCTGGTGGGCGTCGAGGCGGAGGATGTCCGCAAGGTGGCACGCGCTCCTTCGGCCGCGCTGCTGCATCTGTGGCAGGATCCCTCCAGCCCGCCGGCCGCGCTGGAGCAGGCGCTCTCGTTCCTCGGCGTGCGCGACGTGCTTCTCACCTGCCGCCTTCGCCCCACGGCGACGCTGAAGGAAGTCGATAACGCCGCGGCTCACCTGCGCGAGCTCGCCCCCTCCAGTGCGAACCTCGTCTTCGCAGGTCCTGAAGTGGGCAACGACGAGGGACCCCGCGCCATCGCCGCCGTGACTTTCGCGCGGTGACTTCCGGGGTCGGGGCCGGGGTCGTTCGCGGCTCACGGGTACGCGTGATGGGTACGGTTACGGGTCACGTGCGTGCCGCCCCGGCTCTCTTAAATACCGTCGAGGAGCTCGGGGAGGCGCCGCGCGAACTCGCCCTTGCTCATCACCTGGTCGCAGCCCGCGGCGCGCGCCGCCTCGATCAAGTCCTCGCGCGTGTGGTCGACGTAGCCGATGACCACCGTGGCCTTCGACTCGCCCGACTTGATGGAGCGGATTGCGTTCACCGCGTCCAGCTTCGGCGAGGCGAGGTCGATGAGCAGCACGTCGGGCTTGTCCTTGGCCACCTGCTCGGCGACGCCGCTCCCCCGCGGCAGCCACACCAGCGGCCGCCCCTGCGCGGCGGCGTTCACCTTGGAAGAGAACATCAGGTCGTGAATGGCGGCGAGGATCTTCATGCGCACACCCCAGCTCCGGGCAGCGAACCGAAGGGCAGGCCTAGCACTTCGGCGGTTCGCCCGTCTTCGAGAGTCACCTTCGAGCCCGGCACGATCAACTCCTTGTGAACATACCCGAGAAGGACGCCCAGCGCGCCGACCTGCGTGGAGGACGTGACGCGGCCGCGGGCCGACACGCGCTGCGGATCGATCTTCGACCCGCGCGACGGCGCTTGGCCCGCCACCTCGAGGCGCACGAGGTTCCACGAGACGCGCCCGCGGAACGTGGCCATCGCCACCACTTCCTGCCCCACATAGCAGCCCTTCGAGTACGACAGCATGCGGTCGAGGCCCGCCTCGAGCGGCGTCACCTCTTCGTCCAGCTCGGCTCCCCAGGTGGGCACGCCCAGCGCAACGCGCCACGCTTCCACCTGGTCGGGCCGCGGGCGATCGCGCAGCTCCTCGAGGAGCGCCTGCGCGTCCGCCTCGGGCAGGAGTAGCTCGAGGCCCAGCGGCTGCCAGCTTCCCGTGATGTCAGGAAAGCGCGCGGGCGGCGCATCCGAGGGAAAGTAGCGCAGCCGCCGCAGCCCCGGGGCGCGCTGCAGCTCGCAGTCTTCCATGATGAGCAGCTTGTCGAGGTGCTTTTCGAGCGCGTCGAGACGGCCCGGCTCGGCGGCGACGATCACCTCTTCGAGTTGCCGCCAGAGAAGCGCGTCGGCGACGAGGCGCCCTTTGCCTCCCAGGAACACACCTGCTACCGCACCGCCATACGGCGCGGCCGCAAGGTCGTTGCTCTGCATCCCCTGCAGCCACTTCTCGCGGTCGGGGCCCACGACGCGCAGCGCCGCAGCCGGCCCCAGATCCTCCAGACCCACCGGCGGCTGTGGCACCTCCTTGGGGGCCCTCCCATGGCTTGGGGTGTACGGCGGCCGCACCGCGTCGGAGAGCCGAGGCGGTCCGCCCACCGGCTTGCCTGCCGAGTCGACGAGCACCCCCGGCTGGGGGACCTTGTCCTCGCTGCTCTTGAACGTGACCTGCGGACTCATCCCGTTAAACTCCTCTCCCTGCTAGCTTTTGGAGATCGCCATGGCGGAAAAGGTGCACACTCCCGGGCCGCGCGCCGTGAACGACGATTCGCTGCTCACCGCGGCGCGCACCGCCGACGTGGCGGCGCACATCGACGACCCCTGCGACGAAGGCGGGTACGACCAGTTCTGCCGCGACCACCACGGCCAGCTCTGCCGGTTCCATGAGCAGTATTGTCACGCGCCCGATTATCCATGCATCGATCATTTGCGGCATTTCCTCGCCGTCAGCTTCCTCGAGGAGATCGCCGCGCGCCGCGCCCGCGAGCGTTAGCCCCGGCCGCGTCACACCATCTCCGCCAGCACGTCGTCGGCGAAGAGCGGGGCCACGCCTCCGCCGCGGACGATGTTGACGATGCGGCCGGGCGCTGCGCGACAGACGCTCCCGCCGTCGGGCACGCCGGGCACGAGCGAGGCGTAGGTGCTGATGTCGAGGTGCAGCGGCAGCCGCGGCACGCCCGCCCCCCTGCAGAGAAATCGCTCGATGGACGGCGCATCGACCAGCTCCTGCGCCACCCAGGTCCCGGGGCCGTCGCGGCGCGCGTCGCGAAGCGCATCGCGGAACCCCTTGGGCCCCGCCTCGCGACCGATGACCACGCTCTTGCCGCCGTAGTCGTGCGATCTCTTGAGCACGAAGCGGTCGCCGTCGCCCAGCTCCGCGTCGTCGATTTCGTCGAGCAGGCGCGTCCAAGGCACCGTCTCGGCCACCGCGTCGCGTTCCTCCTGCGAGAGATGGCCGGCGCGGGCCTGCAGCGACAGCTCGGCGAAAAGACCCTTGGTCTCTAGCCAGCCGTCGACGCGGTTCCACATGCCTTGCTTCGCCGGATCGAGGAAAGCGCGGCCCAACGGGGAGTCGACGTCCACATGGCGCGCGAAGAGGTGGCGGTAGAGGACGCGGTGCGGATCGCCGTCGAGCGAGACGTCGGAGGGCGTGCAGGTGCGCGCCTCGACGCCGCGGGCGCGCAGAAGGTCGGCGAGCACGAGCAGCTCGGCGAGCTGCGGGTCGCCTTCCCGGTGCAACAGCTGGACCTTGACGGGCTGCGCGCGCGCGCTGGCAGCTTTCAGGAGCGCGTCGACCAGCCACGGGGCGTTGCTGGGGTTGCGGGCCAGCGCGGCGGCGCGCCCGGGCCGCACCGCCTCGACCCAGCCGCGCGCGGCCGCGTCGGAGTAGACCTGCATGGCGGGGATGGTCGCGTTCACCTCCAGCGCGCGCACCGTGCCCTGGCGGTCGACGAACCAGTCGATGCGCGCATGGAGGAGCTCCTCGGCCTCGCGCCAGCGGTGGGCGAGGGCCTCGCGCTCGAGCGGGGAGAGGTGGTGGAAGAGGAGGCGGGCTTTTTCCGGCTGGCCTTCGATGACCCGGCGCGCCACCTTGACGAGCGCGCTGGTGACGAGCCGTGCGTTGCGCCCGAGCGCGGCCAGCTCGTCGCGCGGGAGCGAGCTGGGCGAGAGCACCAGCGGAATCGGCTCGGCCCCGCGCGTCAACCCCAGCGCCGACGCCCTTCTCTGCGCCTCGCGAGCCAGCTCATCGCGAGCCGCCGGCTCCATCGAAAGCAGCAGCTCGTCGGCCTTGGCCGCAGCCGCCGTCAGCTCCAAGAGATGAATGCGCATCGCCGAACACGCCTTCGCGTGAGATTCAGGGCGTAACCCCGGCTGGAATTGCGAGCTCGTCCAGTGATTCGTCGGCCGGGACGAGCGTGAGCTCGGTGACTTCGGGGCGGGCGCCGATGCGGACCATGGGCATCACCGTCCCGGCACCGCGGTTCAC
>Ga0209011_1000981_pt1 | contig 10322 bp, 11 predicted proteins | sample BlaSpr_A8_OM1_M3_FD_187986 | JGI IMG/M metagenome (GOLD analysis project Ga0209011, IMG submission 187986) | Forest soil microbial communities from Thunder Bay, Ontario, Canada - Black Spruce, Ontario site 2_A8_OM1_M3 (SPAdes) (version 2) | ecosystem: Environmental > Terrestrial > Soil > Boreal... | reverse complement strand
AAGACATCCCACTCGCGGTCCGGATCCTGACGGTCGCGGATGCGCTCGACGCCCTCACCTCGGACCGACCGTACCGCCTGGCCCGGAGCTTTTCGGCCGCCGTTCGCACCATCGAGGCGGGGGCCGGGAATCAGTTCGATCCGGCGGTGATCCGCGCTCTACGTTCGCGTCGCGCCGCGATCGCCGCGCTACTGACGGTGATGGGCAAGCCCCGCATTATGGCGCTTGAATTGCTGAAGGAGCCGGCCATATGAGGCACTTGCTCCCGCGGCTGCCGACCCTCGGCGCCCTTGCAATCGCCACCGCGCTTGTATGGGGTAGCGGCATGCTCGCATCCGCACTACCGCAATCGGAACGCTTGCATGCCGCTGTCCACTCGGCCGGCGCGGTCGACTATGCGACCGACGTGGTCACGCCTGGCTCGCGCTTCGGCAACAGCCGGCCGACCTACGACCAGTGACTCACAACGTCGTGACCGGGACGTAAATTTCGCACTGGAACGTGCCGGTCTCCTGGTCCATCGTCATGTCCGGCCCGTAGTACTCGAACAACGGGCGTGCGTCGAGCTGCAAACCGCTGCCGGGCAGCCAGTCGCGCAGCAACGCCATCCAGGCATCACCAAGTTCGGCGCCAGTCCCTCGAAAACTGGCGGCGGCGTACTTGCCGCCGGGAATCGACGTCGTCAGGTGCTGACCGGCGCCGATGAAGCCCGGTTCGACCTCGACGGCGGCGTCGTAGCGGCATTTCTCTGGCGCCGTAATGCCGGGGTCATCGAGGCTGATCCCGTACCGCGGACGGCCGAGCAGGTGGTTGGTTTGCATCCACGGATAGACCGACTCTTGCCAGAAGTCCGATAGTTCCGGGCCGTAGGGGCCGACGTGTCGAAGGTAGGCGACGGTGGTTGGTTGCCGGTCGACGAGCTTGACGTTCATAGAAGCCTCCTGTAAGTATTTCGAGACTTCATCTTTGCGCCGCGCCGGTGCGGCCGCCTGATCGGGCTTGCGATTCGCCTGACCGCGATTGCTATCTTCTGAAACGCGCCACGACGAGGGCGCTGACCCAAACCTCGTCTTGAACGCGCGCGCAAATGCTTCGGCCGAAGCAAAGCCCACTGAGAGCGCCACCTGCAACACCGGCACCGCCGGCTGACTGACCAGTCGCTGGGCGGCGATTTCAAGACGGCGGCGTCGCACGTACTCGCCGAGGGTCTCCCCCATCCATGCGGAGAACAGCCGGTGAAAGTGAAATGGCGAGAAGTGCGCGACACCGGCGAGCGTCTCGAGTTCGAGCGGCTCATCGAGATGCTGATCGATGTGTTCGACAACCCGATGCATTCGGGCCGCGTACTCGAAGCGGCTGTCTATGTCGAAACGTCGAATTTCTCGGGATTCCATTCGATCCCGAGTGCGGTCGGTCCCGCCATGTATCCGAGCAATGCTGATGATGCGACGACCGCGGGGCTCGCCAGGTAGCCCAGGCCACCGACGCCCATCCGGTTCTGCCAGTTGCGATTGAACGAGGTGATCGCAATCTCGCCTTTCTTCAGGGCGTCCGGGCCCTGGCCGAAGCACGGGCCGCACCACGACTCGCGGATCTGCGCGCCTACGGAGCGAAGCACATCGGCGATCGACTCGCCGCCGAGACGCGGCTCCGGGTTTTCGATATCGCGCTTGACACCGCCCGAGCCCGGGAAGATGACGAACGTCTTGGGCGCTTTCTCGAAGCCGCGCTCACGCCCCGCACTGATCACTAGTGCCGCCTCGAGCAGATCGTCGTACCCGCCGTTCGTGCAGGAACCGATGAAGGCCTTATCGAACGCAAGCTTCTCCAGGGCCACCTCGTCCGCCGGGAACGCATTCCCCGGAGCGAAGGGCTTGGCAATGAAGGGAACCAGCTCGGAGAGGTCCAGCGTCTCGTCCAGCTCCCATGCCACCTGGTCGCCCGGCTCGAATCGCGGATACGGTAAATCGCTGATCCCCTTGCGTTTGTACCAATCGAACGTGATCTCGTCGGGCGCGAAGATGCCGTTCTGTGCCTCGGCCTCGGCCATCATGTTCGCGATGGTGTTGCGATACGGGATCGGCAGCTGGCGCTCGCCGTCGACGAACTCGACGCTCATGCCTTGTGCCTGGGCTTTCCCCCATCGGCGCAGCAGCGCCAGCACGACGTCCTTGCCGCTCACCCAGGGCCGCAGCCTTCCGCTGAAGACGACCCGCCGCCGCTTGGCCGGCGTGAAGTAGATATAGCCCGTCGACCAGCCGAAGCCGAGCTGCGTGCTGCCCACACCGGTACCGACGGCGCCATACGCCCCGTAGGCGCGACTGTGCGAATCGGCCCCGGGGATGAACGACCCAGGGACGACCAGCCCCTGCTCGGGGAAATAAAAGTGAAAGATCCCATCGCCAGGCGTGGCGTAGTACGGCTTATCGATCCCGTGCAGCTTCGCGAAATCGCGCCCGATGCCCGTCTGCTTGTCGTCGGCATTCCGGCCCGAGAACACGAAATGATCGTTCGCGATCGCGGCTTGCCGGGGAAAGATGGTATCGCCGCCGGTGATCTGGTTGAACGTATGAATCGAAAACGGCGCCGTGCCGTCGGAGGCCGGCAGCAGGTCGCACCAGACGCGCAGCGTGCCACCCGGGCGCACCTCGGCGTCTTTGTCGACACGATGCGCCCAGACGATCTGCTCCGTGCTTGACAACGTGCGCGCCGTCTGACGATCCGGCCACTCCACGCGCGGCACGCGTTCGAGAGACTCCGCGAATTCGCGTCGGCCCACGGCGATGATGCCGCCGGAGCGGCGAATATTCTCCTCGATTGGCGTCAGCGGCACCGGCTCGTAGCTCTTGCCGCGCGTCTCGTTCGTCAGCCGGCGGGTCTTGGAATCGAAAGTCAGGACGTCGCCTTCCTGGGCATCCTCGGAGGCGGCCCGACTCTGGACGACGTGCAGGCCGAGGTTGAGCGCGTTGCGGCGGAAGATGTCGCCCACGCCGTCGCCGCAAACGATCACGATCTCGAGTCCCGCCTCCTCGGCGATGGCCTTGAGGCCGGCTGGACTCATCTCGCGCGACGATCCGATGCCGAAGCGCTCGCCGGCGATGACGAATGTCTCGCCGCGATGCACGCGCTGCCGAAAGTCGGGCATCAGATAGCGGAAGGTCCCCACCTTCCAGCGCTCGTCGAGCCGATCGAGGCTCTCCGAGACGCAGTCATCCGCGGGGGTGATCTGGTCCGTGTCGATGGCGTCGAGCTTCTTCCCCGGAATCTTCGGATCCCAAAAGATGAGGGCCCGGCCTCGAACCAGGTGGTCGCCAACCGGCGACGAGCCCACCGGGGTTGCCGCCCTGGCGGGCGAGGCCGCGCCCGGCTTACGACGTGCCGGCTGGATCGTGTTCAGGAGGTGCGCGATGAGCTAATTCTCTCAAGTCGCTCGAGCACGGCGTCAGCCGCCTCCGTGGTGCTCAGCGCGCCGCCCAGGTCCTTGGTAGTCCGCCGGTCAGCCGCCGCCGCCATCACGGCACTTTCGATCGTTAGCGCCCCGGCCTCATCGCCCAGGTGTCGCAGCATCATCGCCCCGGCAAGGATGGCCCCGACCGGATTGGCGATGCCTTTGCCGGCATGCTTGGGTGCCGAGCCATGCACCGGTTCGAAGAGCCCACGCCGGTTGTCCGGATTGATGTTCGCCGAGGGCGCCTGGCCGAGACCGCCCACCAGCTCTGAGGCCAGGTCGCTGAGGATGTCGCCGAACATATTGGACGTGACGATCACGTCAAAGCGACTCGGATCCTTCACGAGCTGCATCGCGGCCGCGTCGACGAACAGGTGCTCCGCCTCGATCTCGGGCGCGCGCTTCCTCTCCAGGGCAAAGACGCGCTGCCAGAGGTCGTGCGCGTGATAGAGGGCGTTGCTCTTGTCGACCATCGTCAGGCGGCCTCGATGGCCGGCTGCGCGGCGCTGCTGTGCCAGCGCGAACGCGTAATGAATGATGCGCTCGACACCCTTGCGGGTGTTGACATCCTCCTGGATCGCGATCTCGTCCGATGTCCCGCGCTTGAACTGGCCGCCGATTCCGACATAGGCGCCCTCGGTGTTTTCGCGGACGACGACCAGGTCGATGGACCCGGCGTCACGCAGGGGCGTCAGCCCAGGCGCGAGCAGCCGTGAGGGCCGCAGGTTGACCCAAAGGTCCAACTCGAACCGCAGGCGGAGCAGCAGCCCCGCCGCGTACTGCGGGTTTTGGACCCGCGGATCGCCGACGGCGCCGAGATAGATGGCATCGGCGGCCTGGAGCTCGGCAAAGACCGCATCGGGCAGGATCTCCCCCGTTCGCAGGTAGCGCTCGGCGCCGAGGTCGTAGCGGACCTGCTCCAGCTGTGTGCCCGTGGCCGCCGTGACGGCCTCGAGGACCCGCAGGCCCTGGGCGATGACCTCCGGACCGATGCCGTCTCCCGGGATGACGGCGATCCGAAACGGCATCGGCTACAGCATAATCGGCGGCGATTTCGAGAAGGTTTTCGCCCCGTTGGGCGATACCACTACATAGTGCTGACGGAAGAGAAGGCCCTTAGCGCGGCGCTGGGCAAGATGCGCCGCCTGCGCCGGGTTCGCCGGCTTTCGGGGCTTACATACTGGGCGGCCTGGGGATTCGTGGGCCTGGTGTGCCTCCTGCTGCTGGCCGGCGGCGTCGCCGGGCTGGCTTCCAGCTAAGAGGGAGTCTTCGAGGTCTGGACCAGGCGGTCCAGCGCCTGACGGGCCCGGCCGCTGTCGAGCGATTCGCGAGCCACGGTAAGGGCCTGCGTCCAGTCATCCGCCCGGCCGGCCGCCAACACCGCCGCGGCCGCGTTGAGCAGAACGACGTCCCGGCGGGGCCCCTTCTCGCCGGCGAACACCTGCCGAAGCAGGTCGGCATTTTCAGGTGGGGTGCCACCCAGCAGGTCTTCGGACCGTGACCGGCCGAGCCCGAGGTCTTGCGGGTCGAGCTCGTATTCGCTGACGCGGCCATCTCTCAGTTCGAAGACCCGCGAGCGGCCGGTGGTCGTCAGCTCGTCGAGACCATCGTCGCCGTAGAACACCAGTGCCCGCTCGTGACCGAGGTCCTTCAGCACCCGGACCATCAGCGGCGCGAGTGGTGCCGCGCCAACTCCCAGGGCTTGCCGGCGCACCCGGCCCGGATTCGCCAGCGGACCGAGGACATTGAAGACCGTCCGGACGCCGAGCTCCCGGCGGGCCGGACCGGCGTGGCGCATCGCCGGATGGAAGGTGGGCGCGAAGCAGAAGCCAATGCCGGCGACGTCGATGCAGCGCCGGACGCCGCCGGCGTCGAGCGTGATATCGACGCCAAGCGCCTCCAGCACATCCGCGCTACCGCACCGGCTGGAAGCCGCGCGGTTTCCGTGCTTGGCGACCGGGATACCCGCCCCAGCCGCGACGATGGCGGCCGCCGTCGAGATATTGAACGTCCCGGCGCGGTCGCCGCCGGTGCCACAGGTATCGATCGCCCCGGCTGGGAGTTCGAGCGGCGTCGCGTGCGCCCGCATCGACTCGACGAAGCCGGTCATCTCCTCGACGGTCTCGCCTTTGGATCGAAGCGCGATCAACAGGCCGGCTAGCTGTCCGGTCGTGACTTCACCGGCCATGACCTGGTCCATGACGTTGCGCGCCTGGTCACGCGTGAGGGCCGTCCCCTGGAGTAGTTGTTCGATCGCTTCTGACGGGGTCACGGCCGGGGGTACTGGTAGGCCGCGGGCGTGGCCATGACAAGGAGTGCCAGCAGCATCCGATAACAGGCCTGGAAATCGGCCGTCCGGTAGCGGACCGTGCGCCCAGTGGCGCGCTCGACGTCGGGAAGCTCGGCACTGAGATCGGCCATGCTGGCGTTCATCCAGTCGATTTCGAGCGTGAAGGGTCCCTTCGGCTGGTACAGCGGCCGCCCCGCCTGTTCGGCGTAGGCGCGATAGGCGCCGGCTTCGATCCGTCGACAGGCTTCGGCCGGGTGCAGCGAACGGGCCGCCTGCCGGCCGAGCGCCTCCTTGACGACGACACCTTCGATGCCCCGTAGCTCGGCCGCCGCCTCGTCGATCGTCGCCCGGTCGCCCGTGATCAGGGCAGTACGAACCCCGTAGGTACCGGCCAGGGCAGCGTTGAGCGTCGCCTCGCTCTGCTCGCGGCCGTTGATCCGGAGCGCATAGACAGTCCGGCCACCGTAGGTGTGATCCATGATGGCCCGCTCGCGTCCGACGGACGCGTGGTAACCGACGAAGAAGGCGACCTCGAACGTCGGGTCGAGCCCGGCCCCCATCGAGTACGGCTTGTCCGCGCCCGTGATGACCTCCACGCCCTCGTCGAGCTCATCGAGGACGAAGTTCCGCATGTCGCCGTGCGAGTCATTGACCACGAAGCGCGTCGCGCCGGCACGCCGGGCTCCGGCGATGGCGGCGTTCGTCTCCGCCGTCATCAATTGGCATGACCGCTCGTATTCGGGCATGCCACGCATGACCTGTTGCAGGTGAACGATGCCGGCCATTCCCTCCATGTCGACGGAAATGAACACACCGTTTCGTGCAGGCGCGGGAGTCCGCGGGCTGGTCGCCAAAGCGCTCCCATTCTAGGGACGGTCGGCAGAACCCACCCTACCCTCGTCCAGGAGGGGAGCGAAATTTGTTCAAAGGCCCGGATGGGGACAAACGTTTGCCACTCCGGGCACATTGGGTCGCTGGAGGGGGGAAGTGGGGTCCTGGTTCCGGGGGGCTTGGAACAAGAACCCCACCGGGAAGTATAGGAGACCGCCGCCCCGTTTTGCATCGGTTTTTCTCACCGAGTTTTCATCTCGGATCGGCTTCAGTAGCGGGCCACGCGGCGCAACCCGTCCGCCACCTTGTCCGGATTGAGCATGAACGCGTGTTCGAGAGCGGGGCTGAACGGCATTGCCGGGACATCCGGGCTGGCGATCCGGCTGACCGGGGCATCCAGGCTGGCGAAGCAACGCTCAGCGAGCTCAGCCGCAATCTCGGCGCCGAATCCTCCGGTCCGGTTGGCCTCGTACACCACAGCGACGCGACCAGTCTTTTCGATCGAGCGCACGCAGGTCTCGACGTCCCAGGGGCGAAGCGTGCGCAGGTCGATGATCTCGATCTCGATGCCGTCCTGACTCAGCCTGGCCGCCGCCTGCATCGTGACCGCCCGCATGTAGCCATAGGTCACCGCGGTCACATCGGCGCCCTGGCGAACGACCGTCGCCTCGCCAAGCGGCAACAGGGCGGCGTCGCCCTGCGCCAGGTCTTGACGCTCGGTCCGATAGAGCTTCTTCGGCTCGAGGAAGATGACCGGGTCGGGGTTTCGAATCGCGGCTTTCAGCAAACCTTTAGCATCGGCCGGCGTCGACGGCAGCACGACTTTCAGCCCGGGGACATGGCAATAAAACGCCTCGGGGGACTGCGAGTGGTACAGGGCGCCGCGAACTCCGCCGCCCGTGGGGGCGCGGATAACGAGGGGACATTCAAAGTCGCCGTTTGAGCGGTACCGAACTTTTGCGATTTCGTTGACGATCTGGTTGAACGCGGGATAACTGTAGTCGGCGAACTGCATCTCGGCCACCGGCTTAAAGCCCTCGAGCGCGAGGCCCTGGGCGACGGCCGCGATGCTCGATTCCGCCAGCGGCATGTCCATCACGCGCTGAGCGCCGAAACGCTGCTGGAGGCCCTCGGTCGCTTTGAAAACGCCGCCCTTGAGGCCGACGTCTTGCCCGAGCACGCAAACCCGGTCGTCACGTTCCATCTCTTCGAAGAGCGCGTCACGCACCGCCTGGACGAGCGTCCGCTCAGGCATCGCCATACACGTGACGGCCGAGCGACCCCGCTTCGGGCTCCGGCGCACGCTCCGCCGCCTCGGTGGCACTCTCGACCTCCCGATTGACCTCGTCACGCATCGTCTGGTCGGCTTCCAGCGACAGCCAGCCGCGGCTCATCAGCGCGTCGCGCATGCGTGGAATGGGATCCTTCAAGGCTTCCGCAGCGAGCTCCGCCGGGTCGCGGTACGCCCGCTGGTCGTCGTCGGTGGAGTGCGATTGCAGGCGCAGGACCTCGGCTTCGATCAGGGTCGGACCACCGCCGGACCTTGCCCGCTCCGCCGCCTCGGCCACGGCCGCGTGGACGGCGAAGAAGTCATCGCCGGGAACCCGAACGCCAGGAATGCCGTAGGCGGCCGCTCGTTCCGCGACGCCGGGTCCCGCGACCTGCAGCACTTGCGGCACAGAGATCGCCCAGTGATTGTTTTCGCAGAAGAAGATCACCGGACAGCGGTGGATGCCGGCGAAGTTCAAGCCTTCGTGAAAGTCGCCCTGGCTGGTCGCGCCCTCACCAAAACTCACATAGCAGAGGGCCCCCTCCCCTTTCCATTTCAGGGCCAGACCGATTCCCGCCGCCTTGGGGATCTGCGGGCCGACGGTGCTCGATCCAATCACGATGCCGCGGCGCCGGCTGCCGAAGTTGCCCGGGGTCTGGCGCCCGCCACTCGAGGGATCGGCGGCGCGGGCGAACGCCGAGAGCATTAGTTCTTCGGGGGTAAAGCCGCAAGCGAGCGCGGCAGCAAAATTTCGATAGTAGAGGCAGAAACGATCGCGGCCCGGCTGGAGCGCTACGATGGCCGCCACCTGGGCGACCTCATGGCCGCGGGGCGAAATAATAAAGGCCAGCTTGCCGGCGCGGTTCAGCACGAAGCGCCGGTCATCCAGCGCGCGGGCCCGGAGCACCGTGCGGTAGGCCTCGAGAACGCGCTCTTCGGTCAGTCCCTCAGCGTCGGTCGGCAACCGTGAAACTCTAGTCCGGCGACCCCGCTAGCCGTGCGGGCGGACGACGCCAATGCCAAAGCCGTCGCCGACCGGAAGAACGGTCGCCTCGAGTTGCTCGTGGTGCAGGAACTTTTCATTGAAGGCGCGGAGCGCGTCGGTGTTCTCGTCGTGCTCGCCGGCCGCGATCCGGCCGCTCCAGAGCACGTTGTCGACGGTGATCATCCCGCCGGGCGCCATCTTCGGCAGCAAGGCGTCGAGGTAGGCCATGTATTCCGGCTTGATGGCGTCGATGAAAGCGAAGTCGATCCCCGGCGCGAGCCGCGGCAGGACCCGCAACGCCGGCTCGTTGATCACCCGCACGCGGTCGGTCACGCCGGCGCGCAACCAGTAACGGCGCGCGCGGTCGGTTCGCGCTCGGTCCGGGTCGATCGTGTCGATGCGACCGCCCGCGGGCAGCGCGCTCGCCATCCACAGGGTCGAGAAGCCGATCGCCGTTCCGATCTCGACCACGCGCTTGGGCGCGAGTGCCATCACCAGCACCCGCAGCAGGCGGCCCGCCGCCGGGTTGACAATCGGCACGCCCTCGCTCCGGCCGGTCTTGAGCATCTCCTCGAGAACCGGCCCGAGCGGGGCATGAACCCCCTCCAGGTACTCGAGATCTCGGTCAGTGGTGAGCATGCGCCTCCTGCAATGCAGGGAAATGATTGAGCGGTCCGTGCCCGTGACCCAGCCCCGGAGCCGAGGCCAGCGCGCGCGAGAGATAGTCGCGAGCCTCCGCGACGGCACGCGGCAGATCAAGGCCTATCGCCAGCCCGGCAGTGATCGCGGCCGAGAACGTGCAGCCGGTGCCGTGGGTACTGGTTGTCACGATCCTGGCGGCGCGATACTCGTGGACGCCCTGGCTATCGACCAGCAAGTCGACGATCGGGTCGTCCTGCGAGTGGCCACCTTTGATCACGACAGCCTGTGCTCCGAGCTCCATGATGGCGTGCGCCGCGGCCAGCCGGTCGTCGCGAGTGCGGATCGCTCGGGCCGCGAGCACCTCGGCTTCCGGAATATTGGGTGTCACGACGTGTGCCAGGGGGAGCAATCTGCGGCGCAGGGCGTCGACCGCATCTTCGCGAAGCAGGCGGTCGCCACTCTTGGCGATCATCACGGGGTCGACGACCAGCGGGCCAAGCCGATGGCGCTGGATGCCGGCGGCCACGATCTCGATGATGGCCGCGCTCGACAGCATGCCGGTCTTGAGCGCGCCAATCGGGAAATCCTCGGCGACGGCGTCGAGCTGAGCCCCGATGACATCCAGATCAATCTCCTGGACGGCGCGCACACCGACCGTGTTCTGCGCGGTGATCGCTGTGATGACCGTGACGCCATAGACGCCCAGGGCCGCGAACGTTTTCAGGTCGGCCTGGATGCCGGCGCCGGCCCCGGAGTCTGAGCCGGCGATGGTCAGCGCGACGGGCAGCGTCATGCCATCACTTTACGGAGCGCCAGATATGACCCTGCCGCAACCACGATGCTGGCGACGCCCGAG
>Ga0209011_1000979_pt1 | contig 10330 bp, 8 predicted proteins | sample BlaSpr_A8_OM1_M3_FD_187986 | JGI IMG/M metagenome (GOLD analysis project Ga0209011, IMG submission 187986) | Forest soil microbial communities from Thunder Bay, Ontario, Canada - Black Spruce, Ontario site 2_A8_OM1_M3 (SPAdes) (version 2) | ecosystem: Environmental > Terrestrial > Soil > Boreal... | reverse complement strand
GGCGGGTTTGAGGCGGCATCGATCTTCGCCGTGATGGCGGTGGTCTTGCTGGTCCGTCCCCGTGGGCTGCTTGGCCTCCGACAATGACGGGTCTGCGGCGAGCCACGCTCCGGCGGCGACCGCTTGGCTTGCTGGCATTTCTGCTGTTCCTGATCAGCGTGCCCGCCTGGGCGCCCAACCGGTTCTGGGTCAACGTGGCCTCGCAGGCGCTGATTTTCGCGATTTTCGCGATGTCGCTCGATCTTCTCCTCGGCTACGGGGGCATGCCGTCTTTCGGCCACGCGGCGTTCTTCGCGGCCGGCGCATACGGCTGCGCCCTCTGGGCACTGCATCGGAGTCCTGATCTGCTCCCGCTCATGGTCCTCGGGCTGGCGGCGGGTGCAGGGCTAGCCGTGATCGGGGCGCTCGCGCTGCGCGCACGCGGAATCTTCTTCTTGATGCTCACCCTCGCCTTCGCGCAGCTAGTCTGGAGCGTTCTCTCGAACAACCAGTTGGCCGGGGTCCTGGGCGGCGACATCGGACTCATCGGGGTACCGCGGCCGGTGTTGCCCTTTCTTCCGGACATCAATCTTTTTCAGGCGGCGAACTTCTACCTCCTGACGCTGGCCGTAGCGGCTGCCGTCTACCTCGCGCTGGCGGCCATCGTTGTCTCCCCGTTTGGTCGGACGCTGGAGGGGATCCGCGAGAACGAAGGCCGGATGCAATCGCTGGGCACCTTCACGTTCCGCTACCGGCTTGCCGCGTTCGTCATCGCCGGGGCCGTGGCCGGCCTTGCCGGGATGCTGAGCGCAAGCTTCAACTTCTCGGCGACGCCAAGTAGCGCCTTCTGGACAACGTCCGGGTTGGCCATGATCGCGGTGATCGTCGGCGGCGCTCGGTCGTTGCTCGGACCCGCCGTCGGCGCCATGCTGGTCGTGCTGTTGCAGCTTGGTCTGTCGAGCCTTCCCGCTCGAGGCCTGGCAGAGCACTGGCAGCTCCTGCTGGGTGCGGTCTTCATCGCGTTCGTGCTATTCCTGCCAGGAGGGATATCCTCGCTGGTGCGCGGACGCGCGAATTGAATCTTTCCACGGCTTCGGTGACGGTGCGCTTCGGCGCGGTGGCGGCGCTCCAAGACGTTAGCCTCGACATCCCGAGCGGAGAGCGCCGGGCCTTGATCGGACCGAACGGGGCGGGCAAGACCACCCTGTTCGATGTGATCACGGGTGCGAGGCGGCCGACATCGGGACGGATAGTGCTGGCTGGCGCCGACGTCACGCCGTTGAGCACCTCGCGGCGGGCACGCCTCGGCCTCGCCCGAACGTTTCAACGTTCGGCCCTCTTTCCCAACCTGACCGTCGCCGCAAATCTGGCCCTCGCAGTACGGAGCAGGATCAACGCAGGCTGGCGTATCTGGCCCAGCCGCCAGGAGCGCAAAGTCGCGGCCGAGGTGTCTTCACGTCTGGACGCCGCCGGGTTGGCCCCGGTGGCGCTCCGGCGGGCGTCGACCCTGGCACACGGCGAACAGCGGGCCCTGGAGATCGAGCTGGCGCTGGCCACTGAACCCCGTCTGCTGTTGCTCGACGAACCCATGGCAGGACTCTCTGGCGCCGAGCGGCAGGCCGCGGTGATGCGGCTCCGGTCGCTGCCGGAAGAGGTGACGCTGGTGCTCGTGGAACATGACCTCGATGTCGTCTTCGCGGTCGCCCAGCGAATCTCCGTGCTGGACCATGGCGTGCTGATCGCTGATGGCACGCCCGCCCAGATTCGCGCCGACCATCGCGTGCAGGAGGTCTATCTTGGCCGAGCCGAATAGAACGCCGGAGCGGCTCGTGGTCAACGACCTTTGGGTCGCGTACGGCGGCAGCACGGTCGTGCGAAATGCATCGCTTCGAGTCGGGCGGGGTGAGGCGGTGGCATTGCTGGGCCGCAATGGCGCGGGGAAGACCTCGACGCTCATGGCCATCGCCGGCGCCATCACGCCGCAACGTGGCTCGGTGCGCGTTGACGGCATCGAGGTCCAGGGGCACCCTGCGCATCGGGTCGCGCGCCAGGGCATCACGCTGATCCCGCAGGGTCGACGTATCTTCCCAACATTGAGCGTGCGCGAGAACCTGACCCTGGCGATGCGGGGCGGCGACCTCAACGTGGTCTACCGGTTGTTCCCGGTGCTGGCCGAGCGGGGCAATCAGCCGGGCCTGGCCCTTTCCGGCGGCGAGCAGCAGATGCTCGCGATCGGTCGGGCCCTGATGACTGGGCCCAGCGTGCTCCTGATGGACGAACCCTCGGAAGGACTCGCCCCGCAGCTGGTGCGCCGGATCGGTGAGCTCATTCATCAGCTGCGGCAGGAGCAACAGCTTTCCATCCTGATTGCCGAGCAAAACCTGGCGCTCGCCCTCGGCGTCGCGGACCGCGTCTACGTGCTGGAACGAGGAGAGGTTGCGCACGAAGGTCCGGCCGACGAGTTCCGCCAGGCGGGTGATCTGCAGAGGCGATACTTGGGCGTCTAGTCTTTCCGGAAGGGCAATTCGGTCTCAAGGAGGGACACCATGAGAAGAGTCGTATCTGTTGTCATCGCCTCAGCCACGCTGCTGCTGATGAGCTCGACTGGCGGGTTGACGAACGATAACGAACGAGCATTGACGGTGGCATCGCATGGAGATCCATTTGCGTCATGCCTGGCGATTGGTGCCGACAGCCTTGGCGTCAACTATCCGGATACCGAGCTGGAGCCCTGGGTGGCCGCCAACCCGGCGAATCGACGCAACCTGATCGGCTCCTACCAGCAGGACCGCTGGTTGGATGGTGGCGCGAAGGGGCTCGTCGCCGCCTACTCGTTCAACACTGGTCAGAGCTGGAATCAGGTACCCCTGCCGTTCAGCGAGTGCGCTGCTCCGTTCTACCGCGGGAACGTGCTGCACTACGAGCGGGCTTCGGACCCCTGGAACTCGATAGGTGTCGATGGGATCGCGTACGCCGTCAGCCTTTCTGTCAGCTTCAGCAGCGGCGACAACGCCGTCGGGGCCGCCAGGTCGACGGACGGAGGGAGGACCTGGACCAACCAGCAGACGATCATCGCCGACTCCGGCAGCGATCCGACCCTGCCTTTCAACGACAAAGAATCAGTCACTGCGGACCCGCAGATTCCAGGCACCGCATACGCGGTGTGGGACCGCTCGTTCCTCGCTCCATGCTCGGCTGGGGCGCGGGCGCCAAGCAGCAGCAGTCAGCGTCTCCAGACCCGGAAGAGTAAAGAACGGCCGGCCGGCACGGCGGGTGTGAATCGCGCTGGAACATCGGCTGCAGCGGCCACACCCATCTGCTTCGTGGAGCCGACCTACTTCAGCAAGACGACCGACGGCGGAGTCCATTGGTCGTCGCCAAAGGTGATCGTGCCGACCGCCCCTGACGAGGCGACCATCAGCAATCAGATCGTCGTCAACCACAAGAGAGGAGCGCTCTACAACTTCTTCACGTTCTTCGACAGCCAGGGCGGGATCAGCGTCGAGCTGGTGATCTCGTTGGACGGAGGCACAACCTGGAGTGGCCGCCAGGTGGTCAGCAGCGAGGATGTGGTCGGCGTCTCCGATCCGCGCAACCCATCCCTGTTCGTTCGGTCCGGGATCATCGTCAACCCGGCGATAGATCCGCGCAGCGGCCAGCTCTACGTCGCCTGGGAAGCGAGTTTCAACGGCAGTCGCAATGACCAGGCCGTGATCTCCACTTCGCTGTCCGGTCAAACCGGAACCTGGTCGCCGCCGAGCCTGATCAGCCCGCCGGCTGACCCGGGTGCTTTCACCCCCCAGATCGATGTCAATCAGCTGGGTCAGGTGGGCGCGACCTTCTACGACATCCGCAACCTCAAGCCAAGCACACCTGCCAGCATTCTGCCGACCGACACCTGGTTCCGTCGGACCGACGGCCCTGGCGTTTCATTCGGCCATGAAGAGCATCTCGGCCGTTTCAACATGCTGATGGCCCCTGTGGCCGGCGGCTTCTTCGTGGGGGACTATGAGGGCCTGGTCGCGCAACAGGACAACAGCTTCCTGGCCTTCTTCTCGCAACCGGATTGCGCCGATGTCAGCTGCCCGGCGAGCGGCAACGGGATCGGTGCGCCAACCCACGCACCCGATCCACAGGACATCTTCGCGAGCACGATTGGGGACCAGGTCGGACAGCACTAGGGCGATTCGGGAGAGCGGGCCGCAAGCCCGCTCTCCTACGGACTAGGAGGTGCGGACGCTCTCGAGAGCCGGGGCCGGGGACGCGAGGCTGGCAGCATGCGTGCCACTCGTGGCCGGAAGGCGAAGGACGAACGTACTGCCCTTGCCGAGCTCGCTGAACTCCAGCTTGAGCGAGCCGCCGTGCCGCTCCGCGAGCTCGCGGCTGATAAAGAGACCGAGGCCGGTTCCCGGCTGCGGACCGAGGCCGGGATCATCGATGCGGAAGAACCGCTCGAAGATCTTGTCCTGCTTGTCGCGCGCGATGCCGACGCCGCGGTCTTCGAGGATCAGCGCTGGGCCGCCGTCGGCGACCACCGTCAGCTTGACCCAGGGCCGTCCGGCGCTGTAGGTCAGCGCGTTGTTGATCAGGTTGTCGATGATGCGCGCCAGTTGTTCCCGGTCCGCCGTGACCGCGACCGGTTCGTCGGGCTCGCTGTATGAGATCTCCGCCCGAAGCAGCCCGGCGCGAGCCTCGGCGCGGCCCATCGCCTGGCGAGCCATCTCACGGAGATCGAGCGTCTTGGCATCCGTCGGGACGGTGCCGCCTTCGATGCGGGCGGCGGTCAGCAGGTCGTCGACGATACTGTTCAGCTCGGTCGCCTTGCCCATCAGGACGCGAAGCGGTTGCTCGGCCTTGTGGGGCGGAATGCTGCCATCCTGCAACATCGAGAGATAGCCGGTGATGACCGAGAGGGGAGTCCGAAGCTCGTGCGCGGCCATGCTGAGGAAGGCACTCTTGCTCTTGCTCGCCTCCTGCGCCTCGGCGAAGAGGATCTGCGACTGCTTGAGGAGCTCTTCGGTGCGCATGTTGGCCTCGATCGTGTTGAGGACGACGCCGATACCGTCCGTCAGCTGATCGAGGAAGTCGAGGTGCGTCTCGCTGAATGGCCCGACCGAGGCCAGCTCGATCACTGCCTTGATGCGGCCCTCGAAGAGCACCGGCAGCACGACGATGCTGTTCGGCGACGCTTCACCCAACCCTGAGCGGATGCCGATGTACCCGGCCGGCACGGTGGTCAGGAGGATCCGCCGGGCATCGCGGGCGCACTGACCGACGAGCCCCTCACCCCAGCGGAACGCCTTGCCGGCGGTTTCAGTGGCGCTGATGGCGTAGCCGGCCGTCATTCGAAGCACCGGCTCCCCGCCGTCGTGGTTCTCGACGATGTAGAACGCGCCGTACTGGGCCGATACCAGTGGCGCGGCCTCCGTGAGGATCAGGTCGGCGACGGTGCGCAGGTCCCGTTGGCCCTGGAGCATCGTGGTGTGTTTGGCAATGTTCGTCTTGAGCCAGTCCTGCTCCATGTTCTTCTGGGTCGTCTCTTTGAGGTTGCGGATCATTTCATTGATCTTGTCGCTCAGCTGAGCCACCTCACCGCGTGCCTCCACCCGAACGGAGCGGGTGAGATCTCCCTCGGTCACCGCGGTTGTCACTTCAGCGATGGCGCGCACCTGGCCCGTCAGGTTGGCGGCCAGTTGATTGACGTTGTCGGTGAGGTCCTTCCAGGTCCCGGCGGCGCCCGGCACACTGGCCTGGCCGCCCAGCTCGCCTTCGACCCCGACTTTTCGGGCCACCGTGGTGACCTGCTCGGCGAAGGTCGCGAGCGTATCGGTCATTTCGTTGATGGTGTCGGCGAGCGCGGCGATCTCACCCTTCGCTTCGAAGACGACTTTGCGGCGCAGGTCGCCATTGGCGACCGCGGTGACGACGCGGGCGATGCCGCGCACCTGGTCGGTGAGGTTACCGGCCATCAGATTCACGCTGTCGGTCAGGTCTTTCCAGGTACCGGCGACGCCCTTGACCTGGGACTGGCCGCCTAGCTTGCCCTCGGTACCGACCTCGCGCGCGACGCGCGTGACTTCCGAGGCGAAGGCGTTGAGCTGATCGACCATGACGTTGATGGTGTCCTTCAGCTCGAGGATCTCGCCCCTGACCTCGACGGTGATCTTCTTGGAGAGGTCGCCCTTCTGCACGGCGGAGGTCACGTCGGCGATGTTGCGCACCTGGGTGGTGAGATTGGCGGCGAGCTGGTTCACGTTGTCGGTGAGGTCACGCCAGGTGCCGGAGGCACCCAGCACGTAGGCCTGGCCGCCCAGCCGACCTTCGGTACCGACCTCGCGCGCGACGCGAGTGACTTCGGAGGCGAAGGCGTTGAGCTGGTCGACCATGCCGTTGATGGTGTTCTTCAGATCGAGAATCTCGCCGCGGACATCGACCGTGATCTTCTTCGACAGGTCGCCGTTCGCGACCGCGGTCGTCACCTCCGCGATATTGCGCACGTGGGCCGTCAGATTCCCGGCCATGAAATTGACGTTGTCGGTCAGGTCCTTCCAGATGCCGACGACACCGCGGACCTGCGCCTGGCCACCGAGCTTGCCCTCGGTACCGACTTCGCGCGCGACGCGAGTGACTTCGGAGGCGAAGGCGTTGAGCTGGTCGACCATGACGTTGATCGTGTCTTTCAGCTCGCGGATCTCGCCCTGGACATCGACGGTGATCTTCTTGGAGAGATCGCCGCGGGCGACCGCGGTTGTGACGTCGGCGATATTGCGCACCTGGGCGGTCAGGTTGCCGGCCATCGAGTTGACGTTGTCGGTCAGATCACGCCAGGTTCCGGAGGCGCCCGGAACGTGGGCCTGACCGCCCAAGCGGCCCTCGGTGCCGACCTCGCGCGCGACGCGCGTGACTTCCGAGGCGAAGGCGTTGAGCTGGTCGACCATGACGTTGATCGTGTCCTTCAGCTCGAGGATCTCGCCCTTGACCTCGACGGTGATCTTCTTGGAGAGGTCGCCCTTCTGCACGGCGGTGGTGACCTCGGCGATGTTGCGGACCTGGGTCGTGAGATTGGCGGCCAGCTGGTTCACCTGCTGGGTGAGGTCCTTCCAGGTCCCGGATGCACCCGGCACGCTGGCCTGACCCCCCAGGCGGCCCTCGGTACCGACCTCGCGCGCCACGCGCGTGACTTCGCCGGCGAACCCATTCAGCTGGTCGACCATGCTGTTGATCGTGTTCTTGAGCTGGAGGATCTCGCCGCGAACGTCGACCGTGATCTTCTTGGAGAGATCGCCCTCGGCCACGGCCGTCGTGACCTCGGCGATGTTGCGCACCTGCGCGGTCAGGTTGCCCGCCATGTAGTTCACGTTGTCGGTGAGGTCCTTCCAGACCCCCGCGACACCCTCCACCTGCGCCTGGCCGCCGAGGTTGCCTTCGGTGCCGACTTCGCGGGCGACCCGGGTGACCTCCCGGGCAAAGGCATTGAGTTGGTCGACCATGACGTTGATGGTGTTCTTCAGCTCGAGAATCTCGCCCTGGACATCGACCGTGATCTTCTTCGACAGATCGCCGCGGGCGACGGCGGTCGTGACGTCCGCGATGTTGCGCACCTGGGCCGTGAGGTTGCCCGCCATGAAGTTGACGTTGTCGGTGAGGTCCTTCCACACGCCGCCGATGCCGCGCACCTGAGCCTGGCCCCCGAGCTTGCCCTCGGTGCCAACCTCACGCGCCACGCGCGTGACTTCCGAGGCGAAGCCGTTGAGCTGGTCGACCATGACGTTGATCGTGTTCTTCAGCTCGAGGATCTCGCCGCGAACGTCGACGGTGATTTTCTTCGAGAGGTCGCCTTTGGCCACGGCGGTGGTGACGTCGGCGATGTTGCGCACCTGGGCGGTCAGGTTGGCGGCCATCAGGTTGACGTTGTCGGTCAGGTCCTTCCAGACGCCGGCCGCCCCTTTGACGTGCGCTTGCCCGCCGAGCTTGCCCTCGGTGCCGACTTCGCTGGCGACGCGGGTGACTTCAGAGGTGAAGGAGCGCAGCTGCTGCACCATGGCGTTGACCGTCCGGGCCGTTCGCAGGAACTGGCCCTCGAGCGGCCGACCATCCAGTTCGAGCTCCATCGTCTGGAAGAGATCACCCTCTGCGACAGCTCCAATGACGCGAGCGACGCCCGAGAGGTTCTTGGCGTTGCGCTCATTGAGCTCGATGATGCCGTTGAGCTCGGCAGCGATCTTGCCCATCGCCCCGTTCGTGGTCAGGGGCATCCGGACCGAGAAGTTGCCCTTTCGCAGCTCCCGCAGGACCGTCAGGATCAGCTCGGCGTCCTCGGGGGCGATTCCCTGGGCGTGCCGCCGCCCAGCCCCGTTGGCCTGCGAGCCGTTCGGCCCGTTCGTGCCCACACTGGAAGCCTGGCGCCCCGTCAAGCCGAGCTTTGGGCGCCGCGGCTGGTTAGTCTTGGGCACTGATTACCTGTATACAAAACAGTTGTGCCAAAGTCAAACAAATAATGGTACCCACGGTGACCAAGTTCACCCTAGCTTACCAATCACCTCAGAGCCCGGCAAGGTCCATCAGGTGACAATTCCACCGGCTCCGGCGCCCCCGCTTCCGCGCTACGGGACCCGCTCGCTCGGAGACCTGCTGCCCTCGCTCCTCACCTCGCTCGCGGCCGCCGGTTTTGCAAATCCGCTTCAGATCGAGCCGGCAGCCCGGGTCTGCCTGCTACTGGTCGACGGGCTCGGCTGGGAGCTGCTGCAGGCCAACCCTACGGCCGCGCCCTTCCTGAATGCGATGGCCCGCGAGCCACTCACCACTGGCTTCCCGGCGACGACGGCCGCCAGCCTGAGCTCGCTGGCCACCGGCCTGCCGCCGGGCGAGCACGGACTCGTGGGTTACACCATGGCGCTGCCCGGCTTCGACCGGGCGTTCAATACGCTGACCTGGTCGCTCTACGGGGTTGGGCCCCGGGTGGATCTTGTAAGCGAGTTGGTTCCGGAGTCGTTCCAGCCCATCCCGACGCTCGCCGAACGAGCGGCAGTGGCCGGCGTGCGGATCCACCACCTTGGACCAGCGTTCCATGAATGGTCCGGCCTGACCCGGGCGATCGGGCGAGGCGAACGCTTCCACGCCGCCGACTCGCTGGAGGCCGTCGGCGAGGGGGCGCTGCGGGTCCTGAACGCGCCGCGCGCCTTTGCCGTTGGCTACCACCCGCGCCTGGACGCTGCCGGGCACGTGCGCGGCGTCGCCTCACAGGCCTGGAAAGACGAGCTGGGCGGTTGACCATGCGGTCCGGCTGATGGCCGAACAGCTTCCGGCGGAAGCCCTGCTGGTCGTAACCGGCGACCACGGCATGGTGGACCTGCGGCCGGAGGAGCGGCTCGACCTGGCCGACCAGCCCGACCTGGCGGCCGGCGTCCGAATCCTGGGCGGCGAAGCGCGGGCGCGTTATGTCAATACGGTGCCAGGCGCGACGGGGGACGTGCTGAGCGCGTGGCGATCCAGGTTGGGCGACCGGATGTGGGTCTGGACGACGGAGGCGGCGATCGCGACCGGCATCTTTGGCCCGCGGGTCACCGACACCGCCAGGCAACGGATGGGCGACATCGTGGCTGCGGCCTACGGCCCGGTGGGGATTGTTCAGCGCGACGTCGACCCCGCGCAGGCTCGCTTGAATGGACACCACGGATCGTTGACGCCCGCCGAGCAACTCGTTCCGATGCTCGTCTACCGTAGCTAGCAGCTACGGCCCTGCCGGCGGTATGTTGGCGCAGCGGTATGCCGGCTGACCATTGACGAGGGGAATGTGGTTACACCCAACCGTTCCATGGATTGGGCCAAGTCCCTGGCCCATGAGGAAGAGCGCGAGCACGACCAGCGCGGCGAATATGAGAGCCGCCGCTGGCCCGAAGGTGTGTATGGCGCGTCGCATCATCGGGTCAGGATTTCAACGCCGGCAGCGGAAAAATCCTACGGTGGCGGAGGGGCCCCTACCCTGACCCTCCCCCGCAAGCGGGGGAGGGAAATTGTTGGGAGGGGGAAGGTTAGGTGACGTCGCGAGTCCGCACGACCAGCGAGCTCACGCCCGCGAATACGAGAGCGTAGACCGCCAGCACGAGCACCGCGACACCAGCGGTCACAATCGGTGCCGCAGCTCCCGGGCTCGGGAACGGCTGGCCGAACGACCTGATCAATGCCGAGGCATTCTGCCCAAGGAAGAACTTCTCGACCGTCGTCACCCAGCTGGCGTCGAAGCCCCCGAGCAGCCGGAAGAGGATACCTTCGATCGCCAGTACGTACGCGAGCCCGATGCCGATCGCCATCGCGGACTGACGGAAGAGAAAGGCGAGCGCCATACCGAAGA
>Ga0209011_1000976_pt1 | contig 10343 bp, 9 predicted proteins | sample BlaSpr_A8_OM1_M3_FD_187986 | JGI IMG/M metagenome (GOLD analysis project Ga0209011, IMG submission 187986) | Forest soil microbial communities from Thunder Bay, Ontario, Canada - Black Spruce, Ontario site 2_A8_OM1_M3 (SPAdes) (version 2) | ecosystem: Environmental > Terrestrial > Soil > Boreal... | reverse complement strand
CTCTTCATCAAGCTCGCCGTGCGCGACATGAGCCCGGCGACGCTGGTGCTCTCCCGAGCGCTGTTCGGCGCCGTCACACTCGGCCTGGTCTTTGCGGCGCGCCGGCAAACGCCCTTCGTGGCCGGGACGCGGGCACGCCTGCTGCCATTTCTAGCGATGGCGATCTTCGGCAGTGTTCTCCCCTGGTTCGGCATCGCCTTCGGCGAAGAGTCGATCAGCAGCGCACTGGCCAGCATCCTGAACGCGACCACTCCCTTGTGGACCGCGGTCTTCGCCTACTGGGTGACGCCGGCCGAGCGGCCGAGCCCGCTCAACTATCTCGGCGTGGCGATCGGCTTCCTGGGCACCGGGATCCTCATCGCCCCCGACCTGATCGGCCAGCCCTTGCGGGCCACGACCATTGGGACGCTGGCCGTCGCGGGGGCGGCCGCCTGTTACGCGGCTGCGGCACTGGTCCAACGACGCCGGCTGCGAGGCGTCAGCCCACTGCAGGTCGGCTTCTGGCAGTTGACCCTCACGGCGCCGTTGGCCCTGGCCGTTTCGCTGCCGACGATCGGCCGGACCCACCTCGGCCTGGCGTCGATCGGCGCCATGTTTTTTCTCGGGGTCGGCGCTTCCGGCATCGGCTTCCTTCTCTACTACTTCATCATGAACACGCTCGGCGCCACCCGCGCCACCACGGTGACCTTTCTCCTACCGATCACCGCGGTCTTCTGGGGCGCGAGCCTCCTCCGCGAGTCCATCACCATCCCGATCCTTGCCGGCATGGGCGTCATCCTGCTCGGTGTCTTCTTGACAAGCCGGCGGCGCACACCAAAAGCGCCGGCGATGACCGAAGATCGCGGCGTAGCCTGACTCTCATCTCGCGGGCGTAAAATCTCGCGTTGACATGCGCCGTGCTGCCCTCGCATTCGTTGCCGTGGCCCTAGCACTAAGCGCCTGCACAAACCCAACGACCGGCGCGCCCACCAGCCCGACACCTACCACATCAGCGACTCCCTCCCCCACACCGGTCCCCGTCCCCTCGCCAACCGTCGTCAGCGGACGCATCGTCGTTTCGAATCTCGACCCCGACGGGGCCGCGTCGGTCGCCGGGATCCTCTATCCGCCCACGGGCGGCGTGTGTGGCGCGAACGGTACGTACGACGCCTGCCCGGTCACCGATGGCCTGGCGCAGCGGCTGAACTCGAACCCGCTGAAACAGGCCGAGCCTCTTTGCCGCTGCCAGAACACGTATCAATCGCGAACGATCACCTCGACGGCGCTGCCAGAAGGCAACCCGGGCGCGATCGCCCACGTCGTTCTCGATTTCGGCGCGGGAACGACCGTCAAGCTGGACGTCACCGTGCTGCAGACCGCGAGTGGCTGGTACGCGAGCGACACCAGTTGCACCGGACAGGATCCCCAGGCGACCTCGATCTACGCCGCCACACCGCCGCCCTGCGGCTAGCTCGAACCCGCGACCTCGTCGATCTCCAGCGTCTCTTCCTGGAACACCCTCAAGTCATCGAGACGCCACGAGCGGGCGACGCGCAGCATTCCGTTTTGCACCGAGGCCACCAGGTAGCTGTAGAAGGACCAGGCATGTTCGGCGTCGAAACGCGAGGGGATCGGCGGATGATCGGGGTGGCTGTGGGCAAAGCCGATGATCTCGAGTCCACGGGACTCGGCATCCTTTTGCACGCGCAGCTGCTCCAGCGGGTCCAGGGCGTAGCGGTCCCAGGGGCGGTCGGTGATGACGTTGCGCATGCCGCGGAATTCAGCGACCTCGCGATCGGCGGCGTTGACCCTGCCAAGCAACGCACCGCAGGCCTCGTTGGGGTATCCAGCCTCGAGGTGCTCCCGCATCTGGTCCATCACGGACCGCGGGATTCGAAGCGTCAAAACTTCGAGCGGTAGAGTCCCGAGCTCAAGTAGCGGTCGCCGCCATCCGGGAAGACCATGACGAAGACGCCTTCCGAGGTGCGGCGGGCGACCTCGCGTGCCGCGTAGAGCGCCGCGCCCGACGAGTTACCGACCAGCAAGCCCTCGGAGCGGGCCAGGTCATGCGCCAGCTCGTAGGCGGCTTCCGTGGGGACGCTGATCTTCTCGTCGTGCACGCTCGGGTCGTAAATTCCGGGGACGATCGAGCTCGGCATGTGTTTGAGACCCTCGAGACCGTGCAACCCATCGGACGGCTCGGCGGCGATGACCTTGATGCCGCGGTTGTGGCGTTTGAGGAAACGACCCACCCCCATCAGCGTGCCGGTCGTTCCGATGCCGGCGACGAAGTGGGTGACCTCGCCGTGCGTCTGGTCCAGGATCTCCGGGCCGGTGGTATCGAAGTGGGCACGCCAGTTGAAGGGGTTGTTGTACTGGTCCGGCATGAAATAGACGCCCGGCGCCGACTCCTTGATCCGATGGGCCTCGCGAATGGCGCCATCAGAACCCTCGAGGGCCGGCGTGAAAATCGCCTCGGCGCCGAAGGCGTTGACGATCTCGCGCCGCTCCTGGTTGACGTTGGCCGGCATCACCAGCTTCACCTGGTAGCCCTTCGCCGCGCCGATCAGCGCGTAGGCGATGCCGGTGTTCCCCGAGGTCGAATCGAGGATCACCTTCTCGACGGTCAGCTCGCCGGTCCGTTCGGCTTCCTCGATCATGCGCAGCGCCGGTCGGTCCTTGACCGAGCCGCCGGGGTTGAACCACTCGGCCTTGGCATAGAAGGTGATATGTGGGAACTCCTTCTCCAGCAGACGGATCCTGATCAGCGGTGTGTTGCCGATCCGCTGCAAGATCGACTGATCCGGGAGATTCTCGAACACGGAGAGAGCACGATGCGGCATCGGGAGTGATTTTATCGGGGCCCTTGGCCTAGGCTTCCGTTTCGAATTACTTTGCCGGGCGGCTTTCGATCAGGAGGAAGACCGGGTGGTCGGCGGCGTCCGGCATCATTTCGAACTCTTTGGCCACGAAGCCGCCGTACTTTTTGCCATGCTGCTGGACGTAGGCGGCCACCAGGGGAGCGCGTTGTGACGCGGGAATTTCGGTGGCCTTGAAGTGGATCGTTCGGCCGCCAAGCCGCAGTTCGCCCTCGCCGACGGCGCGAAGGTTGCGCGCCCAATGGGTGTTGCCGCGGGGCGCCACCAGGTAGCGCCGGCCCTCGTACTCGAGCGGCAGCACCGGCATCGTGTACTTGCGTCCACTGGCGCGGCCACGAATGGTCAGGCTTGGCGCCAGCCTCAGCGCGGTCAGCAAAGGATTCATGACCTTGTTGTTGAAAAAGCCGGACTTCCGGTAGGGGGGCGCCTTCCTCACGACAGCGCCTGCTCGAAATCGGCAAGCAGATCGTCGGGATGTTCGAGTCCGACCGAACAGCGAACCAGGCCGTCGCTGATGCCACTCCGGGCTCGCTCGTCGGCCGTCAGCCCGCGATGCGAGGTCGATGCTGGATGGCTGATCGTGGTGGCGACATTCCCCAGGCTCGGCATGAGCCGCACGAGCCGCAACCGGCGGATCATCGACTCGATGGCGGTTTTGCCGCCGGCCAGCTCGAACGAGAGCAGCGCACCCGCCCCGGCCGGCAGCAGCCGCCGCGCTCGAGTGCAGAAGGCGCTGCTCTCCAGGGCGGGATAGTTGACGCGGCTGACCGCGCGATGCCGCTCGAGGGCCTGACCCAGGCGGAGCGCATTCGAGGTGTGCCGCTCCATCCGGACGGCCAGCGTGCGGATGCCCCGCAGCGTCAGCCAGGCGTCGAACGGCCCAAGCGTCGGGCCGAAGGTGTGAGCGAACGCGCGCGCCCCCTCGACCCACGTGGGCTTCCCCACGATCACGCCGCCGATCACGTCGGCGTGGCCGCTCAGGTTCTTGGTCGCGCTGTAGATCACGGCGTCGGCGCCCCAGCGAAACGGCTGGCTGAGCGCCGACGTCGGGACGGTGTTGTCCACCACGAGCAGCGCGCCCGCATCGTGGGCGATCCGCGCCAGCGGCTCGAGGTCGGGCACCCGGATCAGTGGATTGGTGCACATCTCGCAGAGGAGCACTCGCGTCCGATCGGTCACCGCGCGCTTGACGGCCTCCAGGTCCTGGAAGTCGACGATGCTGCTGGTAATGCCGAAGCGGGGCAGGTCGTCGCGCAGGAAGGTCAGCGTCGTGCCGTAGCAATCGTGCGCGGCCACCAGATGATCGCCTGCATTCATCTCGCTCATGAGCGCGACCGCGATCGCGGCCATTCCCGAGCCGACCGCGACCGCGTCGAGCCTGGTCTCCAGGCCGTTGCTCTCGAGGCTGGCCACGGCGGCTTCGAGCTGTCGATGGTTGTCCGTCCCCCAGCGGCCATAGCCGCGGTGCTCGGCCATCGCGGCCTCGAGCGTCTTGAGGTCGGGGTAACCGCTCGCCGAACCGACACTGATGTCAGGCGTGATGGGCGCGTCTTTGCGGTCGAGCGCGGGCTCGCCGGCGTGGACCGCGATCGTGTCAGCGTGCGGCATCGCGTCAGCCTACCTGACGCCGCTCGTAGCGACTTAACTGGAGCCGATCGCCCAGCCGCTCCAAAACCGTAAGTCCTTTGTCGAGCTCCGCGTGGTCGCCGGTGAGGAGCGCCCGTTCGCATCGGGCCCGGGCGGCATACGGCAGCGCGCCGATCTCCTCAAAGATGGCCAGGGAGCGGGTCAGCATGTCGCGGTCGCCGCTAACCACGCCGAGTCCGCGCCGAGCCTGCGCCTCCAGCGGACGAAACGCGCCCTCCTCCGCCATCTTCAGGAGTTTGCCCAGCTGATCGGTGGAGGGGGCCTGCCCGGCGTCGATCAGCAGGTTGAGTCCCCGCTCGGCGCGCTCGGGCAGACCGTACTTCGTCCGGGCCATCTCGCCGACCGCCGCGGCGATGGGGCGCAGGTCGCTTCCCCCGTATCCGAGCCACTGCCGGAAGTGACTTGCGGCAGGAAAGGCCATCAGGATGGTATCGAGAATCTCGCTGTATGACTCGGCGAGGTGATCATCCTGCCGCGCACGGGCGACGTCGATCACTGCCATGAACCCGCGAATCGCATAGCCTGCCGACGGCTTCCGTGCCTCGAGCCAGAGCTGGCGGGTGCGCTCGCCCATGAGGAGGGCTTCGTCCCAGCGGCCGAGCAGCGCCAGGACGTAGGCCCGCCAGACAACGAGGTGCAGCGTCCACGCTGGAACCTGCCCGGGCTGGATCTGCGCCAGGCCCGAGGCCGAAACTCGGTCCGCCTCGTCGAAGTCTCCGAGCAGCGCCGAGCTCCAGGTCACCATGCTGTGCGCATCGACTTTCTCGACCATGTTCAAGCGGTCCTGGAACGTGATCCGGCGGCGAGCGTACTCCCGGCTCTGCTTCCAGCTGCCAGCCATCTGGGCGTTCCCGGATAGGGCGTCGAGGGCCATGCTCTCCAGGTTCGGGTCGTCCAGCCGGCGGGCGATGGCCATGGCCCGCTCGGCACTTGTCCGGGCCGCCGCCAGGTCGGCATCGGAGGGCGGGGTCATCCCCCCGAGCATCCAGAACGGATAGAAGGCATCGGCGGCCAGGTATCGCGCAAGGATGCGCTCGTCTGTCACCCGCTCGGCCAGCTTGGCGGCCTCGGCTCGAAATTCGCGCATAGCCTCAAAGGAAAGGCGGTCCGCGACCGAACCCTGGGATCGGGTGTAGATGCTGAGCAGGCCCGTCATCACCTGCAGCTCCTGTTCGGGAGGCCGCCCCTGCTCGCGACAGAGCCGAAGCGCCGTCTGATACGCGGGAACGATGAAGTCACTGTTCTCCCCGATCTCGCCCAGGCGCTGATAGAGATCTGGCAGCCGGTTCGGTTCGGCAAAGTCGATCGCACCGCGCAGGTGCCCGGATCCCTCGATGGTTGCCGCCGCGGCGGCCGCCACCTCGGCCGCCCGTGTCAGCCAATCGACGGCCTTTCTCCGAACCTCAGCGGTCTGTTGCTCGGTGGGGCGCTGCGCCGTTGCGATACCGGCGGCCTCGCGATAGTGGTAGGCGATCAATTCGGCCATTGAATCCTCTCGTTCGCCGGCCAGGCCCTCGAGCCATTGCGCCGCGGCGGCATGCAGGCGCCCGCGCTCCGCGCGCGTCAAGGTCTGGTACGCCACCTCGCGGATCAGGATGTGGCGGAAGGCGAAGATGTCCGTCCCTGTCGCCCGAAGGAGATCCTTATCCACCAGCCTCTCGATCACCTCGTTTACTCTCTCGAGGGTCGGCTCCAGGGCGAGCAGGCCCGGTGGCCGGAAGGCGCGCCCAAACACGGAGCCCAACTGGACGACCCGCCGCTCTTCAGGCGCGAGCAGGTCGAGGCGCGCCAGCACCGTGGCCTGGACCGTATCCGGAAGCTGGTCGGCGCCGGCTTGCTCGGCGACCGAGCGGATCAGTTCGCCGGCAAAGAACGGATTCCCCTCCGCCCTCCGCACGATCCGGTCGACAAGCTCGGGTGAGCATCCCTCGAGCAGTTGATCGATCAGCTGGGCGGTGTCCCGGTCGCTCAGCGGCTCGAGCGAGATCGACACGTAATTGCGGCGTCCCCCGCCCCACCCCGGGCGCCGGTCGAGCAGCTCGGGACGGGTCAGCGCGATCATCAACAGCGGGAGGTCGCCCCGCGGCTGCATCACGAACTCGAAGAGATCCAGCAGGCTGTCGCTGGACCAGTGCAGGTCTTCGAACACCAGCACCAGGGGCGCGCGACGCGACGCGATCTCGAAGAAGGTTCGCCAGGCCGCCAGCAGTGCCGACCGGTCCGTGACTTCGGTCTCACCGGCTCCCACGGTGGCGGCAAGCAGCTCGACCTCACGATCCAGCGCCTCCAGTCCCGAGCCCTCCAGCCACTGGCGGATGGCGCTGCGGACGGTCGAAGCCTTCGCGTCGTCGGCCACACCAATCAGGCGGTACAGCACGCCCCGCAGCGGCCAGTACGTGAGCCGTTGACCATAGGGAAGACACTGCGCAATCGCGACGGTGGCCCGCGGCTCGACCGAAGGCAGGCGTTCGAGGAACTCTTCGAGCAGCCGCGTTTTCCCCACGCCGGCGGGTGCGATGACGCTGACCAGGAACGGACGCAACTCATGGAACGCTCGACTCGCGACCAGCTCCAACTGCTGCAGGTCCGGCCCACGGCCGATCAACGGCGTGCGCGCCGCGACCGGAAGCGGCGCCGCGCGCCCGAGCAGCGACACGGCGCGGATCGGTTGGGCCTTGCCGCGCACCTCGACCGTCATCACCGGCCCGAACTCGAAGCCGCCACGGACGCTGGCCACGGTGCGTTCACCACAGAGGATGCCCCATGACTCGGCGGTTTGCTGCAACCGTGCCGCAACGTTGACGGCATCGCCGCTCAACGGAAAATCGCCGGTGGCGCTCTCCCGCGCCGCGACCACCTCGCCGGTGTTGATGCCCAGGCGAATCGGAAGGCGGTCGCCGAGGCCGGGGTCGGCACGGACGCGGTCGCGCAGCGCCAGGGCGGCGGCGAGGGCGCGCTGCGGATCGTCGTCGTGGGTCTGCGGAAAGCCGAAGACCGCAACCACGGCGTCGCCGATGAACTTTTCCAGGATCCCGCCGTGCTCGGCCACCGTCTCGCGGGCGAGGTCGAAATAGCGGCGCAGCAGGATCCGGACGTCCTCCGGGTCGAGCGCATCGCCAAGCGCAGTCGATCCCGCGACGTCAGCGAAGAGGATCGTGACGACGCGGCGCTCTTCAGCCACGGGCGTCTACCGCTTGAGGAAGCGGACGCGACGGCGACGCCGATATCGTTCGCCGCTGCCTTTTGTCACGACGCTGATGCTTCCGTCGTTTTCGAGCACCGCCTGCTTGACATCGCTGAGCTTGTCCACGCCGTGTTCGCGGATGGCCATCTCGACGTCCGTCTCGCTGAGGCCCTCCTTCTCCAGCGCGAGCTTGCTGATCTGGCCATCCTCGACCACCACCGTGGGCGGCGGCTCGATCAGCGTATCGAACCACGGCCAGCGGTTGCGAATCAACGCCACGCCGCGGTTGAAGAGCAACAGGACGGCGATGATGATCGCGCCACCGGTGACCGAGTTGTCGGGGCCGGTGATCGCCGGCTGCAGCGCGTTGGCGACGAGCAGCACGAGCACGAGATCGAAGGTGGTGAACTGACCGAGCTCGCGCTTGCCGAAGAGGCGGAGGCCGATGAAGAAGACGACATAGATGATGACCGCCCGAATGACCAGGCTGGTCCACGGGATACCGAGCTTGAAGATCTCCCCAAGGTCGCCGCCCATCTCACGCGAATCTTAGTGGGTTATTGGATGCCGAAATCCGAAGTCGAGGAGGGTCGTCGCGTCCGTGAAATGCTGCGTGCTCCCCAGCACCACCGTAAGGATGGTCCGGCCATTGCGCGTGGCGGCGGCGGCGAGACAGTAGCCGGCCGCCCCCGTATAACCGGGTTTGATCCCAATCGCGCCCGGATAGGTCGAGAGCAGCCGATCGATGTTGATCGGGTTGAACGCCTTGTGCTGCGGCGTCGAGTAGATCGAGATCTGTTTCGATCCGACGATGGCGCGCAGGTCCGGGTAGTCGGCGAGCAGCGTCGCCCCCATAACGGCGAGGTCGTAGGCCGAGCTGTAGTGATCGGCATCGTCGAGCCCGCTAGGGTTGGTGAAGTGCGTCGCTCGCAGGTGCAGCGCAGTGGCTTTCTGGTTCATGAAGTTCATGAAGGCCGCGCGGTCGACGATGCCCATCGCGATCGCCTCGGCCGCGTCGTTCCCCGAGTCGAGCATCATGCCATCGAGCAGCTCGCGCACGGTCAGCTTCTCCCCGGCGCTGATTCCCATGTGGTTGGGTTCGGCCTGGGTCGCCGCATCGGGGACGGTGAGCACGGTATCCAGCGGCACCAGGTCGGCCGCAACCATGGCGGTCATCATCTTGGTCAGTGAGGCGTCCGCATAGCGGGTGGCCTGGTCCTGCTGGTAGAGGATCTGTCCGGCGGTCAGGTCGACGACGATCGCCGCCCGGCCCTTGATCGACGGCGTCTCAGCGATGGGGTGGGTGCGCAGCCAGCTGGCGCTCAACACCGGGACCTTGACCTCCGGTAACTGGGTGGGCACCGCCGCTCGCGACGGCGACGGCGTGGCCGCCGGCGGACGCGAGCTTGGCGCCGACCGAGCCGCAACCGCCGGATGCGGGGTGGCGGTGCGGGCGGTGGCCGCGACCGGATGAATGTCGCGGTGCGCCTGCAGGAGCCCGAGCGCGCGGCTGCCGAGCAAAAGGACGGCGGCGACGATCGCCAGCCTGATGACGGGGGTGCGCCGACGCGGAGGGACAACGAGACGGCGCGACGATCGCCGGCCGCGCGTCCCGAGGCTGTAGCCAGACGTAGGGTAGGACGTTCGCCTCAAGAAGTTCGCCTCATGATGGGCGAGATCGATCGGTGTGTCAAGGAACTCGCCTCAGCGGCGCTGAAACATAATCGTCGTGCTCCCCGTTGTGGGAGCAGACACCGAGCAAAAGGGGCCTGAGCTGAATAGCGGTGGTCGGCAGTGGTTCGAACCTCTCGTTTATTCGCTTGGACGTCCCGCGCTCAAATTTGCCTTCATGCTGGTACAGAACATCGACGTCGCTGAGGAGATCGTCCAGGAGGCGTTCGCGCGTGCCTGGGCGTCGCCGGGCACGCCGGCGGATCCGGTCGAGTTCCGCCGGTGGCTCTATCGGATCATCACCAACCTCGCCCACGACCACTTTCGACGCCGAAAGCAGATGGCCGGCATGGTGGGAGCCGAGGCAACGGCGGACCCGGTTGCTCTCGTGGAGGAACGGTCGGTCGATGAATTACTGACGAATGCCTTGCGAAGTCTCACGCTGCGTGAGCGGCAGGCGATCTACCTCCGGTACTTCGAAGACCAGTCGTTCAAGGAAACGGCGCGGATCCTGGGCCGCCCCCAGGTGTCGGTGCGGGTGGTCGTTCACCGGGCTCTGGGCAAGTTGCGAATCAAACTCGAGGCGGCCGGCCAGGACCGCAGGATGGCGGTCTGATGCGCAAGGATGAGATCGAAGCGCGTCTACGGGGCTACGCGCAGGACTACGAGGGTCAGGTGCCGAGGCGTCCTGATTTCGAGCGCAAGGTCATTGCTCGCGCATCGGCGCAGAGGCTCGCAGATGTCAGGCGACCCGCCCTCATCAGAGACCTGGCGCTGGCCGGTCTGGTCGTCGTACTGATCGGCTCCCTGGGTTTCGGCGTCATGCAGTTGCGAAGTATCCGCCAGGCCTCGACACTCAAGAGTCCAGTTTCCAGCGCATCGCCGTCGCTAACGCCGACCGTGACCCCCGCGCCCACACTGGGGCCCAACCTGTCCTATACACCCGGCCTGCGCGTGCCAGTTGGGCCAATCGAGATCGGCTC
>Ga0209011_1000973_pt1 | contig 10376 bp, 9 predicted proteins | sample BlaSpr_A8_OM1_M3_FD_187986 | JGI IMG/M metagenome (GOLD analysis project Ga0209011, IMG submission 187986) | Forest soil microbial communities from Thunder Bay, Ontario, Canada - Black Spruce, Ontario site 2_A8_OM1_M3 (SPAdes) (version 2) | ecosystem: Environmental > Terrestrial > Soil > Boreal... | reverse complement strand
CTCCCGCTTGACAGACCAGTAGCCAGGTCGGAAACGCCAACGTCAGCTGCCCATCGGCCGGTCGATACGCCCGGATGCTGCGGTCGCCGAAATTGCAAGGTAAATGTGGACAACCTGCGCCGGGGTTGTCCAGACCTAAGTTGCGAACGCCAGCAAGCGCGAGGCATCCCTCGCAATCTTCAACTGGACGAGACAAGAAGCCGGGCGGGTCCCCAGGTGATTGACTGGACATTGGCCACAGCTGCAGGTCGCGAAGCAGTTAGCCAGCTTCTTGACGTAGCCGTCCAGCGGGACTCGCCGCCGATTCGGTCGTTGTCGTTGCCGTGGAATCCGTGTCGGTCGGGGGCGGGGCCTATCGCGCTCAGCGCATAGAGTCACACCGAAGATCACGTGGTGCGGTCTTCATCCACCACGACCGTGGACTCGACCGATCACCCCTCCAGCACACGCCGGCGCACGGTCTCGACGTCCGAGGGACGGAACGACTCGTCGGCTGTCCACGGGCCGGTGCCCTCCGTGAGGTCAATGATCCCGTCGTCCAGCCAGGCGTATTTGCCGTCGACCAGTGCTGCCGAGAGCTTCCTATCGGCGGCGTCCGTGTTGTCCCACAGAGCGTGGAACAGCGCGTCGACCCGGACACGTGCCTGCTGGCAGAAGTAGTCGGCGAGCTCGTGGGCCTCGGTGCCACGCGTGCCTCCCTGCTGCATGCGGATCTGCTCGGCCTTCACGATCGCGGCCGACATGGCGAAGAGCTCTGCGCCGATGTCCACGATCCGTCCGAGGAACGCCTGCTCATACTCCAGCTTCGCCTGCCACCGTGACATCCCATAGAACGTGGAGCGGGCCAGCTTGCGGGCGCTCCGGTCCACGTAGCGCAGGTGGGTGGCGAGGTCGCCGAACTCGGAGTAGCTGGTGGGGACGAGGCCCTTGCCCACGGCGAGCTGGGGCAGCCACTTCGCGTAGAACCCCGCGGCCTGCAGCCCCGCCTTGGCCTTGTCCTTGAGCTCGACCTCGGGGTCGATGATGTCGCCGGCGGCCTGCAGGTGAGCATCGGTGGCCTCGCGGGCCAGCAGCAGACGCATGATCTCCGTGGAACCCTCGAAGATCCGGTTGATGCGGGTGTCGCGCAGCTGCTGCTCGGCGGGGACGGCGCGCTCGCCGCGCGCCCGCAGCGACGCGGCGGTCTCGTAGCCGCGACCCCCGCGCACCTGGACGAGCTCGTCGGCGACCTGGTAGGCCATCTCGGTGGCGTACAGCTTGGCGATCGCCGATTCGATGCGGATGTCGTTGCGACCCTGGTCGACCATGATCGCGGTGATCTCCTGCAGGGCGTCGAGCGCGAACGCCGTGGCCGCCATGAAGGCCAGCTTCTCGGCCACGGCGCCGTGCTTGCCGATCTGGCGCCCGAAAGACGTGCGCTCGGCCGCCCACTCGCGCGCGATCTTGGTGGACCACTTCGCACTGGCCGCGGACATCGCGGGGAGCGCGAGGCGCCCCGTGTTGAGGGTGCTGAGCGAGATCCGAAGGCCGTCTCCCTCCTTCCCGAGGAGGTTCTCCTTCGGGACCACGACGTCGAAGAACCGGGTCACGCCATTCTCGATGCCGCGCAGCCCCATGAACGCGTTGCGGTTCTCCACGGTGATGCCGGGGGAGTCCATCTCGACGACGAAGGCGGAGATGCCGCCCTTGTGCCCCTCGCTCGCCGGCACCCGCGCCATGACGACCACCAGCTCGGCGATGACTCCGTTGGTCGTCCACAGCTTCAGGCCGTTCAGGACGTAGCCGGTCCCGTCCGCGGTCGGCACCGCGGTGCTCTTCATCCGGGCGGCGTCGGAGCCGAACCCGGGCTCAGTGAGCAGGAAGGCCGTGATGGCGCCCCTGGCGCAGCGCGGGAGGTACCTCTTCTTCTGCTCCTCGGTGCCGTAGTGCTTCACCGGCTGCGGGACCCCGATCGACTGGTGGGCCGACAGCAGCGCGCCGAGAGAGCCGTGCACCTGCGTGAACAGCATGAGGGCGCGGTTGTAGGTGTACTGGGACAGACCGAGGCCGCCGTACTCCTTGGGGATCTTCATCCCGAAGGCCCCGAGGTCGGCGAGCCCCTTGAGCACGTGGTCAGGGATGATGGAGGTCCGCTCGATCTCGAAGCCGACTTCACGCCACTCGGTCTCGCACAAGGTGCGGACCTTCTCAAGGAAGGCGTCGCCCTCGGCCCGGACCTCGGCGGGCTCCTCGGGGAAGGGCGAGATCAGGTCCAGGCGGAGCCGACCGAGGTACAGCTCCTTGCCGAACGACGGGAGGCTCCACTCGGTCTGGCGACCGGACTCGGCGATCTTGCGGGCCTCGAGCTCGGCCTGGCGGGTGGTGTCGTGCGCCATGACGGTTCTCCTCCTGACCTGGTTGCGCGGATCGCGCGACGGCGCCCGACGGCGCGGTTACCCGTCAGTGTTACTCCGGAGTAACTCCGAGACAAGAGCCTCGAGGGCACCCATGCGTCCGGAGCCGGCGGCAGCAGCATCAGGGCCTGCAGGTCCCAGGCGCGAACAGCACCGCGTGCGGCACGCCTGGGCGCGGGGATGTCCAGATGCTCGACCCACCTCCGCCTCAGTAATCGCCCATGACCCCAAAGCACATGCCGACCCCGATCCCGGCAAGCTCCGGGATTGAATCCGGCCAGCAGCAGTTTGTCAAAGATCTGGCCAGCATTGGCATCGTTCCAACGAACGGGGACCAGGGCATGGTCAATGAGGGCGAACGCCTGTGCGGCGAGATGGCCAGCGGCAACACTCGTGAAAAGAGACTCCTTCTCTACCTCAAATTGCAAAGGTTCTGTGGCTCCGTGAAACGAAGAGCAACTCAAAAGACCTTCAGCGTCCGATCCACCGACCTCCTAGTGCTCTCTGGCTTCGGATTAAGACTTGGATTTCTCACTAATCTGCAGTGTCCGTTAGGTACGGCTCGCTGGTGTTGCTGCTGGGCACCGCCGGTCTGCGCTGGAGCGAGGCCGCGGCACTGCGACTCTCGGACATCGACTTTCTGCGCCGGCGCATCGAATTGCACCGCAACGCTGTGACTTTGACCGGCCAGACTGTCGTGGGCACGCTCAAGTCTGGTAAGGCCCGGACTGTGCCGCTGGCCGGGTTCGTCGTGGAGGAGCTGGCCGCCACCTGTAAGGGCAAGGACCGTGACGAGCTGATCTGGCCGTCGGCGACAGGCGGGTATCTGCCGCCGCCCGGACCGTCGCAGTCGTGGCTGGCCGGTGCTGTGCGGCGCTGCCAGCAGGCAGACGCGACGTTCCCCCGCATCACCGCGCATGCCCTACGGCATACGGCGGCGTCGCTGGCAATCTCGGCGGGGGCCAACGTGAAAGTCGTTCAGCGCATGCTGGGGCACGCCTCGGCGGCGATGACGCTCGACGTCTACGCCGATCTGTTCGACGACGACTTCACGGAGGTTGCCCAACGGTTAGACGAGACTGTGGGAAAATGTGGGCAAAAGGCCGCTGAGACACACTTGGCAACCGCCCGAAACCACTGCTTACCAGCGAAAACAGCGCGACCATCGTTGAACCCCCGTACATCACGAAGATCTTGGGTGCGCAGAACACCGGCCTGCCCCAGGAGATCTTCTCGAATGTTTTGGGGAAGCCCAGCGCGATCCCGCGCAACTCGGCCAGCCCGAGGTCGTCGTCGCGAAACATGATCGGATGCGGCACGCGAACAGCGTAGCCAGGGCCGGCTGCGGTGTCGGGCGCCTCGGATAGCCTGCGAGAGTGAGTTCGCAGGCAACCCCGGAAGCGGACCCCGACGTCCGGCGCCAGTGGCAACTGCTGGCCGACGAGGTACGCCAGCACCAGTTCCGCTATTACGTCAAGGACGCTCCGATCATCTCCGACGGCGAGTTCGACAAGCTGCTGGGCGAACTCACGGCACTCGAGGAGCAATATCCGGAACTGCGCACGCCCGACTCGCCCACGCAGCTCGTCGGCGGCGCCGGCTTCGCCACCGACTTCACCTCCGCCGACCATCTGGAGCGGATGTTGTCCCTGGACAACGTCTTCGCTCCCGACGAGCTTGCCGCGTGGGCCGCGCGCATCCGCGGCGAGATCGGTGATGACGCGCACTACCTGTGCGAGCTCAAGATTGACGGGGTCGCGATGGCGCTGGTGTACCGCGACGGCCGGCTGGTCCGCGCGGCCACCCGCGGCGACGGGCGCACCGGCGAGGACGTCACGCTGAACGCGCGGACCATCGACGACGTGCCCGAACGTCTCACCGCCTCCGACGAGTACCCGATTCCGCGGGTGCTCGAGGTGCGCGGCGAAGTGTTCTTCCGGGTCGCCGACTTCGAGGCGCTGAACGCCAGCCTGGTCGAAGACGGCAAGGCACCGTTCGCCAATCCCCGCAACAGCGCGGCCGGTTCGCTGCGGCAGAAGAATCCCGCCGTCACCGCCCGCCGCAAATTGCGAATGATCGTTCACGGCCTGGGCCACGCCGAAGGGTTCAGCCCCGCCACGCTGCACGACGCGTACCTCGCGCTGAAGGCCTGGGGGCTGCCCGTGTCCGAGCACACCACCCGGGTGCAGGGCATCGACGCGGTCGAGGAGCGTATCGCGTACTGGGGTGAGCACCGCCACGACATGGAGCACGAAATCGACGGTGTGGTGGTCAAAGTCGACGAGGTCGCGCTGCAGCGCAGGCTCGGATCGACGTCGCGGGCGCCGCGCTGGGCGATCGCCTACAAGTACCCGCCCGAAGAGGCGACCACGAAACTTCTCGACATCCGGGTCAACGTGGGCCGCACCGGCCGGGTTACACCGTTTGCCTACATGACGCCGATCAAGGTCGCCGGCTCGACGGTGGGGCTGGCGACGTTGCACAACGCCGCGGAGGTCAAGCGCAAGGGCGTGTTGATCGGCGACACCGTCGTCATCCGCAAGGCCGGTGACGTGATCCCCGAAGTGCTGGGGCCGGTGGTGGACCTCCGCGACGGGACCGAACGCGAATTCGTCATGCCCACAACGTGTCCCGAATGCGGCACCCCACTGGCGCCGGCCAAGGAGGGCGATGCCGACATCCGCTGTCCCAACGCCCGGTCGTGTCCGGCGCAGCTTCGGGAGCGGGTCTTCCACGTCGCCGGGCGCGGTGCGTTCGACATCGAGGGACTGGGGTACGAAGCCGCGATCTCGCTGTTGCAGGCCGGCGTTATCACCGACGAGGGCGACCTTTTCGGTCTCACCGAGGACGACCTGCTGCGCACGGAGCTGTTCACCACCAAGGCCGGCGGCGTGTCGGCGAACGGCAAACGGCTGCTGGCCAACTTGGAGCGAGCCAAGGCACAGCCGCTGTGGCGGGTGCTGGTGGCGCTGTCGATCCGGCACGTCGGCCCGACCGCCGCGCGCGCACTGGCGACCGAGTTCGGCAGCCTGGACGCGATCACGTCGGCGTCGGTCGACCAGCTGGCCGCCGTCGACCACGCGATGGATTACGTCGCGGATGTCATAGGGCTTGTTCGGATTCTCCGGGACAATCGAATCGAGCGCCTCGTCACGCCGATCCACCGGGTCGGGGGTGGCGGTGAAAGGCGCGTCGTCGGCGTTGTTGAGCGGCATGTAGGCCAGCAGGTCGCGCACCGCCAGCAGCGCGCTCTGATCGTCGGCCGCTTCTAGGTGACATACGCCCGATCGCATCGAATGCGTATCGGCGCCGCCCAGGTCCTGCATCGAGACTTCCTCGTGCGTGGTCGCCTTGATGACGTCGGGGCCGGTGATGAACATGTAGGAAGTTTCCCGCGTCATGAAAATGAAATCCGTAATCGCCGGCGAATATACGGCGCCGCCCGCGCAAGGCCCCATGATCGCGCTGATTTGCGGAATCACGCCGCTCGCCAGCGTGTTGCGCAGAAAAATATCGGCGTAACCCGCCAGCGACATCACACCCTCCTGGATGCGCGCGCCGCCCGAATCATTCAGGCCGATCACCGGCGCGCCGTTGCGCATCGCCAGGTCCATTATCTTGCAGATCTTGAGCGCGTTGGTTTCCGAGAGCGATCCGCCAAACACGGTGAAATCCTGCGCAAAAACATAGACCAGCCGGCCGTCGATACGTCCGTAGCCGGTGACGAAGCCATCCCCGGGCGGCCGCTGGTCCTGCATCCCAAAATCATCGCAGCGGTGCGTAACGAACTTGTCGAGCTCCTCAAAGGTGCCCTCATCGAGAAGCAGCGCCACGCGCTCGCGCGCCGTGAGCTTGCCGGTCTTATGCTCGCGCTCGCGGCGTTCGGGACCGCCGCCGGCTTCCGCCTCGGCAGTTCGGCGGCGCAGGTCCTGCAACCGATCTCTGAGTTTTGGATCGTCGGTCATCGTGTGTTGCCTTCGAGACTTTCGCACAGGCTCGAATGGGTGCGCCACTAATTTTTGGGGAGATCGGTCTGGTTCGTATCTTCAGGCAAAGGCGGAAAGTCAGCCTGCCCAACGCCAAGAATACGGACAGCCAGATGTGTTGCGAGATAGATGCATCCCACCAGAAGCAAAGTCCCGAGAAGAACGTCCGCAGCGACCGCCGCGATACGAAGCGGCAGATTGGCGATCGAGACAGCCAGGATCGTGCCTTGCACCAGCGCGATCGTCGTAGCAAGTGTTAGCGTGGCGGCGCCGATCACCGCGATCACGCAGGAAAAAAGTTTCACCGTCACCTGGAGACTCCGGCGTGGCTGGTCCCTTGGAGAATCAAGACAGGTCGGAAAAAATAAAGCATGAAGGCCTAATGGATGCCGGACCAGTCGTCGGCAACGAGGATCGAGTTACAGGGGTTCGACGGGTCATATTTCACGCTCGCGGGTTGCCCTCCAGCGAGGCGTTCCAGGCAAAGCCGCTCTTCCAGGCCGGTAACGTCCTGAGCGGTTTCGTATGTTATCCCGGCGATGGAATAGCTGTATCGAATCAGGCGGCGCATGCTGTTTGCGCTCCCGCCAGGCTCTGCTGCAATGGGCTGTGACTGCATGCCGGAACTGGATTCGGGAGCGGGCGTTCCCGGCGTTTCGACAAGCTCAACGACAAGGCCTTCCACAATGCGGCCCACTTGATTGAGGTGAAAACGGCGGCGGCGCTCCTCGTCATCAGGATCCTTTGGTTTCTGATAATGACGATGCAGCATCACGGCCGCCGCGACGATGACTACCGCCACGACTCCAACAATAACCCGCAAATCGATTCCCAAGTGGTTCAACGCTTCGGATTGCGCGCGGAAGCCGGCTCGAACACGTCGCCCAGCGTTTCGCGCGCTTTCTCCCAGTCTTTCAGGAATCCTTCAAGTCCGCGGTCGGTCAGCGGATGCTTGAATAGCTGCTCGAATACTTTGTAGGGCATGGTGCCTATGTGCGCGCCCATCCGCGCGGCCGCGATGACGTGCAGCGGATGCCGGAGGCTCGCGGCTAGCACCTGCGTGGAATAATTGTACGCCTTGTAGATGTCCATGATCTCGCGCAGCAGGGTCAAGCCGTCGGAAGAAATGTCATCGAGCCGGCCCAGGAACGGGCTGACGAAATACGCGCCGGCTTTGGCCACAATCAACGCCTGCGGCGACGAAAAAACCAGCGTAATGTTGACGCGAATTCCTTCCTTTGCGAGTACGCTCAGCGCGCGCACGCCGTCGGGGATCATGGGAATCTTGACGACGATGTTGGGATGCCACGTGGCGATCTCGCGGCCCTCGCGCAGGATGCCTGCCGTATCGGTGGAGACCACCTCGGCGTTGACAACGCCATCTTTCACAATATTGCAGATTTCAAGGATATGTTCTCGGAAAGGCCGCTTTTCCTTGGCGATTAGGGTGGGATTGGTCGTTATTCCGTCAATCACACCCATCGAAACGCCCTGTCGAATTTCTTCCAGATTCGCGGTGTCGAGAAAGAATTTCATATCGGTACCCCCCTGCCCTGATCCGCTACCCGCTCTGAGTGGGAGCGCCGCAAAGGTCAGGACGTTCGTGCGACGACTGGATTACTCAGCATGCCAATACCCGCGATGGCTACTTCCACGATATCGCCAGGTTGCATCGGTCCGACGCCTGCCGGCGTGCCCGTTGCGACCACATCCCCGGGTACCAGCGTCATCACACGCGAAACCCAGGGAATTATAACATCAACGGGGAAGACCATCGCGCTGAAGGCGGAATACTGTTTCCTGACGCCATTGAGCAACGTCTCCACCGTCCCGGAGGCAAGGTCGAATTCGGTTTCGAGGACAGGTCCCAGCGGGCAAAATGTGTCGAAGCTCTTGGCGCGAGTCCATTGCTTATCGAGTGCCTGGTAGTCACGCGCACTCACGTCGTTCAGGCACGTGTAGCCGGCGATGTAGGGCCGGATGTCATCGCCATCTCGCAACTGGGAACATTCCTTCGAAATGACGACGGCAAGCTCCCCTTCAAAATCCACACGCCCAGCCGCAGGCGGCAGGACGATAGGATCTTCAGGCGCAAGAAGAGACGAAGGAGGCTTGAGAAAAATCAACGGTTGTTTGGGTGTGGGGTTATTGAACTCGGCGGCGTGCTCAACGTAATTTCTGCCGAGGCAAACGATCTTGCTCGGCAGGACTGGCGGGAGCAGTTTCACGTCGGTAAGCGGCCATGACCGGTTTGTCACGCTCCAGCTCGCGAGGATGTCGCCAGAGATTTCGCGAACAGTCTCACCTGAAATGACGCCCTGAAGAACGTCCGGATGGGCGGTCGCGCCAACTTGGTCCGCGGAGACGATCCGCGGCTGAAAACGGCAGAGTTTCATCGATGCCTATGTCCTTTTCTTGGGCTATTACAGATTAGTGGATAGGGGGCCTGGACGCGGAAACAGCTTCGGCTCGCGCCAGGTGCCGCTGGCGTGCTTCCACGCAAAGGAAAAAGACCCAGTGCAACACCGCGACGAATCCGTACGAAACCGTACCGAGAATAAAGATGTGAAGCGCTCCCATGCGGCTCTCGAGGAGCGAGAAGTACATCTCCATCGCAATATACGTGAAGGTCAGTAGAGTCCATGCCGTCAGACCGGAAACGAACATTCTCACTGGTTCCCGCCGGAAGCGCAAGACTGGAATCAGCATCAGCAGAATGACAACGCCGCCGGCGGCGAGATTGCGGATTCCGGCAAAGGATTCCAGTTCCGGGACACGATTGGCGACAAATAGCCATACAACGAAAATGCAAGATAAATACACTCCGACGAGGACGCCGCTGCGCAACGAATCATTGCGCAGCCACAGGAACCACCGCTTGTCCGGGAGCTGAGGTCGGGCCGCCATGCCAACCTTCCTGTATTGCTCACACTACGGAACTTCGATCTGGACCGCGGAACTGGGAGGGCTTTCATTCCCGGCGCGGTCGACCGCTGAAACGCGGTAAAAGTAACGCCTTCCGGGTACCACTGAAATATCACGAAACGTCGGGCTGGGCAATGCCTCTCGGTTGATTCGCTCGCCCGGAGAGTCTTCGCGGTCACTTCGGTAGACGTAGTAGCCGGCCAGGTCCCCCTCGGAACTGATCGCCCACGATAGTTCGACGTGCGCTGGAGCCTCCGGGGTTGCAGGTATTATCGTCGCCTCGAGACCCACGGGCGCGGCAGGGGGAAACGTGTCCCGCGCGGCTATGACGGCTGGTGGTGAGTCCGCCGATTCGATCGTATCCGCGCCATATTGGGCAAAGGCTCGAACAATATACAGATAGGTGTGGCCGGACTCGAAATGTGTGTCACTGAATTCACGCGAAGCGGGTGATCCTTGCAGTTCAAGCGGCGATTTCAGCTTCGCTTGCGATACCTCCTGCGGTGCGGATTCTACTCCGGGTTCGACCTCCGCACGGTACACATGATAACCCGCCGTTTTTGGAGCGGCTCCCGATGCCAAGGATTCACTCCACGAAAGTTCTATCGCGGATTCGGTGACCGAAACGCGCGCGTCCCGCGGAGTCCCCGGCGGCGAATAAATACGCGCAGTGAAGACGTTCGAATCGCCAGAGGCTCGGCTCTTCACCGCTCGCGTGCGGACCATGTAGGCCAAAGGAGACCCGGCGGTTCGCGCGAGATCATCAGGTGTCAGAGGGTCGCGGAATTCGACGCGGTCTCCGTTCACATAGGAGTCCACCTGTTCGGATGGGACGGTGTAGACCAGCCGCCACGGAGTTTTCCGGTTGGGGGAAGCGCCGGGAGAGAGCGCGGAGCGATAGATCTCAATCGTTGGCGGCTCGGCCAGGGATTCGCGATCCGTGGACTGAAGGGGAAGGCTGAACGTCAGAACGACTACGCCGCCAGATTGACGCGCGGCCAGGTCGGTGACCGCGACGGGAACTACCGGATGCCGCGCTGTGGGATCTCCGGGCGCGGCACAGCCGGCCATC
>Ga0209011_1000972_pt1 | contig 10377 bp, 9 predicted proteins | sample BlaSpr_A8_OM1_M3_FD_187986 | JGI IMG/M metagenome (GOLD analysis project Ga0209011, IMG submission 187986) | Forest soil microbial communities from Thunder Bay, Ontario, Canada - Black Spruce, Ontario site 2_A8_OM1_M3 (SPAdes) (version 2) | ecosystem: Environmental > Terrestrial > Soil > Boreal... | reverse complement strand
CGTGTCAGACACGATTCAGTGGGGCCGCTGGAATTTGCTGCTTGGCGATCAGTTTAACTATCTTTCCCAATCTCCCTTTGGTTTTGGAGGCGGAATGGGCTTTTTGGGGGCCGGCTTCGGTAATATCCTCGGCGGGGCGGTGGGCTCGGCTCCTTCGTTCCGTCCCGATCTACTCCCGAACCAGACGATTCTGCTTGATCGCGCTCCGCGTATTAGTAACACGGTAATGGTTCAGGCGGATTATCAACTTAGTCGGCGATCTTCGGTGACCTTTCTTGGTTCTCATGGAAACTTGAAATTCATTGATGCCGGCTTCCAGAATGACAGTAATACCCTATTCCAGACCGGGTATAACTATGCGATCAATCGAAAAGATTCGATCTCCGTCGTCTATCGATTTGATGTGTTTAATTTTTCGAATGTATCCCAGAGTATTCGCAATCAAAACGTGCAATTGATGTATGCTCGGCGGCTCGCCGGGCGGCTAAGTTTTCAGGTGGGCGTCGGACCGGATATAAGCACATTTCACTCGCCTCTCCGAGGGTCGGGCACCACCCTGAATTGGACGGCAACGAGCACCCTCAACTACCAGTTTCGAAAAACCACAGCCGCATTTAGTTTCCATCGCGGCCTGACCGGGGGCAGCGGTGTTCTTGCGGGCGCGGAGACCGATCAATTTCAAGGATCTCTAGGTCGCCACCTTACGCGTAACTGGGACGCGTCGCTTTCCTTAGGATTTTCGAGGAACCAGAGATTGCGGCAGACCAGCCTCGCTACCGATACGGCCTCTCCGGATGCCCGGTTTATCACGACTCACTTGGGCCGAAGCATCGGCCGAGGTGGAAGTCTGTTCTTCGATTACACGGCCTCGAAACAGTCCACTCTATTTCTAAACCCCGCAGTCTCAGCTCATGGAGTTCCTTCATTGCTCCATACGCTGTCGGTAGGCTATACGTGGGGACTTCGTCCGATTGTGATTGAATAGGTAGTCCGCTCGTACGGCAGAGCGAAAGGATTAACGCGCTAATGATAGGTCAACGTGAACTGACATTTGAAGATTATAAGGCAATTGCTCGGAGGCGCGTCTGGGTGATCGTTGTGCCAGCCCTGGTTTGCGCGACACTGGCCTTGGCGGTGTCTTTGTTGCTTCCGACCCGATATACATCGGAGACGGTTGTTCTTGTTGAGCAGCCGACGGTGCCTTCGGATTATGTGAAGTCGGTGGTCGGAGGCGATCTTAGCCAGCGCCTCGCCAGCATGCGCGAGCAGATCCTCAGCCGGACTCGGCTTCAGCAAATTATCGAAACCTTCGGCCTGTACAAGGAAGAAGGCAACCGCCCGATGGAAGAACTCGTCGCGCGCCTCCATGAATCCATCACCGTCACTCCTCTCACCCCGATGGCCGAGACTCGCTCGAAAGACCTGCCCGGTTTTACCGTGGGTGTCGTCGCGCGCCGCCCGGAACTTGCACAGCAAATTTGCACCGAGATCACGTCGATTTTCATGCGCCAAAATTTGCTGCTGCGTCAGCGCCGCGCCGAGGATACCAATCAGTTCCTCACCAAGCTACTCGATGACTCAAAGGCCAAGCTTAACGGACAAGACTCCAAGCTTGCCGATTTTAAACGTCGGTATCTGGGCGAGCTTCCGGACGATGCGCAGACCAATCTGAATCTACTGACTGGTCTGGCGAGCCAGCTCGAAGCGGTCACCCAAGCGCTCAATCGCGCCCAGCAAGATAAGGTATTCGCGGAGTCGATGCTGAACCAGCAGCTACCGGGGAAGTTATCGCCGAGCGGAGACAATCCGGTAACCCTGCGCCGACAGCTGGCCACCCTGCAAAGCGAACTGGATTCTTTCCACGGTCGTTATACCGATGACCACCCGGACGTGGTGAAGACCAAGGAAGCCATTGCGCAGTTGCAAAAAAGAATTCAGAAAGAGGATACCGAAGGTGGCAAAGCTTCGGCGGCGAACACGTCCGAAAAAGCGAGTTTGACCGAAGACTCACCTCAAGTTCAACAGCTGCGCGCGCAACTGCGCCAGACCGAGGTGACGATTCAACAAAGAATGGCTGAGCAATCGCGCCTGCAGCGCGATATCAGCCGATTACAAGCAAAATTGCAGCTTAGCCCGTCGGTCGAACAAGAATATAAATCCCTTACCCGCGACTATCAGACGGCACTGGGCATTTATAATGAGCTCCTTAAAAAGCAGAGCGATTCGGAAATGGCTACCGATCTGGAGCGCCGCCAACAGGGCGAGCAATTTCGCGTGTTAGATCCTCCGAGTTTGCCTCAGAAGCCTACGTTTCCGAACCGGATTCTTTTCGGTGTGGGCGGGCTGGTAGGCGGATTGGCCCTGGGTTTGGGGATTGCGTTCGTACTGGAACTGCAGGATACGACGCTCCGTAGCGACCGAGATGTAGAATTCTTTCTCAAATTGCCGACCTTGGCCATGATTCCTTCGATTGAAAAGGCCGGCGGTATTCCGGGTAATGGGCTACCGAAGTCATCTTTTGGAAGGCCATCGCAACCAGCCAACGCGAGGGACAAGGTCTAACGGAAATGTATAAGAATTTTTTTGGGCTGAAGGACTCTCCTTTCAGCTTCAGCCCCGACCCTCGATACCTGTACTGCACCAAGACCACGCAAGAAGCTCTTGCGGCGCTGACCTATGGGATTCAAAGCCGCAAAGGCTTCATTCTCCTGACCGGCGAAGTGGGTACAGGTAAAACGACGCTGCTCAACCGCATGCTCGACTGGTCGCGGGAACATGACGTGGCTACCGCGTTTGTTTTCAATTCCCAGTTGCTCAGCATCAGCGAGCTGTTCGATTTCATGATGGCCGATTTCGAGATCCCCTGCGAGTCTCGCCTGAAGAGCCATGTGGTGCTGAAGCTTACGCAGTGGTTGCTCGACAGGTACCGCGCAGGCAAGACGTCCGTGCTGATTGTGGACGAGGCCCAGAATCTTAGCGACCAGGTCTTGGAAGAAATTCGCATGCTGACCAATCTCGAGACTTCGACGGGGAAATTGTTACAGATCGTTCTTTCGGGGCAGCCCGAGTTGGATGAAAAATTGAAACGCCCGCAACTGCGTCAGTTGCGACAACGCATTGTGTTCCGGTGTCGCACCGTTCCCCTCACCATGGAGGAAACCTACGGTTATATCAACGAACGGCTGCGTATTGCTGGCTCCAATGGCCAACCGATCTTCTCCGCAGAGGCCATGGATGCCATTTATCGCTATTCACAAGGGATTCCCAGAGTGGTGAATCTTCTGTGCGAGCACGCCCTGGTGAATTCTTTCGTAGAGGGAGTCCAGCCGGTTCCGGCCCCGGTTGTAGACGAGATTGCACGAGAATTTCAATTGGATGAACCGGTACCGGTGACTCCGCAGGCGCCTTGGTCGGATGTTCAACAAAAGGACTTGAGGGAACAGGTGGAAGCACTTCTACAGAGTTTATCGAACGTTTCGCGACCATCGACCCAATCTCAGTCCGAACCAGGAAGCCTCCGGAAAGGAAGCTATGAGTAAGATTCACGAGGCCTTGCGGAAGGCCCAGCAGGAAAGAAATGCGAACGTCACGAATGGGAACCGCTCCAGCCAATCTGAAGTCGTAGGCCCGGTCGACATTCCGAGCTTAGCTGTTTCTCCGGTCGTGCCCGGCGGTTTTGCAACCCCCGCTCACTCGACCACACCAGGGGATTTCTTCCGCATTGATTATCTGCGGGAGCACTGCGTCAAGCCTGTTTGGAAGATCAACCCGGAGGTCATGGTTTTTGCCGAGGACAGCGACCTGGTGGCCGCAGCGGAGCAATTCCGGAATTTGCGGTCGCACCTGTATCAACTGCGCGAGAACCGGCAGCTGCGTTCCTTGTTGATCACCAGCGCCCTGGCGAGCGAAGGAAAAACGTTTGTCGCGAGCAACCTGGCACAAGCCATCGCGCGACAGCCGGGGCAGCGAGTTCTATTGATTGACGCTGATCTGCGTCTTTCTAAATTGCACATCCCGTTGGGTGCACCATGCACACCTGGACTTTCCGATTTTTTGCGGGGTAACGCCAACCTAACCGATGTCATGCAGCACGCGACGAAAGAGAACCTGTACTTCATACCCGGCGGAAATTCGATTGCTGACCCCACCGAACTGATTTTGAATGGACGCTTTAAAGACTTGGTCGAACGCCTCACTCCGACTTTCGATTGGATTATCATGGATTCACCGCCAACCCTTGCGGTGTCCGATGCTGGCTTGTTGGCCGATCTGTGCGACGGCGTGCTCCTGGTAGTCCGCGCGGCTTCCACGAACCTCGATGCCATTCAGAAGGCCTGCAACAAGTACCGTGAGAGGAATCTAGCAGGGGTGGTCTTGAATCGGGTCGAGCACCAATATACCTATGATTCGTACTACGGTTACGGCACTGAGCGAGGTGCGAAAGTGGAGTCGGTCTAGGGGTGGCAACTGTCTATCACCCTGGTTACCGGAGTATTGCGCAGATATTACTAGGTTTAAACCTATGGAAAAGATTTGCACCAATTGGAGAGCTAGATTCATTCATCGGTCGGCGGTGGCGGCCAAGGCTGGCCAATGAAACCGCACTCTTTATCTAAGTAGTCGTGTTTCAGTAGGTTAGAGAATCATCGAGCGGCGCATTAAGTGGTACGGTTCGTGCACCTGTCCTCTTGGCATTTCGGTTTCCCCTGATGGGACAAAAATGGCGGTAGCTTGCCAGTAGTGCAAGGTTTTTGCACAACGGAGACCAGACAACGCTCATGCGCCCGAATCCCTGGTTTGCTCTACATGTGAGAAATCGCTATGAGACCTCGGTAACCGCCCATCTCGGCCACAAGGGCTACACATGGTTTTTGCCCCTTGAGAAATCTAGGCGACGTTGGTCGGACCGTTTCAAAGAAGTTGAAAAGCCACTTTTTCCGGGGTACGTCTTTTGCCGTTTCGATCCCTTTGCGCGTCTTCCGATACTGATCACCCCGGGGGTCATCGGCGTCGTGGGAATCGGCAAAATGCCCATCGCGATTGAGGACGCCGAGATTGCCAACCTCCAGAGGATTATTGAATCTGGGTTGCCTCGCCAACCTTGGCCCTTCCTGCAAATCGGAGAGAGAGCCCGCATCGAGGCCGGTCCCTTGCATGGCCTTGAAGGCATCTTGTTAGGTTTCAAGGGATCCCAGCGATTGATATTGTCGGTTACGCTTTTACAGCGCTCGGTGGCGGTAGAGATTGACAGCGCATTAGCAAGTCCGGTTCTGGACCATAAGCTTGAAGCTTTGTCCTTGCCGGGCGAAGCGATGGCTTGAGCGGCGCGTTGTGTTGCACGACGGTGACCCCGCACCGGCGAACTAAAGACAAACTACGATTGACGAAGGGACGGAAATCTAAATGAGCGAACTCGCGGCGAACATACCATTGGCAGAAGGCCGGGGTCCACGGCAAGTCTCGCGGCGTCGCCGATCGGTTGGATCTTCGCAACGGAAACCCAATTCGGTTCTCGTCTCAGAAGAGACCTTTCTGCACATGCTGTGTCTAGAACGCAAGCGGGCCGAGCGGTCGCGCAAGCCGTTCCTGCTCCTGCTCCTGGAAACAGGGAAATTGGTGGAAGGGCCGCGAAACAAGGAGATCCTTTCCAAAATCGTCAGTGCGCTCTCTGCCTCCATGCGCGATACCGACATCCGCGGCTGGTACGAAGAGAATGCTGTCTTAGGCGTGATTTTTTCGGAAATCTCAACCAACAAAGGAGAGGCGCGCAACGCCATTCTGACCAAAGTGATCGCGGCACTGCGTAGTCGTCTCGAACCGAAACAATTTCACCAGATTCATTTGTCTTATGAAGTGTTCCCGGAAGACTGGGATCAGGAGAATCCGTGGCAGGCGTCAGACTCAAAAGTCTATCCCGACCTCATCGATCATTCCGTCGCCCATAAGTTGCCTCGAGTGATCAAGCGGACCGTTGACATCCTGGGCAGCCTCGTGGCGCTGATTTTACTCTCTCCGCTTTTTCTGCTCATTGCTGCGGTCATCAAACTGACCTCGCAAGGGCCGGTGTTTTTTCGCCAGGAGCGCATTGGCCGGTACGGCACGCCTTTTACGTTCTTGAAATTTCGTTCGATGCATGCAACCAGCAACGACCAGATCCACAAAGAGTATGTCAAGCGGTTCATCGCCGGCCAGGTAGTGGCGAGCGAATCTGAGCAAGGCCAAAAAATTGTGTATAAAATCACGCAGGACCCGCGGATTACTTGGGTCGGAAGGATCCTGCGGGGAATGAGCTTTGATGAAATTCCTCAGTTCCTCAATGTGCTTCGCGGCGAAATGTCGCTCGTAGGGCCCCGTCCCCCGGTCGCGTACGAAGTCGAGTCCTACGACATCTGGCATCGCCGGCGCATTCTAGAGGCCAAGCCGGGGATCACCGGACTTTGGCAGGTGAGTGGACGTAGTCAGACAAGCTTTGACGACATGGTTCGATTGGATCTGCAATATGTCCGCAAGTGGTCGTTGTGGCTAGACATCAAGATTCTCCTCCAAACCCCCACCGCCGTTTTCTCCGGCAAGGGTGCCTACTAGACATGACGCCGGTCCCCCAGGCTTCGTGTTGGTTCGAATTTGGCAAGTCCAGTGCTGCAGCAATTAGACCGAGTTAGTCCTAATCTTTGATTCCTTTGATCCAGGAGGGCACCGATTTGTCTACGAACGTCTCGGCAGAAGTCACCAGCAGTCAGAATTCGAAACAACAGACGATCATTCCTTTGATCCAGGAGGGTACCGATTTGTCTACCAACGTCGCGACCGAGGTCCCCAGCAGTCAGAATTCGAAACAACAGACGATCATTCCTTTGACCCAGGAGGGTACCGATTTGTCTCCGAGTGTCGCGACCGAAGTGCCAAGCAGTCAAAGTTCGCCCCAGAAACAACAGACGATTCGTTTTGGCGTGATTGGTTACGGTTATTGGGGTCCCAATATTGTGCGCAACCTGCACGGCCTGGACTCCTGTGAGGTAGTGAGTGTGTGCGACAAGAGCCCTGCGGCCCTGCGCCGGGTGCAGCAGGTGTATCCGGGTCTGCACACCACAACCGACTGGTCCGAGCTTCTCAGGTCACCCGAGATTGACGCGGTTGCGGTCATTACTCCCGTGTGGACCCACTTCGATCTGGCAAAAGCGGCCCTGGAAAATGGCAAGCACGTCTTTGTCGAGAAACCCTTCACGTACACGGTAGCTCAGGCAGAGACGCTGATCGAACTAGCCGAACGCAAACACCTCAAGATCATGGTGGATCACACCTTCTTGTTTACGGGAGCCGTTCGCAAGATCCGGCAGCTGGTGGACGACGGCACTTTAGGCGATCTCTACTATTACGATTCCACCCGTGTGAACCTCGGCTTATTCCAGCATGACGTCAATGTGGTGTGGGATCTTGCTCCCCACGATCTGTCCATCATGGACTACTTGATCCAGGATAATCCCGAAGCGGTCGTGGCCACCGGTGAGAAGCACTTGAACGGTCACGTCGATATTGCGTTCTTGACGATCTACTTTCCGAGAAACGTCATCGCCCATATCAACGTCAACTGGCTCTCCCCGGTCAAGGTTCGTACCACTCTGATCGGCGGTGAGCGGAAAATGGTGGTTTGGAACGACCTGGAAGCCGACGAGAAGATCAAAGTCTATGACAAAGGCGTTTCGAAAAAAGGAGACCAGCAAGGCGTATATGACTTGCTTGTGAGCTATCGGTCAGGAGACATGTGGGCCCCGCGAGTCGAGCAGATCGAGGCACTCAAGGCCGAGTTAGGACATTTCGCGGATTGTATCTTGAATGACGAGACCCCAATCAATGACGGTGCCGCGGGGTTGCGAGTGGTGCGAATGCTCGAAGCTGCCGACGAATCGCTCAAGGGGAAAGGGAAAATCGTCACCCTATGAATGAATACTGCTGCATCGCTCCCGACGTAAAACTTGGGAAAAACGTCAGGCTGTCGAAGTTCATCAACCTCTACGGTTGCGAAATTGGCGACAACACCAAGATCGGTGCGTTCGTCGAGATCCAGAAGAATGCGATCATCGGCAGGAACTGCAAGATTTCCAGCCACTCGTTTATCTGTGAGGGCGTAACCATCGAGGACGATGCGTTCATCGGCCACAGCGTTACATTTATTAACGACTCCTATCCCCGTGCCACGACTGCGGACGGCCAAGTGCAGACCGAAAAAGACTGGAAGGTTGAGCGCACGGTGGTGAAGAAGGGCGCGTCCATCGGTTCGGGTGCCACCATTCTGTCCAAGGTCCAGATCGGTGCGAACGCCATCGTGGGAGCCGGAAGCGTCGTGACCAAAGATGTGCCCGCAGAGGCCATTGTGGCGGGGAATCCCGCCAAGGTATTGCGGTATATCAACAAGGAGTCAAGGATCGCATGATAACGAACGACGGGAAGATCGCATTTTTGGACCTGCTAAGCCCGCACCAAGAGCTCGAGTCGGAATTGGTCGCCGTCTTCGAGAAGGCGCTCCAGACCGCGGGCTTCATCGGCGGGCCCATGGTCGAGGGATTCGAGCGCGAATTTGCCAGCTTTTGCGACACGACCCATTGCGTTGGTCTGTCGAGTGGCACCGACGCGGTTCGATTCGCGTTGATGGCCGCAGGGGTCCAGTCCGGCGATATCGTGGTCACCGTGCCCCATACGTTCATCGCCACTACCGAAGCCATCTCGCAAGCAGGGGCCAGGCCCGATTTCGTGGACATCGATGAGCGTACCTATTGCATGGATCCTCGGAAGCTTGAGGAATATCTCGAACAAGAATGTTATCGCGATCGCGAGACAGGAAGGCTGTTTCACGGCAGGTGGAAGGCCCCGGTCACCGCTGTGGTTCCGGTGCACATCTACGGACAGACGGCAGACATGGATCCGATCCTCGAGCTGGCTCGACGCTATAATCTAATCGTCATCGAGGACGCTTGCCAGGCTCACGGCGCGGAGTACTTTTCGCGAACCGAGAATCGCTGGAGAAAAGCGGGTTCGATGGGACAGGCCGCGGCATTCAGCTTTTATCCTGGTAAGAACCTTGGCGCGTGCGGTGAGGCCGGAGCAGTTACCACGAATGATGAAGAGATTGCGCGCAAAATCCGAATGCTACGGGACCACGGTCAGTCGAAAAAGTATTTCCACGACGTGGAGGGATATAACGCCCGCCTCGATTCTATTCAGGCGGGTATCTTGAGCGTGAAGCTGCGCCGTCTGCCAGAATGGAATCGCAAGCGCCAGGGGGCTGCCCGCCTCTATGACGAACTGTTGTCATCGGTTCCTGGCTTGATCCTACCGCATTGTCCAGATTGGGCCCGCGGTGTGTACCACCTGTATGTAGTTCGCGTCCAAGACCGCGAGGGGCTGAAAAAGAGCCTGGCGCAAGCGAACATCGATACCGGTATTCACTACCCGGTGCCTCTGCATCTCCAGAAGGCCTACGAAAGCTTCGGATACAAGCAGGGAGATTTCCCAATCACCGAGAAAATCGCTTCGCAAATTCTGTCGTTGCCGATGTTCCCTCACCTTCAGGCCGAGCAGCAGTCCCGAGTTGTCAATGAGATCCGGCGCTTTTTGGAGATTCCCGAGCAAGTCGGCCCCAGCCCTGATTCCATTCTGTTCGAACTACAGAGGCGAACCGCGTAAATTCACTGGTATTGGCCGCCCTCAGGTTGCGGAAAGGTACCCAAGCGCATACGGGCCCTCCTTTGGATTGACGCTGATCGCATCGAGTGGTATGGTTTGTGCCCCGCCTGTTTTTCCCCAATGGGACGAAACTGGCGGTAGCTTGCCAATAGTGGAGTATCGGAGCGTAAGCTCGGAGCTTATCCGCAGGGAATGTACCTCCGGTGACGTCCACGGATCATAGAGAGGGGCGCCGCGCGCGAACAGCCCTAGGGGAATCGCCTTTTGAGGTTATGTCTATGTTTATGTTACGGATACATTGAGGAAAACATTTTCAACTACTGCCTAGCAATGTTCACCCAGCAGCTCTGGGGACCTCGCGGTCCGCGAGGACAGGTCCGGTTTCTAGGCGTAAGGCATTTAGAATAAATGACATGCGCAATTTGAGCACTCACCTTGGGGTGGCATCTGTCGTGCAACCACTGCTTATATCTGGAGAGAGGATATCTGTGACTCCAATGGCGGTAGCGTGTTTGATCCCTCTAAGGCACCCGAGTGAAAAATCGAGGATTGCCTAATGCTCGACAATGGGAAAATTGCATTTCTCGATCTGCTCAGCCCGCACCAAGAGCTCGAGTCTGAATTGGTCGCTGTCTTCGAGAAGGCGCTCCAGACCGCGGGCTTCATCGGCGGGCCCATGGTCGAGGGATTCGAGCG
>Ga0209011_1000971_pt1 | contig 10395 bp, 12 predicted proteins | sample BlaSpr_A8_OM1_M3_FD_187986 | JGI IMG/M metagenome (GOLD analysis project Ga0209011, IMG submission 187986) | Forest soil microbial communities from Thunder Bay, Ontario, Canada - Black Spruce, Ontario site 2_A8_OM1_M3 (SPAdes) (version 2) | ecosystem: Environmental > Terrestrial > Soil > Boreal... | reverse complement strand
GAATAATTTCTTCGTGCGCGGCAATCTGGAAAACGCTGTCGCCGGAGGTGTAAACGATCGGGGATCCGGTGCGCACGTGTTCTTGGCCAAGTTCCTTCAAGATTTCCGTGCCCGACGCGGGCTTGTTGCCAAGCGCTTTGCGCCCGATCGCACTCTCAAACTGCGCGATGAGCTCTCGCGGGAACCCGTTCGGGTACACAGGAAAAGCCTGGTCGAGCCAGATGCCTGCCATCTCCCAATGCCCCGTGGTGGTGTCTTTGCCGGGCGAGTGAGTGACGCCCTTTCCGAAGGCCGCGGCAGGCTCCGCGAGAGGAGCCAGACCTGCGAGCGGCGCAATGTTGGCCAGACCAAGGCGCACAAGATTAGGAATGGCAAGCGGCCGCGCGATGGCAGCGCGAGCTTCGGCAATGTGTCCCAGCGTGTTACGGCCGACGTCGCCGTAATCGGCAGCATCGGGCAGCGGGCCAATCCCCACGCTGTCGAGAACGATCCAGATGATGCGTTGGAACGTGGTCACAAAACTCCTCAGGGTTCAGGGAATGAATCTAGCACATCGCCAGTCATTGACTGGTCGAGGGAAAGGCCTCGATTCGCCGTGCTCGCTTGGGGCTCCGCTATCCTGGCCGGATACTCGGTGGGGAGTCAAGACGTCCGATGATTGCCGGCGATTTCTTTCCCGCCCAAGAGACTATCCTGATCGTCTTACTCGCGTACATTTTAGATCGTCTCGATCGTGATCAAAAAATGGTTTGGTTTACGAAACGGACGTTACTCAGTGGCATCACCGGCGGGGCATTGGTCGCGCGGTGGTCGCAGCTTTGAAGACGTTGTGCCGACGCGGAAACGCCATAAACATGTGGGTTTCGACCAATCGGTTGAACAAGGCGGCAGTCGGACTTTACGAAAGCCCGGGCGGAGTGGCCGAGAAAGCGCTAAGGGAAGAGCTTTCTTTACGCAATGAAGGTTTTGCGAAGGGAAACACCTAAAAACAGGATCAGCTTAGTGGCTAACGCTCAAAAGTTATGTTGTCGAGCAATTTGCGAAACTCGGAGCGGCCGTCGCCGTCCAAACCCAAGTTGGCAAAAACAACGTGAAACAACTGCAGATCCTTGCGGTGCGGGTCGCGAAAGAAAGGAAACGGCGTATTCGCGCCAATGGCCCAGAAGAAATGCGCGCGCTCCCCGCGACGATCGTCAGGCAGGCCGAACCGCTCAATATCGCCGCGCTCCACCGGTTGTTCCGCACGAGCCTCGAAAATAAAAAAAGTCTTTCCCTTTATTTCCAGCACCTCCATCGGGGGTATGTAGAAGTTGCGCCAGTGTCCTTCGACGCGGTCTCCGTGCCGAGTTTCGCGAAGGAGCACGCTCGTGCTGAGCTGCGAGGCAAAAAAGTCTGATGGGGTAGGGCTGAATTCACAGGTTTCGGAAAGACCGACGTGATTTCGAGCGACTGCCGATTTCTTAGGGTTTTTCTCCTGAGCTTGCTCTTCTTGTTCGCCCCGCTCTTCTTCTCTACGTTTGACCTCCTCGAAGGAGTTCTTCGCTCGGGCGAGGCAAGTGCGGGGCGGGGGAAAGAAAAAGTAAAATAAATCACGAACGAAGTCCTGATGCACGCCGATGTCGAGCTGCACGGCATCACTGCCAAGAAACGGGTTGTCGGAAACCCCCAGCTCCAGAACCCCGGGAGAGGTTAGGTTCTGGAGCAAGAGAAAGTCTGAAAAAACCAGGTGTGGCGCCGACGGAATCAGCAACGGTGGCGGAGGGAGCAGCACATCGGCGTAAACCGACCAGTCTCGCGGCAGATCCAGACGTGCTTGGCCGGCAAATGAAAATGACCGTGCGCTGGGGGCAGCGTCCTGCGCCCTAAGGCTTCCCGTGGCGAAAATGAGAATTGGAAGAAAGAAATACAAGAGCAAAGCGTTGCGCCAGCTGGCGATCTGCAATGCTTGCCTTGACAACTCTAGTCGGGCAACTGTGCCCAATTCTGGCTCATGGAATGAAGTTTGCTGGACCGAAACGCATCTGTTTTGCCAAACCACGGGACACCTCTGGTCGTCTTGCTCCGCACGACCTACAGAGTTAGTAGCCCGGATTGCCCTTTTGGTTTTCTACAGACTCGCGATGTAGATTCGTCCTCGGGGAGCTCGTGCATTCGAAGATGGGCGAGCGCGGAAATGGCTATAGCGGGTGCGCCGTATCCGGAGGTAATGGGGTTGCCTGGCTGGCTACTACCTGCCAACCCCTGGGACTATTTACAAAAACGTGCATGGCGCGCATCTGACTCGCAATGTGCTGACCATTAAAAGTGCCCCGCGACGTCCACAAGCAAGTGGCCAGGGCGGTATCGCGGAAAATACGGATTTCGATACCCGAAGCGTTGAAAAACTCATATCTGTGATCGCTTCGCTCAATGATATTAATGAATTCCCCCTTGCTTACGCGCTGTCCGTGCGAGAGCGTGCCACTGTACAAGTCGCTGTACACGCGCCGGAAAAAGGTTCCATTATTCAGTTGAATAGCTCGGGCGATCTCCTTTTCCAGGTTGATAAGTTCTTGCCGCTGCATCTCCGGGTTGGGAGGGGCCTCTTGATCCTGCAGAGCGGGAAGAAATGCCAACCCCAAGGCCAGCAGTGCTGCGACTTTGTACATGCCGTCCAACCTCCTTTAGGAAATTGCGGGCTGCGCTATGTAATTAGAGGGATTACAGAACCCTTATAAAGTATGACAGGTAGAAGCCGGTTGACTGGGAGAGAAAGAGCAGATGTGTCCGACGAAACAATCCTGCGTGTTGATGAGCCCTGCCAGATATGGCGGAAGAACCCGGTGTTGCCGCGCTAAACGGTGATGTTGTGCCGTCGAACCTCCGGAACGTGAAGCCTTGGAACGCTTCGTTATACGTGTCGCGTTGATCGCGAAGGACGCTGATGGCGAGGGCTTCGCCGAGGGTAAGCGAGTTTGCGTAATCGGAGCGCCAGTGAACCGCAGCGTGATTGCGGCCGATTCCAATGTTGGCGGCTATCTTGTGCAATTCGCCGCCAACGGTGAGCCTGTCGCGATCCAAGCCATTATAGGGAACCAGTGCAAGGCCATCGTCGCTCGATTGTACGATGTCAGTCATTTTCGACAGACGGATACTATCGTCGAAGAAAGCTTTGAGGATCGTAACGCAGGCGCCGGCCACGGTGCCGTGACCCTGGCCGTAGGAAGGATGCTGGGGACATCCCTCGGGTAATGCATGAGGCAACAAGTAGGTGCCGTAACGTCGAAACACCTCCGCGACCGCCCGCGAATTCAACACATCGCCGTGCAAGGGGTCATTGGCGGCGCCTATCTTCGTGAAGTGCACACGTCCGCCGAACTCCTCAGGGCGCAATGTGCGATGCACAAACCACTTGAAACCACACGACCTTGAGCGCCCGGGTGCAAACTTCGGCCAACAACGTTACGATGTGCGGGCCGCCAAAGGTGCCAAATCCCGCCTGGGTGCGCGACCTGCTCACCAAATAACTTGAGCCATACGGGTTACCCGGATTTAGTAAGGCTCCGTTGTCGAGCAACCATAAGCAGGCATGGAAGTAGGCCTGGTAGAGCACATCGACATGGACGAAGGCACTCAAATCGCGGCCGTTGCGTGCGTAGCGAGGCGTCGGATCAACGAAGTTGCGGTCCGAAGGTGGGTTGCCATTCTGCACGGCAAGCCACGCGGCGACGTTGGTCAGGTAGTCGGTTCCGGGAAGGTAGGTGTTAAATTTTTGGACCATGGTCACGGCGCCGAAGTCCATTGTCTTAAGTAAGAACTGTGAGACGTAGGGTCCAAGCACGTCATCCGAAGTAAAGCCGCGGAACAATGTTTGCGGCACCACCTCGCCGTTGAACTTCGGGCCACGGAAATCGCTGAGCCGCGTCAGTTCGGCACAGGCCGCCAGTGCAGTGGGATGAGTGGAATACTGGCTGAAATTGACATCGCGAAGCAGCGACATCCAATAGCACTCTACCGCTTCACCGGCTCTTTCCGCGCTGGCCAGCGTGGGTGGCGGCTCGAGTGCCATTTGATGGCAATCGGTTCCTTCGAGGTCGAACGCCAGTCCTGCCTGAGGATTGACCAACCCCACGTTCCCGCCAATTACAATGTTCTCGAAGTCAGCATCTTGCCCAGTCGAGAGAGCATTTAGAAAACTTTCGTAAGCCGCTGGATCGACTTCGCCAGTTGCGTTGTGTGGCAGTCCCTTAGAGTAGTTACCAATTCTGTTCGCATAGGCAGCTTCGTCACCGTTATCAGGATGAAGAGGAAGCGAAATTTTGCGCTCCCGAGCGGCAGCCATTCGGCGAAACATTGAAACATTTTTGAACACGGGGATCATGCGCAGTACCGTCGGCCTCTTGGCTAGCGGCTGGCGTGTACGCTTTTCCAAGAACTGGCGCTACTCCAATTGCCGCAGCGGCAGCGGTAGAGGCTACACCTTTACCCAAGACACCGAGAAACACGCGGCGACTCGGGTTTGCTGCCGGATGGGATTCAGTTCGCGATCCGTCTTTGGTTTCTGCTCCCAATTGGACGCTTACACTTTTTAGGGGTTGATCCATGTTCCACCTGGCGCGTTGCGTAGCGTAGTTTAGAGGCGTAACTTCGTGGCGTCTATCGAGACTGGGAGGCCATTCTACACAGATCCGAGTCTTAGAAGGTCTTTTTTTTTGCGCCAGGGTTTTCGGGGAGATTAGGTCGGCAGGTAACCACGGGGCGGACATTTTTTGAAGGGGAATACGTTGCAGCTAATTTGCCTCCTTTGCCAAGGAGCGTTCGGGAAATGATTCTGAAGTTCCGCAGCCTGCAAATGTCTGGTAGAATCGCCGCCATGAAAAGACGAACATTGCTTCAATCGCTTCCGGCAGTGGCGCTTATCCCCACCGCTCCCTGGATTATGTCCCAGCAAAAGGAGGGAAGCGTTTCACAAAACTCAACCGTGTACGAACTCCGGGTGTACCACACTTACGAGGGCAAGCTTGACGATCTGCTGCGACGTTTTCGCGAACACACGACAAAACTTTTCGAGAGGCATGGAATCAAAAACGTGGCGTACTGGACGCCAACCGACGAGCCGCTGAAGGGTAAGACTCTGATTTACATCGTTGCGCATCCGAGCCGCGAAGCGGCCACAGCCAACTGGAAGGCGTTTCGCGACGATCCCGAATGGAAGAGCGTACGCGATAAGTCCGAAGAAAACGGCAAGATAGTAGAAAAGGTTGAATCTACTTTCATGGTCTTGACCGACTTCTCTCCTGCGATACGCTGAAGCGCATTGGCCTGCAGGACGATCGCTGGGCCGGCCGCAAAAATTCTGCGCACAGAACCGTCAAGCGCACAAACCAACTCATTTCGTATCTTCATAAACTACATCCGCTGATAGCCCTTTATTCGTCGCCGCAGTCCGCCGGTTCCCGTGTGACACCCTCCAAGGTATTGCTCGGTTGGCGAACCGGGGGTAGGATGCGCTCAGGTCTCACCGAATTTCTTCCAGCGCTATAAAAGGAGGGCGTATGTCACTGCAAGGGAAATCTGCATTGATTACCGGAAGTTCGCGCGGAATTGGCAGGGGCATCGCGCTGAAACTGGCAGAAAAGGCGCGAGAGTAGCGGTGCACTATTATCAGAATGAGTCTGCCGCAAAGGCGACGTTGGCCAAGATACGCGCCCTCGGCGCGAATGGTTTTGTCGTGCAAGCCGATATTTGCAAACCGGAGGAGATCACCCGAATGTTCGGGAGTGTGCGGGTCGAATTTGGTTCCCTGGATATCTTTGTGAGCAACGCGCGTCCCGAAGCTCCCACGTTTTACCAGACCCCAATGGAGATCACCTTGGAGAAATGGAACACAGCGATGGACTCGCAAGCGCAGGCGTTTCTCGTTGGTGTGCGTGAGGCCGCGAAGTTAATGAGCAATGGCGGGCGAATCGTCGCCATCACCTTCGCTCCCGGATGCGGCACAGGAAGCTGGCAGCCCTGGGTCGCCATGGGTGCCGCCAAGTCCGCGCTTGAAGTGCTTTGCCGTTACTTCGCGGTGGCACTGGCGAGTCGCGGCATCACCGTGAACGCGATCAGCCCGGGTCTCTGATGGACCCCCACTTGCCTCTGGAAATCCAACAAGTCCCACCCCCGAAGGCAGCAGCAGCGTAAACCACAGCGCTGCCGGAATCGGCATGGCACCCAAATCTCGCTCACGGTTAAGCGACTTCGGCGATCAACTCAATCTCCACGCAGGATCCCATCGGAATTTGTGCCACGCCGAAAGCACTGCGCGCGTGCGGACCCTTTTCACCGAAGACCTCGCGGAAAAGCTCCGAAGCGCCGTTCGCTACCAGGTGCTGTTCGGTGAAAGCGGGAGCGCTGTTGACGAGGACCACAAGCTTGACGATGCGGGTAACGGTATTCAGATCGCCGGCGGCGGAATTTAGTGTGCCCATCAAGTCGATAGCGATGGCCCGAGCGGCTTCTGTACCCTCGGCGGTGGTCAATTGTGCGCCGAGCTGCCCAACCCAAGCTTGGCCACCTCTTTTGGCAATGTGCCCGGATATGAAAATTAAATTGCCGGTACGCACGAAGGGAACGTAGGAGGCCGCCGGCGTTGCCACCGCAGGCAGCATGATATTGAGCACGCGCAACTTTTCGTAAATGGACATCGGATCACCTCAAGCGAATCATGCAGAAGATGGCGGAAATGCAGCACGCATCGATAGCGCCGAATTGGCTGCACAAAGCCGCCGGGAGTTTCCCACAAACGCGGTCATTTTTAATGGATTTTTACTGAAATACCGCCTGGTGTCACGGGCATGTGTATTTACAACCGTGGTACGGCACTGAAGGTATCAGGATTGTAGCGCTCGGAACAAACCGTAGATGCTCAAACTAAGGCTAGCCAAAAAAAGGAGTGGAGCCAGATACGTTGAAACAAAGGGCTGAATGATGAAGGGGATATCCATTCCACTGGAGCCGCTCGCAAAGTAATAGATGATCAGCGCCAGCAACATCCCTAGCAGCCCGCGCCGGATCTCACCGCCACCTTGACGCGCGGCGCGTGACAGCCGAATTTCGGGGATCGCCTCCCGACAGATCGGGCATCGGTCCAAATTCTGCTTGATAGACTTTCCGCAGTATGGGCATCGCCGTACCCCTACCGAAGAGGCCTCAGTGGCAGCCGGCATGTAATCACCCCATACTCAAGCTAGAGCCCGGCGATTGTACTGTCAAGCTGATGGTGACAGAGAGTAAACATGCCGATCCCACCAGAGCGTCGGTGCTCCGCAGATCATTATCTGGTCATTGTCTGGCGGTGATCAGATGCTTCCCATAGATTCGTATTCTTTTTGTACATAAACCAACGATGTCACTCAAGGAGGCGGTTGGGAGCTTTTTTCCGTCTCGAGACGTAACCCCGCCAGGCTTTGCGCCCGAAGGGCTCTCTCAAAGGCAATCCCGGTGCATTCCCCGATCCTAGGAAGGCCAGAAAAACCTCAGGAGCCACCTAGTACCGAAGTCCTATTGAGCGGTTGTTTCGACTAGCCTAGACTGGGTATTGAGCCATAGGCTGCAACGGGGATGCGGAGCGGAGCAACCCGCCCTATTTCGTTCGACTTAGCCGTCGAATGAAACGTAACGTGCTGATAAGACGAAGATTCACTGCCGGATTGGCATCTTGTCGGTCATTTTCAGCATCGCACAGGTATCATGTATACGGAAGCCGCAAGAGAGTCCTAAACGGGAGGTATTGCGTGAAATCCAATTCCAAGTTTTTGGTTCTGGCTATAGCGTTTGCGCTCATGCTGTTTGTAGGTGTGCCCAAGCGGCTCCTTGCACATCCCGCAGCGCAAGCCCAGCAGGGGCCTAAAGAGGGTCCAGACCTCAACAGCGAGAGGGACGAAGGTCCTAACCTCGATGATCGCGAGGGGATAAACGACGAACGTGATGAAGATCGCGACATGGACAAAGAAGATGTGGACAACGATGCCGCAGGCGTGCACAACGATGGCGCGTTCCATGATGGTGCCTTCCATGACGGCGACTTCAATGAGGACCGCATCGAGGACCAGAAGGAAGACATGCACGAAGACGTGCCGGAGCCCCCGGTTGGTTTTTAACGGAATAGCCTAAGGCGCCCGCCCGAGCGGTTTGGCGCCGCGACGAGCTAGCGGGACCAAGAGAAATTGCCAGGGAGCGTTCGACGAGTCCTGACCAGCAGGATTGGGCAATGTGGCCACCCATGCTGAGAAAGACGAGTTGCGCTCCCTGTTTCGTTTTTACGCACAACGGTTTCTTGACGCTGCTGTCGCTGTCACTTTGGCCCCATGGCTCCGCGTTACTCGTACTAGTCCGGCGGCACTATTGTTATAGTTTTTTGTGGTGTGAGGAGCGCACGATGCGAGGACTGAGTTACTTGACAGCATTTTTATGGATTACGCTATGCATGACGATTCCCACATTTGCGCAGAACGAGCCTGCCAGCCAACAAGTACTGGAAGCCGGACGAACCGCCGTGCGCCAACAGAACTACGGGAAAGCGATTCGCCTGCTGGAAGATGGACTAAGGCAGTTTCCCAGCGACCGAAAGCTTAAGCTGGAACTCGGCCGCGCTTATCTTTACAACCGCCAGGACGACCAGGCGATCAGGTTGTTTCGGGAAATTCTGCGCGAAGAACCTTCGCATCCAATGGCCAAGCTGGAACTGGCTCGGGCGCTGGGATATCACCGCGACTACACGAATTCCACACAGCTTTACCGGGAATTACTTGCCTCTAATCCGGATAATGAGCCCGCCAGGCTTGGACTGATCCGCAATCTGATGCATCAGAAGCGGACTGCCGAGGCTCGCCGCGAACTTAATCGAGCCCTGGTTCGCCATCCCGACAGCACGCGGCTCCAGGAATACAAAAATCGCATGGACAAAAGGGGAGAAAAGGGAGGCGACGCTCCGCGACAGAGGAGAGAGCCGCCGCCGGCGGCGGTGAGACAACGTGGCCAACTCCGTGGCACTGGCGCCTACTTTTCGGATTCCGCCGGGAATCGTTCCTGGCGATCTACCCAAGCGTTTGAACATGGAATTACACGAAACCTTACGACCCGGTTGCGGGTCGAAGAGCGCTCACTGTGGAAGAATTCCGGGCCTCGAGCGAACGCTTTGTGGGCCACGGACGAATTGCGTATGCGGTTGTCGCCTTCCCTGTTGGTCAGTGCACGCGGAGGAGCGGTGCGTTTTGCGGATGGAAAGACTCGCATACTCTACGGCGGAGAGCTGGAATTGCGTCCGGCGCGACGGCTTTGGGTCACCGGCGGGTTTTCACGGAGACCAATATCCCCGACCTTTCGCTCCGCACAATTTGACCTGCTCGCGGATGACTGGCGCGCTGCGGTCGACTGGTATCCTCGTGCCTGGGGAATCAAAGCGACCTGGTCCCATGGAAATTATTCTGACGGCAACAGCGGCCAGAGACTGAGCACGGAACTCCTGCACTGGATGGGGGGGGCGGACCTTGGGTTTGCGGCTGGCTACCGCTTCAACTATATCGGGTTTCGGCAAGCCCTCCTTCATGGCTATTTCGATCCCGACAAATACTCTAGCCACCTGGGACTTACCGGAATCCGGTTTCGCCTAGGAAGAGCTTTTCGCGGGGAGTATCTGGCAGGACTGGGTGCGGAGTCCATTTCCCTTGGACCGTATCGTCCGGCATGGGAGCTGAATCTGCGTAACCGCGTACGACTGGGGAACTGGGAAATTGGCGGGGACTACTTTTATTATCATTTAGCTCAGGATACCGGTGCATTCAGGTCGCAGACCGCCCGCTTGACTGGCGCGTATTATTTTTAGCCGAGACCACACACTGATCCGCCACTACTTTTGGCTTTGCGTTGCTTCACTCCTTAGATTTTCCCCGCAGCTGCCCTCGCGATTCCTCATGCTTCGTCCTACACTTAACCGGTCATTTTACGACTAGCTGGCGCACTAACCCGCGCAAGGACAGACAGAATCGGTATATGCTCTACGGGCGGAACTCGGGGGCACGCCCCTGCGTATACAAATCAGGCGAGCTTGAAAGGCGTGTGATCTCTCTATGGAGCAAACAACTCCTTCAACCAACAATCCGCCGCCCCCCAACGCACCGCCACCGAGACGCCGACGGGGTTCGATCGGCAGCGGTTTAATCCTTGTCACCATCGGCATTCTGCTGCTGCTTTCCAATTTGCGACCCGATTTCCACCTGGTCGCCCGATACTGGCCACTCATCCTGATTTTTCTCGGGGTGGGCAAACTTTGGGATTACTCGCAGCAAAACTGGTATCCCGATAACCGAGCTCGCGTTTCCGGCGGAGGCATTGCTCTGCTGATTCTTTTGGTTGTATTTGGCGTGGCCG
>Ga0209011_1000970_pt1 | contig 10403 bp, 10 predicted proteins | sample BlaSpr_A8_OM1_M3_FD_187986 | JGI IMG/M metagenome (GOLD analysis project Ga0209011, IMG submission 187986) | Forest soil microbial communities from Thunder Bay, Ontario, Canada - Black Spruce, Ontario site 2_A8_OM1_M3 (SPAdes) (version 2) | ecosystem: Environmental > Terrestrial > Soil > Boreal... | reverse complement strand
CACATCAATCTCACCACCACCATCGAGGGCTTGAAGAACGAGGTCGGCGCTCCGCCGGCCGACCTCGAGCTCTCGCTCCCCATCTCGACCCGGACGCTGGAGCGGATCAGCTGCGACTGCACCATGTCGCGCGTGCTGCTGGCCGACTCGACGGTGATCGACGTCGGGCGGGCGACGCGGACCGTGTCCGGTCCGACCTGGCGGGCGCTGAGGGCTCGTGACAGGGGCTGCCGGTTCCCCGGCTGCGACCGGCCGGTCGAATGGTCCAACCCGCATCACATCATCCACTGGGCTCGAGGTGGGCAGAGCAATCTGCCGAACATGGTGTTGCTCTGCTACTTCCACCACCGGCTCGTGCATGAAGGTGGATGGCAGGTCATCAAGTCGGGCCGGGAGTTCCGCTTCCTGCCGCCCGATCGGGTCTTCATGAGACGGGCGCGCGGGCCGGGGATGCGCTGGGCGGCCTGAACCGCTCGTAGTCCTCGGGGGTGTCCACGTCGACTGGGTGTTTCACGTCGCCTGCGACCGGCAGCCTGGCGACCAGCTCCGGCTTCGCGCGGATCACGGCGCGGCATCCGACGTCACCCTCGAGCGACATCAGGTCGGCCCAAAGCGCGCGTTCGAGCACGACGGGCGGATGGAGAAGCCCGTTGAAGCTCAGCGCGGCGGCGGGCAGGCCCGATGTCACCTGCAGCTCGAGCAGCTGGTTCAGGCGCGCTGCGTCGACGTCTGGCTGGTCGCCGAGGATGATGACGACGCGATCGACGTCATGGCTCAGCGACGCGAGGCCGGCCTTGAGTGATGAGGCCATGCCGGAGGCGTGGTCCGGGTTGACGAGCACGGTCGCGCGGCCGAGGTCGACTCGTGCGCGTATCTCGTCCGCGGCGGCGCCGAGGACGACGATGACCTGGTCGAGGTTTGAGCTGTTCGCGTGGCGGGCGACCAGCTCGAGCAGTGGCTTGCCGTCGATCGGGAGCAATTGCTTCGGGCTTCCCATGCGGCGCGAGGAGCCTGCGGCCAGGATCAGTCCGGCTGTCCGCATTAGGCCTCGATGGGTCGGAGGTAGCGCGTGGGTTCCTTCTCGAACTCGGCCTTGCAGCCGGCCGCGCAGAACCAGTAGGTCACGTCCTCGAATACCGACTTGTGCTGCGACGTGAGCGGGTCGACCGTCATGCCGCAGACCTGGTCGGTGACGAACACCACGGCGGGCGGCTCAATCCGGGCGGGGTGGTGACCTCGCTTCTGGCGCGCGATGACGACCTCTGACAGCGCGAGCAGGGCAATCTCCTCCTGCGTCACGCCACGCACCTTGCCCGCCGGCGTTCTCACCCGCCCCAGCGCCTTCGCGTCCAGTCCGCGCGCCTGCAGCTGCGAGCGCACTGCTGCGGCACGCCGCGCGCTGGCGATCAGGCTGACATCCAGGTCCGGATGCGCGAGCGCGGCCTCGAGCGCGTCCTCGTCGTAATGGCCCATCGTGGCGACCACCGCCCAGGCGTCGGTCGGCGGCACCGACAGGGTGGCCAGATCGGCCTGAGTCACGGTCTGGGTGCGAAAGCCTGTCAGCTCGCCCAGCCTGGCCATCGTGTGCGCGACGGGAGTGTCGCCGAAGACGAGCAGCAAGGGGCGCGGCACTCGCGGCTCTATGAAAATGTCGAGCGAACCACCGCTCGGACATGTGGTGGCCACCATGAGCTCGCCCTTCTTGCGAGTCTGCCTGACCTCCTCGGCCGCCACGATCCTGATCAGCTGCGGGGTGCCTTCGGCAAGCGCGCGCAGTGCCTCCCGCCGCACGACCGGCTCAGAGCAGCTTCCCCCGATCCACCCGCGCAGCCGGCCGTCCGCCGTGATGACCGCCTTGTCCCCCGGGCGGGCCGAGGTGGGCGGTTCGACGCGCACGACGGTGGCTAGCACGCACGGCGTGCCGTTGGCGGCGTGCTCACGCAGCAGCTCCAGTACGTCGTCGGCTATTCAGTCACCCCTTTCGATCGTAGAGCGGCCCACACCTTGTCGGAGGTGACCGGCATGTCGATGTTCGTGATGCCGTAGGGCGACAGGGCGTCGATGACGGCGTTGACGTAAGCCGCCGGCGACCCCACGGTGGGCGACTCGCCGACTCCCTTTGCGCCGAGCGGGTGATGGGGCGATGGGGTAGTCGTCTCGCCCAGCTCGAACTTGGGCGTCTCCCATGCTCCGGGGATGAGGTAGTCCATCAGGTTGGAACCGATGCAGTTGCCCTCGTCGTCGAAGGTGATCAGCTCCATGAAGGCAATCCCATAGCCTTCGGCGAGGCCGCCGTGGATCTGACCCTCGACGATCATCGGGTTGATCCTCGTGCCGCAGTCGTCGACGGCCACCATCCTCTTGACCTTGACCTGGCCGGTGCCCTTGTCGATGTCGACGACCACCGCGTACGTGCCGAACGGATAAGTCATGTTCGGCGGGTCGTAGTAGTGCACGCCTTCAAGCCCAGGCTGCATGCCTTCCGGAAGGTTCGTGTAGGCGGCGAAGGCGGCGTCCTGGATCGTCTTGAAGCGCTCAGGCGAGCCCTTGACGTAGAACTTGCCCCGCTCCCAGACCAGGTCTTCTTCGTCCGCCTCCAGCAGGTGGGCCGCAAGCTTGCGGGCCTTTTCCCTGAGCTGCCGGCTGACCATCGCCGTCGCCGCTCCCGCCACCGGGGTGCTGCGCGACGCGTACGTGCCGAGCCCGTACGGCGCGGTGTCGGTGTCGCCCTCCTCGACGCTCACGTCGTTGGCGGGGATGCCCAGCTCTTCGGCCACGATCTGCGCGAACGTGGTCTCGTGGCCCTGGCCCTGCGACTTCGTGCCCATGCGCAGGATGGCCTTGCCCGTCGGGTGCACGCGCAGCTCAGCGCTGTCGAACATGCGCAGGCCGAGGATGTCGAACTCCGCGCCATGTCCGGCGCCGACGACCTCGGTGAAGCTGGCGATGCCGATGCCCGTGACCTCGCCCTTCTTTCGTCGCGCCTCGACGTCCTTCTTCAGCTCGGCGTATCCGAGCTGGTCGAGGGCGACGTCCATCGCCTTCGGGTAGTTGCCGCTGTCGTACACCCAGCCGGTGGCCGACGTGTACGGAAACTGCTCGGGCTGGATGAAGTTCTGCTTGCGGAACTCGGCCTGGTCGATGCCTAGCTCGAGGGCGGCGTTGGTGACGAGCCGCTCGATGAGATAGCTCGCCTCGGTCACGCGGAACGAGCAGCGATAGGCCACGCCGCCCGGCGCCTTGTTGGTGTAGTAGCCGTCCGAGGTGACGTGCGCGGTCGGGATGTCGTACGAGCCGGTGACGATGTGAAACAACCCGATCTTGAACTTGCTCGGCTGGGCGTCGGCGAAGAACGCCCCGTTGTCGCTGTCGAGGTGCACGCGGAGCGCGAGCATCTTTCCGTTCTCGTCCACGGCCAGGTCGCCCGTCATGTGGTAGTCGCGAGCGAAGCCTGTGGAGATGAGGTTCTCGTTGCGGTCCTCGATCCACTTCACCGGACGGCCGATCAAAAGGCTGGCCGCGGTCGCGACCACGTAGCCGGGATAGACCGGGACCTTGTTGCCGAACCCACCACCGAGGTCCGGCGAGATGATGCGGATGTTCTGCTCCGGCAAGCCGGTCACGAGCGCAAACACCGTCCGGATGGCGTGGGGCGCCTGGCTCGTCATGTAGATCGTGGCCTTGCCGGTGGCCGGGCTGACGTCGGCGATGCAGCCGCAGGTCTCCAGCGGAGCCGGGTGGCACCGTGGATAGAAGGTGTGGAGCCTGACGACCTTGTGCGCCTTGGCGAAGGCCGCCTGGGTGCGGGCCTGGTCGCCCGATTCCCAGTGGAAGATGTGGTTGTCCGTCTGTCCGTCCTTGTCGTCTCTGATCAGAGCGGCGCCCTCGGCCTTCGCCTTGTCGGGGCTGGTGATGGCGGGCAGGACGTCGTAGTCGACCTCGATCAAACCCACCGCGTCCTCGGCCTGGTACTTGGTCTCGGCGATGACCGCGGCCACCTCCTGGCCCTGGAAGCGCACTTTGTCGGTGGCGAGCACGGCCTGCGTGTCTCCGCTGAGCGTCGGCATCCAGGCCAGCTTGTGCTGGGCCATCAGCTCGCCGGTGACGACCGCGACCACGCCGGGCCTGGCCGACGCCGCCTTCGTGTCGATCGACTTGATGCGCGCATGAGCGTAGGGGCTGCGGAGGATCGCCATGTGAAGCATGTTCGGCAAGACGAAGTCGTCGAGGTAGTTGCCCTTGCCGCGGAGGAAGCGCCCGTCTTCCTTGCGCTTGATCGACTCGCCGATGCCGCCGTGCATGTGCGCGGTCGAGCTCATTCGCCACCTCCCGCCATCGCGGGGGTCCTGGACTGCAGCTGGGCGGCGTGCTGGACCGCCTTGACGATGTTCATATAGCCGGTGCAGCGGCAGATGTTGCCGCTGATCGCCCAGCGGATCTCGTCGTCGGTCGGATTGGGATTTCGCTCGAGCAGGGCCGAGGTGACCATCATCATGCCCGGCGTGCAGAAGCCGCACTGAAGGCCGTGCTCCTCGTGGAAGCCGACCTGGATCGGTGCAAGCGTGGCGCCCGTCGCCAGGCCCTCGACGGTCTTGATCTCCCTGCCTTCGGCCTGGACGGCGAGCACCGTGCACGACTTCACGGGCTCTCCGTCGACCTGCACCGTGCAGGCGCCGCAGCTGGTGGTGTCGCAACCGATGTGCGTGCCCGTGAGCGCAAGGTTTGACCGCAGGAAGTCGACGAGCATGACGCGCGGCTCCACGTCCGCGCTGCGTTCCACTCCGTTGACACGCATCGTCACCTTCACGCCCTCACCTCCTGGGCTCGGGCGAGGGCTGCCTTGAGGCCGCGCTGCACGAAGACCCGAACCATGTCCTTCTTATATGCGGCGCTGCCGCGGATGTCGTCCTTTGGCTCCGACTCGGAAGCGGCGAGGCGCGCCGCCTCGGCGATCACGTCGTCCGTCAGCTCCTTGCCGGCGAGCGATTGCTCTGCATTCTTCGCCTTGAGATTCGTCGCGCCGACCGAGGTCAGGCCGATGCCGGCCTTCTTCACCTTGCGCCCGTCGAGCTCGATCTGCACCGAGACCGCGACCGTGGCAAAGTCGCCCACCTTGCGCTCGAGCTTGTGGTACGAGCTGCCCGCGGCGCCCGATGGCAGCGGGATGCGGATCGCCGTCGCGACCTCGTCGGCACGCAGCGTGGTGGTGAACGGTCCCTGGAAGAAGCCGTCGATGGGAATCACGCGCTGACCCTTCTTCGATTGGGCGACCAGCTCGGCGTTCAGGGCCAGCATGATCGAGCCCCAGTCGCCCTGCGGGTCTGCGTGGCAGACGGAGCCGACCACGGTGCCGCGGTTGCGCACGAGCGGGTCGGCGATCCAGTGCACGGCCTCGACCATCAACGGGACGAGCTTCGCGAGCTCCTCGCTCCGCTCGACGTCGACGTGCCGGACGAGCGCGCCGATGGTCACATGGCCGTCCTCGCGCTTGATGTCTTTCAAACCAGGCAGCCGGCCGATGTCGACCAGGAGGCCGGGCTGGGCGAAACGCAGCTTGAGCAGGGGGATGAGGCTCATGCCGCCGGCCATTACCTTGGCGTCATCGCCTCGGTCGGCCAGCACACCTAGAGCCTCTTCTAGCGTGGACGGGGCCTGGTAGTCAAAGGCGGCAGGAAACATTGGTCATAACCTCCCACGTAAAGGAACCACTCCCACGGCTGGTGGTCATCACCCACCCGGGCGAATCTCCTCACCCAATCGGGTGATAGCGAGCTCAGATCCAGCCCGATTTCCCAGCCAGGATCGCGGCTTCGACCCGGTTGCGCACGCCCAGCTTCCTGAAGATCTCCTGGATGTGGGTCTTCACGGTGTTCTCGCTCAGGTGCACCTCGGCCGCAATCTCCCGGTTGGAGTGGCCGCGGCTGATCAGGCGGAGGATGGAGACCTGGGACGCGCTCAGCGCCGTCCGTCGCGAGCCCGCCTCCTGCCGCGTCCGCGCGCCGTCGATGACGTGGCCCGCCACCTGCGGCGCCAGCACCGCCTGGCCTCGAAAGACGGCCCGGATGCTCTCCTTCAGGCTGAAGCGCTCGACGTCCTTGACGACGTACCCGCGCGCGCCGGCCTGGATGCACTCCTGCACGAGGTCGGGGTCGGTGTAGGTGGTGAGGATCACGACGGCCACGGCGGGATGCGAAAGGCTGAGCCGCCGGCACACCTCGACGCCGCTGATGTCGGGGAGTCGCGCGTCGAGGAGGACCACGTCCGGGCGGGTGGTTTCCACGAGGTCGGCCACCGCCGCACCCAGGCCCGTCTGGCCGACCACCTCGAGGTCGCGCTCGGGCTGGAGCATGGACATGAGGCCTTCGCGGACCATCTCGTGGTCGTCGACGACCAGGACCCGGATCCGCCGTGCTCCCTGGTTCACCCTATCGCCGGCAGCCTGGCCCGGATCGCCAGCCCGCTCTCCTCACCGTTGCGCACCTCGAAGGTGCCGCCCAGCGCCTCGACCTGGTGGCGGCTGCGCTTCAGCCCGAAGTGCGTGCTGCTCTCCTGGTAGTGCTGGAGGATCTGCTCGGAGGCGCCCATGCCGTCGTCCTGGATCACGAGGTCGACATGGTCGTCGGAGTAGCGAAGGCTGACCAGGACGCGCCCGGCCCTGGCGTGGCGTACGACGTTGGCCAGCGCCTCCCGGGCCAGCACGAAGAGTGTGTGCACCGACTCGGGGCTCAACGCCACCGGCTTGCCGCTGACGACCAGGTCGGCCTCGACCGAGTCGGACGCGCCCGCCTCGCGCACCAGCCGGCGCAGCTCGGTGGGCAGTCCGCCGGCCGCGTCCCGGGGCAGAGAGAGGGCGAAGATGGCCTCCCGCACCGCCTCCGACGTGTGGATCGCGAGCTGCCGTACCTCGCCCAGGTCGGTGGCGATCGGATCGGTCATCGAGTCCCGCTCGAGGATCGCGTTGACCTTGAGACCGAGCGTGAAGATGCCCTGCTCGATGCGGTCGTGGAGCTCGGCGGCGATCCGTTCGCGCTCCTTCTGGAGGACCTGCTCGCGGTCCGCCTGGCTGAGGTCGCGGTGCAGCTGCTCGAGCTTGTCGATCATGTGCTTCTGGTCTTCGTACAGGCGCGCGTTCTCGATCGCCACCGCGACCTGGTTGGCGAACGTGGAGAGCAGGCGCTCCTCGTCGTCCGTGTAGCCGCTCAGCTTGTTGGCCACGCCGACCATCCCGATCACGCGCTCGCCCACCTGCAGGGGCACGCCCAGGAAGGTGCGGACCGGAGGGTGGCCGCGGGGCTGGCCGACCCGGTCAGGGTCGTGGAGGACGTCGTTGGAGAGCTTTGAGCGCTGGTTCGTGATCACCACCCCGAAGACGCTGGGCCTCACCGGGATGAGCCTGAAGTTGTCGTAGAAGTTCGGATCCAGAGGCTCGAAGCCCTTGATGGCGGCCACGTCCATCTGCTGGCTGCCGTTCAGGAGGCCGACAAAGCCAAACGCCGACTGGGTGAGGTCGAGACAGAAAGCCAGCGCCCGGTCCAGCACCTGCTGCAGCTCGTGCAGCCGCGCGATCTCGATCGAGATCGAGTACAGCGACTCCAGCTGCTGGCGAAATGCTGTGGCCGGCGAGTCCTGCATCTGTCCTTGTCATGCTAGTAGTCGGGTGAACGTGCTGAACGTCGCGCTGCCGCTTGGCTCGTCGATTCTGAGCTTTGTTTTCGCGGCGATGGTCTTCGACCAGTGGCTGCAGCGGCGGCACAGCTTTCAGCTGGTGTGGGCGATCGGGCTGGCCTGGTACGGGATCGCCGCCGCGTGCGAGTTCCTCGGCGGCGCCTTCGGCTGGAACGAGACGCTGTATCGCACCTGGTACCTGTTCGGCGCCTTTCTCGTCCCGTCTTACCTGGGGGCCGGGACGCTCTACCTGCTGCACAGGACGCGTTTTGGCTACCTCGTCGCCGTCTCGATTGCGCTCGGCGGCGTCTTCTCGCTGGCCGCGACAGCGAAATATCCCGGTTCGGCGATGGGGGGCTACGTCACCCTGGGGGTGGCGCTGCTGGCCGCCGCCTCGGTCGCCACCGCCACGGCCGTCCGGCGGGACCTCCAGGCGCATGTCGCGATGGCGTTCCTGCTGATGGGCACGATGGTCGTGGCGGCGCTTGTGATCACGGCCCGCCTTTCGGGCAGCTACCTCGATGCGACCACGCACGTCCCCGTCGCGGCCGCCTTTCCCGGCTACCTGCGTGTCAGCAGCGTGCCATTCAATGCGGGCGGGGGCCTTGCCCTGGTTTTTGGGGCGCTCTACTCCGCGTACATCTACATGCCGAAGACGCGAGCGCTGGCAGCCCGCCTGGGCGTCCTGGCGATCGCGGTCAACTTCTTCGCGTCGCTGCCTGGCGCAGTGAGAGCGCTCCTCCAGGGCAAGCTCAACTCGCGCGTGCCGGCCACGATCTTGATCGCCGTCGGCGCCATCATCCCGAGCGTGACGAGCGGGCTCAACCGGTTCGGCGTCACGTGGTCGTTCTACCTGGGCGAGTTCGGCGGAGTGCTGCTGATATTTGCCGGGTTCCTGGTCAGCGAAGAGGTCTTCCGCAACGTGCGGCTCGGGGTGACGATCTGGTCCCGCCGGCGGTCACTGAAAAGTGAGCTCGGCTAAGGGGCTGAAGCGGAGAGGGGAAAACCTCACTTCGGGCCGTTGCATTAGTGAGTCCATTGGCATGGACCACTAACTATCTGGAGGCGGTATACATGTCTTTACCCCACGTAACCGGCTGGCTCGACGCCGTGATGCTTTCCATCACGGCGGCATTGGTGACATTTCTGTCGTTCGTACCGGCGATCATCGGCGCGATCGTGATCCTGATCGTCGGCTGGATCATCGCCGGCTTCCTCGGCAAGCTCGTGACCATGGTCTTGAGCCGGGTCGGTTTCGATAGAGCCGCCGCCCGGACAGGAATATCGGACTTCATGGCTCGCGCGGGATGGCGCGAAGGCGGAGCCTCCCGCCTGATCGGAGAGCTCGTCAAGTGGTTCGTGCGCCTGCTCTTCCTCGAGGCCGCCGCGGAGGCGGTGCACCTGACGGCCGTGACCGCGGTCCTCAACCAGATCGTCCTGTTCATCCCGAACCTGATCGTGGCGCTGGTCGTGATCATGATCGGCGCGCTGATCGCGCGGTTCGTGGCCGACCTCGTGCGCGGCTCGGCGTCCGAGATGGGCTTCGGCAACCCAAACCTTCTCGCCTCCATCGCGCGGGTCGCCATCATCGCCTTCGCGGTCCTGATCGCCGTCAACCAGGTCGGCATCGCCGCGACGCTCATCAACACCCTCTTCGGAGCCATCGTGTTCGCGCTTGCCCTCGCCGTCGGGCTGGCGTTCGGACTGGGCGGCCGCGACACCGCCGCGCAGATGTGGAAGAGCTGGTACCAGCGCGGGCAGGAGCTTGCACCTCGCATGGAGCAGGCGGTGCAGCCTTCGACCGAGCCGGTGCGGCAGCGCGCGACCGAGATGAGCCCGTCGACGGAAGCCGAGCGCGAGCGGGAGCGCAAGGAACCGGGCGCCGGGCGCTACAGAGTTTCGCCCGAGTAGGTTTCGCCGCCTCGCGCGGCCTCGATGGCCTCCCTCGCCTCCAGTGCGATGAACACCAGGAGCGCGAGGGCGGCCGCGTACTCGGCCCACCACCAGCCGGCGAGCAGGTTGAGGGCCGTTCCGGCGAGAGTGGCAGCCGCCATGTAGGCGCAGGTCAGCGTCTCGGCAATGTCCGCCCGCAGCGCGGCACTGCGCAGCGTCAGGTTGACGCGGCGCTTGCGCCAGGCGAGCAGGGGCATCACCACGACGGCCACCGCAGATACCGCCACGCCCACCACGGAGCCTTCGGGATGCAGGCGCAGGACGAGGCCGCCTACCCCCGTCAACAAGAGGTAACCGCAGAGCAGCACCAGCAACACCGCCGAGATCTGCGTCGCCCGCCGCTCCATTCCTTCTATACCTGTCCGGGCTGAGAGCCACCAGAGCAGCGTCACGCCGCTGAGCAGCTCGATCACGCTGTCGAAACCGAAAGCAGTCAGCAGGACGCTCCGGGCCGCGACGCCCGCGCCGATGGCGAGCACCGCTTCGACCGCCATCCACGCCACGGTGAAGACCTCGAGGCGGACACCGGTTCGCCTCGCGGCGCTCACCTCACTCAAGGCGGTCGCTCAGCCGCCGAATGCTTTCTTGACCTGGTCCCAGCCGGTCGAGACGCTTCCGTCGGTGCGGTCCACCGAGCGAAGTCGCAGCACAACGATCAGGAAGACCACCAGGAACACCGTAGACATCAAGAGGACGATCAAGTGCAGCCCCCGATTGGATGGTCCGGCGGCGTCAACCAGGACCCCGACCCCATTGAGGAGGATGACGCACGAGCCGATCGCGAC
>Ga0209011_1000968_pt1 | contig 10418 bp, 11 predicted proteins | sample BlaSpr_A8_OM1_M3_FD_187986 | JGI IMG/M metagenome (GOLD analysis project Ga0209011, IMG submission 187986) | Forest soil microbial communities from Thunder Bay, Ontario, Canada - Black Spruce, Ontario site 2_A8_OM1_M3 (SPAdes) (version 2) | ecosystem: Environmental > Terrestrial > Soil > Boreal... | reverse complement strand
CGCCCAGGACATTCGAGTCGTGCTGATCCGTCTCGTGGCACGCCTGCAGTCACTGCGCTACTACGCCGCCGCGAAGCTCACGGTCGCGCCGGACGTGGCGCGCGAAACGCTCGACATCTACGCACCGCTCGCGAACCGGCTCGGCATCTGGCAGCTGAAGTGGGAGCTCGAAGACCTCGCGTTCCGCTTCGAAGATCCGGACACCTACAAGCGCATTGCGAAGCTGCTCGACGAAAAGCGCGTCGAGCGCGAGACCTACGTCGCGCAAGCCATCGAGAGTCTGCAGCGGGAACTCGCCGCCGCGCACGTCCGCGCCGAAGTGAGCGGACGGCCGAAACATATCTACAGCATCTGGCGCAAGATGCACGGCAAGGAGCTCGATTTCGCCGAGCTGTACGACGTGCGCGCATTCCGCGTGATCGTGCCGGACCTGCCTGTGGAGGAATCGGAGCCGGTGGCCGGTTGGCTGCGCGCCGCGGCGCTCGACACCATATTCATGGTCGCCCCGACCACGGCCGAGGACCGGGTCGAGTCGATCTGCGAGCGCTCGAGCGGGTTCGTCTACTGCGTGACCGTGACCGGAATCACGGGCGCGAGGAAGGAGTTGCCCGAGGGGATGAAGGAGCTGTTCGCGCTGGTCCGGCGCCACACCAGCCTGCCCGTCGCCGCGGGTTTCGGCATCTCGCGTCCGGAGCACATGAAGGCGATGCGCGGCGTCGCGGACGCGGCGGTGGTCGGCAGCGCGATCGTGGACGACATCGAACACGGCAAGGATCCCTCCCTCCTGGTCAAGGAGCTTTTGAAGGCGTGCCGGTGAGAGGCATCCGGGGAGCGACGACCGCGGACGCGAACACGGCCGAGTCCATCACGGACGCGACCGAGGAGCTGCTGCGCGAGCTGGTGACCATTAACGACCTCGACCCGGCCGAGATCGCCTTCTGCTACTTCACGACCACCCGCGACCTCACCGCCGAGTACCCGGCCTACGCGGCGCGCAAGATCGGCTGGCTCGACGTGCCTCTGCTTTGCGGACACGACATGGACGTGCGGCTCCCGAACCCGCGTGGCGTCCCCATGTGCGTGCGCGTCCTGCTCCTGTACAACACGCCGCGGGCGCAGTCCGCGATGCGGTTCGCCTACCTGCGCGGCGCGCAGGCGATCAAGGCCGACCTGGATCACCTGCGCGGGACGATGGTCCTTTGATCATCGTCATGTCGCACGGGGCGACCAAGGGCGAGATCGACGCGGTGGTCGACCGCGTGCACGAGATCGGCCTCAAGACAGAGCTGTCGAAGGGCGAGGAGCGGACGCTCGTCGGAGTGATCGGCGGCAACGCCTATGCGTACAAGGAGGCGTTCTCGCACCTGGGCGGCATCCACGAGATCATCCCCATCACCAAGCCGTTCAAGCTCGCGAGCCGCGAGTTCCGGCCGCAGAACACGGTGGTCGACGTCGGAGGCGTCAAGATCGGGGGCGACGAGGTCGTGATGATGGCCGGCCCGTGCTCGGTCGAGGGAGAGGAGATGCTCCTGGAGACCGCACGGCACGTCGCCGCGCAGGGGGCAAGGATCCTGCGGGGCGGCGCTTTCAAGCCGCGCACGTCCCCCTACTCGTTCCAGGGACTCGGCGAGGCGGGGCTGAAGATGATGGCGACGGCGCGCGCCGAGACGGGGCTCAAGGTCGTCACGGAGGTCGTGGCGCCGGGCGACGTCGAGCTCGTGGCGCGGTATGCGGACATCCTGCAGCTCGGCACCCGCAACATGCAGAACTACGCGCTGCTGCAGGAGGCGGGGCGGTCGGGCAAGCCGGTGCTGCTCAAGCGGGGCATGTCGTCGACCATCGAGGAGTGGCTGCTCGCGGCCGAGTACGTCCTGTCGCAGGGCAACCGCGACGTGATCCTCTGCGAGCGCGGCATCCGGACCTTCGAGACGTCCACCCGGTTCACGCTCGACCTGAACGCGGTGCCGCTGGCGCGCGAGCTCTCCCACCTGCCGATCGTGGTCGACCCTTCGCAGGCCACGGGCAAATGGACGCTCGTGCGCCCGATGTCGCTCGCGGCAGTGGCCGCAGGCGCGCACGGCCTGATCGTGGAGGTGCACCCGACGCCCAACCAGGCGCTGTCGGACGGCGCGCAGTCGCTCGACTTCGCGGCCTTCGACCTCCTGATGGCCGACCTGCGGCGCATGTTGAGCGCGATGGCGAAGCAACTGGCCTAGCGGTGCCGACTGTCGCGGTGATCGGGCTGGGTCTCATGGGTTCATCGTTCGCGCTCGCCCTAAAGGAGGCGCGGCCGGACACAGTGATCGTCGGCGCCGACACCGACCCCACGACCCAGCGCAAGGCGCTCGACCGGGGGATCGTCGAGTCGGCGAGCGCCGATGCGAGCATCGCCGAGATGGCCGACGTCATCGTCATCGGCGCCCCGATACGCGCCATGCGCGAGATCTTCGCGCAGCTTCGCGGCAAGACGGAAGCGAGGCTCGTCACCGACATGGCCAGCACCAAGGCCGATGTGATGGAGTGGGCGTCGGCCGCGGGCATCGACCTCGTCGGAGGCCACCCGATGTGCGGCAAGGAGAGGTCGGGCATCGACGCCGCGGACGGGTCCGTTTTCAGAGACGCTCCGTGGGTGCTGACGCGCGACGAACCGGTCCTGACCGACCTCGTCAAGGCGGTCGGCGCGCACCCTGTCGTGATGGACGCCGAGACGCACGATCGGCTGGTCGCGGGAGTCAGCCACGCCGCCTTTCTGCTCTCGGTCGGATATGTGCTCGCGCTCTCGCGGCGCCCTGACTGGCCGGAGGCTTCTCGGCTGGCGGCGGGCGGCTTTCGCGACATGAGCCGGCTGGCGGCCGGCGACCCGGAGCTCTACGGAGGCGTCACGCGCACGAACCGCGCCAACCTCGTGGAGCAGCTGGACGCGATCAGCGCCGAGCTGGCGCGGCTGCGCCGGCACCTCGAGGCGGACGACGCGCGCCTGGTCGAGCTGTTCGAAGAGGCGCGGGCTGTCCGCGAGCGGTGGGCCAAGAATTGAGCAAGAAGTGATCGCGACCGTCCGGCCCTCGCGCCGGCTCGATGGCGAGCTGCGCGTCCCCGGCGACAAGTCGATCTCGCACCGAGCGCTGATCCTGGGCTCGATCGCGTCAGGTCGCAGCAGCCTTCGAGGTCTCTCACCCGGCGCTGACGTCCAGTCGACGATCGGGTGCCTGGCGGCGCTCGGGGCCGAGCTCGACGGATCGACGCTCGAGGGCTGCGGCCTGCGCGGACTTCACGAGGCGTCCCGGCCGCTTGACTGCGGCAACTCTGGGACCACCATGCGGCTGCTTTCAGGGCTGCTCGCGGCGCAGGAATTCGAGAGCGAGCTCACCGGTGACGAGTCGCTGTCGCGCCGGCCGATGGACCGCGTGGTCGCGCCGCTGCGCGAGATGGGCGCCCGCGTGAGCTGGCCTCCTTTGCAGGTCGGAGGCCAGAGCAGGCTGCACGGCATCGCGTACTCGATGCCGCTGCCCAGCGCCCAGGTGAAGTCGGCCGTTCTCATCGCCGGCTTGTTCGCCGACAGCGTGACCTCGGTCGTCGAGCCCGTGAAGACGCGAGACCACACCGAGCTGATGCTGCGGGCGATGGGCGCGGCTGTCGAGGTGGACGGGCTGCAGGTTCGAGTTGAGCCCGCGAGCAGGCTGGAACCGCTGGACCTCGACATCCCGGCAGATGTGAGCGCGGCGGCGTTCTGGCTCGTCGCCGCCGGGCTGATCCATGGTTCGCACGTCCGGCTCGAGGGCGTCGGTGTGAATCCGACCAGGATCGCGTTCATCAACCTGCTGCTGGACCGCGGTTTCGACGTCAGGTTCTCGAACCCGCGTTTCGTGGGAGGGGAGCCGGTCGCCGACCTCGATGCATCAACCCCAGGCGAGGCGCCGCGCCCGATCCAGATCGGCAAGGAGACCGCCGCCGAGATGATCGACGAGCTGCCCGTGCTGACGGTCGCGGCGACGCAGATTCCCGGACGGAGCGTGATCTCAGGCGCCGCCGAGCTGCGCGTCAAGGAGTCCAACCGCATCGAGGCCATGGAGCAGGGACTCGCGGCGATGGGCGCGGACATCACGGCGGTCGAAGATGGTTGGGTGATCAACGGACCGCGCCAGCTGGAAGGCGCGCGAGTCAGCTCGCACGGCGACCATCGCGTCGCCATGGCGCTGGCGATCGCGGGCCTGATCGCCGACGGACGGACGCAGATCGACGGCGCCGAGTGCGTCGAGATTTCCTATCCCGAGTTTTTCGACCACCTCGAATACCTTTGCTGAAGGTCCGGTTCGAGATCGACGTCGAGCCGGTGACGCTCGAGCTGTACGAGCTCGAGGTGACTCCTCCGCGCGACGACTTCGAGCTGGAGGTGGCGCGCACCGCCCAGGTGGCGAAGTCGGGTGAGGTCCCGGCGGCCGGGCGAGCTCGGGAGCTGTACCGCCGCTTCGGCCTGGACCCGACGCGGGTGCGGCCTTCGTCGGAGGCGCTGCTGCGCCGGCTCAAGAAAGGCGAGCCGCTCCCGCGCATCAACTCGCTGGTCGACGTCGCCAACGCGCTGTCGGTGCAGCTGCAGGTGCCGGTCGGCCTCTACGACCTCGACAAGGTGAAGGGCGACGAGCTCGTGATCCGGCTCGGGGCGGAGGGTGAGGGGTACACCGGAATCGGCAAGGAGCACGTCAACGTGGCGGGCCGGATCTGCGTCGCCGACGCCGAAGGGCCGTGCGGCAACCCGAGCGCGGATTCGGCGCGCACGATGATCACCACCAACACCGAGCGCGCCGCCTGGATCTACTTTCTCCCGGTGCGCGAGGACGACATCGACCGCACGGCCGAGCTGATTGCGGTTTTCGGCCGCGGCCTGGTACGGATGGTGTGATCCGATGACCGGCTCGGAGCAGGTGCTGTGCGTGAAGCGCGAGGACATCTTTCCCGACGGCGCGTGGCACGGGTTCGTGAGCGAGGACCTCGAACGTCATCAGGCGGTCATCCGCGAGCGGCATTTCTTCAAGGCGCGGGCCGAGGTCGAGGAGGACCCCAACTTCCAGCAGATAATCCCGTACGTCGTCTTCCGGCACGACCACCGGTACTTCCTCACGCACCGCCTGCGCGCTTCGTCGGAGAAGAGGCTGCGCAAGCAGTACTCGCTGGGCATCGGAGGGCACATCAACCCGGGCGACCTCGAGGCCGGCGACCCCATCCTCGACGGCCTCAAGCGGGAGTGGGCGGAGGAGGTGGTCTACGACGGCCGGTTCGAGGCCGAGCTGATCGGGCTCTTGAACGACGAATCGGCGCCGGTGTCGAAGGTGCACCTCGGTGTCGTGTTCCTGGTGGACGGGGACTCGCCCAACATCGCGATCCGCGAGACCACGAAGCTGGCCGGCGAGCTCCTTACCCTGGACGAGATGCGCATCCACTACCTCGAGATGGAGTCCTGGTCGCAGATGGTCTACGACAGACTCAGGTCGTGAAGTTCGTCGAGACGGGCGGCGCCCGAGTCTCCGCGATCGGGCTGGGCACGTGGCAGTTCGGCTCGCGGGAGTGGGGCTACGGGCCTGTGTACGCGGGCAAGGTCGCCGGCGACATCGTGCGGCGGGCGTTGGAGCTGGGCGTCAACCTGGTCGACACGGCCGAGTTCTACGGGTTCGGGCGCTCCGAACGGATCGTGGGTGAGGCGATCCGGGGTCAGAGGGAGAGAGTCTTCCTCGCGACCAAGATCTTTCCCATCGGGCTGCCCTTCATGATCCCCCGGCGTGCGCGTGGCAGCGCCCGGCGCCTCGGGGTGGATCGAATCGACCTCTACCAGCAGCACTGGCCGAGCCCGCTGTTTCCAGCGCGGTCGACCATGCCTCGGATGAGGAAACTCGTGGACGACCGCCTGGTGCGACACGTAGGCGTCAGCAACTTCTCGCTGCAGCAGTGGCAGGAGGCCGAGCAGGCGTTGGGTGGGCCGGTGCTCTCGAACCAGGTGCTGTTCAGCCTGGTCCACCGCGAGCCTGAGCGGGACCTCGTGCCGTGGGCTCAGCGTGAGGGCCGCATCGTCATCGCATACAGCCCGCTTGGACAGGGCCTGCTCTCGGGCAAGTACCAGCAGGCGACGCCGACGAACCTGCGCCGCATGAGGCGGGAGTTCAGCGCCGAATCGCGCGCCCGCCTGCAGCCGTTGATCGGTGCCCTGGGCGAGATCGGGGCCCGGCACGGGGCGACGGCGGCGCAGGTGTCGCTGGCCTGGCTGATCCGCAAGCCGAACGTCGTGGCGATCCCGGGCGCCTCGAGCGTGAAGCAGCTGGAGGAGAACGTGGCCGCCGCGGACGTCGAGCTGAGCGACGAGGAGGCGGCCCGGCTGGATAGCCTTAGCCGATGAGGCTGGAGTCAGTGGAGCTGCGCCGCATCCACCTGTCGTTGGTGGCGCCGTTCGAGACCTCGTTCGGAGTGCAGACCGAGCGGGACGTGCTGTTGTTGAAGGCGATCACGAGCGTGGGCGAGGGCTGGGGCGAGTGCGTGGCGGGCGAGGAGCCGACGTACTCGTCCGAGTATGTCGATGGCGCTCAGCACGTCCTGATCCATCACCTTCTGCCCCGGCTGCTCGAGCAACCTGATGTTCCGGCCGAGGTCGTGGCGACTGTGCTGCGACCGGTGCATGGACACCAGATGGCGAAGGCCGCAATCGAGATGGCGATCCTCGACGCGCAGCTGCGCGCAAGCGGCGAATCATTCGCGCGTTACTTCGGCGCCGTGCGCTCGGCGGTCGACTGTGGGGTGTCGGTCGGAATTCAGCCGTCGATTCCTGAGCTGCTGAAAACCGTCGGCGGTTATCTCGACCAGGGCTACCGGCGCATCAAGCTGAAGATCAAGCCGGGCTGGGACGTCGAGCCGGTGCGGGCGGTGCGAGAGCGTTTCGGCGACGTCCCGCTCCAGGTCGACGCGAACACGGCTTACACGCTGGCGGATGCCGCCGCGCTCGCGCAGCTGGATCCGTTCGACCTTCTCCTCATCGAGCAGCCGCTGCCCGAAGAGCAGGTGCTGGCGCACGCCGAGCTTGCGAGGTTGGTGCGCACTCCGATCTGCCTGGACGAGTCGATCACGTCGGCGCAGGCGGCGGAGGACGCGATCCAGCTTGGCGCGTGCCGGGTAATCAACATCAAGCCGGGCAGGGTCGGGGGGTACATGGAGGCGCGCCGGATCCACGACCTGTGCGCAGGGCACGGCGTGCCGGTGTGGATGGGTGGGATGCTGGAAACGGGGATCGGGCGCGCCGGCAACGTGGCGATGGCGGCGATGCCGAACTTCACCCTCGCGGGCGATACATCGGCATCAGACCGGTACTACCACCGGGACATCACTGCGCCTTTTGTCCTGACGGAGGGACGGCTGGAAGTGCCGACCGGCCCGGGGCTGGGGGTGGAGGTCGACGTCGAATTTCTCGAGTCGATCACCTCATGGAAGCAGACCTATTCATTGGTGCACGGGCCCGCGACGGTCACCTGAGCGCCGGGCACGCCGACTGACGGCTGCAGGCCGGCGCCGGGCTCGTACAGCAGCGCGGGCGCATCGAATTTCGGATCCGTGATGCTGAAACCGGAGAACCAGACCTTCTCCCCGTCCACGTAGTAGGGAGGCTCGGGCCAGGGTGCGTGGTAGGGCCCGTCGAAGACCGCGCGGGCATCGCCTTTGCCCATGAGCCGAACGACGTGGACCGTGTCGCCGTGGGTGAATACGAACGGGTGGCCCTGGCCGTCAAAGCCGGAGAGCATCACTCCGGCTAGGCCGGTCAGCCATGGCTCGACCTCTCCCGTGTCGAGGTCAACATGAAGAACACGGTCCGGTGCTTGCATCATCCCGTCAGCTCGATCGAGCTCCCAGGCTCCCAGCGACGAGAGCGCCGATATGCCGCCTTGATGGGTGATGAACACCGGGTCGCCACCCGATGCGCTCGTGCGCGCGAGCCCGCGCATGGTGTAGGCGCCGCTCTCGCTCACGGGCGCAGGCACCACTTCCGCCAGGTACAGCCGGTCTGCGACGAAGCCGAGCGCCGCCCATCTGCCGGCGACGATCGTTTGATCGAGGCCCGTGTCAAGCCAGACTCGATGTACGGCAGCTTCCGTCGTGTATACGTAGCCGGACCCGTCCGGCGTTGGGACTCCTGCGGGCAGCCAGCGGTGACGGCGGGCGTCGTAGCGGACGCCATTGGCGTAGGCCGGCGTGAAGGTTCCTCCGGGATAGCTAAGAAAGCCAGTTTGGTCAGGGCTCCAGGTGCCTCGGTCGAACGTTCGGATGATCACCGGAAGCCTGCAGCTCGCCGGGTTTGCGGCGGCTATGGTGGTCCCAGACGTACAGGCGGCCAGGATCAGTGCCGAGATCGCGACTGCGATACGGGAGTTACGTCCCATCCGTCAGTCAAGACGCGAGCGGAGCTGGTTTGGTTTCGCCTACTGAAGGAGGTCGTTCATCGGCGTGGCCTGCGCGGCCAGGCCTAATCGAGCCAGGCCAAGTTGGTCTTCGATGGTCGCGAGTAGCGAGTAGTGGTCGTAGGGCGTCGCGCTCTGGTGTACAAGCGGGTTGGTGTGGATGACGAGTGTGAGCACGGAGTTGGCGCTGTCTTCGCCCTCGTCCCACGTGATGAGGAGCACGCCGTTGTCCTGCCATGCGCTCGAGTTGAGGATCGCCGGCACTGTTTGCGAGAGCCAGGTGTTGGCGACGGCGTTCGAGCAGTCGTGGCCATCGTGGCAGGAGTCGGGGGTGATCCAGACAAAGCGCGGGACGCTGCTGCCGGCCATGTCTGTGGCGAAGTCGCCGAAGGGGACGACCTGTGACGGGCACGCGCTGCCGTAATAGGCGAAGGGGTTGTGCTTCAGGGCGTAGGGATAGCGGCTGTTGAAGCAGCCGTTGTTCATGCCCTCCATGTATGCACGCCAGTCGATGCCCGCGTCCGTGAGCTGCGCGCCGAGGCCGCCGGCGGGCAGCGCGTGGAAGCCGTCGTCGGCGATGCCCCAGGTGCTGCCCGAGGTCAAGGCGAGGTAGTTCGGCAGGCTGGGGTGCGAGACGCCGTGATAGTCGGTCGCGACCCCATACTGCGCGGCGAGCTGCGCGATGTAGCCGTTGCCGACGACCTGCGCGTAGCTACGGTTCTCCATGACGATGACGAAGACGTGGGACGAGGCGGTGACAGGAGACGGTTGGGGGGTCGGGCTCGGCTGCGACGGGCCTGGGCTGACCGTTTGCGTTGGGCTCGCCGCGGCCGGCGCGTGGGCGGTGGCTTTCGGCGCGCACGCGAAGAGCAGGCATGTGGAGGTGACGAGGGCGACCAGTCGCATTCGTTACGAGGCTACGTGGCGAACCTAAAAAGATGCTGAGAGGCGGGCCGTGGGAGATGGAGATCAGGCCCGAGCGAGGTGGGCGGATCACGTCACTGCGGCTGCGCGGCGAGGAGCTGCTCGAGCAGGGGATCGGGATCGATGACCCTGGCGCCTCCGATTTCGTCGCGGGCGGGGCGCAGGGCTGGGACGAGATGGTGCCGAACCTGGACGCGCTTGGCTCGCTGCCGGATCACGGAGAGGCGTGGCGGGTCCCATGGGCGGTCGAGGAGGAGAGCGAGAGCACGACGCTGATGTCGTGCAGGGGACGGGTGGTGCCGTTTCTGTTCCGGCGAAAAATCGTGGTGGGCGAGGTGGTGCGGCTCGACTACACGTACACGAACGCGGGCACTGGGCCCCACCTGGCGTACTGGTGCGCGCATCCCCTGTTCAAGTTCGAGAGCGGGATGGAGATCGGGGTGCCGGATGGGGACCGGTTGGCGCAGCTTTCGCCCGGGAGGTCGACCAAGGTGTTTTTCCCGCCGGGGTCGATGGAGCGGGTGCGGCTGGGATGGGAGTCGGGCGCCGCGATCGAGCTGGTTTGGGACGCTGGTCTCACGCCGGACCTGGCCGTGTGGGTGTGCAACGGGGACCTGGGCGGGTATCGACAGATCGCGATCGAGCCGGCGATGGTGGGCGCCGTGTTGCGGCCGGGCGAGACTTTGGAGTGGTGGCTGGAGGTGCGTGAGTCGCGGGCGGACGTAGGGGGCGAAAACGGACTGTGAAGAGGGTGTTGGGGGTGGGTTTGGGAGTCGAAATTTACCGCTGCATTTATTGACAAGCGAACGTATGTTTGGTAGTCTGTTCCTATGCTCGCGACGCAAGACGTCTGGCCTTCCAGCACTGCTTTTCTCTCCAATGACGAGCGCCGTGAGCGCCTGATTCAGAAGCGCCACATCATCGACATGCAGGAGCTGTCGTTCGCTCAGGAGGCGGCCGAGTTCGCCGCCACCGAGGCCTGGGAGGAGGACGGCTCGGTCAGCGCGATCGACTGGTTTCGCTTCAACTGCAAGATGACCACCGGGGCGGCGGCCAACAGCCTTGCCG
>Ga0209011_1000967_pt1 | contig 10423 bp, 5 predicted proteins | sample BlaSpr_A8_OM1_M3_FD_187986 | JGI IMG/M metagenome (GOLD analysis project Ga0209011, IMG submission 187986) | Forest soil microbial communities from Thunder Bay, Ontario, Canada - Black Spruce, Ontario site 2_A8_OM1_M3 (SPAdes) (version 2) | ecosystem: Environmental > Terrestrial > Soil > Boreal... | reverse complement strand
TACGTAGTTCCTCCAGCACCACACCAGCCGCCGCCTTCGCCTCCCGCTGGAACGACACTTCCAACTCCTTCCGCGCAGATCGGCTCTAGCGCACCGCCGCCTGCGTGGCAGCAAATGCCGCAACCCCAGCCGAGCGTGCGATCTGGCTCGACAAGAGGAGACGCCGATCTCGAAAAAAAGATTGGGCAGTATTGGCTGAACCGGATCGGGATTGTCGCCATGCTGATCGGAGTTTCTTATTTCCTGAAATATGCGTTTGAGAACAACTGGATTGGCCCGGGTGGACGGGTCGCAATTGGATTGCTCGCAGGGATTGGGCTGGTCCTATGGAGTGAGCGCTTCCGCGACCGCGGGTATGCAGCGTTCTCCTACTCCCTCAAAGCGGTCGGAATTGGAACGCTCTATCTGTCTCTGTGGGGAGCGTTCCAGGTTTACCACCTGATTCCGTCGGCGGCGGCATTTGTGGCCATGGTGATTGTGACTGCGTCTACGATTGTGCTTTCTTTGAGCCAGGATGCGGAATTGCTAGCGAGCTTCGCATTGGTCGGAGGCTTAGCTACTCCGGTACTGCTTTCCACGGGGCAAAACCACGAGGTGGTGCTGTTTTCCTACGTTTCCCTGCTGGATCTTGCGATTCTGGTGATGGCCATCTTCAAGCCCTGGCGGCGCCTACTCTGGGGAAGTTTTGCGGGAACCGTCTTTCTGTATTTGGGCTGGTACAGTGAATATTATTCTCAAGACCAGCGGGCGCTCACAGTTTTGTTTGCGGCGTTGTTCGCGGGACTTTTCGCCGTGATTCCGCTGGTGACTCGCCAGGAAAGGTCCACGCGGTTTCCCGGACCCTCGATTACTTTGACTTTGCTCCCTCTGATCAATGCTGGGGCGTTTTTCCTGGCGCTGTATGCGATGTACGTGCAGGAGACGGCAACACTCGCATGGTTTGCGCTGGGGCTTGCGGCTGCCTACCTGGGTATCAGCAGCGCGTTCAAGAATCGTTTCCCCGGCCGTTTCGCCGGCAAAGATACAACTGCCGTTTATTTGGTGCACGTGGCCATCGCCGTCGCGTTCATCACGATTGCCATCCCTTTGAGGCTGGATGCTCAATGGATCACCATTGGGTGGCTCGTTGAATCGGCGGTGCTGTTGTGGATCAGCGTCAGAACGCAAACAGACTTTCTGCGCTACCTTGCGGTGGCTGCGCTGACTTTAGGTATCATCCGTCTGCTCTTTTACGACCAATTTCACACGGAAACACTCGTGTTCAACGCGCGGTTTGCCACCTATGCGGTGGCCATCGCGGTTCTGGGAGGAATCGCGATATTCGGCGAGCGCCATGCCTCGGAACAGGAAATGATATTCATCCGTGTGGCTGTGGTTGGCGTGAATTTGCTCGCGTTGATCGCTCTGACTTGGGAAGCCTCCGATTATTACTTCCGCCGGCAACTGGCATCCAGCGTAAGAGTCACTGAGGATTATCGTCAGTTATCACTGGCCCGTGATTTCAGCTATTCGGCGATCTGGCTGATTTACGGCGTCGCCCTGATGACGATCGGCTTTCGGCAGCGCTCGGCGTTTGTGCGCTGGCAGTCTCTGATTCTGATTGCGTTCGCGATCGGGAAGGTTTTTTTCTACGACGTTTCGCAGCTTGGAGGCAGTTACCGGATTCTGAGCTTCATTGGTCTTGGAGTTGTATTGCTTGGAATTTCCTTCATCTATCAACGCGACTGGCTGAAGCTTTCTTCGCGTTCCTCGGGTGAATCGACTCAGGGGACCTGACGATGAGGACGACTTTGGGGCTGCTGGCCCGCGCTCTTTGTGACAGGTTCTTCTGCTTCTTACCAGTTGGGCGCCGAGGAGGCGAACGCCGCATATACCGGGCGTCCCGATGACCGGCCCTGGTCGGAGCGTCACCCGGCTGTGCTGTGGGTGGCGATAATCATGGCCGTATTGATCCTCGGCGGCATCGCGCTGCGGTCGATGAAGACCGCGACTACATAGGGCTTTCGGCGGGCTAATTCGGCCTTGTATTACTGGAGCGATTTCATCCGATGCCTGCCTCTCGATCCCGCGGACCTTGTGATACGATCTCGACTGGCCTGCATTTGCACCAATACCGCGCCGCTCATAATTTGTTTTCACGGCTTCGAAGCGGCGCTATTGCTCGACAAGTAGAAATCGCCTCCTATGCGTCCCTCACAAATTGGCAAGTTAATTGTTCTATCGTTCTTGCTTGGGATCATCGCCTGGGCGGCCACGACGGCCGCGAATTTTCTCATTGAGTACAATTGGTGGAAAGAGGTCGGACAGGTTGACACCTGGGTCGGAATGTTGTGGTACAGCATTGCCCCAGCGGCAGCCGGCACTGTGGTGGCTTTTATCGCGTTGTGGGTGGCTCATGCGTCGGGACTGCGATTCGCCGGCATCCGTCAGCAGGATTTTCGCCTGTACGCCCGTCTGATTCCATTTGGACTCGCGCTCGTAGCGATATTGTTCGCGTCGAGTTCGATTGACTACTGGACAGTGATGCGTTTTTTTGGGTCGCGCGGGCTCACGGTCGCCTCCGACGCTTGGAAGGACCAGGTTTTTTCGCGCGGCCTGCCGTTTTACCTATTCGATCTTCCTTTCTATTCGCAACTTCTCGCGTATGTGTTTGTGTTGGCGATTCTTTCCGCACTGCTCTTCTGGGTCACGGCTCGAGGATGGCAGTTGGCCGAACGTTTCCGCTACGGGAGGCTCACAAGCGGGTCGCGCGAAACTTTTGTTCTTGGACCAAATACGCTGCTCCTGCCGGGCGCAACTCGTGCCGGCTTCGTTCGGATCATTACCGTAATTTTGTTGCTGGGATTCGCGGCCTGGATTTTTCTTGGCAACTATGAGCTTCTGCTGAACTCCCACGCCTTCATGACCGGCGCCGATTTCGTCGATGCAAAAGTTACTCTGCCTTTGCGCTGGATTCTCATTGTGGTCACGCTCGCGGCGCTGCCGCTCGTTTGGACGCGGAAGTATAAGATCGCGGCGATCCTTGTCATGTCATTTTTTGTGCTGCAACTGGCTTTGCCGGGAATCGTTCACGCCGTTTATGTGCGGCCGAATGAGATTTCCATCGAACGGCCGTATATCGAACGTCACATTCAGGCGACTTCGATTGCCTTCGGGCTGAATCGGAATTCCACGGAACGTCCGTTTGCGGGTTCCGTGCAAGCGACGGTCGATCCTGTTCAGGACGCGACGCTGCTCGAGAACGTTCGTCTTTGGGACTTGCGTGCGTACAGCGCAACGATCGGCCAAATCCAAGCCTTGCGCCCTTACTACACATTTCCTGAAACCGACGTGGATCGCTACTTCCCCAATGGCCGCATCAAGCAGGTACTTTTATCTCCGCGCGAAATCGATGTGAGCCAATTGTCGGCCGAGGCGAGCCAGAGCTGGATCAATCCGCGTTTTATTTATACGCACGGTTTCGGCGTGGTTCTGTCGGAGGTTAACAAGATTACTCCTGACGGCCTGCCCGTCTTGCTCATCGAAAATGCTCCGCCGGAGGTCAAGTCAACTGGATTTCAGCTCACGCGGCCGGAAATTTATTACGGCGACAAAACGCAAGATCCGGTGTTTGTCCACACCGCTCGCGAAGAATTCGACTATCCATCTGGCGACCAGAACAAATATTCGACATACCAGGGCGCGGGAGGATTTCCTGTCGGCTCATTCGTCCTGAAGGTTGCCGCCGCGATTTCCGAAGGCGAGCCCAATATTATTTTCACCGGCTATCTTACCGGCGAGAGCCGCATGATGATCCATCGGAAGGTGCAGGACAGGTTGGAGCATCTGACGGGCTTCTTGCATTGGGATCAGGATCCCTATCTTGTAATTACTGATGACGGCAAATTGGTTTGGATGGTGGACGGCTATACGACTTCCCTCTCGCATCCTTATTCGGCGACGCTTCCTGTCGCCGGGCTCGTTGAAGGCGCAAACTACATTCGGAACGCCGTCAAGGCCACTGTGGATGCGTATACGGGGGAAATATCGTTGTATGTATTCGATCCCAGCGATCCTATTATTCAGGCATACGAGCATCTGTTCCCGAAACTGTTTCGGCCTGCTTCTGAAATGCCTGCCGATCTCCGCCGGCACGCTCGCTATCCCGAAGTTCTTTTTCGCGCGCAGGCAGAGGCCTACCGAATTTTTCATATGCGCGATCCCCAGGTTTTTTACAACAAGGAAGACATTTGGGAAATCGCGCACAACCTGTTCGGCCAGTCCGGACAACCGGAGCCAGTACAGCCGACATACGTTGTGGCCACTTTGCCAGGGGAGAAAAAACCCGAGTTCCTGCTGATTCTGCCCTTCACACCGCGAGCCAAGGACAATTTGATCGGGTGGATGGCTGCTCGATGCGACGCGGAACACCTGGGCGAACTGGTATTCTTTCAACTTCCCAAACAGCAACTCGTGTACGGCCCCATGCAGATTGAATCGCGCATCGACCAGGATCAGAACATCTCCAAAGATCTAACGCTGTGGAACCAGCAGGGCTCGCGCGTGTTGCGCGGAAATATTATTGCTCTCCCAGTGACGGGAGGTTTCCTTTACGTCGAATCCATCTACATTCAAGCCAACGAAGCCCGCATGCCGCAGCTCAAGAAGGTAGTTCTGGCGATGGGCGACCGCCTGATTTATCGGGATACCTTCGACGACGCCCTGGCCGATCTGACGGGAGCCCCTACGTCCGCCCAGGCGCGAGCGGCAGCAGTTGCACCCAACTCCTCTCCCGCACCATCGGCAAACGCGAAAAACGTGCCCACGCTGGAGGAGCGTCTCCGCGTTCTTCATGATCAGGCCGAACAATTAACCCGAGAGCTGGAAAAGCTGGAAAAAGAAGCAGGCAAGAAATAGAAGCAACCGCGCGGCGGAATCGAACAGTAACCACGGATGACACAGATTCACACAGATAAGAAGGCCTGAAAGCAATCCTAAAGTGAAGTAGTCTCCTCGTGTGCATTGCGCTTGATCTCGCGTTATCAGTGTTCATCAGTGTGCATCTGTGGTTCCATCGATTTTTTTTCTCTGTGACTTCGGGTGCGGGCTCTACTTGGAGCCCGCCATCATATTGTCTCTGTGGCAAGAGGCGCTACTTTCTTGGCGTGTTGCCGGAGCACTCGATGACCGGCAGGCTCGGATATTTCGGGAATGCAGGATCGCCGGCCGACCGCTCGCACAGGAAGAAGATCGAGCCTCGCGCGGATTCAATCCGCCGCGCATGCAGGCAATCAGCACAGAGGCCGGCGCGTGAGCGCTCCCTCGAAATATGGTTTTCCTCGTCCATACATGCCATACATGAAGGATACTGCATTGCGGGAACGCCACAGGGAACTTGGTGAGCCCGTGGAATGCATGCCGCATTTTCCATGGACGTCTCGTTTCCTCACTTTACGCGCCGTGCTGCGTCCTATAGAATGCGGAGCCTTCCATGTTGCGCTTCGTCACTGCGGGTGAGTCTCACGGTCAGGCGCTGATTGCGTGGATCAGCGGCTTGCCTGCGGGTGTGCCCATCGATTTCGAGTTCATTCAGGTGGAGTTGCATCGGCGCCAGCTGGGTTATGGGCGCGGCGGGCGGCAGAAAATCGAGAAGGACCGCGTCGAAGCGCTCGCAGGCATACGGCACGGACAAACGATTGGCGCGCCGATCGCGCTGCGCCTGGAAAATAAAGATTGGGCGAATTGGGAGAAGGCTCTCCCCGTGGAAGATGTTCCGGGCACGGAAGATGCCCGCCGCCCGCTGACTGCTCCGCGCCCGGGCCATGCGGACCTGGCAGGCGCGATGAAATTCAACTTCCACGATGCCCGATATATTCTGGAGCGAGCGTCGGCGCGGGAGACCGCGGCGCGCGTAGCCGCGGGAGCGATCGCGAAGCTGCTTCTGCGGCAATTCGACTGCGCCGTGCTGAGCCACGTGATCGGTGTGGGCAAGACACGCCTCGGGCGCGCCGCCGCGTGGACCGAAATTCAAGCCGTCTGCGCGAATCTCGATTCCCCGCTGCGCTGCATCGATCCCGCCACCGAAGCGCAGATGAAAGGCGAAGTCGACCTCGTACACCGGACGGGCAACACGGTGGGAGGCATCTTCGAAGTGGTCGCGCACAACGTTGTTACGGGTCTAGGATCGCACGCGCAATGGGACGAGAAGCTCGATGGGCGACTGGCGCAGGCGGTGATGTCGATTCAAGCGGTGAAGGGCGTGGAGATCGGCGCGGGCATTACCGCAGCCGCGTCCTACGGTTCCGAAGTGATGGATGAAATCGCTTACGACGCGTCGAGCAAACGATTCACGCGCGCAACCAACCGGGCCGGCGGGCTCGAAGGCGGCATCACGAATGGCGAAGACGTCGTGGTGCGCGGCTATTTGAAACCAATCTCCACTTTGCGAAGCCCGCTTAAGACGGCCGACATGGTGACGAAACAGCCCATTACCGCCGCGTATGAACGCTCCGACGTTTGCGTCGTCCCGGCCGGAGGCGTGGCGGGAGAAGCGATGGTTTCGTTCGTGCTCGCGCAAGCGCTGATCGAAAAATTCGGAGGAGATTCTTTGACCGAGACTCGCCGGAATTTTGATGGCTACGTGAAACAGTTAAAAGAGTTTTGAAACCACGGATGCACACGGATGAACACTGATTTTAATTCTTGTTCCCGGATCGGCGGAATTCATGGAACGGCAATCGATGTGTATCAACCGTGACCATTCCTAGGTGTGTCGATCGTCCGTTCTTATCCGGTTTTTCTGTTTTATCTGTGTTTATCTGTGTTCATCTGTGGTTTCAAAGAGCGGTGACCTGCTGAGATGACGTATCCGATTACAAAATACGGCAATGCCGTGCTGGAATCCCCGGCAAAGCCGGTCGAGAAATTTGACGAAGAGCTCGCCAAGCTGTGCGAGAACATGTTCGAGTCCATGTACGTGGCCCAGGGAGTAGGCCTGGCCGCTCCGCAAGTAGGGCTGTCGAAAAAGCTTGCCGTGATCGACGTGAGCGTGGGAAAAAATCCGGAGGCGAAGCTGGTGCTCGCGAACCCTGAGATCATTCGCGTCGAGGGGGACCAGCGGGAAGAAGAAGGCTGTCTTTCAATACCCGGATTTCGCGGCTCGGTGCTGCGCCCGGCCTACGTAACCATCCGCGCGCAGAACGTCAAGGGCGAAACGTATGAAATGCACGGTGAAGGCTTGCTCGCTCGCGCCTTCTGTCACGAAATCGATCACCTGAACGGCATCCTTTTCATCCAGCATCTCAGCATGCTCAAAAGGGACCTGATCAAACGCCGTATCCGCAAATTGCGGAAGACCGGCGAGTGGTAATCCGTACCGCGCGGGTGTCCGCCATGCGCATCGTCTTTTGTGGCACGCCGGAATTTGCCGTACCCTCGCTCCGGCGTCTTGCCGCCGAACCCGCCATTTCCGTCGAAGCCGTCATCACCCAGCCTGACCGGCCGCGCGGGCGGGGGCAAAATGTAAGCAGCTCTCCCGTAAAAGAGGCGGCGCTCGCGGCCAATCTGCACGTTTTTCAACCCGAGACCGTCAAGTCTGATTCGGCGCAGGAATTTCTGAAACGCGTCGCGCCCGACGCCGTAGTCATTATTGCCTACGGACAAATCATTCCCGCTCGGCTGCTGACAATTCCTCGCCGCGGCTGGATCAACTTGCACGCCTCACTGCTGCCGCGTTATCGCGGGGCCGCGCCGATCCATTGGGCCATTGCCAATGGCGAGACAACCACAGGACTCACCACAATGCAGATCGACGCCGGAATGGATACGGGTCCGACTTTGCTGCAACATGAGCTGGAAATCGGTCCCGACGAAACTTCTCCGGAGCTGGCCGCGCGCATGAGCGAAATTGGCGCCGGCCTAATTGTGGATTCGCTGATGGGACTCGACCGCGGGGACATTTCCCCTCGGCCTCAGGACCCAGAAAAGGCGTCCTACGCTCCCATTCTAAAAAAAGAGGACGGCCGGATCGACTGGACACGTACCGCGCCGCGGATTTATAACCGCATGCGCGGTTTTGCGCCCTGGCCCGGAGCGTACACTACATTTCGTGGACAGATGTGCCACTTATGGGGCCGTCCCGAAAGAGGCGCGGCTGCCAAGGGAAGTGTCTTGCCGGGCGAAATCGTTCCTTCGACTAAAGAAATATATGCAGTGTGCGGTGAAGGGACTCTATTGCGGCTGGAATCCGTGCAGGTTGAGGGGCGCAAGCGAATCTCCGCACAGGAATTCGCCAACGGCGCGCGCTTCGCTCCCGCCGAACGCTTTGTTTAGAGTTGAATCGATTTCACTTCAATTCTCGCTCGCGCTTGCGTCCGTCCATCAACGATTTCAGCACGCCCGAGCCTTTCAAAGATCCGCGCAGATTCTTGATGTGCCGGGGCGTTGTGGGTATCAGCATGATCGCGCCTCTCTCCTGGTACATCAAGGCGCGTGTGCCTTCCTTGATGCCAAACTCCTTGCGTAGCCAGCGGGGTATCACGACCTGCCCCTTCGCATTGAAGTGGATCATGTTCGTCTTAGATCTTGTCTTCACTAGATAGGATCATTACACACCCGTGTCGCGAGTTCCCTTCCTCGGCATAGTGTGCTTCCATATTTGCTCATGCCAATTTCACCAGCACGAACGATCGCATTCGATGTCCTGCGGCGTGTGGAAACACAGAACGCGTATGCCGACGAAGTGCTGCGCGCCGAGCTGGGCGCCGGCGTCCGGTCCGAAGACGCGGGGCTGGCGACGGAATTGACGCTGGGCGTTTTGCGCTGGCAGGGTCTTCTGGATTTTCTGATCGACCGCAACCTAACGAAGGCAACGAAGACTTTGGACGTTGAGGTTCGCATCGCGCTCCGCTTGGGCATCTACCAACTCTGGTTCCTGGAACGCGTGCCTGCGCACGCCGCGGTCCACGAATCCGTCGAACTTGTGAAACGTGCGCGCAAGCGCTCCGCGGCTCCGCTGGTGAACGCAGTTCTCCGAAAAGCGGCGAAGGACGCAACGCAAATGGCGCAGTCACGCAGCAATATCGCCTCGCTGCTGCCAAAGGACTTTCCTCTGGAGGAACAGATGGGAATTCTCCACTCCCATCCCACGTGGCTCGTCGAGCGTTGGTTGCGCGTCTTTGGCGAAGAGCGGACACGGGAGCTGCTCGAAGCGAACAATCGCGCTCCGGCCGTCTCCTTTTGCGTCCTCGATGCGCAGCGCCGCGACGATGCCGCAACGTCACTCAAAAAGGCTGGCTGCACGATCGATTCCGGGCTTCTGCTGCGCGACGCCTGGAAACTTCATGGAGGAAATCCCGCTGCCAACGAAGCCGTACAGCGAGGTTGGGTTTCCATTCAAGATGAAGCTTCCCAGGCCGTGGCCCACTTACTGGCCGTCGAGGACGGAAACACGGTTCTCGATCTTTGTGCGGCGCCGGGAGGTAAAACGATCCTGCTCGCGCGTGCTGCCGGTTCGCAGGGACGCGTGATCGCCGCGGACCTGCATGCGCACCGCGTGCGCGCCATGGCGCAACGATTCGAAACTGCGGGCGTTCGAAACGTCGAGTCCGTGGCTCTCGATGGCACGCACCCGCTCCCGTTCGAACGCCGGTTCGACCGCATCCTGGTTGACGCGCCGTGCTCCGGAACCGGGACGCTTGCGCGACACCCGGAAATTCGGTGGCAGCTGTGCAACGAAGATCTTGCAGACTTGCACGCGCGCCAAGTGGGCTTGTTGAAGAATGGGCTTGCGAATCTCGCGCCTCGCGGAAGGTTGATCTATTCGACGTGCTCGCTCGAGCCCGAAGAAAACGAAGGCGTCGTGAACGAAGCGCTTGGCGGCACGAAAGGTGAATTCCGGATCGTCACTCCGCGAAGCGCGCTCGAGCGAATTCTGCGAGATGACATTGCGATTGAAAGTCTCCTATGTGCGGAGGGATTCTTCCGGACCTGGCCCTCGACGCACGGAACCGACGGATTCTTCGGCGCAGCAATCGAGCGGACAAACAAAAAGATTTAACACAGAGATCACAGAGGGCACAGAGATAAAGAAGAGAAAACGTATTTCGGAAATGCTTCGTTCCATGCCTTTCTCAAGGATTTTCTCTGCGCTCTCTGTGACCTCTGTGTTGAAGCCCTTCAGCATTGCTGCGGACTGGAAGCGTCCGGCAGTGCATGCTAGATTTAGTGCGGTGCAACGATGACTTTTCGTGAGCGAATTGAATGGCTGCTGCGCATGTGCCTGCTCGTGTTCGTCCTGGCCGCGGCGGCGTTCCTCAGCGCGGTCATGGCGATGCGCTTCGCTATTCAAGGCCGCGAAGTGGACATGCCTAACCTGGTGGGTAAGACGTCGGCCGATGTGCAGACGCTTCTGAACGCCCGCGGTTTGCGGCTAGAAGTCGCCGAC